>Ga0209400_1001547_pt1 | contig 18353 bp, 9 predicted proteins | sample M_130807_EF_Meta_FD_187313 | JGI IMG/M metagenome (GOLD analysis project Ga0209400, IMG submission 187313) | Freshwater microbial communities from Lake Montjoie, Canada to study carbon cycling - M_130807_EF_MetaG (SPAdes) (version 2) | ecosystem: Environmental > Aquatic > Freshwater > Lake... | reverse complement strand
ACAAAAAGATGTCGGATCTGGCACAACGCCAAGATCTAGCTGAGAGTGCTGTGACTGAGCGCGACATGGGCAAACACAACAATGCCACAACTGGATTCAAGGCCTTGGTCAAAAAAGCCGGCGGCGGTGAAAAAGGCAATCGTATTGCTGGCGCACAATTTCAAAAGATGAAAAAGGCTGGACAACTAGAAGAAGGACATTGTTCTGCTTGTGATTGCTCACCATGTGAGTGTGACAGCATGGAAGAAAGTGCTTTTCAAGCTGCAATCGGCAAAAAGAAATATGGCGATGCTGGCATGAAAGCCTTGCAGAAAGCTGGACGGGACAATGCTAGTGACACAACCATGAACAACATCCGTAACAGATATGACAAGTATGATGAAAGCATGATGGAAGGATCGTGTCCCAAGTGTGACTGTGCTCCGTGCCAGTGCAACGAAGGTAATGCATTCAGTGGAGCAGTGGCAAAGGCCAAAGCCGACGGTGTACAACCTGGTGAAAAAATCAAAGTTGGTGGCAAACAGTATCCAGTTCGCGAAGCTGGCAAGCCAATGACACCCAAACAAAAATCATTTGCCAAACTGGCACCTCCCGCAGATAAGATCACTTTTGCCGACAAGATTGCTGGCGCCAAAAAAGAAGTTGATGAAATGTTGGGCGATGTAGCAGCCACAGCAATGAAAAACGCAGTGGCTCCAAGAAGAAATCAAGATGCAATGGCTGGTAAGCAAGAGCTAAAACGACCTGGCAAAGAGCATCCATTAAAGAATGTTGCCAAAGGACTAAAAGCATTTGTGCAAGGCAAAGAAGAACCCATGGATGAAGAAAAGACCAAAGATCCACGTAGTAAAGGTACAGCATTTGATCCTGACTATCAAGCTCAGGCAAAGAAAGAAAAAGAAGGTACTGGTAATTTTGACAAGAAAAAAATCAGCACTGGTACAGTATACACTCGTAAACACAAAGATGATGAAGAAGATGAAGTCAAATCTGATCAACCAAAAGTCAAAGGTCGTCCAAAAGGTCCTGCAAAAGGCCCTGAGCGTGTGACCGGCAAGGCATGGAAACACAAAGGTGGTCGTGCTGTCAAAGAAAATGATATTGCTATAACCGACCGTGGTGAGTATGATGATGAAGCTGGTATGGCCAAAGATCAATTACACACTATCGTTCGTCATGCTCGAGAACTTGAACGTGCGCTTGGTGCAGGTGACAACTTGCCAGAGTGGGTACAAGAAAAAATGGGCCAGATCAAAGGCATGATGACCAGTGTAACTGATTATATGCTAAGCCAAAAAGAACGTCATGGTGAAGAAAGCAGTGGTATTCAACCAGTAGCTGAAAAATCAAAAAGTCAGTCACAGGCCCGCATGATGGCCGGCGCCGCACACAATCCCAAGTTTGCTAAAAAAGTTGGTGTAGCTCCAAAAGTGGCCAAAGAGTTTAACAAGGCAGATACGGGCAAAGACATCAGCAAACTTCCTAACAAAGTTAAAAAAACTGATGAAGCTTCCAAGCCAGACTTTTTAGACATGGACAAAAAAGAGCCAATGAAAAAAGCCGTTGCTGACAAGAAAGAGAAAAAAGTTGCCGAAACAACCACAAGTGGTAGTGTAGCAACAGCAACAGATACTAAAAAGTCATCGGGTGGCATGCAGTTTGGTAAAGGTGTTTACGAAGGTGCTATTAGTGAAAGCTATGATAAGAAATTATCAAGTGTGCTGAACGAAGGCATGAATGTCACAGTGACCATGAACAATCGTCCAGACGGTGGTCCTAATAAAACTATCAATGTCAGTGCTGATGGAGATGATGCTGAGAAATTGGCAGAGATCCTGAAGTTAGCCGGTTTAGGCAGTCAGTCCAGTGGCTGTAGCTCATGTGGTCAATCACCCTGTGGTTGCGACACTGTTGACGAAGCCTACGGTGATACCACAGCTACCAAGAACAGTCCAGACTGGCCAACCGATAAAGAAACTACAGATTCAAATGATCCGTACTTGAGAAGATTTAGTGGCGGACTAAATGGTCCTAAGTCAACTGGTCAAACAACTATTCCGGTATTGGCCAGTCAAGTGAAGCGCCAGGACAGCATGGAAGAGTCAGTTGCACTTGAGCGCAGTTTGTTTAAAACTTGGAAAAATTACAAAGGCTAATGAAAGATTAAAAAGGACACAGTATGGCACAAGCAAACGTAGTCAGTTCAGCAGGTAACATCACATGGTACACAGACAAGGCCGAAATAGCCGCTCTTAGCACTGGGGTAACCTATCAGGTCTATGCCACAGCATTGGGTAATGCTGCCGCAGTTGGCAACATCTACAGTGCCGCTGTGGCCATACCAAACGGCGACATACAACAAATTTATGTGGGTGCCGGTAACAAACTTACCGTAACAGGCACATTCACCGCCAAGGAACTTGGCACACAAAGTTCAGCACAGTACAGCGTATTCAACTCATCTGGAGTTTGATCCAGTGCGAGCCCAAGAGTTTCTTTTTGAAAAAAACCTAGGTAAAATAGGCAATCGCAAACAATCAGCCACTCGTGGACTACACAAGTTTCGCGACCGTGGCGGGTACGATCGTACCTATGAACTGAATCGTATCATGATGTTGACTGCTTGTAGCGACGGAGTGACTCCGTTAGATGTAGATACTGAAAGCTGGGCCGGCAGATACAATACAGCTCATCCCTACACTGACATTGAACAAAAAATGTTAAATCAGGCCTTGAAGGCCGCTGGCAGTGAGCATATGGATTTGAACGACGGTAACATGGACAGTGAAGAACTTGATTCAACTAACACAGTGAGTCCTGTGACAGGATTCAAAGGCTATCCTAGATGAGAGCTCATGAATTCTTAACTGAAGAACAACAGTTACCGCCCGAGCAAGCTGACCCACTGCGCCAAACTTTTATACTTCCTGGCCTGAGTTCTGATCAGCCATATGAAATTTATAGATTTGGCATGGCCCTGGCCCGTGCCAGGAGCGATTCAGTCAAGGATGATTTAAATCCTTATATATTGCCTTGGAACAAAGAAGAAGTGTTTGGAAATCATGCCTTGGTAGCTGGGATAAACAAGACCGTAGATCCCATCATAGATCAAGCATTACAAATGACCCGGACTCCGGGTGGAAAAAAATTAATTGGCACAGCCCAAAGCCAGGAACCTGCCGGCATTGATACCCAAAGTCCGGTTAAAGCCTTCAAAGGTTATCCAAGATAGACTAAATACAAAACGAAATAGAGAGATCATTATGAAAATAGCCGACATACTAAGAAGCATTGCTGACAATCTCCATAATATGGAGAACAACATCGACACCGACAACACCGGTGCCGAACAAGGCATGGTAGCAACGCCGGTCTTGATAAATCGTGGCTTGTCATTTGACAACACTGATCAAGACAGTTCAGGTAAAACACCATCTGGCAACGCCAAGCCTCCAGAAGACTTATTCTTACCACCACTACAGCAAAAACAAGAACTGCTGAAAAAAGCCGTAGGTGTAGAAAACGTCTATGACGATGGCAATCCAGTAGAACAAGAACAAGATGACAGCATGGATGACAGCGATGATGAAGCTGAAACAAACGAACCAAAGCAAGATGAATTAAGTCGTATCAAACAACTAGCAGGGGTGCCAGTCGCAGCAGTTCAAGAACTCAGCGATGACGAAGTATTCGACGGATAATAAAAACTATAATGAGCGCAAATATTCCAAATGATCCTAATGCGATACAAAAGTTTTTTACCAGCCGCGATAACAATGCAAACTCAGCTACTTACGTTGGCCAGGAACAAAGACTTTGGTATGATCCAGTAACCAATGCCATCTATGTAAGTGATGGCAGCACCGTTGGCGGCGTCATGGTATCTGGTGGCGGCGGTGGTACAGCCAATATCGCTGTATACGAACAAGGTAACTTACTAACACTAAATGTTGACAGTTTTGATTTTGTTGGCAATGGTGTTGTTACCACAACTGTGGGCAATAGTGTAACTGTTACTGTAACTAGTAGTGGAGCACAAGGAACTACTGGAACACAAGGTCTTGATGGCACTCAAGGTGTAGACGGAACACAGGGAGCAACAGGCTCAGGTGCTCAAGGCACTACAGGAACACAAGGTCTTGATGGAACACAAGGCGTAGACGGAACACAAGGCGCAACTGGCGCCGGCGCACAAGGAACAACTGGCACAGATGGCGCACAAGGCACAACAGGAACAACCGGTGCTCAAGGTACCGACGGACTACAAGGTGTTCAAGGCACTGAAGGAGCTCAAGGCACTCAGGGTGTATTTGGCGGTCAAGGCACAACCGGTACTCAAGGAACAGATGGTGCTCAAGGCACAACAGGCAATGACGGTGCTCAAGGAGTGCAAGGCGTAGATGGCGCACAAGGCACTACAGGCGCTCAAGGAACTACAGGTGCTCAAGGCACAACCGGTAATGACGGCGCACAAGGCGTCCAAGGCGTAGATGGCACACAAGGCACTACAGGCGCTCAAGGCACAACCGGTGCTCAAGGTACCACAGGAGCACAAGGCATCCAGGGTGTTGACGGAGCTCAAGGAACAACTGGTGTTGACGGAGCACAAGGTACTACAGGTGCCGATGGTACCTCTGTAAATATCATTGGATCGGTACCCACAGTAGGAGCAAATCCACAAGTTACACTAGATACAGCGTTTCCAGGAGCAGTCACTGGCGATGGTGTAATTGATCAAGACACTGGCAATCTCTGGGTATACACTGGAGCAACTTGGACTGATGTAGGACAAATAAGAGGACCACAAGGCACCTCTGGACCACAAGGCACCACAGGAGCACAGGGCACACAAGGTGTTATTGGCGGTCAAGGTATCGTGGGCACAGATGGCGTTCAGGGTACCACAGGCACGGACGGTGCTCAAGGCGTTCAGGGTGTAGAAGGTGCTCAAGGCACTACAGGTGCTCAAGGAACAGATGGCGCTCAAGGCACAACCGGTAATGACGGCGCACAAGGCATTCAAGGCGTAGATGGCACACAAGGAACAACAGGTGCTCAAGGAACTACAGGTGCCCAGGGAGTACAAGGAACAATAGGATCGTTTGATGGCAACTTAACTGCCAATCTTGATGGTCAAGGTTACACCATATCAAATGTCAGCTTTATTTCGGCAACTGGCAACATTGGTGGCGATTACATATTTGGCAATGGTAGCCAACTTACTGGCATCACAGGCGGTAGTGGCAACACTGCTAACATCACCTTCAGCAACGTCACTATCAGTAGCAACGTGGCCAATGCCAATATCAATATTGAACCACCTGGTACAGGAATAGTAGTGATACCAGGAACCAATGGCGGAGCCACAGGAATACAAATGGGAACACCCACAGCTGGTAATTTGGTCAGTAATGCGGTCACACTAACTACTAGTTCTAGTGTTACCAATAGCATAGCACAATTAAATGCAATTTTAGGCAAATTGGTTCCTGCCAGTCCACCAAACTTCCCAGGTGGTAATACTTTGACTTTGACCATGGGCACAGCCACTTACAGGATGTGTTCGGGATTCACCCAACCCGACAACACTCCAAGTGCCAACAAAGCAGTGGCCGCAGGAACTGCTGTGGCAGTGGTAAGGACTTCGGCTTATACCACCAGCACCATCAGCAACACCGGACCTGGTGATAGTGGCACACTGAGTGTGGTACGCAACGGTGTCAACATAGGAAACGTCGCATTCAACGCCGGCGCTTCGCCTAGTGCCAATGGCACATATAACAGCAACTTGGTTGTGTCCAACAACTACGACTACAATGTTGCCAATGCATCAATTTCTCCAGGTTTCTGGTATGTGTTTACTGCCCGTGTCAGTGGTACTCTTGCACCAAGTGGCTGGAATGAGCTTTATCTTTCTCAGACCGCAGCCGGAAACACCAACACACCATCCTGGTACTATGACACCAGTACTGCGGCAGCACCACAATTTAGCAACGTCACATTTGCGGCCTGTGCCAGTCCAAGCTACAGCTATACCAGTACTATTCCGTGCTACACCACCAGTACCAATTTCAACGTGGGATTCTTGGTCAACAGGCTCAGCGCCAACATGTATCCCGACAGTAACAATCTTACTAGTGCCACTGCCTCAGGAGGAGCATTTGCTGCGCCTGCTTCGATCACCTATTCCGCGGCTGGAGTGACAACTCCATTGGCTCAAAATTATCTGGTCAGTACAGGCAATGCCACAGCCAACACAACGTCGGCCATCACTTCGGGTTTTGGTAGTAGCGCCAGCGGACCAACCATAACAGTGACCAACAGTTACAATGCTACCACCAACACATTTACTCCTGGAGCCACTGTGTTGTACAAGACCGGTAATACCACCGCAGTAGATGAAGGCAACATTGTGATCTCGGCCAACACAACCGGTTCAGGTTCGGCTGTTGGATATAGAATTGTAAACCCTGGTTCAAGTAATACTCCGGTCTATACCGGAAGCGAAGCACAGTTCAATAGCCAAACTGGCCCATTGCAGACTTACGATGCTGTGGTCATTGGATCGGGCGTGGCTGGAGTACTCAAATATGACGTTACCAACTACGCAACAGGATACTTGCCAGTGGGTCCAAACCTCAGCGGCCAAGGAGCCAGCCAGTATTTCACATTCAAGTTTACAAGAACACCAGTCAGCCAATTTGCCATCAGATATTTGGGTACAGTAGCTGGCCTGTGGGTGGCCTTGCCTGGCAGCGTGATTGACTCGACCAGCACCTTGAATGGTTGGATAGACATGACCCAAAATTACGCAGGAGCAGGGGTACCGGGTGCCAACACCGGAGCCGGCGGTAATGGATCAAATGGTTGTGCATCTGGTGGAGTAGTCATACCTAATACAGCTCAAAGCAACGTGACCAAAATATACACATGTACATTTGGTACTGTGAGCAGTAGTAGTGCCACCAACAATGAGATTTATGTAAGGATATTACTCACTTCTGGACAGTCGGTGACTGCATTAAACATACAGGCGGCCCCATAATATGGCAATTTCAACAGCACAATATCTTGATTTACTAGTTAAAAAATTAGTCGGAGTTTCCAAGACTGATACCAACCCGCCCAAGGCCCCTAGCAACGAAAGCATAGCCAGTCCACCATTGATCCGCGGCGACCTAGTATGGACCCAGAGTGATCAGATTCCAGCCACAGCACAGACTGTAACGGGTGTTGTACAAAGTTATCTAGGTGGAAGTAGTATACAGTGTACCGCTGATCCCACAGTGGGCTTGATTGGTGGAGTAAATCCCACCTGGTTGACAAGCCAGACAGATTGGATTCCTCCTGAATTTGGATCCACATGGTTGGTCAAGGTATATGCTGGACCACCAAGTGCGGCCAATATCCAAGCGACAGGCACACAACTGTTTGCAGCAGGATCGGGTGGCACTGGAGAATACTTTTTTGACAACCAAGCCGGACTGTTAAACTTTATTGGCAATACTATTCCAGCCAGTTTGACATCAGGCAATGTGATCTATGTAGCAGGCTACAGATATGTGGGCCTTAAAGGCACTACCAATTTGCCCGGCAATACCACGATAGGTAATTTATTTTTTGCCGGCACCACTATAAGCAGCAATGTTGCCAATGGTAACATAACTTTGACTGCCAACGGTACAGGTAATGTGGCAGTGACTGGAAATATCTCAGCACAGTATCTGTATGGTAATGGATCACAACTGACTGGTATAGTTGCCAGTGGCGGTGCGCAAGGAACAACAGGCGCTGATGGCGCTCAAGGCACCACTGGAACAACAGGTGCACAAGGACTAGATGGATCTCAAGGCGTACAAGGCACATCAGGTACCCAAGGCATCCAAGGCGTTGATGGAGCACAAGGCACTACAGGTGTTCAAGGAACTGATGGCGCCCAAGGTACTGCAGGTACAGATGGAACATCAGTAACAATTATTGGTTCAGTAGCCACAGTTGGAGCAGATCCACAGGTCACATTGAATGCAGCATTTCCGGCTGCGGTAGCGGGTAACGGAGCGATTGCCGAAGACACTGGTGATTTATGGGTATATGATGGTGCAACATGGAGCGATGTAGGCCAAATCCAAGGACCGCAAGGAACTACTGGCGCACAAGGCACTGTGGGTGCAGATGGAGCACAAGGCATTCAAGGTGTTACTGGTGCTCAAGGAACACAAGGCGTACAAGGAACTACAGGTGCCCAGGGAGTACAAGGAACAATAGGATCGTTTGATGGCAACTTAACGGCCAATCTTGATGGTCAAGGTTACACTATATCAAATGTCAGCTTTATTTCGGCAACTGGCAACATTGGTGGCGATTACATATTTGGCAATGGTAGCCAACTTACTGGTATCAATGCGTCAGGTGGTGTGGTACAAAGTGCTACAGCACCATCGAGTCCAACCAGTTCAACACTTTGGTGGGATGAAGTATCAGGAACATTGTATGTCTGGTATGATGATGGAGTTTGTACCCAGTGGGTAGCGGCTGCACCGTCAGGTAGCGGAACAGGCAATGGTAGCATTATACAAAGTGCCACAGCACCAGCAAATCCAACCAGTTCGACCTTGTGGTGGGACGAAGTAAGTGGCACATTATTTGTCTGGTATGATGACGGAGTTTGCACCCAGTGGGTAGCGGCAGCACCATCAGCCGGTAGTGGTAGTGGTAGCATTATACAAAGTGCCACAGCACCAGCAAACCCAACAAGTTCAACACTTTGGTGGGATGAAGTATCAGGTACATTATATGTCTGGTACAATGACGGAGTTTGCACCCAATGGGTAGCGGCTGCACCGTCAGCTGGTAGTGGTAGTGGTAGCATCATACAAAGCGCCACAGCTCCGGTAGATCCAACCAGTTCCACTTTATGGTGGGATGAAGTATCAGGTACACTATTTGTTTGGTACAATGACGGAGTTTGCACCCAATGGGTAGCGGCTGCACCATCAGCAGGTATTAGTACAGGCAATGTGACATTCAACAACATCAATGTCATTGGTGACGGTAACTTGAACCTACAACCTGATCCTGCTAATGCTGGTGCATACTTGGACATTTATCTGACCGCTGGTCCAGACATTCACATTGCTGGCAACGGTGAAACTGTTATTCTTGGAACTGATGACTTTGCCAATGTCACTGTCAATGTTGATGGCAATGTATCCATACAGGCCAGCAACGGAACACCACATACTTGGACATTTGACACTGCTGGTAACTTGACTCTACCATTAGGCAGTATTGTTTATGAAACCAACATTCCAGAAGTCGCACTTAGTGGTAGTGCTATTGCTTTAAAACCAATAGGTGGAACTACTGCCAATCAACAGTTATTAATATATCCAACAGCAGTTGACGGTGATCACATTCACTTGACAAGCGGCAACTTATATCAAACTGAATTGTATTTGGGTAATGATGACTTTTATGTCAAATTGGCCAACACAGGTAATATTATAGTCAACACCGCTGGCAACACAGCACAGTGGACATTTGGCAATGACGGAACTACAACGTTCCCTACAGGTAACATAACTTCTGATATATCATTACAATTCACTACAACATTTGCCAATGTTAAAACAGTAGAATACCAAACAGCAGGTGTATGGGATCTATATGTAGAAGATAGTATCACAGGATCTAATACCGCGTCTTCTCGTCTAAACGTATCTTTCAAAGATAATCTAATAGATAAGCCTCAAGTCTACATTGAAAACGCAAAAGAAAGTGATGGTATAGCCCTTCGTTGGACATTTGACGAAAATGGTAGCTTGAACTTCCCGCGTGACGTAGCAGGTAATACAGATCCATACTTAACTATTGTCGGTGGTGCAAATCCTGGTATCACTTCCACCGACGTGTCATTGGCAGGTCCCGCCAATCTTGGCATTGTAAGTGACTACGCAATATTCTCGGGCTATACTGGTGCCAATGTTTCTGTCTACGCTGACAATGGCGCCATAGCCACCAGTGCCAATCTCGTATTGACTGCTAACACAGCCGGCAATACCACAAGTAGTTGGACCTTTGACTCAACCGGTAACTTGACTCTACCTGGCAATACTTTCGCAATTAACTACGCCAATGGCAACACAGTACCAACTCCAACACAAGGAACAACCGGTACTCAAGGCACTACAGGCGCAGGCACACAAGGAACTACTGGCGCTCAAGGTACTACAGGAGCCCAAGGGTTTAATGGAACTATAGGTAGTCAAGGAACCACAGGTGCAGGTACACAAGGCACAACCGGAACAACAGGTACACAAGGTACTACAGGATCACTTAGCTCCACTGGCAACATCGTAGGACCACAGGCAAATGTAACCTTGGTCGCTGGATCATATTCAACGGTGTTTGACAACACTGGTAACTTAACTTTACCCGGCAACACATTTGCTGTAAACTATGCCAACAACACACCAGTGAATGCAGTCACCAGTTTTGAAAGCTCCTGGACTGTGCCTACAGGTAACAGCACACAGAATTTCACAGTAAGTATTAACGAAACCTATTACATGTGGGTGGCTTGCAATATCCCCAATGGTATCTTGGCCTGGAACGCCACGGCTACTGTTACCAATACCAATGTGCCTGTTGTGGGTGTTCAGTATGCCTGGGTCTACAACGGCGGCGGCACACCCATTGACTTTACCAGCATACCCAATCAGTTTACAGGCACTGCCAACACCATAGTTCGTAGCAATGTGGCTCCCAGTGCAACTACCAATAGATTTGACTTTGGTATCAACAACACCAGCGGCGGTAGTGTCACTGTGCGTTACGGCTGGATTTCAATCAGTTAATATGGCCACAATCATACAAGGTGTAACACTTCAGGGGGTGACTGTATACGATGCATCATTTAACTCAACCGGTGCGCTTTTGTATGTAAATGCTGGCAACACTGCCAGCTATTCTGGTTCTGGAACTACCTGGACGGACCTTAGCACAAACACAAACAACGCCACACTTACCGGTAGTCCGCCTTGGACTAGTGCGGGCACAGCAAGTTATTTTAGTTTCAACGGAACCGGTTCACAGTATGCTTCAACAGTTACTGGCAAGTATAATCAAGTTTACACTGGCAAAACTGTCATGGCAGTCATACAAATCAATGCCAGTGCTTGGATCAATGGGGTTGATCAATACCGGGGAATATTTGGCACAAACACCGGTTCCAGAAACTTCAACACTTATATACACCACGACACTTCAAACAATTTACAAATACATTACAGTGCCGGTGGTTTTGGTGGATTGAGTAACAATATATCAATCCCCGCAAACACCTGGGCCATTGTTGCTGTCACACAAACCACCGGCGGTGTAGTGACTTTCTATCTTAACGGACAAGCAGTGGGAACTACTGTAGGGCAGACATTTGCTCAGTATATAAGTAGTTCAACCGAAAATGTAGGTAGAACTGACAACTTCTGGTATGGTAACATTGGAGTGACTGCTGTTTACGGACGAGCCCTGACTGCTGATCAAATAAAACAAAACTCCAACGCCTTGGCAATTCAATACAGCATATAATAATTATGGACTATAACCATATACACTGATTGATAAATCGATCGATCGGATAAATATAAAACATAATAATAGGAACCAATTATGACAATTATACAATTTCCTTGTCCCGCCACTTTAGGCGATCAATTTACCGCATCAAACGACGTGGTTTACACCTATGATGGTGTCAAGTGGGAGGCCACTGGAGCTGGAACACAGGGTGCCACAGGCTCACAAGGCGTTGGCGGAACTCAAGGAACCACTGGTGCCGGAGCACAAGGAACTGTAGGTGCTGATGGTGCACAAGGCTCAACTGGCGCAGGATCACAAGGAACTACTGGTGCAGATGGCGCACAAGGAACAATTGGTAATGACGGAGCTCAAGGCACGATTGGTAATGACGGAGCACAAGGAACAGTTGGCGCAGATGGTGCTCAAGGCACGATTGGTAATGACGGAGCACAAGGTGTCATAGGTAATGATGGCGCTCAAGGCACAACTGGCGCAGATGGCGCACAAGGCGTTGACGGAACACAAGGCACGATTGGTGCAGATGGTGCCCAAGGCACGATTGGTAATGATGGAGCTCAAGGCACAACAGGTACACAAGGCGTCGTAGGTAATGACGGAGCACAAGGCATTCAAGGAGTTGAAGGCGCACAGGGAACAACAGGAGCTCAAGGCACAACAGGTACACAAGGCGTCGTAGGTAATGACGGAGCACAAGGCATTCAAGGAGTTGAAGGCGCTCAAGGCACAACAGGTGCTCAAGGTACTGGTGGCATACAAGGCACTGACGGATTACAAGGCACTAATGGAGCCCAGGGCTCAACTGGTGCTCAAGGCATCACAGGTGCTCAAGGCACCGTTGGTACTGACGGAGCACAAGGCGCAACGGGTGAAGGAGCTCAAGGAACAACTGGAAGCCAGGGTACTACCGGTGCTCAAGGCACACTTGGTACTCAGGGCACTGACGGAGCTCAAGGCACACAAGGTGTTATTGGAGCACAAGGCACAATCGGTGCTGACGGAGCTCAAGGAACTATCGGCGCAGATGGCGCACAAGGCACGATTGGTAATGACGGAGCTCAAGGCACAACAGGTGCAGATGGAGCACAAGGCACGACTGGCGCAGATGGCGCACAAGGTACGATTGGTAATGACGGAGCCCAAGGCACATCTGGATTAGATGGATCTCAAGGCACAACAGGTGCTGATGGAGCACAGGGCACAATCGGCAATGACGGAGCACAAGGCACAAACGGATTAGATGGTGCACAGGGCACAACAGGCGCAGATGGCGCACAAGGAACCGTGGGTACCCAAGGTACAGATGGAGCACAAGGCATTCAAGGAGTTGAAGGAGCACAAGGCACTACAGGTGCTCAAGGAACTACAGGTGCTCAAGGAACATTAGGTAATGATGGAGCACAGGGTATCCAGGGCGTAGGTGGAGCGCAAGGCACTACAGGTGCTCAGGGCACATTTGGTACAACTGGATCACAAGGAACTACAGGTGCTGGCCTAGATGGAGCACAAGGCACAACAGGTGCTGATGGCGCACAAGGCACAATCGGCAATGACGGAGCACAAGGCACCAACGGCCTAGATGGAGCACAAGGCACATCTGGATTAGATGGCGCACAAGGAACCGTAGGCGCTGATGGAGCACAAGGTACAATCGGTAATGACGGTGCCCAGGGAACTACAGGCGCAGGCACACAAGGAACAACAGGCGCTGATGGCGCACAAGGCACCAACGGATTAGATGGCGCACAAGGCACATCTGGATTAGATGGTGCACAAGGAACTAACGGAGCTCAAGGCACTACAGGTGCTCAAGGCACATTAGGCGCACAGGGTGTTGTAGGTAATGACGGCGCACAAGGCACACAAGGTGTTATTGGAGCAGGTGCACAAGGTACCTCCGGACTAGATGGAGCTCAGGGCACAACAGGTAATGACGGCGCACAAGGCACAACGGGCAATGACGGCGCACAAGGCACAACTGGCATAGGATTAGATGGCGCACAAGGAACAACAGGTAATGACGGCGCACAAGGCATACAAGGCGTTGATGGCGCAAATGGCGCACAAGGCACTTCGGGTAACGATGGAGCACAAGGCATTGTAGGTAATGACGGAGCCCAAGGTATCCAGGGTGTTATTGGAGCTGGCGCACAAGGAACTTCTGGTAATAATGGTGCACAAGGCACAACGGGCAATGACGGCGCACAGGGTACACAAGGTGTTGGTGGATCTGGATCACAAGGCACTACAGGTGCACAAGGAACCAATGGCATTGACGGAGCTCAAGGTACAACCGGTATTGACGGAGCACAAGGTACTACAGGTAATGATGGAGCACAAGGTACTACAGGTGCTAATGGAACTTCGGTAACCATTATTGGTAATATTGCAACTGTTGGTGGAACTCCACAGGTGGCATTAAATGCAGCGTTCCCGGCAGCTGTTGCTGGTAACGGAGTACTTGCTGATGATACTGGCGATTTATGGGTATATGATGGTGCAGTATGGACCAATGTAGGTAATATCCAAGGAGCACAAGGAACCGCAGGTGCACAAGGCACAACTGGTGCTGGAGCACAAGGAACTACTGGTGCTGATGGAGCACAAGGAACTGTAGGTGCTGATGGAGCACAAGGAACTACAGGCAATGACGGAGCACAAGGAACACAAGGCGTTGGCGGAGCTCAAGGCACAGATGGCGCACAGGGCACTTCAGGACTTGACGGAGCCCAAGGTACTGCTGGATCAGGCGCACAAGGAACACAAGGTGTAGGTGGAGCTCAAGGGGCAACTGGTGCTCAAGGTACTGTGGGCAATGACGGTGCACAAGGTATAGATGGCGCTCAAGGAACACAAGGCGTTGGTGGATTTGGAGCAGATGGTGCACAAGGAACTTCAGGTGCAGACGGAGCTCAAGGAACTACTGGCGCAGGCTCACAAGGAACAACTGGTGCAGACGGAGCTCAAGGCGTTGATGGCGCACAGGGCACAAACGGTCTAGATGGCGCTCAAGGTACCGCTGGTTCTGGAGCACAAGGCGTTCAAGGTGTTGGTGGAGCTCAGGGTACTACAGGTGCTCAAGGCACCACAGGTGCACAAGGTGTTATAGGTAATGATGGAGCTCAAGGCACAGTAGGATTTGGAGCACAAGGTACTACCGGAGCACAAGGCACACTTGGTGCTGACGGAGCTCAAGGCACCAATGGATTAGATGGCGCACAAGGCACAACAGGTGCTGATGGAGCTCAAGGAACTGTGGGTCAAGATGGTGCACAAGGCACAAACGGATTAGATGGCGCACAAGGCACAACAGGCGCTGATGGCGCTCAAGGAACTATTGGCGCTCAAGGCACAACAGGAACTACAGGTGCTCAAGGCACAAATGGAACCACAGGCGCACAAGGCACAACTGGTTTTGGAGCTCAAGGTACTACAGGTAACGATGGGGCACAAGGCGTTGTAGGTAACGATGGTGCACAAGGCACACAGGGTGTTGGTGGATTTGGTGCAGATGGTGCACAAGGAACCACAGGTACTCAAGGACTAGATGGAAACACAGGCGCACAAGGTACACAAGGTGTTGGTGGATCAGGAGCCCAAGGTACAACTGGAACTACTGGAGCACAGGGCACAAATGGAACAACAGGTGCACAAGGAACTATAGGTGCAGATGGCGCACAGGGAACTGTGGGTCAAGATGGAGCACAAGGTACTGTGGGTCAAGATGGCGCTCAGGGTACCACAGGTGCAGATGGAGCTCAGGGTGTAGTTGGTACGGATGGCGCTCAAGGAACTATAGGAACTCAAGGTACAGATGGAGCACAAGGCATTGACGGAGCTCAGGGTACCACAGGTGCAGATGGAGCTCAAGGAACCACAGGAACTCAGGGCATTGATGGAGCTCAAGGTACAGATGGAGCTCAAGGCATTGACGGAGCTCAAGGTACTGTAGGTAACGATGGTGCTCAAGGCATTGACGGAGCTCAAGGTCTAGAAGGCATACAGGGAACAGATGGAGCTCAAGGCACAACGGGTACAGATGGCGCACAAGGAACCACCGGGGCACAAGGCACACAAGGAATCACAGGTTTTGGTGTACAAGGAACCACAGGTTTTGGTGCACAAGGTATTACTGGTGTACAAGGAACCACAGGCGCAAATGGCGCACAAGGCATCCAAGGAGTTACTGGTGCACAAGGTACTACTGGAGCACAAGGCACAACAGGCGCACAAGGCGTCGTAGGCAATGATGGCGCACAAGGCATCCAAGGAACTACAGGCGCTCAAGGAACCGTAGGCGCACAAGGTACACAGGGTATTGAGGGTGCTCAAGGAACTACAGGCGCACAAGGTACTACTGGAGTGTTCTCAGGCACGTTGACCAGTGATATCAACGGTGGCAACGCATACGGTGCTATCAATATGACATATCTGTCAGCTGGTGGTAACGTAACAGGTGGTAACTTGCTTGCTGGATCGGGTGTGATCAGTACCAGCGGTACTGTTTATGGTAACAACATTGTGGCTGAAGCAGTATTCAGCATACAAAGTGCTAGTTTTAATGCTGTAGCCGGCAGTCGTTACGGTGTGAATACCGCAAGCGGTGCTGTCACAGCAACATTGCCAGCATCACCCACAACTGGACAGTCCATATTCTTTGCTGATAGCAACGGAACATACAGTACAAACAACTTGATTATCAATCCAAATGGTGGAACCATTATGGGGGCAAGTGGTAATATGACTGTGAGCACTGATAATCAAAGTGTAGGCTTGTTCTATAACGGCTCAACATGGCGCACTTACAACGCAGGCTAACAGGAAAACTAGATGGCAAATTTAAACTCATACATAAACGTCGGCGGTAATGTAATCAGTGTCACCGGTAACATTACAGCCGCGAATATTAATGGTCCTGGGCAACTTAAAATAACAGCAAATGCATTAGCAAATGATATTTCTAGTATGTCTTTTGATCAGGCAGCAAACACCTCTATATATGGATATGGCAATGTGGTAATAACTGCTGATTCTGCTAATACTACTAGAGAATGGAGATTTCAAAAGAATGGCTTATTACAGTTTCCATCAGCTGCACAAATAGGATCTCCAAACAATGATGGCAATACCTGGTTAACTCCTGCCTCTGACAAAATATTAGGTTTAGGTATTAATAACATCCAATCTATTCAAATTGATATTACAACCGATGGATCAATACTTGTCAGCACCGATTACAACGACCGTGATAATCGTTGGGTCTTTAGCTCAGCTGGTACTATGTCGTTTCCTGTGCTAACATATAACGCTCTGCCATCAGCAACTCCTATAGGACAACGAGTATTCATAAGTGATTCCACTGTGGCAGCAGAAGGTAATTTTGGGTCTAACGCTTTTATTGGCGGCGGCGCAAATCTTGTACCAGTTTATTCCAATGGTTCAGATTGGTTTATAGGATAATAGGAAAAACAAATGGCCAATTTAAGCACATACATAAATCTGGGAGCCAATATTGCCAGTATTATAGGCAATGTCTCAGGTGGCAATCTCAGTTTGTCAGGCAATGTACAGACAGGTGGAATTTTAAGTACCTCAGGTAACGTCATTGCTGGCAATGTACAGACAGGTGGATCAATAAGCACCATAGGTAATATTACTATTGGCGATAGCCATCCTGGAGTGGTCTATATAAGTAACGATGGTTTTATAAGTGCCTCGGGCAACGTCACTCCTGGTAACATAATCACAAGTGGCCTAATAAGTGTGGGTGGAAACATATTAACAGCTGGATCGATAAGTGCTACAGCCAACATAACTGGTGGCAACATTTTGGGCAATGGTAGTGCTCTTACCAGTTTAACTGGTAACAATGTAACAGGCACAGTGCCCGCAGCCAATGTGACTGTAAATGCTGTGATGTCATTGGTCAGCAACAATCAAGAATATCGTCCGGTACTGGCAACCAACACAGCAGGTAACTTGCCATTCAAGGGCAGTGCTGGCATCAGTTGGAATCCTGGCACTTATGCCTTTACAGCAGGACGAATCAACTTGGGGTCCGGCATTGGCGCTAACGGCGTTACTGGAACCTATGCATACGGTGGCAACGTAAGCTGGGCTGTACAATCACAAAACGGTACCGGCACCGACGCACAGGGTCAAGAAATTGGTCGCTTTGGATCTGAATATACCGTAGCTGGTGGCACAACCTGGGACAGTTATGTCTCATACTATCAAGGATCAGGCGCCAGCACTGGTTGGTTGATCATAAATGCCGCTGGCAATGCCGTGGCCAATGTGACTGGTACAGGTATCAAAGTCACAGGCACAGTCAGTGCTTCGGGCAATGTCACAGGTGGTAATGTACTCACAGCTGGTCTAATAAGTGCCACTGCTAATGTCACAGGTGGCAATGTACTAACAGCTGGTCTAATAAGTGCCACAGGCAACCTTACTGCGGGCAACATATCAGCAACAGGTAACATATCCGGTACCACAGCAGGCTTCACAATTGGTTACTTGAACATTCCACAAGTTGCTTTTGCAGCCAACGCCACTCTGGCATTGACCGATGCTGGCAAACATTATTATTCTACATCAGCATCTAATCTAGCATTGACCATTGCCAACAATGCCAGTGTAAGCTGGCCAATTGGTGCCACTATCACTGTGATAGAACGGGCAGCAGGCAATATCATTATCACTCCAGGCACTGGCGTCAGCTTGTACTATGCTGGCAATGCAACTGCCGGAAG
>Ga0209400_1001545_pt1 | contig 18364 bp, 14 predicted proteins | sample M_130807_EF_Meta_FD_187313 | JGI IMG/M metagenome (GOLD analysis project Ga0209400, IMG submission 187313) | Freshwater microbial communities from Lake Montjoie, Canada to study carbon cycling - M_130807_EF_MetaG (SPAdes) (version 2) | ecosystem: Environmental > Aquatic > Freshwater > Lake... | reverse complement strand
ACTATCACTCCAACTACGACGGTTACGACGACTACCACCACCGGTGCACCATCTGCAACACCAGTCCATGCGTATGACTTTAAAAGGCGTCTTTTAGACGTAAATTCGATCTATCCTGTGGGTTACACTAATGGTTCGATAGACTTGGCTGACAATAATATAGCAAATGACACTGCTTACGACCCGAACGCAATATACGTTGGCAGTCGTACTAATAGCACCACTGGGGCAATTAGATTTAAAGCTCCTACCTCTTCATTCAGCAATCCGACCCAGGGTTACAAATACGTTGCCGAAGGCGTTAATCTTAATACAAGTAGTATTACATTCTGGCTGAAATTCCCGTTGCGCGGCGTTGCAAATGAAACTCTTCCTGATCGCCACATTCTACAGTTGCTTTACGATGATAATTCAATATTTCTTTTGAGCATTATATCAGGACAATTATATGCATCAAGTAATACAGCTAGTGTTAAGATAGCGGACTTTTACTATCAGGCAGTTCCTGGTCAAACCGGGATGATGTTTTCAGAGTGGTATTTCATAACGTTGAGAATTCAACTCGGTAACTGCTATATTCAAGTGTGGAAACAGAACGGCACGAAGATATTCGAAACTGCAGTAGGTGGTGTCCAATCCGGCTCTAGACGGTTACAAATAGGTGGTTACTTTGACTTAAGTTATATCTTAGGAGTGCCAATTGGGGACGGCAAACGTGTAAATCCTAACGCTATTGGACAAGACCTAGCTGATTTGAGGATCTTTGCAACGTTCATTAGCGACGCTCAGATATCAGCCATATACAATGCAGGTTACGGCACCGATGTGCCAGCATATACGCCTGACGATTGGCGCTGTCCTATGCATTTATTGGCCTTTAAAAGCAATCTCGATGACACTGGTGCATCCAAGGGTGCAAACGTTCTGATAACTGCACCAACTAACCTTAGTTACGTGCCGTCAACTAACAGGACCGACGCACGCATCACAAACGGTGCAGTTAACTCGATCAATTTACTAGAGAATGATAGAGATGGAGTCACCTCATGGGGAAATAGTTCAGGATCTACCGTATTCTACGACTGGATGGTTGGCTTCTGGTGCTCTTTCGGAGCTACTTCTTTAACAAATCAGACTATCGCTCGATTGGTTCTGAGATCGGGAACAAGCGACTTGCTATTGCTCAAGCTATATCGAAATACCTTTACATTAACATTAGATTTCTATAGTGACTTTGCTGTCAGGACCGCTTCTGCTACAGTGGTTACAAGTACTGGAGCAGGCGTCGGCTTACCAATGACATCGCTTTGCCATTATGCTATTCGTTATTCCCAACGCTCTAAATCGTTAACTGTATACGGTAATGGTATACCACGGATTTCAATCGCAGCTGACTTAATAGTTTCTGCAGAATGGGTCAATATTGGTGCTACATGGCAATTGGGCAGCAATACAGCTATCGATTCTGCGTTGACTTTCTCCGATTTAAGGTTAATCTGTTTAGGATCCGGCAATCCAGAGTTCCTAAAGATCAATAGCTTAAACGTTGAGCCCATGTACAATGCAGGGGTAGTCAATGGGCTGGGTTGCCCAACCACTACTACTACTACCACCACTACCACAGGCACCTCCACCACAAAGCCACCTGAACCCAGACCTTCGCATTATTTCCCTCTTGCCGGAGATATCGGCGATCGAGTTGCTGCAAACATAGGTAACTCAGCTCTCAATCCGTTCATTACCTCGTTCGACCATAATTTGGATCTCATCACAAACGTAAACGGAAACTTGAATTATTTAGATGTGGCTGGTAGTGCTGCTGGTAGTGCTGCATCCATCAATGGCTCTTTGAAAGCTGTGGCTTTAAGACTTGATAAATATGAATCCGGCCATGCCTTGCGCGCATATAGCTTGCAGTCTTTTATGTTTAATGGCGGCAGAAACCTTCCGCCATCGCCACGCGGCACAATTCAGTTCTGGGTTAAGTTCAATTGCGTAAAAGGAGATTGGCATCTAAAAAATATCATAACATTCGCCAGTAACCCCAGTAACGCAAGTTCTCGTTCCGGGACGTTTAGACTTATTCTAGAAGGAGATGGCTATCTTTATTTCTATGAAGGGAATAATGGTTCGTGGTTAGGTAAAGTAGATGTTGATTTCCTAGTAGACACTTGGTACTTCTTTAATATCTGCATGTATATTGACGAAGCAAGGCCTGTCAATCTGCAGACTACAATTTCTATCAGCGCCTTCGCCATGCTTGATCGTATAAACAATATACTGTTTGAAAAAACTTGGCAATTTTTGTACTACAGGCGAGCTTTAGGCTATCTCAATTACATACACATTGGTGGCGACGGCAGCACATGGGCGCCTTATTACGATAGAGATATTGCCGGTGCTCAAACTTTGATGGTAAGTGGTTTAGTAATTTGGGATGTTTTAATATTCGCAGCCAAGGCCAAAGAGCTATTCAACTACGGCAACGGTATAAATTATTCGTGGCCATATATTCCGTGGGGAGATGTGCAGTGTCCGGTTCACCGATTCCCGTTTGACAATGACGCATTGGATGTTAGTCGAATAAATCTTTATGCACCGCTACAGTGCAATGCATACGGTGATATAAATTTCACGCCATCTTTGATGGGTGATGCTGTAGTGTATAACTCTGCTGTCGATCCAGCTGGGTATTTGAGTATAGTGTCGCTAGCTTCCGAATCAATTCCGATTTGGCAAAACTGCGCATCTTGTAATATGATAGGGTCAGGCAACAGTTATGGCATCAGCATATGGTTCAAAGACACTGATTTCAAGACAGCTAAACTTGACACAACAGGTAGCGACGCTGTATTGCAGCTTTCTTACCTTAATGAAGATGGTTCGAAAGTCCCCGTCACTAGCGTGTCTCAAATTTTACCAGGTTTAGATCGTAGACCCTTGCTAAATTATTTTAAAAATGATTTTCCGCCGTCAAGATATACTATCTGGGATTTTGGTAGCAGCCCGAAGGTGGGTGTTTGGAATCACCTGGTAATCAGCTATGATGGACATTACAACCGTTACGTACTCTACTTGAATGGACAGGCGTGTGTCGACGACCAAAGGGATTACCGACCACTAACACCTATCGGCGCTCCGAAGAAGATCGGGATGGTATTAGATCTAGGTGGATCCACGCAGTGGTCGTTCGACGAGTTAAGGATATATGATCGTCAGCTTAGCTCTATTGACGCACTCACGTTATACGGTGGTGGTAGCGGCAATGCAGAGACATGTCGAGATCCTGGTCCGACTACGACATCAACTACAACCACTACTACGCCACCTTATGTTAATACCCCTTACCACTACTACCCTTTCTCGCAAGACACTTATGATTACTTTTACGACTCTGATATAGCAGCTGTGGGAGGTGTGTTTGAGACTTTCGATGGTGTGACAGGCTTCACGCCACCGTCAACTGGAGCCCAACACTCCGCCACGTTTGGTGGGTTTACGTTCTCAGACGAAGAACTGGTTTTCACGGTATTCATAAGGCCAGTGGCTAGTTCGACAGAACTGGCAATCATTTCATTAGATATAAACAATATCACTAACTTAAACGTCGAAACTACTCAGACATTCGAGCTAAGATTACAGGCACCAGGAACGTTGAGGGTAGCATGGAATGGAGTGGAATCTACCCTTATTAACATATCGTTGCCCATCAACGCTTGGTCGTTCCTTGCGTTCAAGCGACTTAAATCAGGCTTTACTGCTATTTCACTAAATAATGGGTCGTGGTATAACGGTCCAATCATTAATGCCAATGCTAATATTAATATTTCAAGAATCCTGATTAATGCAGCTACTTTCGCAGATTTAAGATTTTACTCTGACAAAGATGTAAACTTTTCCGCTATCTTTAATCAAGGTAAACCTAAGCCTTTAACTGTCTTTAATTGGCGCTATCAATATAAAAATCCAATCCACCATTATAAATGCGACGGCACAGCCATTGACAAGATTTATGGTCTAGATTTAGCTGCGGGAGCAAGCACTTCTTATTCAGCTGGTGCACCCAAACTGGGCGGGCAAAGCTTAAGAGTTGGTGGGTCAGTATCTTACGACGTAGCATTCAATGCTAACACTGGTCCGGTGCCGGGTGGCGTTATCAGCAACGCGGGTGGGCAGGGGGACTACGGTTACGCTTTCTGGCTAGACTGGGGCCAAGACGCCTACTCTGGCAAAATAACTAGCCAAGAAAGCACCACAACGATATGGTTTTCGCTGCAAGTTCTACGCACAGCGACAGATGCCACCTTGTCGCTCAGTGTAGTGAATTTCTTTGGCACCACGGTAACCACCAGCATCTACGTGACGCCTCTGAGCACCTTGCCAAAATGGACTCACGTAGCATTCAGGTACAATTCTCTAAACGAGGTTCTGTTTGCCTATATCGACGCCGTTTGCGTCGCTACGACCGCAGTTCTGATCAGACCGATTGCTAACTTACAGGCAATTCAGCAAACTTTGTATTTAGGATCATCGGCGACCGTCGGCGCAATGCCACAAGTAAACTTCAATGATTATAGAATCTACATGTTCTTACGTGGGCAGGATGTCGCTAAACTATTTGAAGGCACTTACGAATCTTATGCTCCGACATTTCCACCTACAACCGACCAAGTGCATCATTACAGGTTTAATAATACAACTTATGATTCCTGGGGCAATCAGGACTTGGTCCCGATCTCCAATGGTGGCTATGGCATCACCTACGTCAATAGGACTTTCGCTGGTGTATCGCAACCATGCGGCGCTAGATTCCGAGCGATCAATGCAGAGTATGCTTGGTATAACGTAAGTTCTAGTGGGAATTGGCTCAGTGCAGGGCTTAGTTCTTTTACGGTCGCAGGCTGGTTCAGGATAGATAACAATCCACCGCTAAATCAAGCGACCGGCACTATTCTTTTTATCCGGAGTCAAGTAGCCGAAGTTGACGATATACATGTGTTCTATGATCAACAAAACGTTTATTGTAACAGTGCTACGATCATTTTTGGTTGGCCACAAAATACTTGGACATTCATTTCGATCCAACGGGTAGGCAACGCCATATCAATTGCAATTAATCAAGGGACATCGACATCGATACCATTAACAGCAGAAGATCGAGCGATGTCATTTGGCGATTTCATACTAGGTGGCGCTCCCGTAAATGTGGCGACTGAGGCTACCTATCAATTCGGCAACGTGTCAATTAGCGACGTGGTGGTTTACAAGGCAATCGTAGACCTGTCCTCCTATTATAACCTTGGGCTCGGCACATTTAGTGATAGCTGGGGTGAAGATGCCGCTCTGTGGTACTGTGGTCCACATCAATATAAGTTGAATAGTAGCGGTGAAGATTCAAACGGCTATTTGCCTCTGACCATCGGTGTGGGTACGAGCTTTAATGCAGGAAAGATAAACAATGCTTTGACTGTTAATGGCTCTGAATATTACGATGCCACCAAGAATGCCGTTGCTGCAGGTGCTGCTGGTGCACCATTTAACACTTTAGGTAATAATTTCAGTATTGCGTTCTGGGCTAAGTGGCAGGATACGTTTATTCTAGGTGGAACACTTCTAACCACGTTCGATAGCAGCATCGGGTCAGCTAAACCTACGATCAGTTTAGCTACAGCGCCACAGAATGTTACTGGCACTGGCACTGGCACTGGCACTGGCACTGGCACTGGCCCAAATGTTCCAGCTTGGGAAGTAACCATAATGGACTCTGGTGGCACAGAGGACGTGGTTACCATAGCATTAGATTTGGCGGAATCGCAGTTTTCGGATACTTGGACTCACTATGCACTTACTTACAACAATGGCAATTTCACGGCTTACTTAGACAGCAAGGTGGTAGGCAGTTACGGTGTAAATCGGGCTAATATCAATCCTAATACTTTAGTGCTTGGTGCAGCATCCGGCAGTATGCCTAGTGTGGCATTTGATGACGTGAGGACATTCAGCAATACGCTGACTGGATGGGATGTGGCCGAGCTTTATAATGCAGGTGCTGGTACAGAAGATTCGTGTAACGGCACTACCACAACCACAACTCCGGCGCCAACTACAGCACCACCTCCAATTCCATTAACCTATTTAACTCATTATTGGAAATTCGACCGAAATACTTATGATTACTATGCTGTTAATAACAGCACTGGTGGGCAAGATTGGCTATCTAGCGGCCTCACAGCTTTTGAAGTTGGTAAGATTAACTACGCTATTTCGACCAGTTCCACCTACTTAAGCTCATTGATCTATGATTGCAACTTCTTCAGTCTCCTACCGCGGGCTTCATATTCGTGGGCGATGTGGTTAAGGGTTAACGCCGATTCTAATGGTACAATATTGGCTAACGAAGGCACTTTAGATCTTAATATTAATTATGTTCAAAATGGCGTCGGTTACGATTTAAGATTTGGCACAGAGACGTTTAAGGCAGGGTTATCATATGGCGTTTGGTATTCTTTAGTAATCAGTACCATTTATAATGGTACTACCATCAACACTAGCTGCTATGTTAATGACAACCCGCCTGTTTCTTACGCAGTATTTAGTACATCGCATACTCTTGCTACGGTCTTCTTGGGGAGGTCATTAGATCTCCAAAGCTTCAGCTCTATTAGTGTCTGTGAATTACGGTTCTACGAGACGTATCTTACCACTAGTGACGCTTTTAGCTTTTATAGTTTTGGCAATGGTTACAGTATTCCTTGTAACGACCCGACCACCATTACCACGGTTTCACCAACGACCACTACAACTGCGGCTCCGTAGATAATCTAAAGCTAACATTAAGCATTCATGGTGTCTGAAAAGTATGATCAGAATAGCGATTTTTACTGAGACTAAATGGGCCTTTGGGTCACTCAATTCAGGGTTAATTAAAGAGCTTTATAAGCATGGCGTGTTCGGTGATTTATTGGATTGGTCGCAATCGTATGACCCTAGTGCTGTTGCCGGTATCGTTGATATGTTTGATTATGTGATCACAGGCCCTACAGCTTTATTAGAGCTTAGGTCATATGGATTTCCATACGAAAAAATCATCTTAATAGCTCACGGCCAAATCGATATCTACAATGGCTTTAAAAGATGCGGAGTCGAGTGCTTCGACAGAGTACATGAATTATGTGTCGTGAGTCCGGAACTGGTAGATGTGTGCAAAGAGGTGGGAGTCAGAAGGACTCCGAGATTAACGCCTGTCGGTGTGAGCACAGGGTTCTTTAATGCTCCGATCTCAAAAGAGCTAAAGACGGTCGGGTATGCCTCCGCTATTGCTGCACCGAACGTAAACGGTGCTGATATCAAGCGCGGCCATCTTGTAAAAGAGATATGCAAGAGGGCTAAATTGCATTTGGTTTGTAACGATAAGCCAGTTCACTATCTTAGCATGTATAAGTTCTATAAAAACGTCGATTGCGTGATATGCAGTAGTACCGAGGAGACCGTGGGGCTGCCAATGCTAGAAGGCGCCACGGCAGGTAAACTACTAATGAGCACACCAATAGGCTATGTTAGTCGTAACAAGAACGCTATCTTGTTACCTTCAGAAGAGAACGCATTTGTAGAGATGGCAGTTCAAAAACTCGATTATTATAGGAACCACCCAATCGAGTACCAGGTTAAATGTAACGACTTCCAATCTTATGCTTTAAACCATTATGATTGGAAACATGTTATTCATCACTGGTTAGGCATATTTCATTAATCGTAACTGCGGTCATTTGGGATAGTGCGGTTTAGATAATCCAAAGTCGGTGTCTTTGACATCGTATACCAGCCGCTGCTAAATGCTACGTTCCACACGTCTTGAAAATACTTTTCGTATTTAGGTGCAATTGCATCCAAAAGGAAGTTTTCTCCGAATTTACGACAGTTGGATGGCTTGATTTTATGAATGTTATTTGCTGCTTCGACGAAATCATTAAATGTTCGGCATCTGTAGCCTGTTAACCCGTGGATGTTATTTTCTGTGAAAGCCCCCCAGTCGGTGGTTATGGTTGGTGTGCCAGACAGCAGACATTCCACTTGAACACCACCGAATGGTTCGCAGTACATTGATGGCACGAAGGCAGCTTTTGCTTTTGCCATTAGCTTCTTCCGTTTATCGACATCTGCGTAGCCTAATTCGGTAACGTGCGTAAATCCTTCTTTGTATCCCATGTTGGCTAAGCTATTTTGGCCAGCAATTAACAGCTTAGCTCCTATTTTCTCAGTTACTTGTACGGCGACGTCTACGCCTTTACCTTGGTAGACTCTTCCTAGGAATAAAAAATAGTCTTCTTTTTGATCGTCGTAAGTGAAATCGTCTGGATCGAAATAATTTGGGATCACCACATCATACCAATCTTGACGGCATTCTCCTACCGCTGTTAGTCCATAGTATGCATGCATGATGGCGTATGATTCGAACACTTTAAATCTGGCGAAATGTCCGCCAGCGTAGCCGATTCCAGGTTCTACTACGATCAGGTCTTGGTGGGCATCGCAAACTGGCTTTACGCCGTATCCCCAGAACGGCAAGATAAAATCTTTGTCTTTTTTGAGCTTGCCGACTGCTTCGATGGCGTTTTTGAAGAACGTCTGGTAGGCGTAGTCGTTCATATCGAATTTAAAGAAATTCGATCGCCAGTCGTAATTACCATATGCGATTTCCAGATCTTTATTGGTCACCACGGTCACATGTTCATCACATTTAACTTCAGAGTCCTCGTGGCCATAATGGTATATAGTATGGCCGCGCTTTTTCATCATGTCGCAAAATTTTACTACTTTTTGGGTGTACGCACAGGCAATATATTCTTTATTAGAGACGGTGTGCGGGAGACCAAGGACGTGGAATCTCATGTTAATCTCTGTGAAGTACTGGTTATCTATCATTCAAATTTAAATGAAATGAGAGCGCTCTATGCCGACAGCTGCACCTACGACTACTACGGCTGCACCTACGACTACTACGGCTGCACCTACGACTACTACGGCTGCACCTACGACTACTACAGCAGCGCCCACGACTACTACAGCAGCGCCTACGACTACTACGGCTGCACCTACGACTACTACGGCTGCACCTACGACTACTACGGCTGCACCTACGACAACTACGGCTGCACCTACGACTACTACCGTTACTACGGCTGCACCTACAACTACCACAGCTGCGCCAGTTAGGACACCAGATCATTATTGGAAATATGACAATAACCTCATTGACTCTTTTTGTGTCGGCGATAATACGGCATATTCTGCACAAGTCCAACCTTTGGACTTCTTTACCACTGGCACGGTGTCATATTCGTCATTGACGCTTCCAAATACCAGTATCCCATTAACCGCTGTACAGCTAAGCAGGAATATCGGGTTTGGGTTTATATCAAATTATACAGCTGTACTGAGCAACGATGAGTATATCGACTTAGCTAGTTATGCAGGTGTTGCCCCACTAAATCATGCATTCGAATATACATTTACCACATGGATACGATTTGCAGCCGATAGCAGCACGAACGAAGTACCCGTGTTGGTGTTGAATCAGTCTGCGGGAGCTGGTATTTATTTGGTGGCTGACACCGTCATAAATAACACAGCCGAGGTATTCGAGGTCAAGGATTATTACACAAACCGAGTCGTGTCGCCTGAGTTAGTTAAGGACAAATGGTATCAACTTAGAGTCCGGTTTTACGCTGCAAATCCAGTCTTACCAAATACATTTTATCACGAGATCTCCTGGGGCGATGAGTCGACATATGAGCTTTTTACAGATTTAACACCTGCCTCACGAAACGCGTTGCTAGAATCTATATCGATCTTTCCGGATGTTAATGGTTACCTTGCCGAGACCAAGCTATGGTATGCTAAACTAACAGATTTAGAATTATCTAACAATTATCTTAATCAGAATGCAGTCTCTGGGGGTTTAACCGCCCAGATGTACCTCAATACCTATCACCATTATCTCTTTGATAACACTGGCAATGATAATGTCACGGTAGCATCTAGTAGCTTGAGTAATCCTCTAAACCTTGCGGTAAGCGTGGGGTGTACGTTCGAAGCAGGCGTCGTTAATCAGGCTTTGCAATATGGTGGTGGCGCTAATGCCACAGTAACGTCTTCCAATGTCGGACCCTACTACACAGAAGCCAATATATTATCAAGCAATAATGATAGCTTTGCGTTTGCATTCTGGCATAGGCCATCTGCATTATTGTTGAGTCCTGATGCCATTATCAACGTCACGGATGCGCTTGGTCAAAGTATCATTAATGTTGAATATACTACTTATAACTTGGGAGGATCGCCGACTCCAGCTTATCTGATTCGAATGGTAGATTCGCTCGGGCAGAGGTGGCCGTTGCCGGTGTATATCAATTCACCGCAAGTCGGCATATGGCATCATCTTGCTTTGGTGTATGATAAGTCGATAGGTCTGCTCTCAGTATATTATCAGGGCTCAAAATATGACATGATGTATGTGAACGCCAGATATGCTGCCACAAGTCCAGCGTTGGTGATGACAGTGGGGCCAGGGCCGACAGGCGACGCCGCTATAGATGATCTAAGGTTTTATACTTATCCTGCTAACGGTGGCATGTTCTCGACTTATACCCCGCCTGGCACTCCATCGACTGTAAACAATGTTCTAACAGGCCTTGACGTTCTTGCAATTTATAATGGTGGCATTGGCACACAGGCAGATTGGACTCTTACTGGCACCACCACGACGACCACTGCAGCACCTACCACCACGGTCGCACCGACTACCAGTACCACAACTACGACTTCCACTACGACAACTACCACTACCACTACTACTACGACGACCACCACAACCACTACTACACCTGGGCCTGATCCATGTCCGCCCAATCCTTCATTCTATCGATGCCCATTACACCAGTATACGTTCAATGGTAATACCAGCGATATCGTAAAGCTACTGGATTTGGAACGGGGACCTGAAACATCATTTGTCGCAGGCAAAATTAATGACGCATTGGAAGTCGGCAACAATGGCTCATATGCGCTAAACGCTAACGCTTTCGTTTCCGCAGACCAAAAGACGATGCTAGGCGCCATTGGCGACTCTTACGTCTCGTTCACATTTTGGGTTAACCAAAATGCAGCTACAGCTCTTGGAGTGCTATGGAGCGTCTCTCTCGATAGCGACCACAGCCGACAGCTATTTTCCTTCAGCAGAAAGGAAGCAAATTCCTCCTATATAATAGACTCATTCGATATCCTGCTTGACACTGGAATCCCAACCTCTCTAGGTGTATACCTTACCACTCCACCAGGTTGGGTACACTTTGCACTTTGTTACAACAGCACTACGAAGAATTTTACAATTTATCAGAACGCAAAAGTGGCATTTACTTTTAATGGTGTCAGGTTTAAGAACGAAGATAAACTTTACTTTGCTTTAGGTGCGAACGACGGCACTATGCCTGTTGCAGCATTCGATGATTTTAGGATTTACGATTCTAACTTGACAGGCTGGGACGTCGCTGCCCTTTATAATGCTGGGAATGGCACAGAAGATCAATTTTGCCCTCCACGGCCGACTACCACTACTCTTGACCCTAACCATTATGGCCGCGGTGTCATCCAGATGATGGTTGATCCAATTGGAGACCTTACACTAAGTGACTCCGGTGACAGTGGATTTAATAAACGCCTCCGCATCAACACTAATCTGTATGCGATGCAATGTAGAGGCACCAAGATCACCAATAAGGCAAGTGGTATATACGAGTACATTAATTGCAGGTCTATGACTTTACCTAATACCGCTAAGTATATAGCGGATACAGCTAATGGCGAAATTAATGAGCCTCTTAACACTAACGATGGATTGCAGTCAATTTCGCCACCCTGCAAAGAGGAGCCGACATGTCCATAACTTACAGCTTTATCACATGCAATGCGATCCTTACCAGAATTATTGAGCTTATTGACGCTGGTTCTGTACGTCCGAACGCTTACATGGAAATATTCACTGCACCTAGGCCCAATACTGCAGATGATCCAGTAACCACACAGACAAAATTAGCCACTTTGCAATTAGGTAATCCTAGCTTTAACAGCCCACAAAACGGCGTGGCGATAGCCAAAGCGATCGCAGCGGACACTGCTGCAGCTGCATCCGGACCGGCTGCATGGTTTAGGATTTATAATTTAAATGGTGTAGCTGTCTGCGATGGCCTTGTCACAGACACCAGCACGGGCACCGGCAACATCGTCTTTGACAGTGTTGACGTCGTGTCTGGTGGCACGGTCGGTATAACGAACCTAACGCTAAATGCACCACGTACTATCGTGTAAGAGAGTGACGATAACATGTCCTTGCTTTTCACAGATGAATCATCGAATGCGTTAGTAACAGTGTTGACTGATGCTATAAACTACGGTGATAGTCAAATTAGACCATATGTTGGGATTTACAGTGGAACAAGACCGTGCGACACTAGCAGTATTAACAGCGATAACATACTGTTAGCAACTATTATGCTAAACGAAGTGCCATTTGCTGAACCAGTCAATGGCATCGCTGTAGCTAATGAATCAACGCCGCAGTCAGATATTCCTACAGGTGGTGTTGCTACTTGGTTTAGGATTTTTAATAGAAATGAAGAGGCAATTCTAGATGGAGATATCACTGGTCCAGCCGGTAGAACCTTGCCGAGCTGTTCTTCTGGGCCATCAAGAGGTCTAATTGATGGCGATTTGATTTTCGATTTTCCACAGGTTTTCAAGGGTAATTTAATCGGACTTGATATACTTGCAGTGACGACGCCAATGATCAATTAGTATTGGCTCCATGCGTTTGTCCTGTCTTAGGAGAATTTGAAGAATCGCTAGTTAAAACAAACAAGGAACGGTAGATCTATTACACAAATCCATATATAAACATCCTTTCTCAAAGCACCACGACGAATCTGTCATCTTTAAACCACTCTTCAAGAGCAGCCTTAACATTATTCCAGCTAAGCTAAAATTCGATCCACGGAACGGCAGTAGTTAGGCGCTTGCGGCATCGGCCAATTCTTTAGCCTTGTTAATGCTAACGTATTCGACACTAGATTCTTTATGCCTAGATACCACATCGGCGAAGCCGTCGCCTACGTTCCAGTCCGCTTTGATCAATTTGAGCAATGGGCGACTTAAATCATCAAACATAAGTTCATCTGTCTCGATGGGCTTGCCGTCTGGACCTCTTGCCTTTTTCTTTTTGCATTTAATATGGCTTAATTCGTGATCGATTAAAGCTTCTTTTTGCATGCTAGTGAATTGCTTCCATGCCTCTGCATCTATACACATTTCGACATCGTGGTCTTTCGTTACTCGATCTTTTAAGCTAATGATTCTAACCGTAGCATATGCTTGATAACCGCCATGCTTAACAGGGGGTGCTTTCTCATTAAATGCCATTAATGTACCGATGCGAACATTGGCTTTACCAAGTTCTGAATGATACTTGTGAATGACTGTAGCGATTAAATCATTGACTTGTTGGTCGGCCTTCCAGTACACGGTACCCATGATTAATCCTCAAAAGTGACTAGCAGCTTATTGAAACCGAACTTCTCCATCAATACATCGTGCTTTTCGCTAAATTCAGGTGCTGCCAAATAGCCTTTCTTCTCATAACCTTCTATGTGAATATGGTCAATGTATCGTTTAAGCTGGTAAATTGCATTCACACTGGGCTTACGGCGTTTTGCCTCGATCACATGTATCAACTTGGACTCGTTATCGATGCACACAATGTCGATGGGGCCTACCACCGTAGGGTATTGCGGTTCGATATACAAATGACCTTGGATATGAATTGCCATAGAGCTGATTAATTTATCGACCAGATCTTGCTCAGTTTTTGAGACCTTTTTCTCTACCCCAGTTAGAAGGGCAAGCGACATTTTTTCTATTACATTACTGATGTTAACCTTGATCTGTTCATCCTTGCTTTTAAAGATCCACTGATCAGCATTTAGTTCAACGCTTTTAGCATTGATATAATTTATAGGTTTGTTCTTAGTGTTACTATGGATTTGAATCGATAAATCTGGCTTTACTATGACCAAGTATATCCCAAGTCTAGTTTTGCTAATAGCACGACCATCGTATTCGACTGTGCCTTGCACGATGGCGCTGAAAGGTTCGATCATACTAGCAATTTGTCTACAGGTTGAATTTTAGTAGCTAATTGAAACTTATAACCAGACACCTTCTTCGCTATCTTATTAACTTTATTAGGATATTCAAGTATACTGCAAGCTGACTCCTTGCTGAGCTTATCTACATCTTCTTGCGCTAAATTGACCATCCCGCTAATGACCATAAACAGGCCATTGCGGCGTACGAACCGATCGGCTGTGGCCACATCCCAAAAGATGGGGATAAGAGTTAAGGATCCTATTTCTAGCTGCGCAAGCGACACTTCATTAGCTGCATTGAATTCTTCTTTAATGGCTTTATTACTTAGCGATCCATCATTAAAAATCAAGGCGAGCATGCTGGCGATCCTTGAACTACTAGTGAGCCAGCGAGCGCTAGGTTATGAACTCTAGTTCGCAAACCGGCTTGATCACAATATTTACTAGGTAGCATGCCAGTTACCGGTTCACCGTTGCTGCAATGCCCCCAGCACAATCCGATTACGTCACATTCACGACACGTTGGGTCATTTAAAACTGGCATCGTATTAAGTACCAGTCGTCTGTGATTCTCTATAACGGCCGCTGGTTCGTCGAAAATGGTGCCGATTGGCGTTTGAGTATAGAAGTCACTAACTATGCTATTGTCAGGAAGGATCGTGCATTGCGTGCCAGGCTGATACTTACAGCAGGGCCTATAATTTATTGGCATTTGCTTTAGAGCTTCTATAAAACCCGTGGGAGATTCGCCACGCGGGTGTGGATGGATTAGACCGTAAAATATAGCTAGTGGGTTTAGCCCCAAGTTACAGAAAAAATGCTTATACGCTATCTCATCATCTTTATTGACTTGATCGACTGCCCCTTGCACTGACAATTTATCCTTTAGGCCACGTCGCACTAACTGTTTGATGTTATCGACTGTCTTGCCGAATATGTCTGGATCTTTATTAAGAGGTATCCTTTGCCTGTTATGGTTTTTCGGTAAGCCGTCAACACTGACGGTGATGGAACTAATATGGTCGAATAATTCATAATGTGTTTCAGTGAACGGAATTGATAAATTAGTGGTCATCGAAAACATCCAGCCGGGCAACGCTTTTGTTAGTTTTAATAGAATATCAGGCCTCAGCAGCGGCTCACCACCTACAAAGCAAGCTCGTTTCAACTTGGCGTTGACACTATACTTTTCCAAAAACGTGACTAATTGTTCACAGTTTAGATCACTATCGCTTCCTCGTTCTAATTTATCGATCACAACGCAATGCCTGCAACGCAGGTTGCACCCCCATGTCGGGATAATCGTTATTTTAGCGACATCAGATTTAAACAATTTATTTCGTAGTGCCGTAGCTTCTTGACCTGCTAGCATCGAATTACGAGAGAGCGTGTCCTCCGAAGCATCCATTGGTAAATGGATCCCTTGGACGGTGCATGCCAATGTGTCTTGATTTCCGTGATTGATTTTAACATATCGACTATACTTGGTCATTTGATTAGCAAGCCCTTGCAGTTCAACATTAAGCACACTTAAGACGCTTGACTGCAGAGCACTTCGCCTAAATTCAGGCTACAAACACATGTTATATCCATATGAGCATCGTCATCAACCTCTAATTTCGTATTGCTGCAAAAGCCTGGAGTAACTGCAGGACCAGGACCCACAAAGCTCCCCATTTTGTAAGCATGGGGTGCGCTGGTTTTTGCTCTTATCTCTTCTATCGTATAAACTCTTAGCCCTAGCTCAGCCATTTCCTCACTGCTAAATCCGTATTTTTCTAATAAATTATTCATGTTCACCTCCTAGTATATATTTCATGATTATAATGGCCTCCGACGATGTAGCATTTTCGGAAATGGTACATTGTATCGAATCTTTAGTCGAGCGAGATAAGATCATAGTTTATGATCTCGGGCTAGGGCAAGTTAATCTCAACTGGCTGATCGCACGTGGTATTTACGTTAAAAAATGTGTATTGCCAAGCATGTCACATAAAGAATGGCGTAAGTTCGTTAAACCTTTCATATTATCAGATTTGCCTAGTGGAGATTACCTGTATGTAGACACTGACATTATCTTCTCAGACAGATTCCGTTTCGAACCAAGATCTTTCATGGCTTTTAAGGAATGGGCACCGTGTCGTAACCCTATTGAATTGCGAGTGCGTAGTGAGGATGTCGATTTATTCAATGTTAATAGTGGCTACATTTATTTTAAGAAGCCGACTGATAATGGAATCATAGGAACATGGTGCAAGAAAACGTTGGAGTTAAACAGCTCTGGTAAACTGACGTTGCCGCATAGTTACGACCAAGGAGTGCTCCAGCATGTGCTTGAAACTATGCAGATTCCAGCTGTTATCGGCCATGAGGTAGATCATAATCCAGTGAGGGACTTATTAGATGGATCTATCGATCCGATTGCACAGATTAGAGAATATCAAGACTTAGCGTTAGCCAGTCATTTCGCTGGCAGCCCTAAAATCTCTCATTTAAGGTCTGTGAACCATCCGAGAAGCATAGAAGGTTTTAAAGCATGTAAGGGGATGGTGCGAAGTCTACAGTTGGTCATAGTGGCGGACGACCCAGGACACGTTAGAGTCGCTTTAAAGAAATGCAGCGCGTGGTACAATAACTATTATCGAGGTGACGTTAAGCGCCTCGACACTCACGCCGACATTTTGATTACTACTAACACTGATATTACTAAATATGAGGCAGACGTTTATGTTAACTTCAGCGACAAAGATGTAACCTCTTTAAAGGATGTCATCACTATTTCTCCAGCATTGACCTCTGATTCTATTATTCCTATTATCAAACAACATGTTGATATCCCATTTAGGTCCACATGCAAGCCAAAATTTCTTAAAACAGTATGCGAATTACGGTCTAGCGTCAACTACATCTATACTCCAGGTAGATATCTTTGATGACTGCCAGAAGTAAGGTGTTGATAGATGCAGATCGCTAAACTAGAACATATGGTCAATGGCTGGTATGTGGGTGATTTTGCACCAGCGGTCTTTCGCACAAATACATTTGAAGTGTGTCACAAAACGCATAAAAAGGATGAAGTGTGGCCTGCACATTATCATGCAGTGGCTACAGAGATTAACTTGCTCATCTCTGGTAAGATGCTGATTAATAATATTGAATTAAAAGCTGGGGATATATTTACCATTTATCCTAAGGAAGTTGCCGTTCCAGTTTTTTTAGAGGATTGCATATTGACCGTGATCAAGGTTCCAAGTATAATTGGCGATAAATTCGAGGTATAGATGATTATTTCACATCGTGGTAATTTGATTGGTCAGAATCCTGCTCACGAAAACAATCCCATTCATATCGATCGCATACTCAAGCTCCTTGATCTTATCAGTGATAAGATGGCGTTTGCGTTATTGATCGAGTTAGATGTTTATAAAGATGGCTTTAACTGGTATCTTGGCCATGATGGGCCGACATATAAAGTGGACTTCAGCTATTTAAAGCATCCGAGATTTATTTTACATGCTAAAAATATTGAGGCGTTTAATGAGCTTTTCCTGCACGGGTTACATACGTTCTTTCATGATTCGGATGCGTTAACGATGACTAATAGAGGATTTATCTGGGCCCATGTTAACACTGACTTGAATAACTGGCACGGTGACGTGTTAGGTAAAACGATTGCCGTGATGCCAGAAGTCAAGATGACCAATAATTTACACACGCTAAATAAGTGCGCTGGTATTTGTACGGATTATGCAGGAAAGTATCTTGAATTAAAGTTAGATTAACCGCTTCTCAGGAACGCTATCATGCCATATGCAGTAAGAAAATCCGGCTCAGGGTATAAAGTATTCAATAAAGAGTCAGGTAAGTCTTATAGCAAAAAACCACTGCCAAAAGACAGAGCGCAAGCTCAGATGCGTGCGATTTACGCTAACTCTAGTGCTGAAGCTCATACCGAAAGCAAGTTTAATTATGCTTTGGATGCTGTTTTAGCAATGTTGGATTAAGGACAAAATGCGACTTAGTATGATTGTCGAAGAGTCCGAATCCGATAACTCAGCGGTTGCGGTGATTTTCCGTAACGGTCGAGTTTTATTGGGTTTGTCCACAGCTGCTGATTCTAGGAACGGGACGTGGTGTTTTCCAGGCGGCCATATTAAAACTGACGAAGA
>Ga0209400_1001542_pt1 | contig 18374 bp, 18 predicted proteins | sample M_130807_EF_Meta_FD_187313 | JGI IMG/M metagenome (GOLD analysis project Ga0209400, IMG submission 187313) | Freshwater microbial communities from Lake Montjoie, Canada to study carbon cycling - M_130807_EF_MetaG (SPAdes) (version 2) | ecosystem: Environmental > Aquatic > Freshwater > Lake... | reverse complement strand
AGGAACCCCGGCATTTTGTGCCATTGTCGTGATAACTTGGAAATCATCATATTGAGATTTTTCTTTATACGGCATTGATTGCCATTTGGTATATCTTCTTATTTTTCGCATTTCATATGACATCGGACCATTAGATAAAACAGTACATCCATAGGATGATTCTTCGAGCAAAGGATTTATCGGCATTCCACACCTTGTTGGGTCGTTATGCTGATTATCGTCCGCACCGTAATATCTCCATTCCGCAGATTGGTCAACCATATCCTTATATATAATTCCGCAATTGTAATTAGTACACACCAAAAACCCTTCATCAGATAATGCTAGTTTATATTCACATCTTTCACAAATTTCTCTATTTCCGGATTTTCTATAAATACATTCTAAGGATAAAGGTTTTTTATCAGCATTCACCTCGTTATCAAATATATTCCATAATTTAACCTTATTTATATTATTATGTCTTCTTTTTTTACTTTTATCGGTTGATGTCATATTATTATTTATCTTTCATTTTAATTATATATTTTAAATCAATTTTATTATATATATTATATATAAAATGGGTAATTCGATATCGTCCTCTTCAGTTCAGGATAATACCTTTGATACTATTATTGATTACATCGCAACTCATTATATTTTAACTATGGATTTTAAAAACTTAACTAAACTTTCTGAAAAAGCATATTGTGATAAACTAATTATTCTAACATCTTCGATTTTAGAAAGGTATTTAACAAAACAAGAAGTTGGATATCTCGAGCAAAGAACAAAAAATGGTATCGAAATTAACAATATGTCTAAAGATGCCGTTGTGTTTTTATCGAAGGACCAACTTGACGAATTAGATGTTAAAAATGATGAGAAAAAAACTCTTAAAAAAAAAAGAATGTGTATTGGTATTGCTAAATTTTATATCATAATAGCACACATTTTTGCGGCAATTGTAATGACTATAAATCCGATTTATAGTTATTCAGACCAATATGGTAATAAGTTTGTCGCAAATTTATATAATAAAGATAGAATACCTGCCGGAACCATAAAAACTGTTTCTAATATAAACATTTGTAGTAATCGTCTTAATTCGCTTCAATCTGGGATGAATTCAGACAAAATATTAAAGGATGAAATTCAGGTTTCTCCCAAAGTATGTAATATAAACCTAAAGTATGATAATACTTTAAAATCGTTAAGGGATGAACCAGGAATTCCACAATTAAGAGAATTGTATAACGACGATAAATACGATTACTCAACCGGAAAATTTGTCGGTATGTCTGAGTCAACCAGTCGGGAATTTAAACGTGACCTTGAATTATTTTATAATATATTTACCGGAAATAAAAAAATGCCTGAAGACATTCAAGATTTTAGTGACATTAAATTAAAAGATTATTCTAAAATTCCTGCGTGTCAAAACGATAGTTTAAATAACAAATATACCGGGAAAAAAAACAACGAATTGTTTAAAAAATATGCTGAAAACATCAAAACAATGGTTAGACACGCAAATATAAAACAAGGAAAATTATTAGAAATAATAAACATTTTATTTACATTTGTAATTGACCCTCACACAAAAGAAAAAAGAGTTAGAATAAATCCAACATTAACAGAGACAATATTGACTGAAACCGTAAAAAAAACTAGAACCTTAATTATTGATTTATACACAACATGTGAAAAAGATTATGTTAAAGGTGTTCAATTATACGAAGCAATTGTTGACGACATCGGGTTTAAAACAGTTAGTAAGCAAAAAGAAGCATTGGAAAACCAACGAATACAGTTAATAAATATGGATAATAACCGTCCTCGGGTAATCAATTACATAAATCAACCGCCTATTAATCGTCCTCCGGCAATCAATTATATAAATCAGCAACCGGTTATCCGTCCTCCGGCAATCAATTACATAAATCAACCGCCTATTAATCGTCCTCCGGCAATCAATTACATAAATCAACCGCCTATTAATCGTCCTCCGGCAATCAATTACATAAATCAACAACCTAATTTAATTAAACCCCCCACAATTAATTATTTGACTCAATCATCAAGTAAACCCCTTGAATTTAAAGAAATAAATACTCCTATAAATTTAGTTGATTTAGGCAAACAACAAAAAATAAATCAATTAAACGCACAAGTATTAATAAACCAAAGGAATGAGTTAAACGACAAAGTTAAAGCCCTCAGATTAAAAGAACAATACGAACAAGATGAATTAAATAAGCAATTTAAATTAAATGAAGAAATAAATAAAGAATTAAACATAAAACATAAAGAAATAAATGCTGAAATTAAACAACTAAATTTAAATAATGGAGCAATCGAAAACTTAGCAGTAAACCCTAATAATAATGGTAAAAAACCGTTCAGTTTTAGAAATTTATTTAACCGGACATCGGTTGATAAAAAAGACGAACCTTCTCTTAATAAAGATACCACCTCTATAGAGGCAATTCAACCAAAAAATGATACAATTGTAGAAGTAAATACAGAAAACGAAAATAATACGCCTACAGAAGAAATGCCAACTCAAGAGACAGAACAAACAGCAAATAATACGCCTACAGAAGAAATGCCAACTCAAGAGACAGAACAAACAGCAAATAATAAAACATATACGGTGGAATATTATGATACGAAAAATAAGATTTATTACGTTGTTAAGGATGGGAAAAAGTTTATTACACCAACTCGAACATTTGGAGATAATCTGAAAGTTAAATTAATTGAGATAAATAACCCTGACGCGGAAACAGGTATTGAATTCGACGAACAACTTGCCGGAGAACATCCATCTGCTATCGAAGGGGATACCAAAAACTATACTTATGAATATTTTGATGTTTTAAAAAATAAATACTATATTATTAAATTTAAGGATGGGGGTAACACAATGGTAAAGGATGAATACGACACACAACAATACTCTGATAACTTTAATGTAAAACTAGTTAGAGTTAATGACCCAAAAGTGTTGTATTATTCATATTTTTTAGAAAAGACTCCTATATTTGTGGATGAACCAATGCCATACTTTACTGTTGAAAACGGAATTGTGAACCATTACAAAACCCCAATTGAACACACGGAATTAGGGGTTCCTATATTGGTGGACCAAGTATTTAATTACTCACTAAGTGAATCTAATATACAAATCGAAGATAAAAATATATTTAAAAACATTGAAGCATATGAATATTACGATGTTATATCTCAGAAATACTACACGATTACACAAAAGGTTGGAATGGCGGAACAGTCTGTCGCATCAACATACGTACATTATCGGAAGATTACGAACAATAGAGAATATGGAAGTAATCAATCAGTTCAACTAGTTTATGTAAATGAACCGAATACAGAGTATTATTCTACATTTAGAATGATACTCAAGAAACAGGACGACCCGAGTATGCCGTATTATACTGTTAATTATACTAGTGAGGGTAATCCACCAAATAGTGAAATTGAAAATTTAGTCTTTACTGAATTTCCTAAAAATGAAAATGGACAAGTTATATGGATAGATAAACCTTTTAAGTTATCCTATGGAAATTCATATTCTAGTGATCAATCAGGCGGAAAACCCAAAAAAAATAAATATACAAAAAAATCAAAAAAATCGACAATTAAAAAACGTGGAAATAAAAAGAAACAAGGTCGAAAAACTTATAAAAAACGTGGAAATAAAAATACACGAAAATAGTAATATAAAAATATAATATATTTACAAAAATATATTATAATTCGCGGCAGTATTATTTAAGAACGTCCTCCTACAGCAGCAGAACGACTTGCGGCAGCAGATGCCATTCGTGCGGCAGCGGCGGCGCGTGAAGCAGCAGCAGATGCTGACCTAGCAGCAGATGCGGAACGAGAAGCAGATGCGGAACGAGAAGCAGATGCGGCGCGTGATGCGGCTTTAGAGGCACTACGAGCAGCAGATGCGGCGCGTGAAGCAGCCTTTGACGCACTTCGTGCGGCCATTCTTTTTGCGGTTTTATTGCGTTTTCCTAAATTACGTCTGGATGCCATTTGTATATATATATTAATTATAAAAAAATTCCTAAACTTTGATAATTAAATTTAAGCCATTGAGCGAGACATTGCGGCAGCTAAACTTGCGGCAGCAGAACGACCTCTTGCGGCAGAGCGTCCTCTAGCAGCAGAACGACCTCTAGCAGCAGAGCGTCCTCTAGCAGCAGAGCGTCCTCTAGCAGCAGAACGACCTCTTGCGGCAGAACGACCTCTTGCGGCAGAACGACCTCTTGCGGCAGAACGATTTCCTTTACGACGATAAACTTTTCTAGTAGCCATTGTATATAATATATAGTTATAAAATATTATTTCTAAATATATAAAATTTAAAAATTACCAAATAGTATTTGTTGAATGCCAATACATTTTATCTCCTTTTTTTATATTATAAATAGTCCTAAATATTTCCATTCTAGATAATGGAACATTAGTTCTATATTTATCTAAAGGATGTGGATTTGTTTTTAGTTGAGCCTCTAAAGCCTTTTTATTAATTTTTTGTCTTTGTTGATACGCGAAATAAACGAAAAATGCCTGATACGATAACGCACGTATAGGAATAATATCTGAATTTTTATCTTGCCAGTCTCTTAAATATTCTCTACAAATTGCTAATCCAGATATATCTGCTAAATCTTCGCCGACACTTGGTAACGCATCAAATTTAATGCCATCATATTTCGCAAACGTCTCGTATTGTGTAACAACATCATCTTGTATTTTTTGAAAATGCTGTTTATCCTTATCAGTCCACCAATCATGTAATTTTCCCTCGTGGTCGTATTTACTTCCGAAATCATCTAATGAATGCGACATTTCGTGTGCCAACGTAAACCCTAAGTGTGCTAAATTGTATTCAATACCTCTTTCATCTAAATCTAAAAAGGGTTTTTGGATATATCCAAGAGGAATATAAATTGCGTTCTCAGATGGAGTATATGACGCATTAACAACGTATGCCTGAGACCCAATAAATTTAGGTGGCGTGAGAGACCAATCTATAAGTGGTATATCAATAATAGGTTTTCCATCTAATTTAACTCTTTGTTCGTTTCTCCAGTTTGATATTTTCAAATAATTTCCCCACCCATCGTTATCGGTATAATTTAATAAAGGGTCTTCTCTTAATAATTTTGGAGACCCGATAATTAATTTAAAATGCTTAAATTTTAATAAAGCATACTCTTTTGTTTTTGGTTGTAACCATTTATTTCTTTTAACAATTCTTGTAAAAACTGTTTTTAAATCGGCCGCCATCGTTTTTAAATAATCTACATACTGTTTATTTTCATATCGAGTAATATATTCATTTGTTAAAAAAGTATTAAACGCATACCCTAATCCAAAAACTGGTCCAAGGTCGTCATAAACCGCGGCAGTTTGTCCATTTACGAATTTTCCGTTGAATTCAAAATATACGCGATACCCCTCCTGGTTTTGTCTGACTAATTCTCTAATATAAATATAAATCCAGTATGTTCTCCATTTTTCAGTATCCCAATTTTTTTTCAATAGTTGTGTACAACAATCTAAGTAATTTAAATCTCCAGATATAAAAAAATCAGGAGTTTTTTCAAATCCGATATATTTACTTAATTGTGCCCAATCAAATCCATACTCATCCATTGCTATTTTGGTAGTTACAATATTATAATAATTTGGGTCATTTATTCTTCCAACACATTCGAATAATTGGTTGAGTTCAACTTCTACATCATAAATATCTTTAACATTAAACCCGTGGTTTTTTCCAAATACAAATTTAAATAAATTATTCAAGTATTTAAAAAATTGTCTTTTGTAATTTGCTTTATATGCTAGGTCTGTTCCGTCATCATAATATAAATTAATATCAATCAAGGTAAGTTTTCCAGGGTCAATATAACATCTATAAATTTTAGGGTTTTTATTATCTGGGAACACATTAAAATTAAACGGAAGTCCCCACGATATAATTTCGTTTTTGTTCATGACACCTAATAATTTCCACAAATTGTTGTTATCCTTTGTTAACTCATCAATCATATTTAATGTTTCATTTGCGTATTGTTTTACTTGAGTTAACGACGACCCTTTTAATTGAGATTTATAGAAATTTCCTATTTCTCTGGATAGTTTTGTATCGTTATTTCGTGTATATTCTTTAACTATTTCAAGTAATTCGCGGTATACTTTATACTGAACTAATCTAAAAGAGTCTAATTGTGTAATATATTCTTGACTTTTATTAAGTTTGGCATCTTTAATCCATCTATAATTTATATATGAGTAAAAATCATTATTTGGCGTTATTTTAGATGGAGTGAAAGGAATCTTAAACAATTTATTGATTTCCTTATTTATAGTTATGTCTATAGGTTTTATTTTATCTTCAAATGTGTTAAATACGTTAGAGTATGTTTTACATATTTCTTGTCTTTGGTCATTTGTTAATTTTGGAAGAATTCGAACCTTTTTTGTTTTATTGTTTTTAGGGTTTTTATTATGTCTTGTGTTATTTGTCATATATTAAATGTGTTATTTTATTTTATATTCATAATTATTTAATAGTTCGTCATTATATACTAATTTTCCAGATGGTTTATATGATGTAATCGGTGTATAATTTTTTTGTTGAACTGGTTGTTTTTGATTTATATTAGTTTCTTTAATATTAAACAGTTGTTGATTAGTATCATTGTGGTTATATTCTGATTTAGAGGTGGATTCATCGATTTTTTCCCCATATTCATTAACGACAATTCCGGTTTTATTTTTTATTTCGTCACGAACATATGAAGGAACCCAATGTTTCCAAGAAATAAAAATGGTATTTGGGTGAATATAATTAACGTTAAACCCATTTTTTTTTAGTTTGTCTAACAAGTATGCGATACACGACGCATTATCATATCTTGGAACCCCAATAATAATTTCAGGAACAACAAACCAACAAAACTGTTCGTTTATATTTTGTCTCGATGTGGTTTTTATTCTTACGTGGACACGATTTAATATTTTATTAAATAATGTTAATTTACCGAGGTCATGATTCTTTTTTTTTTCATAAAGGTCCTCTATATTTAATTTATCCGAAAAATCTTCTGTATTTTCAAGAGTAAATATATCGGACATTTACACAAACAATAGAAAAAAATATATATAAATAAATGTAAATAATTATTTATATATGGTGGAAAATACAATCAAACATTTAGTTATTTCTGGTGGAGGTCCGACAATAATACAGACATTAGGAGCAATACAATATTTATTTGAAAAGAACTTTATAAATATTGATAATATACAATCTATATATGGAACTTCGGCAGGTGCCCTTCTTGGAACCATATTATGTTTAAGACTTGAATGGGACGATATTACAGATTATATTATTAAGCGTCCATGGAACGAAGTATTTCCGATTAATGTAAAAAGTATATTTGATTCGTATACTAAAAAAGGTATTTTTGATATAAAACTAATTGAAAAATGTGTTAAACCGCTATTTGACGCTAAAGATATATCCGTTAATGTTACCCTAGAGGAATTTTACCAAATTACAAACATAGACTTACATTTTTATACATTTGAAATAAATAATTTTGAATTGGTAGACATATCTTTTAAAAGTCATCCATCGTTGTCTTTACTAACTTCTTTACAAATGTCTTGTGCGTTTCCTATCATAATTTCGCCGGTTTTTTTAGAAGATAAATGTTATATTGACGGTGGGATTACGTGTAATTATCCATTAAGTAAATGTATTGAAACAAACCCAAATATAAATGAAATACTCGGTTTTAAAAATCAATACGATAATTATGGACAAAATAATGTTGACATTAACTCGACGTTGTTGGATTTTATCATTAATTTTGTATGTAAACTTATTTATAATTACGATACATATTTAGAACAACCACCCATACAAAATGAAATTATATGTAATTGTAAATTGTTGAGTATTTCCCAGTTATCAATAGTTTTAAAATCTGTTGACACAAGAAAGGAATTATTGGAGAATGGTAGACAAATATCTAAATTATTTTTAGAGAACCGTATTTAAAAATTCTTCTAAAGTGGCCTTTGATGGTTTTGCGTCATATTCGATAATTTGTCCGTTTTTCAATAATTTAATGGTGGGATAACCTTCAATTTTATATTTATTAATAATTTTTTCAATTTCGGGGTTTTCATTTGTGCAATCTATATATGTAAATATAATTGTGTACCCATTAACTGTTTTATTTTCGTATTCTTTTTTTAAATCATCCCAAATTGGTTTTGCTTTTTTACAATGAGGACACCAATCAACCGAAAATAACATAAGTTCTGCTTGATATGTGTTATTGTTGTTATTATCGGTATTGTTTTCTAAATTATATTTAAAGTTATGTTTGAATTTTGAAACGTAAAAATAAATAGAAACAGAAATAAATATTATAATTATTGCGACCATAAAAATGGTTGAAGTATTAATTCTACTTGTATACCCTTTTACTTTTTTCGTAAATTCCGCATACATATTATATATTCTTATTGAGAATAAATAACAAAATGATTAACGAATATAATATAAATATAAATATTAATACTTATATTATGTTGTTTAGAAATATAGATGGCAAGATTATTGAAATAAAAAAATACAACTTTGTGAATGATTATATTTATTATACGAAAATAATGGAAATGAAAAAACCTTTTTCTAAAGTAATAAAAACACAAAATAACTTAAATTATTCCAATATGATTATAGACAATCACCTTAAACCCGACAAAGTTATTATCTAACTATTTATTATGAATAAAACCAGGAAAAAAATATATACTAATGATGATTATAATAGTGGAGATGGAATGTTGACAAGTGTATGGGGTCCAAGTTTGTGGCATTATTTACACATTATGAGTTTTAATTATCCAAATAAACCTACTGAAAATAATAAAAAGCATTATCGCGATTTTGTAATTAATCTTAAAAATGTGATTCCGTGTGTTTTTTGTAGAGAAAATTTAAAAACTAATTTTAAGGTCTTGCCTATAACTATGGCAACTATGAAAAATCGAGAAACCTTCTCTCGTTATATATACAATTTACACGAATTAATTAATAAAATGTTAAATAAAAAAAATAATTTAACTTATGAAGATGTTAGAGAAAGATACGAACACTTTAGGTCTAGATGCGTTACTAGCAAACCATCCATATTAAAAAAAACGATTAAAAAGGGCGTAAAAAAGGAAAAGGGATGTACGGAACCTCTTTACGGAAAAAAATCAAAATGTATTATTAAAATTGTCCCGATTGATGACAAAGGATTAACGTTTCAAATGGATAAAAAATGTATTAAAACCCGAGAATAATATTACATTCCAAAACTAGAAAAACTATTTAAAATCGGTTTAGGTAAAAATTCGTTATTTACAGCGTTATAATTTGGCACTTTTTTACATTCAAAACTTGGTTCAGGACAACGAGCACACGCAGGACACGCCTCGCACGGTTTATTTTTATAAATAACTACTGGGTTACACGCAGGACAAACTGGTGGGACTACTTGTGATTTTAATATATATAAATCTTCTTGTCCTGGAAGTATTTGATTCTTCGGCACACCTTTAGGCAAAGAATTGTAATAATTAGGATATTGGATATTATTTTGTTGATTTGATGGTTCGTTGTATGATTGATTATTTCGTGTTGGATATGGATAATTTGTGTAAGTTGTGTTTGTATTTGTATTTGGTGGTGGTGTAGGATTATATGGTAGTGTTGTAGGATTATATGGTGGTGTAGGATTATATGGTGGTGTAGGATTATATGGTGGTGTAGGATTATATGGTGGTGTTGTAGGATTAGTTGAGGGTGTTGTAGGATTATATGGTGTTGTAGGATTATATGGTGGTGTAGGATTATATGGTGGTGTAGGATTATATGGTGTTGTAGGATTATATGGTGGTGTAGGATTATATGGTGGTGGTGTAGGATTATATGGTGGTGTTGTAGGGTCAGTTGAGGGTGTTGTAGGATTAGTGGAGGGTGTTGTAGGGTCAGTTGAGGGTGTTGTTGGATTAGTTGGGGGTGGTGGTGGATTATTAGTTGTTTCAGTTGATGTCATACCTTCGATATTATTTCCTAAAAAAGGAACTACAAATATTCCTAATATCAATAAAAGTATTAATAGTTTACGAAGCATTTTATATAATTTATACAGTGAAAAAATTATATTATAATGTAAAACCAAATAAATAGTTTAGAACAATTAACTATTATGGAATTAATTACTGAGAACTCACGTAAAAAAAAAATAACACGTGAACCTTTAAAACAATATTATGATGAAAATCCAGATTTATTTGAGATTGGGGTTGATGAAGTAGGTCGAGGACCTTTATTCGGTAGAGTTTATACAGCAGCAGTTATTTTACCTAAAGATAACAGTTTTAACCATTCGTTAATGAAAGATAGCAAGCGGTTTACATCTACGAAAAAAATAGAAGAAGCTGCTAAGTATATTAAAGAGAATGCGATAGGTTGGTATGTAACTTTTGAAGATGAAACCGTAATCGACGAAATAAATATTTTACAAGCAACACAAACATCAATGAGAAACTCAATATTAAAATTAAAAGAATATGTTACGCAACCATTTACAGAAGAAGAAAAAAACGAACTTAAATTTCAACTATTAGTTGACGGGAACTACTTTAATCCAATATCTACCTTTAATAAAAAACGGAATATGATAGATGTAATTCCACACGTATGTATTGAGGGTGGAGATAATAAATATAGTTCTATTGCGGCAGCTTCTATCTTGGCAAAAGTATCAAGAGATAAATATATTTCGGATTTATGTTCTGAAAATCCGGAATTAATCGAAAATTACGGAATAAATAGTAATAAGGGATACGGTTCAAAACAACATATCGACGGAATTAATAAACACGGAATAACCAAATGGCATAGAAAAAGTTTTGGAATTTGTAAAAAATATTAAAAAAATTGAAATGGAGTTGACCTGATATAATTTAAGTGAAATAATAACAAAAAGAACTAATTAAAAAGAAACATGAATACTCTAACTTTAAAGTTAAAAGAATTCTTTGCTACTGAACAGTTATCTAAAGAAGATATCAGAATACCTATTAACAAATTATGTGGATTAGAAGTTACTTGTAATTTAAGATTTAGTAAAAGTCACCATACTAAAAATTATGGTGTTCAGCTTTATATAGAGAGTACAAAAATTTGTAACATAGATAATAATAATAATAATAGTTATCTTATGTTATACGCAACAACCTTATGGTGGAGTCATAAACAACCATTAGACGATGATTATAAAATCATACAAGAAAAATTAAGTGAAACTATGAAAAAAATAAAGTTTAATAAATATACAGGTTCTTATGAAACTGAAAGTTCTTATGAAACTGAAAAAAATGGGCTTACAGGAGATGATTGGTGTTCTATATTAGGATTTGAAGTCCATATAGAATATGAGTTTGATATATGTTGTATATGTCATATGTCAACTAAATCAATAACATCTAATTGCTGTAAAAAAGAATTATGTTATGAATGCTGGGATAAATTACCAATGGTGCGATGTCAAGAATGTCCTGAAAATCCTAGAGGTGACTGTGAATATATTCGTTCGTGTGGAACAGCAAAATGTCCGTTATGTAGATGTAGTTTAGCAAGTGGAAAAGAATTCGAATATTAAAAAAAAGCAATTCAATAAAAAATTTTATATTTTATTCAATAAAATATAAGTAATTCAATAAAATATAAAATTTTTTATTGAATTGAAAAAAAATGAAAAAAAATTAGTAAACTAAAAATTGATAAGTATTAAAAAAAATGAAATGAATTATAACAATATACCAATGCAACAAATAAAAGAATAATAAATAAAAGAATTAAAATGACAAAATTTATGATATTTGACACCGAAACAACTGGGTTACCTGAACGTGGTGTATATGTTGTAGAAAATAATAATGTACACTTATGGCCTTACATAGTCCAGTTAAGTTATATTATTTATGAATCTAAAAGTAATGAAATTATAAAACAAGAGAATACAATAATAAAAATTCCAAACAACATTATTATTCCTGATAATGTTGTTTCAATTCACGGAATCACAAATGAAATATCTAGAAACATCGGAAAAAATATAGTTCCATATTTACTTAATTTTATTAAAGATTATAACAATTCTGATATAATTATAGGACATAATATTTTATTTGATATTAATATGATACGTGTCGAATTATTAAGACACGTATTATATGACGAGTTTAATAAATTAAAAGAACCCAAAAAATTTTATTGTACCATGAAAAATACAATAAAATTATGTAATTTAAAAAGAGTTAATAAAGGAGGCATCCAATATGCTAAATACCCGAAACTAATAGAACTACACAAACATTTATTTAATGTCGAACCTATGGGATTACACGACTCATATATTGATATATTAATTTGTTTTAGATGCTATTATATGATACATTTTAATGAAGATGTATGCGATAAAAATAAAACTATACAAACCATACTTTATAAATTATTATGCTGAACACATTTCACAAATATCATTTTCCATATTATTATTTGATGTATTCTTTTCAGGTTCTATTGAAAATTGTTGTGCCTGATGTTTTGCTTTCCGTCTTAAATAATAAATACCTGTTTTTAACCCTTTTTTCCATGAATAAAAATGCATTGATGTTAGAGAGTTATAGGTTGGTTCTTCAACCCATAAATTAAGACTTTGACTTTGACACACAAACGCGCCTCTATCTGCTGACATATCAATTACATGTTTCATTGGTATTTCCCAAACAATCTTATATTTATTTCTAATATTTTCAGGAATCATATCTAAATGTTGAATACTTCCTTTATTCGCAATAATATTATTTTTTAATTGTTCATTCCATAATCCAAGATGAATGAGTTCTTTCATTAAAAACCGGTTCGCAACTATAAATTCTCCTGCTAACGTGCTTCTACTATAAATATTACTAGTTAATGGTTCAAAACATTCATTATATCCTAAAATTTGGGATGTGCTTGCTGTCGGCATAGGTGCCACAAGTAATGAGTTGCGTAATCCATATTTTTTAATAGAATCCTTTAATTTGTCCCAATCATATCCCGATGGTTTAACATTCCACATATCAAATTGGAGTATACCTTTAGACGCAGGAGACCCTTCGAATGAACTATATGCTCCACAATGGTCATCTGTTAATTTGTATATTTCACAATTTAAAACCAATGTATCTGATAATTTATCCATTGTTATATGTTTTAAATCATTTATAGGGTTAGTTTTGAATGATACAAAATCTAGTGAATCTTCGAAATTAACTGTTTTTATTATGTTGTATCGTTCAATAGCAATTTCATTACTTTTTTCTAAAGAAGCGTGATAAATTGTTTCGAAAATTAAGGTATTAATTTGTTTTGCTTCTTCACTATAAAACGCAATATCCATCATAATAAATGTATCTGCTAACCCTTGAACGCCAATACCTATAGGACGATGTAATAAATTACTTCTTCTAGTTTTTTCGGTAGGATAAAAATTAATGTCTATTATTTTATTTAAATTATTTGTAACTATTTTAGTTACTTCGTGTAATTTTTCGTAATCGAATGATTTAGTTAATTCATTCACAAATGCCGGCAACGCAATACTCGCAAGATTACATACAGCAGTTTCTGTAGGGTCTGAATACTGAATAATTTCGGTGCATAAATTACTCGACTTAATAGTTCCGATATTTTGTTGGTTGCTTTTCATATTTGCGGAATCTTTATATAATATATACGGAGTTCCGGTTTCCATTTGTGCGTCTAATATTTTAAACCATAATTCACGAGCATTAATCGTTTTTCTAGATTTTCCGTCTGCTTCGTATTTTTCATATAATTCTTTAAATTTTTCTCCATAAACATCGGATAATCCGACACATTCATGCGGGCAAAAATAACACCATTTCTGGTTATTTTTTACCCGTTCCATAAATAGGTCAGGTATCCATAAAGCATAGAATAAATCACGCGCTTTTAACTCTTCATCTCCATGATTCTTTTTTAATTCCAAAAATTCTTCAATATCTGCGTGCCAAGGTTCAATATAAACCGCAAAACTTCCATTACGTTTTCCTGATTGGTTAACATATCTTGCTGTGCTATTATATACTCTTAACATTGGAACGATTCCATCTGTTTTACCATTAGTCCCACTTATATGAGAATCTTTCGCACGAACGTTGTGAATATGAAGACCAATTCCTCCCGAATATTTTGAAATTTGAGCACAATCGGATAAAGTTTTATAAATTCCTTCAATACTATCATCCTCCATAGCAAGTAAATAACAAGAACTTAATTGTTGTCTTGGAGTTCCGGCATTAAATAGTGTTGGTGTAGCATGTGTGAAATATTTCTGAGACATTAAATCATACGTTTCTTTTATATTTTTTAAATTAGTTCCGTGTATTCCGATGGATACTCTCAACCACATATATTGGGGTCTTTCAATAATTTTATTATCAACTTTTAAAAGATAAGAACGTTCCAACGTTTTAAAACCAAAAAAATCGATTAAATAGTCTCTTTCATGAATTATTAAATTATCAAAAAAATCTTTATTTTCAGAAACAATATTCCATACTTCTTCCGAAATGATTGGTGATTTTTTTTCATTATAATTGACAAAATTATACAATTTTTCCATAGATTTAGAAAAGGACGGTTCCGTATTTTTTTGATGATTTGATACAACTATACGTCCTGCTAAAAGTCCATAGTCTGGATGTTGTGTCGACAAAGACGCACATTGTTCGGCAGTTAATTCATCTATTTTAGTTGTATTAATTTTATCGTATAATTGGTCGATTACTTTTATAACTAACGCGGAATAATTTATTTGGATATTTGCCTCTTGTCCAAGTTTTTTTACACGATTTAAAATTTTATCAAACGCAATATCTTCTAACTCGCCATTTCTTTTAGTTACACGCATATCTGACATATTCTTGTTATCAGTATATATGGTTATTATTTTATATTATTTTTATATATTATATTTTATTTGAAACAGTGTAATTGTTTATTTTTAACACATTATATATATATATGAAATATATTGTTGTCTTATTATTAATAATATCAATAAGTATTTTAATTATTGTCTACAATAAAAATGTTGAAAACTACGATAATTTTAATTTAGGGAGTCGCGGAAATTATCCTGCGTCTGTTAACGAGGTTCTTTTAGAAGATAGTTTTCCAATTAAAAATAATATTGAACTATCTAATATGAATGAAAGTAAAATGTGGTGGCATTATCCTATTTTTAAAGTTGGGTCATATACACAAATTAATAATAATTTAAAATATCCAAACAATCCAGATACCGGTTCGTGTATGCCTTCCGATTTTTGCGGTTCAATATATAAAGAACAACAATTACACTCAAATATTTCGAGGATTTTACCTCCTGTAAATTCTTCAGGAGGTATTCGTGTAAATTATTATAACGCAGAATAATTAGATTGGGAATCTTCAAGCGTTTCCGTTATTATTTTATATTGGACTATTTCAACCTTACCCGTATCTTTATTTATAGATAATAAACAATTGGTATCTATTTCTTCTTTTTTTTGTTTTCTTGTTGGTGCTCTATGTTCGTATCCGCTGATTCTTTCATTGATTATAGTATTCCATAATTTTTGGATTTCTGAAATATTACTTTTAAACCACATATTATTCCTCAACACTAAAACACAACTATATTTTTCTAATTTCCAATGAATATTTTTAATCCATTCCATATCTGAATAAATATACATTTGTTCTGCTTCCCATATGTCAAACTCGGATTTATCCATATGTAATGGTTTATAGATATATACAGGAACCCCGTTATTTTTAGAAAAATACATTATAATTCCTTTTGTTTCTCCTATTTTGGATTTTAAAAAATCATTTCCATCATTCATAAAATCGGTTTCATTTTCATACTCAACAAATTTTGTTTCTAAAAAATCACACTCATCTAAATTACAAATTTCTAACTGAAGTTGCATTTGTATCCAATACTCTTTTTTAGGAACTCCATCAATTACGCGATTAACGATATTTTTAACTTCAAGCATACGTCCATATCTCGGTGAATCAATCTTAACATTAATACCATCAGGTGATGCTCCCAGAAAATCATAATTCGTGTGTTTTATACAACCAAACTCCTTTATTTCTGTATTATATTTATCTTCGTAAACCATCACTGATAATGGTTCATATTTTTGTCCCCAATGAAGGGTTGAATTTACATTTACTTCTTTATCGGGTATATTTGCTATAATTGGTATTGGTTGACATTTCTCATAAATTAATTGATTTTTACTACATATACTATCAAAAATTTTATGTGCGTTACTTGCTGTAATTAAGTTGTGTCTAAACGTATACCATTCAGGTGACCTTTGGACGTGTTGTGGTTGATTTAAAAGGTGTTGTATTTTATCGGAAACAACCGTAATATTCGGTGTAGTTATTATTATACTACTATCAAAAGAACGCCTTGGAAAAATAGAAGAATAAAATATTTCGAATGCTTCGTCGATATAATTATATAATTCTTCTTCATATAACTCATTTAATAAAATTTGTTCTTCAAATTGTGTTAAACATAATCCCCGAATTTCATTAACACATATAGAATGAAATTCAGGGTCAGAAATTAATGTTGGGTTTTCATTGACATACTCATAAATTTGCTCAAGAGTTGTTTCAATAAAATCTGTCAACATATCGTCATCCATTATTAATGGGTCATCTTCTAAAGCTACTATACTATCAATTATATTTTCAAGGGTTTCCAAATCGTTAAGATACATGTTATATTAATTAACACTTTGTTTTTAATTTACTTTTATATATTCTGTAAAACATCCCCGATAACAATATTGTGTTTATCCTTTATCGTCCCAGTTGTTTTTTTTGGAGGCAAACTTTTTAAGGTTGATATCCTTTTATCCAAACTTTTTAAAGTAAAATGCTTATGTTGCTTATTATATATAAGTGCCGGGATTTCTTTAATTATTCCGGTATTTTTATCATAAATAACATCCTTTACTTTTTGTAGTTTTTTTCGCTCCAAACAATCCTTAAAAAAAGTAATTAAATGACTTTCTTCTTCGTCATTTAAATTATTAGTTTCTTTATATGTTTTTACATAACATGCCAATTTTTTCATTTTAATTGTATTATCCAATTTACACCACGGACCGTTGACATTAATTTGTTGCTCGGTTTCTAAAAATTTCTCCAAAAAAGAGATATCATTAGTTGTTAGTTTTGTTTCCTTTTTTGGTGTTCTATTTAACAACATAGTTTTATATTTGATATTTTTTAATTCGTGACACTCTTCATTAATTGTGTTTTCCATTATATTATATTATATAAAGAGTTAAGTTTAACCCGTTTTAAAACATATAGTTATATTTTAATATTTATATTGATTTATAATATTATCATTAAAATATGGAAGTCCCAGAAGATACCGCGATTATAGTAGATAATACATATGTAGATGATACAGATAAAAAAATAAACATTATCGGAACTAGTTCGCGTTATCAAATAAAAAAGGCAACTTATAAGTTAGAACACAATAAAGAACGCACCGATATAAAAAAAATAAATTTTCCAGATGAATATTTTATTTACGAAACTCAACTGACTATTTTACAAAATATTTACGATGATTTACCAACGATTAATTTAAATAACACTAATGTTGTTAAACAAATAGAAAGAAAAATATACGGTTATAAACACCAGGATATTGATAAAAAACAAATCGATGAAACTAAATTAATTAGTTTAAAATTAATTGTTCACAAATTAATCGAATGTAATCTGACATGCTACTATTGTTTTTGTAAAATGATGCTATTATATAAACTTGTTAGAGAACCTAAACAATGGACATTGGATAGAATCGATAATGAATACGGACATAGTGTTGACAATATTGTTCTATCTTGTTTAGAATGTAATTTAAAACGAAGACGAACAAACCAAAATAAATTCGTATTTACAAAACAACTGAAAATTACTAGAATAGAAACAGAATAAATAAGTTATTCAATCAGAATTATTATAAATTATTATAATAATGGATTATTATGAATGGAAATGGACTAAAGGTGAACCGTATGATAAGTCTCTCAGACAATGTAACTCTGACGCATCGATTTTAGAAAATAATGAATATATTAATAATGTCGAGAAG
>Ga0209400_1001539_pt1 | contig 18379 bp, 24 predicted proteins | sample M_130807_EF_Meta_FD_187313 | JGI IMG/M metagenome (GOLD analysis project Ga0209400, IMG submission 187313) | Freshwater microbial communities from Lake Montjoie, Canada to study carbon cycling - M_130807_EF_MetaG (SPAdes) (version 2) | ecosystem: Environmental > Aquatic > Freshwater > Lake... | reverse complement strand
ACCGCTGATGGCGGCGCAACGGCTTGTATTTACACCGTTCCTGCTGGATATACGGGTTACATTTTTGATTTTCTCTGTTCTTCCGGTGTTACTACCGCTAATGCATATACAAGCATTGGTTTGTACAGTAGACCGTTGGGCGGGGTTTTTGACAACACAATTCAAGGCAGATGCGCAAACGGCGGTTCTTTTACCATCCCGTTGAATTACCCGTTAGTTTTTACGGAAAAAACAGACATCGAAGTCCGGGCAAGCGCCACAAACTTATCCAATGTAACGGCAAACTTCAACATTGTTATCATCAAGAACCCTGACTAATCATGCCAAGCAAATCACCTTCTCAGCATCGTTTGATGGAAGCCGCCGCTCACACAAAGGGCGGCTTTGGTGGTGTCCCTCAAAAGGTTGGCGAAGAGTTTGTCAAGGCTGATAAAAAAATGAAGGATGGCGGAGTTGTCCAATCTTTAAAAAAAGCTGGGTTTTATGAAGAAGGCAAAAGTAAACCGGAGCGCTTGAAGATTGTCAGCCAAGCAACAACTAAACCTGAAAGGTTAAAAATTGTGGAAAAATTATTTTCAACCAAAAAAATGAAAGAAGGCGGACTATATGCAAACATTCATGCAAAACAGCAAAGAATTGCTGAAGGCTCTGGCGAAAAAATGCGTAAGCCGGGCGCAAAAGGTGCGCCAACGGCTGATGCCTTCAAGCAATCAGCCAAAACAGTAAAGAAAAAAGAAGGCGGCAAAACAACAAAGTCTTGCTGGTAATCATGGCAAAAAATACATCACTCTCTGTTGGTCGTGGCGAGAAGTTGTCTGTCAAACAGGGTGCTGGATTGACGGCCAAAGGACGGGCAAAATACAACCGAGAGACTGGTAGCCACTTGAAGGCTCCACAGCCTCAAGGCGGTTCTCGCAAAGATTCTTTCTGCGCACGAATGAGCGGCGTGGTGGAGCACTCAAAGGGTGATGCACCAAGAGCCAAGGCATCGTTGAAGCGTTGGAACTGCCCCGGTTGGTAAAAAAAGACAGGAGAGTTGAAATGAATCAGCCTCAAGGAACCCCAAACGCAATTGGTGGTTCTTCAATTGAAGAGAGTGATGTACCAAGAGCCACTGGCGAAAATGTTGGTGGTTTGATTCTTTCTGGTCAAAAAGACGGTTATAAACAAGGTGGCAAAGTCAACTTGAACAACTGCAAAGTAAAGACGCATCAAAAAAACAAATCTTCACCTAATTGGTAAGGAAACATCATGAGCATGACTGGCGATTACAAACAAAGTCCAACATCAAAAGCCGCTATTGATGCCGCTTTAAAAAATATCAGTTCAGGTGCTAGAAAGACTGGCGCTGAGATGAAAGCTGATCGTGAGGCTTTTAAACAAAAGTCTATGGCTGATGTTAAGGCTCGTAACGAAAAGATCAAGTCAGAAGCTATTGAGCGTGATCGCGCTGACCTGCCAAACCTTGAAAAACGTCATGCTGAAATGTCTGAAATGTATAACAAGGGCAAAAACTGGCAGTATGCTGACCGTGAACAAAATTTGACTAAAGACGAACGTATAGCCCGTGACATTTCAAGCGAATTGAGTAGCTTGGGCAACAGGATCAGTGCAGTCAAGCGCAGTACCTCTTCATATGCCAAGGGTGGCAAGATCAGCCTAAAAGATTGTGGTACATCAACCGCATCTAAAGGCAAGAACAACTCATGCTGGTAAGGTGAAAACATGGCATATTCAGGCACGGTTGGTCAAACCACAATATCAGTCCAAAACCTGATTGATGATGGCGCTCGTCGTGCTGGAAAGCTGGCTGAGGAATTAACTGTTGAGCAGGTAGTTTCTGTTAAGAGAGCATTGTTTTATTTGTTGAGCAACCTGATCAACCAAGGTATTCAATATTTTGCCATTCAAAAGGTTGTTTTAGGTTTGATTCCTAATGACTATGAGTATCAGCTTCCAGTGGGTGGGAATGACGTTTTAAACGCCCTATACAGGACAATGACTCGTCCAACTGGCACATATACATCATCTGCTGGCGGGGTTGTTGGAAATGCTTTTGATGGCAATACAACCACTTATTGCCAACAAACCAGTGCGGCTGGCAACATATCCATTGATTATGGTGCTGGTAATACCAATTACATTGGTTCTATTGGTTTTATGCCTTACATTTCTGGCGGCGGAAGTCAGACATGGAACTATGTTTTTGAGTCATCTTTGGATAATATTACTTGGGTGACTTTGTACACAGGAACTTCGGTGTCTGTGACTGATGGGCAATGGATTTGGCAGGACATTGACCCCGGCTCAAACGTGCAGTATTACCGCATGCGGGCAACTGGCACAACAACCTTATCATTGCGTGAGCTTTACTTTGGCACAAACAGCACTGAAATCACAATGGCTCGATTGAACCGTGATGATTACACCAACCTGCCAAACAAAAATTTCACTGCCAATCAGCCTTACCAATATTGGTTAAATCGAACGATTCCGCAGGCAACCATCACGATATGGCCTACCCCATCAAGCGCTTTTGTGCAGATGGTTGTGTGGTATTCAGCCCAAATTCAAGACGTTGGCGGATTAAATGGTCAGTTAGCTATACCTGATCGTTGGTTGATGGCAATCCAAAATATGCTGGCTCATCAAATGGCTCAGATTTTGCCTTCTGTTGAACCAGCCCGTATTCAATACTTGGAAGGTCAAGCCGAAAAGTATTTCAACATGGCGGAGCAGGAAGAGCGCGACAAATCACCGATTTACCTTGCGCCGAATATTGGCGTGTACACGAGGTAATCATGCCTAGATTCCTTAATACTGACGGAAATGCCAGTATTGCAATTTTTATTTGCGATAGATGCCGTATGAAGAGGGCGATAGATGAGGCTCAGCCTGACCCGAACTTCCCCGGTCTGTCTGTTTGTCGTCAAAATTGCGCTGATGAAAAAGATCCTTATCGTTTGCCTGCTAGGAAAACTGAGAAGATTACTTTAAAATTTCCTCGTCCAGACGTAAGTGTGGCAACGAATCCAAATGACATTGACACTGGTGGCTATGGTCAGTACATACTTAGCACCCAGCAAAACAATCAAAATCCTCAAAATGATGGCAACAACGACATAATTCAATTACAACCATAATGGCACAAGTAACCATCACCCAATTACCAAACGCTCAGACCTTAACTGGTACTGAGGCTGTGCCTATTGTTCAAAATGGTGTAACGGTACAAACTACCGCGCAGGCAATAGCCCAATCGGGTGGCGCTGGCGCTGGCACTGTTACTCAAGTTAGTACAGGTACTGGATTGACGGGTGGGCCAATCAACACGACGGGAACTATTTCTCTTACCAACACAGGGGTAACGGCTGGCTCCTATACCAATGCAAACATTACTGTTGATCAGCAAGGTCGAATTACATTGGCTTCTAGCGGTTCTGTTAACTCTGGAACCGTTACGAATGTTTCTGTTGTTTCGGCTCGTGGATTTACGGGAAGTGTATCCAATCCAACAACAACGCCTGCTATTACTCTTGGTACATCGGTTACAGGTCTTTTGCAGGGTAATGGAACATCAATATTTGCCGCAATATCTGGCACTGACTATGCGCCAGCAACAAGCGGAACATCAATCCTTTATGGTAATGGATCAGGTGGATTTAGTAACGTAACGATTGGCTCAAATTTAACATTTATTGGTGGAACATTAAGTGCAACTGGTGGTGGGGGTGCGGCTGGTACTGTTACAAGTGTTTCTGTTACCTCTGCAAACGGTTTTGCAGGCTCTGTAGCCAATCCAACTACAAACCCTGCCATTACCCTTAGTACATCAGTTACAGGGCTTTTAAAGGGTGATGGAACAGCTATTTCAGCGGCTACTTCGGGTACTGACTATGCGCCCGCAACAAGCGGATCTGCAATTCTTTATGGAAATGGTTCTGGTGGCTTTAGTAGCGTAACAATTGGAACAAACCTTTCATTTACTGCTGGAACTTTATCGGCTACTGGTGGTGGTGGAATGACTTATCCTGCCGCTGGTATTGCTAATTCAACAGGATCGGCTTGGGGAACATCGTATTCAACTACTGGCAGTGGTACTGTTGTGGCATTGGCTACATCGCCAAGTTTTACCACTCCTATTTTGGGGACACCTCAATCTGGTAATTTTTCCACTGGAACCTTTACTTGGCCTACATTTAATCAAAACACCACTGGTACAGCCGACAACGTAACTGGAACTGTTGCGGTTGCAAATGGCGGTACTGGGGCTACATCTGCCGCAAGTGCAAGATCAAATTTAAGCGCCGCACAGAGTGGTGCAAATACAGACATTACATCTGTAACACTTACAACTGGAACAATTTCAACTACGCCAAGCTCAAGCTCAGACATTGTTAATAAGTCATATGCTGATTCAATTGCTACTGGAATTAACTTTCATGCGGCTTGTAATTATGCGACCACAACGGCTTTATCTGCGGCTTACACATACAACAATGGCACAAGTGGAGTTGGAGCAACGATAACAGCTAATGCGGCTGGAACATTAACGATTGATGGTTACACATTTTTATCAAGCGATGTTGGTAAGCGCATATTGATTAAAAATGAAACTGGTGCATATACAAACAACACTACACCAAGCGCCGCATTTAATGGGGTTTACACATTAACAACAGCAGGTACTGTAAGTGTTGCGTATGTTCTAACCCGTGCTACTGACTACGACACAAGCGGTACAGGCATAAATGAGATTGATGCAGGTGATTTGTTATTAATTTTGTCTGGAACAACCAATGCAAATACATCATGGGTGCAACAGACGTTATTGCCTATTACTGTTGGTACAACCAGCATTACATTTATCCAGTTTGCGGCGGTTCAAACATACACTGCTGGAACGGGTTTAACGCTTTCTACTAATCAGTTTTCAATTACTAATATTGGAACAGCGGGGACTTATGGATCAGCATCAGCGGTTCCAGTCTTTGTTACAAATGCCCAAGGACAAGTTACATCAGTTACAAACACCAATATTGCTATTGCTGGAAGTGCTGTTAGCGGTAATATTACTGGCAATGCCGCCAACGTAACTGGAACTGTTGCAATTGCAAATGGTGGAACTGGTCAAACAACAGCGTCTGCCGCTTTTAATGCATTGTCACCGATTACCTCTACAGGTGATTTAATCCTTGGTAACGGCACAAACAGCGCTACAAGACTTGCTATTGGTGCAAGCACATATGTGTTGACCTCCAATGGAACAACGGCGTCTTGGGCGGCTCCTAGTGGGGGAGGAGGGTCGCCCGGCGGCTCAAACACTCAAGTTCAATTCAATAACTCTAGTGCATTTGCTGGATCAAGCGCAATCACGCTTACCACAACAACCGCAACAGCCTCTGCGCTAAGAATCGACCCGAGAGTTACATCTGCCGCTTCCGCATCAACCTTAACGCCAAGCATTGCAACTGCTGATGTATACGCTTACACAGCATTGGCGGCAGGACTTACCATTAATGCGCCAACAGGAACGCCTGTTGATGGTGACAAATTAATATTTAGATTGCTTGATAACGGAACAGCTAGAGCACTGACTTGGGATGCCACATACACTGTAATTGGAGTTACTTTACCAACAACAACAACAGCAAGTAAAACAACGTATGTTGGTTGTATTTACAACGCTAATAACACCCGTTGGGATGTTATTGCAGTAACTACACAGGCTTAATCATGGCAAACAGATATTGGGTTGGTGGAACTGGTAATTGGGACACATCGTCTACCAAATGGGCAACCACAGACGGCGGCGCAAGTACACAAACTTTTGCGACTGGGGACACTGTTTTTATCACAAGTAAAAACGCCCCTAATTGGACAGCATTAACAGCTTTATCTTTAGGCGCAATTAGAAGCCCAACTACAGGAAATGGTTACTATTATGAAGTAACTACTGCTGGAACAACAAGTGCATATGAACCTACTTGGCCTACTCCAGAGGGAACTACCGTTACAGATGGAACGGTAGTATGGACTTGTAGATTGGCAACTGTTACTCTTTCAACGAGTGTTAGCGCGTTAACTTACACAATGTCGGGGTTTGCGGGCACGTTAGCATTTGGAACAAACACTATCTCAGTGTCTGGAACAGGCACTGTTTTTGCAAGTGGAACAACATATAGCGTTACAGGAACTCCTTTAATACTAGTAACAAATGCAACTGCAACCGCAAGAACAATAAGCACTGGAAGTACAATTACAGAAGCAAACAGCATAAGTTTTAACATTAGCGCTGGAGGAAGTACGCTTACAGTTAATTCTAGCAATGTTGTTAGAGACTTAATATTTAGCGGATCATTTGCGGGATCATTTGCAAATACTGGAATAATTGTTTATGGAAATTTAACATTTAAATCAGGGATGACCATAACCGCTGGAGGAAATACAATATATTTTTATGGAACAGGTGCTGTTGGAAACAGTATTCAAAAAATAACAAGTTCAACATTAAATTTAAATTTTCCAATTAACTTTTCGGGAACTTCCACTTATCAATTACAAGATGCTTTAAGTGTAGGAACAACTTCATCAAGAACAATTACATTTACATCAGGTACTCTTGATTTAAACGGATTTGTATTAACCCATTTTGGTATTTTTTCTTCTTCTAATTCAAACACTAGATCAATAATATTTGGCGGTGGAAATTATACAAATACACTCAATACTACAACAACTGTTGTAGGTATGACAATTGGAACAGGTTTTACATATACTGGAACTCCAACTTTTAATATAACTGGAAATATAACAAACATCACAACAACTGTTTCAATTACTAGTGGCATTGAAACAAACTCGCTTAATATAAATGTTTCGTCTGGTGGGGGTATAGTTGCATTGTCAGGCACATTTAAAAATATTAATTTAACAGGTTTTACTGGAATATTTAGCAATAGCACCAGAACTATTTATGGTAATTTAATTATTCCATCAGGAATAAGCGCATTAACAGCAGGAACATCTGTAACTACATTTGCCGCTACAAACGGAACGCAACAAATAACTTCTGGTACTAAAAATTTAGATTTCCCAATTACGTTTTCTGGAACAGCTACTTATCAATTACAAGATAATTTAAGCGTAGGAACATCTACTAGCAGAACAATAACACTTACAACTGGCACACTTGATTTAAATAATTTTACATTAACTAATTTTGGCATTTTTTCTTCAAACAATTCAAATACAAGATCAATTGCTTTTGGAACTACTGGAAGTATTGTTATTACACGTTCTGGTAGTGCTACTTATTGGTCTATGGCTGATCTTACTGGATTTACATACACTGGAACGTCTAATGTTCAAATTACAAATGGTAGTGGTTCAGTATTAATTCAACATGGAACAACTAACGGATCAGAAGCCCAAGCGTTATCTTTTGCTTTTGGAGGATCGTTTACAAGTTTATCTTTGGGGACATCTTATATTGTAGATTTATCTTTTCTTAGTAGTTATTTAAGTGGAACAGTTAGCCCCTCAACATTTTCATTATATGGAAGTTACTTAGAACAATCTGGTGGTTTATTTACAACATTTACAACATTAAATTTAATTTCTACTTTAAAATCAACAAATTATATTACCACTAGTACTGGAAGTGTAATTGCGCCAGCCACTGTAAATATAAATGCAGGGAGTGGTGTAACTTATAAAGTTTTAACTTCGGCAACTTTTACTAATTTAAATATTCAATCTTCTTTTGATAGCAATAGCGTTGATTTTTATGTTGCAACTAGTTTTAATTTTAATAACTCAAATACAAAAACATTAACGATTAATTCAAAAATAACAGCAACATCATTAACAACATCATTTATTGGATCTACAACAGGAACAACATTTAATTTAACTGGTTCTACTATTGAATTTAGTAATGGTGGAACTTTTAATGTTCCAAATGCTACTTTTCCATTGGTGGTTTTAAATGTTGTTGTTGGCTCACCTGCTCTTACTATTGGCGCATCAGGAACTTCTCAAACAATAACAACTTTACAAGTAATTCCTTCTATTTCTGGCGGTAATATTGCAACAATTAAACTTTATGCAGATTCAACATCTTCATCAACATTAAATGTTACAAATTTATCTATAGATGGTAATTCTACTAACAATACTATTTTATCTTCATCAACAGCAACATATCAGGCTACCATAAGCAAACCAAGCGGTACTGTTATTACAAATTATTTAAGTATAAAAGATAGTGCGGCTACTGGTGGCGCAGTGTGGAGAGCACCAACAACCAATGGAAATATAGATAATGGAAATAATACTGGTTGGATTTTTGGGGCTTATAGTGCAAACAATAGTAACTTTTTGGCATTTTTCTAAAGTAAAATCACGACAAACTAAGGAAAAAACATGGCACAGTCAGGATATACCCCAATACTTATTTATGCAAGTGGAACCGCCTCTAACACGCCATCTTCGGGCAATTTAACGACTGGCGCATCTGGTGCTGAACTTGCCATAAATTACGCCGACGGTAAGTTGTTTTATAAAGATGGATCTGGTGTTGTCCAAACAATTGCATCCAAAGCATCTGTTGCGGGAACTGTTTCTAGTGTTAGCTGGACTGGCGGTATTGTTTCTGTAGCTACGGCAACAAGTACACCTGCATTGACCATAGCAGGAACATCTGGTGGAGTTCCTTACTTTTCTAGCGCATCAACTTGGGCATCATCTGGAGCATTGACTGCTAACGCTCTTGTACTTGGTGGTGGTGCTGGAACCGCTCCAACGGTGTTAGGAAGCCTTGGAACAACATCTACGGTACTCCATGGCAATGCCGCTGGCGCACCTACATTTGGCGCTGTTGCGTTGGCTTCTGATGTGTCTGGAACCCTGCCCCTTGGTAATGGTGGAACAGGTCTAACTTCATTTACTGCTGGTGACTTGGTTTACTTTGCCAGCGGCACATCATTTACTAAGCTTGGTATTGGAACCGCTGGTCAATACTTGACAGTAAATTCTGGCGCTACCGCCCCTCAGTGGACAACGGCGGTTGCATCGGGTGTTACGTCTTTCCAGACAAGCATGGCTGGTTTGACCCCCAATACAGCGACTACTGGTTCAGTTACTCTTGCTGGCACTTTGGGGCCTGCTAATGGCGGTACAGGCGTTGCAAATAATTCAGCGGCTACTGTTACATCATCTGGCAACTTTGCGTATACCAGAACGCTTACAGGGACTACCAACGTCACGTTTCCAACTAGCGGTACTTTGTTAAGCACAGCGGCAGTAATAACTCCTGCGCAGGGTGGTACAGGTGTTGCAAATAACGCATCAAGCACTCTTACAATTTCTGGGGCTTATGCAACAACACTAACTGTTTCTGCAACAACCGCTATAACTCTGCCGACAGGTGGAACATTAGCCACATTGACTGGAACTGAAACGCTGACAAATAAGACGCTGACCAATCCAACAATCACTAACTACACAGAGACGTTACAGGCGTTAAGTACTGTTGGTGCATCAAACACCCTTGCGTTGACCAATGGAACGGTGCTAACGGCAACATTGACAGCCTCAACACCCTGTACGTTCACAATGCCTACAGCAACAGCAGGCAAGTCATTTATTTTGATTTTGACTCAGGCGGCAACAGGCATGACAACAGCAACATTCACAGGTGTTAAGTGGCCTGCTGGAACTGCGCCAACAATTACTGCAACAGCATCTGCTGTAGACATCTTGTCGTTTGTTGCAAATGGCACAAGCTGGTATGGCACTGCATCACAGGCGTTTGCATAATGTTTAGCGCACCTAATTATTTTCTTACTCGTAAGGCAACTGGAGGCAGTGCGGGGAATAAAGGTATCTTTGGATATGGGTATGTAAGTTCTGGGTATTTTGGTTCTAATGTATCAATGACTAATCTTGTATCAAATACTGGAGTGGTTGCTACTGACACAACGGGAGTAGGAACAGCAAGATTCATTCTTGCCGCTTGTGGTTATGGGGGAGATAAAGGTATTTTTGGTTATGGCAGTACAGGTTCTTCTGTATCAATGACTAATCTTGTATCAAATACTGGAGTGGTTGCTACTGACACAACGGGAGTAGGAACTGCAAGATATGGTCTTGCCGCTTGTGGTTATGGTACAAATAAAGGTATTTTTGGTTATGGCAGTACAGGTTCTTCTGTATCAATAACCAATCTTGTATCAAATACTGGAGTGGTTGCTACTAACACAACGGGAGTAGGAACTGCAAGATATAGTCTTGCCGCTTGTGGTTATGGTACAGATAAAGGTATCTTTGGCTATGGAGTTGCCAGTGGTCAGTTATCGATGACTAATCTTGTATCAAATACTGGAGTGGTTGCTACTGACACAACGGGAGTAGGAACTGCAAGATATTATCTTGCCGCTTGTGGTTATGGTACAGATAAAGGTATCTTTGGATATGGGTATACAAGTTCTTTTGTATCAATGACTAATCTTGTATCAAATACTGGAGTGGTTGCTACTAACACAACGGGAGTAGGAACCGCAAGAGGGGGTCTTGCCGCTTGTGGTTATGGTGGGAATAAGGGTATCTTTGGATATGGGTATATATCTGGTATTGATCTATCAATAACCAATCTTGTATCAAATACTGGAGTGGTTGCTACTGACACAACGGGAGTAGGAACCGAAAGAGGGGATCTTGCCGCTTGTAGTTTTTCTTCTTAACAACATAAAAAATCATGTTTAGCGCACCTAATTATTTTCTTACTCGTCAAGCTAATGTAGTTGGTACAGGGAATAAAGGTATCTTTGGATATGGGTATTCAGATTCTTTGGGTGTATCAATGACTAATCTTGTATCCAATACTGGAGTAGTTTCTGCTGATACTACTGGGGTTGGAACTGCAAGATATGGTCTTGCCGCCTGTGGATATGGTACAGATAAAGGTATTTTTGGATATGGGTATACTGGCAGTGTGGCATCAATGACTAATCTTGTCTCAAATACTGGAGTGGTCGCTACTGATACTACTGGAGTAGGAACTGCAAGATATGGTCTTGCCGCTTGTGGTTATGGTGGAGACAAGGGTATTTTTGGTTATGGAAATAATAATTCTAGTTATCGTCTTTCAACAACCAATAAAGTTTCAAATACTGGAGTAGTTTCTGCTGACACAACGGGAGTAGGAACAATAAGATCCAATCTTGCCGCTTGTGGTTATGGCGGAGACAAGGGCATATTTGGATATGGATATAATGATTCTGTTGGTTCTGTTTCAATTACCAATAAAGTATCCAATACTGGGGTAGTTGCTACCGATACTACGGGAGTAGGAACAATAAGATCCGATCTTGCCGCCTGTGGATATGGTACAGATAAAGGTATTTTTGGTTATGGGGAAAGTGGTTATGGTGGTTATGTATCAATGACCAATAAAGTTTCAAATACTGGAGTAGTTTCTGCTGATACTACTGGAGTAGGAACAGCAAGAACCCAACTTGCCGCTTGTGGTTATGGCGGAGACAAAGGTATTTTTGGATATGGATATATTAGTTTTGTTCGGGTTTCAACAACCAATAAAGTTTCAAATACTGGGGTAGTTGCTACCAATACTACGGGAGTAGGAACCGCAAGAGATAGTCTTGCCGCTTGTAGTTTTTCTTCTTAACAACATAAAAAATCATGCCATCAAAATTAAATTCAGAATTCAATTATCGCTACCAAGTTGAGGGTAATACCCCTTGGGAAAAGATCAAAGTGCTTCAGGGTTTTCTTGAAGGTCGTGTTCGTGCCGCCGCACTTGAGCGCGTGTCTGAATTAAAGTACAAAGCAAAAATTGAAGAGATTGAACACTTAAAAGAAGTTGGGGCGGCAAAATATTTAGTGACACTTGCACAAGCCGAATTGGTTGAAGTTGAATCCGTCAAAGAAAAAGAAAAAGAAGCGTTTGAACTCAATAGGCAAGAAATAGCAATTCTTGAAAAGCTTCTTAATGAACTGTATATGATTGCAGAACCCACCAGAATTAAGGGTTACACAGACGAGCAGATGTTTGAAGCTAACGCCGCAAACGAGTTTACGGTTTGGGTTGCTAGAGAAATCCATGCGGAGATATTGGCTACAGGTCATCCAAGCCCTGCCAAGCTGAGGAATGCGATGCTGTACCCCGGCGCTTTTGAGGCGTTACAAAAAATAGGGTTGATACCGCAAGAAGCTACCATCATCATAGGAAACACTGATCCCCTGAAAATTGAGTTAGATGCCGCATCCCCACAACAACTTCTTATTAAAGAAGAAAAAAATCTTTTAAACTAACTTCTGGAGTGAACTATGGAAAAAATTTCAATCACCACACAACTTTTGAACCAAGTGCTTGGCTACCTTGGCACACGACCTTACCAAGATGTTTTCCATTTGGTAACAGCAATTCAAGAAGAAGCAAAAAATCAAGTAGTTGCAGAGCCAGAAGTGGTTTCTGAAGAATGACAAAAGGACTTGGTCATGGACTCATTAGAAACAAAACTTGCTGTGCATGAAGCTATCTGCGCAGAGCGTTATGAGGCTATTCAGAAGACGTTAGCTGATGGCGATAAGCGCATGACCAAGATTGAGTATTTGCTTTATGCGGTCATCATGGCTGTGCTGTTTGGCCCCGGTGTTGCGGCAGAGTTTGTCAAAAAGTTGCTGGGGCTATAAATTGACCCAATCACGATCCTCATCGCCGCCAAAGCTTGCGTTAGTGCAATCCGTGAAGGAACCGCGCTTTATAAACAAGCCAAAACCGCTTTCATGGAGATCAAGTCCTCGGTTGATGAAATTGTCGGAGATGCCCAACAGGTGCAGTCTTTTTGGAGGCGGCTCTTCGGAGCCAAGCCAACCAGATCAGACGCAATCCAGCCTGTGGCGAAAAAGAAGGAAAAGTATGTAGCTGTTGACGAAACCAAGGTGATGACAGGCATCGTAGAGCAATTGACGACGTTTTTCCACCTTCAAGATCAGTTAGCGGCACATATCAGAGAAGAGGAAGAAAAAAGCAAGACGGTCTATGACCCTAATGCCAACCTGATGGAGGCGGCTTTAAAGCGGATCATGGCGCAAGACCAGATGGCGGCTTTAGAGGTTGAGATCAGGGAATGTATGGTGTACAACGCTCCCAAAGAGATGGGTGCTTTATACAGCAGAACATTTGAGACTAGAGAGATTATTGCGGCAGAACAAGAACAAGCAAGGTTAAAACAAGAAGCGCAACAGAGGTACAAGCAATGGCAACGGCGGGAGGCAAAAAGAAACCTTCAAGCAAAGTCAGCGTACCTGATTGGAACAGCGGTATTCCTCCTGTATCTGTGGTTGTGGCTTCTCCTGTTAAATCGGTGGGGGAAGACATGATTAACGGAATTATTCTTTTGATTTTGGTTGGCTTCTTGTTTCCGTTGACTGCAATGATGTACCTAGATATTCTGGAAGCCAAGCACGAAGTGAAGGCGCAGATACAAAAAGTTGAACGACTGAGAAGAGAAATTGAAAAGGAAAAACGTGATGCAAGCACCGATAAATCCCAATGACAAAACAGCCGTACATTTTATTTATTGGTATGCGTGGTTTTGGGCTATTACTTCAGTCTTTTATTTTTTCTGTGTGACATTTATTTTGTTGCCAGAGGGCGGTAGAGACTTTGCCAACATCATCCTTGGCTTCTTGCTAGGTACAGCGGTAGCCACGATCATTTCGTTCTTTTATGGCTCAAGCAAGTCAAGCAAAGACAAGACTGATGCAATGATGAAAGCTGATGATGCTAAGCCTCTTTAATCCTTGGGTGATCCTTTCTCTGATTTGTGCTTTTCTTGGCTTTGGCTATGAATCGTATTTGATGGGCATAAAGCATGAGGAAAATCGCCAGCAACTTGAGATTGCAACCTTAAATGCTCAAGCTAGACAGAGGGAGCGGGCATTAACGTCTGCCGTTAATATTACTTCAACTCAACTTGTGAAAGCCAACAATGATGCCAAACTTAAAACTCAAAAGTTATATTCTTCTATTGATTCTGGTACTCTCAGGTTGCGCCTCAAAACCACCTGCACCGTACCAGCCTCCGACAATCCCACCCCTGCCAGCGGAGATAGCGTTCAAGCAACAGCCGAACTTGACGGAGAGACTGCTAAAAATCTTATCGCCATCACAGACGACGGAGACAAAGCCATCAGGCAATTAAATGCTTGCATTGATGCTTATAACAACATTTACAACACTTTAAATCAGAAAAAATAGAATTACTTTAACTTTCACTAATTTGTCATTGATATAACTTATATTTTGGCAACTTTGGAGCTTTTATGAAGTTGTCTGACCAAGAATTTATTGAGCTTTGGAAGAGTCATAATGGCTATGCTGTTGATGTAGCAAAAGCGGCTGATATAAGTGTAAGGTCAGTGCTTAAACGCAGACGCAATGTGGAAGTTAAATATGGGCAATCATTAGAAGCTCGTACACCTAAAATAGATGTTTCCACAAAACCTAGCGTGAGTCGTAAAGACTTGGGGATGTTAAATTCCACGGTCATTGTGTTCAGTGATGCGCACTTTTGGCCCGGCATCCACACAACGGCATACAAGGGGCTTCTTTTTATGATCAAGGAGCTTCGCCCTCAGGCTGTAATTGCCAATGGCGATATTTTTGACGGCGCTTCGATCAGCAGGCATCCAAGGATCTGCTTCGATTCCACTCCATCGGTTATTCAAGAATTAAAGGCTTGCGAGCTTGCGATGGGTGAGATTGAAGATGCCGCAAAGAAAGCTAGAAGCAATACTCAATTGATTTTTACTCTTGGAAATCATGATGCTAGATTCGAGTCGCGTTTGGCGGCAAATGCGCCACAGTACGAGTTTGTAAAAGGGTTTAGTCTCAGGGATCACTTTCCTGCTTGGACACCCTGCTGGGCTTGCTGGCCTACGGAGAATACGATTGTCAAGCACCGATGGAAGGGTGGAATTCACGCTACCCATAACAACACCGTGAATAGCGGGGTAAATATTTGTACTGGGCATCTACACAGTCTTAAAGTGACTCCATTTGATGACTACAACGGCACAAGGTTTGGAGTGGATACTGGAACATTAGCCGAACCGACAGGCCCTCAATTTGAGAACTACCTTGAACTATCTCCAACTAATTGGCGTTCAGGGTTTGCTGTGCTTACATTCCATAACGGACGTTTGTTGTGGCCTGAGTTAGTGCATACATGGGCAGAGGGTCAGATTGAATTTAGGGGCAAAATCTATGACGTATGATCTTGTTACTTATCTGCGCTCAGAAATAAAAGAGTTGCATAAAATTTTGCATGAGACTCAGCTTGCTTTAGCCCAAGCGAACGATAGGCTCAATCGTCGATCAGAACCTCTAACTGATGAACGTATATATTCTTTATATACCCGCAGTCTTGACTGGAGACAGTTGGCTAGGGATATAGAGTCCGATCATGATATTTGATTCGTTATTCGCGAATGGCGAATAAAAAAAGGGAGTCCGAAGACTCCCTACAGGCAACTGCGGATAGATTATCCCACTAATTCCCAAACAAGTCCATCTTCATCTTCAACGATGTCGCCGACAGCGTACTCACCATTTTCTTCTTCTACTTCTTCTTCTTCGCCATCATAGTCTTCAACTAAATCATAGTCGGCGGCCCAACCGTGATCTTTTTGGAACTCAACGAATTCAACGATGAGTTGAGCCTTTTCAAAATCATCTGTTTCAATAGTCACTTTTTGATCTTCGTCCCAAGACCAATCACCAATGTCAATTTCAACTTTGTACATAACGTACTCCTTAAAAAATTTGGCACAATCGCCAAGACAAATGATAGAATGAAAATGTGACAGAAGATAATTTTTTTAAACCAATTTAATGCTAATTAAGGAATAAAAAATGCAACTTACAGAAAACTTTAGCTTACATGAATTGACCAAATCAGAGACTGCATTGCGGTTAAATTTGGACAATACCCCTGACGAAGGAGCAATTGATAGCCTGCGCTTGTTGGCTCAAAAGGTTCTTCAGCCTGTGCGTGATCACTATGGTATGGGTGTCAAAGTCAATTCTGGCTACCGTAGCCCTGAGTCAAATGCGGCGGTGGGGGGTAGCAAGACATCTGATCATTGCAAGGGTCAGGCGGCTGATATTGAGATTCCTAGCGTCCCTAACGCTGAGCTTGCTCAATGGATTATGTACAACTTGGACTATACGCAGTTGATATTGGAGTTCTACACCCCCGGCATCCCTGACAGCGGCTGGGTTCATGTGAGCTACGACCCCAACAACCTCAAAAAACAAGAGTTGACAGCCATGAAAGTGGATGGCAAGACTCAATACATTAATGGTCTTATAGCATAATACCAAGAATGCTTTAAATATCTTGGCACAAACACAAAACTTCCTTAGAATGTAATGGAACCTTTTTAAGGAAAAAGCCATGAAAGGGCGATGATGTCTACTCCAAGCTGGGTGATGACTTATGATTCCCTCAACTCCACTGTACTTCAATATTTGGAGCGCAGTGACCCAGCTACGGTTGCCGCGATTCCAACCTTCATTACTTTGTGTGAGTTTGAGATTGCTGAGCAGATTAAGACGCTGGGTCAGTTGAATGTTGCTACCTCAACAATGAGTGCCAACAACCCTGTGCTTCAAAAGCCTGCCAGATGGCGCAAGACTGTTTCTATGAACGTGACCACATCTAGCGGCGCACAGCCAGTGTTCTTGCGTAAGTTTGAGTACCTAAAGAATTATTGGCCTGACGCAACCCAAACAAGTCTGCCATTGTTTTACTCTGACATTGATTACGACAATTGGTACTTGGCTCCGACACCTGATCAAGCATATTCTTTTGAAGTGCTGTATTACGAGCGCATCCAACCATTGTCATCTGACAATCAAACGAATTGGTTAACCCGCAATGCCCCCAACGCAATGTTGTATGGAACATTGTTGCAGGCAATGCCATTCTTGAAAAACGATCAGCGTCAAATCTTCCAAGAAAAATACAAAGAAGCTATTGCCGCACTGAAGACAGAAGACACCACACGAGTGGGTGACCGACAAACTATAGCTGTGGACTCATAACCATGACCAACTATGTAAATCCTTTAACTGGCTCAACAATCAATCCATCTCAGGTTGGTTATGAGTCATTGTCCATTTCAGTTAATACCACGCTTAACTGGCCTATCAACGGCAATGACACAAGCGTTGTTGCCAATATCATGGACATCACCGCCACCGTAGGTAGCCTGTCTTTGATTTTGCCGTCTGCTCAACAGGTGTCGGTTGGTCAAAACATCATCATCCGAAATGTTGGCTCCAACCAATTTAATGTAACCAATGCTGGCGGTGGCGTGATTGCTACGATTACCTCTGGTATTGCTAACTTCATCTACCTGACAAACAATAGCACTGACAACGGTACATGGACTGTTATTACATTTGGCGCGGGTACATCTTCTGCTAACGCATCTACATTGGCTGGTTATGGACTTGCCGCCTTAAATACAACCCTAAACCAAGCTTACAACCTATCCACAATTGCTTCTACTTACACCTTATTGCCATCTGATAGAGCTAATTTTATTGTTTGGACTGGTGGGGCTGGAGCATTGACCCTTCCGTCATCTTCGGGTGTTGGCAATAATTGGTTTGTTATTGTTCGAAATGGTGGCTCTGGTATTCTTACTATTACCCCACAAGGTATTGACACGATTGATGGAAATGCAAATCAACAGCTTCAATTGACTGAGTCAATGGTTATTGTTTGTAATGGAACTGGCTTCAATACATTTGCGTATGGCAGATCAAATCAATTTGCATTTACTACCCTTGCTAAGAACGTAACAGGTGGCACAGTTACCTTGACCTCGGCAGAGGGCGCAAACATCATTCAAGAATACAGCGGAACCTTAAGTTCCAACTGCACGGTTGTTGTGCCTTCTACGGTTCAATTGTATTCATTGCAAAATGGCACGTCTGGGGCGTATAGTCTTACATTTAGAACATCTGGCGGTGGAAGTAATGTTGTTTTGCCCCAAGGTCAAACCATTATTGTGGTTTGCGATGGAACGAACGTCTATAACGCGCAGACATCAACGATTGCTACAACATCGTCCTTGACGCTTGGAAACGGTTCTGCTGGATCTCCATCATTAAACTTTACTGGAGATGCAACCACGGGCTTGTATTTGATTGGTAGCGGTCAGTTAGGATTTTCTGCTGGCGGCACAAACAGAATGAGTCTTACGTCAACAGGATTATTAGTTCCTGTTGGAATTGGTGGGGGTGTATTTTGACCGTTAAGGTTACTACCCTTTCTGT
>Ga0209400_1001538_pt1 | contig 18385 bp, 5 predicted proteins | sample M_130807_EF_Meta_FD_187313 | JGI IMG/M metagenome (GOLD analysis project Ga0209400, IMG submission 187313) | Freshwater microbial communities from Lake Montjoie, Canada to study carbon cycling - M_130807_EF_MetaG (SPAdes) (version 2) | ecosystem: Environmental > Aquatic > Freshwater > Lake... | reverse complement strand
GTTCAGGAGATTTATTATCTCCTCTAAGAAATATAGTTGGAAGTTACAATTCCAACATTTTCCAACGTGATTGGAAAGTAGGTGATGATGCACCAGTTGAATTTAGTTATCGTAGAAGCAGTTCATACCCGTTTGATTTAATGCGTATATTAGCATTAACTAAGCCTGCTGAATTTTTCAATCTAGGTGTAGACCTAGACAACTACAAGTATAGTGAAGAATTTAATCAGTATCTTGTTAATAACAGAAGTCACTTAGTAATAAGTGATGTTGAAATTTATGGTTCAGGCACTGCTAAAACCAGTTACATCAACTGGATTGTTGACTATGAAAAACAAGTTGGTGTAGATGCTACCGCTAATATAACAACACTGTTAGATAATTTAGATGTACGATTGGTATATCGTCTTGCCGGCTTTAGTGATAAAAATTTATTGAAATTTTATGTTGAGAAAGGTACGCCAAACAGCAGAAATGCTTCATTATTAATTCCTGATGAAAGTTACAGCGTTTTATTGTATGATAATCAACCATTCAATCGTGTAATATATAGTGGAGTAATAGTACAAATAACACAATATGGATTTGCAGTATTTGGTAATTCACAAATACAACCATATTTTAAAACATTAAAACCATATTACAATGGTAATTATGATCGTATCACAGTAGACAACTTAAATGTTAAAGTGTCACAAGATCATAGCGAGATTGAAGTAATTGTTCCATACAACACAGTCTATGGAACTGTACAAGAAGTAGCAACATTTTTATCTAATTATGGTGCTTGGTTAAGAAGTTTAGGATTAACTTTTGACCAACAAGCTAACGAATTAGAAATTAATTGGAATCAAATGATTGCCGAGTTCCTATATTGGGCTCAAACTGGATGGGAAGAAGGAAGCATTGTTACGTTAAATCCTGCTGCAAGAACTATTGCGTTTAATAAAGATAGTAACATTGTACAACCATTAACTATTCAACAAACGAATTTTATTCTAAATCAAAATTTATATCCAATTCAGAATAGAGATTTGGCAATTATTCGTGAAGGAACTCTATTCACTGCTACAGCATTAAATGATGGGGATGCTATTTCGTATGCTCAATTTAATATTAGTAATTTTGAACATGGTATAGTTTTTGATAATGTAACTCTATTCAATGACATATTATATAACTTAGTCACCGGGTTAAGACAAAACCGTATTACTTTACGAGGAACTAAGAGTGCAGATTGGAATGGAACAGTTGACGCTCAGGGCTTTATCTATAATCAAGATAATATCAAAGAATGGGACAACACTGTTACCTACACAAAGGGCGAAATTGTATTGTACAAAAATAAGTATTGGGTAGCATTAAAAATAGTTCAACCAAAATTAGTATTCGAAGAACTAGAATGGAAGCGCACAGATTACGCTGAAATTCAAAAAGGACTATTACCTAATAGTAGTACAAGAAGTTATGAAAGCACTTTATATTATGATATAAATAAAGCCAATTTAGAAAATGACGCTGATTTGTTAAGTTTCTCATTGATTGGATATCGTCCAAGAGATTATTTGGCTCTTGCTGATTTAACTGATATTACACAGGTAAATGTTTATAAAAACTTTATTAAGAATAAAGGGACACGAAATGCAACTAATGCATTTAAAGGAGCGAATCTTCCTCAAGGGGGGATTGATTATGATATATACGAAAATTGGGCTATAAAATCAGGCGAATTTGGAGGATTGCTAAACAGTAATTTTGTACAATTTAAAATTAATCAAAACTACATGACTGGAAATCCAAGTATAGTTGGACTTACCAATGGTGTATATAACGAGGGCGTACAACAAGAAGTTCCTATTTACTCATTGTTTAACTATGGAAGACCTATTACTTCAGTAGATATACTACCTACTATATCAGCACAAGAACCATCTACCGTTTATCCTACAGCAGGATATGTTAACTTTAACGACGTTAAAATGTCATCTTATTTCTATTCGCAGCTTCCTTTAGCAGTGGATAGTAATAATTTAGTAGTGCCATTATCACGCCTTTATGTTCGTGATTATGTGTGGATGGCAAATTATTTACAGCGTTGGGAAGTATTTACACCCAAATCAATGGGCATCATTTTAAATGTAAGTAATAACTTAAACGATACAGCAACAGTTACATTTAAAACTCCTCATAATTTAACAAGATTTGAGCCTTTTGCAATTGTTAATTTTTCTGATGCTGTTAACGGTTATTACATTAGCACTGTAGTAGTAGATCAATACAGAGTATTAATTACTTTGACTTTGGATCCTTCTGTTACTAATATTACTGGTCAAGGCGTAGGATTTAGATTCCAATCACAACGAGTGGCTCAGCCTAGTAATATAGCAGATTTACCTTTATTAGATTCTGAATTCTTTAAGAACACGGTATGGGTAGATGAAAACACTGATAGTGGTTGGGCAGTTTATAGAAAAGGTATAAATTATCAATATCAATTAGAATTTACTAAATCTTCTTCTGATACATTTGGTAGTGCAGTAGCAACTGGTAGCCAATTGGGTTACCTAATAGGTGATGCTGATTTAGGGCAAGCTTACCGCTATACATTCAATGATTTAACACAGACTTATGCGTTAGTACAAACACTAAGTTCAGGAACATCATTTGGATCTACTATTGCTCATAGCAGCGACATATATGTAATTTCTGAACCCACTACTTCACCGTATATTCACATATATCAACTTCAAAATAGTACTCTATCTGATGATTTGATCGTATATCAAGCAGCGATTGCCGCACCTGGTGGCGTAACAAATTGGGGTAGTGCAGTAGCAATATCAGGTAATACAAATTGGATTTATGTTTCTGACATTGTTAATAACACCGTTCATGTATATAGAAAAGCAAACATTACTACTCCCGCTACCAATCTTACTGCGGGACAAACTTATATCATTACTGATGCAGGTACTACTGATTTTACTTTAGTCGGTGCTACATCAAGCGATGTGGGAACAGCATTTGTTGCTTCAGGAGTAGGTACTGGAACCGGTCTTGCAACAAAAAGCACTTATCAAAAAGTAACATCTATAGACGGTGATGCATTGTCATTAACTGTAGCAGGAGATAATTTTGGTTACTCTTTAGCAACAGATTATTATGGTGATACTTTAATAATTGGCACACCTAATAAAGATTACAGTGCTACTATTGATAATTGGGGATATGTATATGTGTTTGACCGCGCAGTACAAAATATACAAGTACAAACAAACAGTGTTCCATTAACACCACAAGTATTTAATTTAGCTTGGACTCCAACAACACTATCAAAAACATTGACTGCTACTAATAGTACTGGTAATTTATTGACATTAAACAGTGTTGCAGGTATTACCGTTAACGATCCGATAATCTTTACAGGGTCAGGCTTAGCAGGAACAGAAATTATTGCAGATGAAGTATATTATGTGCGTTCAATAGTCGGTAGTGATATTACTATTAAACTTGGTAGATTTACAACATCTGCCGTAACAGTAGCTACTGTTTCTTCTATTAGTGTTCCTACTACTGTACAAAACACTCCAATCTATGTTTCGGTAAATGGAACCTTAGTTGAAGATAGTGAATATGCTATTATTTCTAATACATTAGTTTACACTGGTCTATTAAGTGCAGGTGATATTATTAATGTAAGTGGTCAAGATTTTACATTGATTCAAACTCTTACTACAGAAAACACTCCTAAAGTTGGTGTGCATTTTGGTAATAGCGTAGACACAACTATATATGCAAGTGAAATCATTGCAGGCGCTCCATATGAATTAGTTACACAAATTAAAGAAGGTGCAGTTTATCGTTATACGAATGGTGGCGGTAAATATGGAATAATAATTGGTACAAGTGATGTTAATGTTACAACACCTAGAAATGTATTAATCAACGGCTTCTTAGTAACAGTTCCAACTGGCAATGCAACAACAGTAGCCAATGCAATTAATGCAGTTGCGATACCTAACATTGTTGCATCTGCCATCGATGGTAAACTAGTACTATCTTTAGTAGATAATAATTTAGCGCAAGTAAATGAAAAGATATTATTAAGCGCAACTAATAGCGCAACTCTAGGTGAATTAGGTATAAACATCTTTACACAAACACAAACTATAGAATGCCCGCATACTAATAGTCGGACACAGTTTGGTACTGTAGTTAAATTTAATGAGTATGGCAGTTTTGTTGCTAGTGCTCCAGTTGGTACAAGATTTAGCGATACTACTTTTGATTTTATAGATGATGAAAATCAAGACAATGACACCGTGTTTGATAATAACACCACTACTTGGATAGATACCTTCCCGAATGCAGGTGCGGTATACATGTTTGATTATTTGGCTAATTATAACGAATCTCTATTAAATTGTGGTAAGTTTGTTTATGCACAGAGCGTCAATGGTCAAGATTTAGAATACGGGTTACAGCCAAACTACGGCACTGCTTTAGACTTTAATAACTACAGTGTAATTATAGGAACACCAGGATTTAGTCCTACTAATGGTCAAGCAATAGCATATACTAATACATCAAATCAAAAAGATTGGTCAGTATATAGAAGTTCTGCACCTGTAGTTGATATTAACGGTATCGCTAACATTCAATTGTTTAGCGCCCGAACAAACGAAACTCTGATTAACATGGATTATATTGATCCATTACAGGGAAAGATATTAGGTGCTGCTAGAGAAAATATTGATTATGTAGCCAACACAGACCCGGCTACTTATAATAATGGTGAACTTGTTCCTAGTAATTTAGTATGGGGAGCAATACAGATTGGTCAAATTTGGTTTAACACAACCAATGTTCGTTATGTTAATTATCATCAAAACAATAATACATACAACAGTAAATATTGGGGTACCCTATTCCCTAACAGTGATGTTGCAGTATACACATGGATAACATCTGATACACTTCCTATCAACTACATTGGTTCAGGTACTGTGTATGATCCAACCAAGTATTCTATACAATATGTAATTAATCCTTCAGGTGCTTTATCACCAATCTATTTCTATTGGGTCAGAGATACAGGCATCATAACACCTAATTTAGGAAAAACTCTAGCTGATAGTATTATTGCTGCTTATATAGCCAATCCTAGAAATTCAGGGATTAGTTATTTTGCACCATTACTACCTAGTGTATATGCACTGTACAATGTAGGCGATTATATCAATGCTAATGACTCAGTATTAAATATTGGATTTGGTACAGGAACAAGCGATGATGTTGTTCATAATCAATACGATTTAATAAGAGCTAATTTTGCCGATGACTTTTTACCTGGATTACCTGATATCTATCTAGGTGAAACAGAACCCTATTCATTGTATGCTAGATTATTAGACAGTTTATCAGGGACTGATGTATCAGGTCAAGTTGTTCCTGATCCATTCTTACCACTAGCAGTACAAACTGGTGTTCTTGTTAGACCTAGACAAAGTTTCTTTTATGATAGATTAGGCGCTGTTAAAAACTTTTTTGAATCATTAAATGAAATCGTAAAAGAATATCCATTTTTTGAAATTTCTGATGCTACATTTATATACGCTTCAGGTGAATTTTTTGATGCTACTAATTATTGGGAAACAATTAATTGGTGGGCACTTGGGTATAATGACAATACCAAATCTACAATACAAGTTCCTATATATTCTGATTTAGCTACCTTATCAGTAACAGAAGGTACTATTGTAACAGTTGCAACCAATGGGTTAGGACTATCTGAAACTTACATTTTTGCAAATAATGAATGGCTAAGAATTGGACTAACTAACGGTACAATCAAATTTAAGAGTTCTCTTTGGGATTATGCTGGAGCAAGAATAGGTTTTGGTGATAACTTTTTTGACACTAGTCCATATGATTATTATCCTAGCGAAGAGACCCGTTGGTTAGCAAGAGCATTAACTGAGCAATTACCTTCTGAATTATTAATATATAGAAATAAAATATTAATTCTTCTTTTTGAATATATTGTTAGTGAGACAATTGAAACTCAAAATTATCTGCCATGGTTAAATAAAACATCATTTATAGATGTAGCACATACTATTAGAGAACTATTGCCTATTGAAGTTTTTCAAAGTGATAATCAAACCTTTTTAGAAGGGTATTTAAATGAAGTTAAACCCTATCATGTAGTAATTAAAGATTTCTTGTTTAAGTATACAGGTACTACTGTATATCAAGGCAATATTACGGACTTTGATGTACCTGCACAATTTAATACTAGTATACAGCGTTGGGTATCCCCTCAATTAGTGTATAGCAATCCCAGTGATGTAAATCAATATTTACCAACTAGCCCTATATGGCAAGAACCCGATTATATTAATTGGTTTCAAAATTATGGTGTAAGTTTGACTGGTCAAGATGGGGTACAAATAACAACATTAACTTCTTATTTGGCACTTAATTCTGCTGAAATGTCAGTTAATAATGCACAAGGATTCCCCATCAATGGTGTAGTACAAATTGGTACTGAACAGATTGGTTACTCTTCTGTAGATAGAAATCTAAGTGTTCTTACTGGATTGACTAGAGGAGTAAACGGCACACCGATCACTAATCATATTCCTGGAGAGTTAATTTATATTAATCTTCCGGCAGTATTGGTATTAGATGGTGGTAGAGGCTATACCGAGCCTCCTAAAGTTATAGCATATATTGATCCTTTATTATATCCTTTACCAACTGTACCTGCTGTATTAACCGCAGTAATGAGTTTAGACTCAGTGTTGAGGGTCGATGTAGTCAATCCTGGACAAGGATATGCGGTATTACCTAAGATAATAATAGATCCTTCTACTGTAATTTCTTTCGCTAGCAGTGCAGTAAGTACAACATACAATACAATAATATTGTATGCGCCGTTATTGCAGACAGGGGATTTAGTACAGTATAAAGTTAGTGCTGGCGGGACACAAATTGGTGGTCTAGAAAACAATCAATGGTATTATGTTAATTTATTAGAGACCTCGCCTACAGTAGTTGTAGCATTATATTCTAATTATACTGACGCAACTTATGATGTTAACCGTGTTAAATTGTTTAGTACAGGCACCGGTGACCAGTCATTAAGTTTAGGGGCAAAGGCATCAGCTATTTCTACAGCATTGCCTGTTAGAGAAAATAATATTACTCTAAGATTTGACAGAACAACTTATACTTCGCAAGTAATAGATTGGCAGGCTGGTCAATATTATGGCGCATATTATGCTGGGGAATATAATAATAGTGAATCAGTAGCTAGTTCGTCTATTAAGTTACAAAGTACTCAACCTCCAATAAGTTCTATTTTAGCCAGTGCTCAAGGAGCAGTTTTTGAAATTGAAAATGTACGCAATGACAGAGTAGTAACATATTCATCTTTTATTCGTCAGGTGGCAAGTACTCAAGTATTAGATAATTCAATTACTCTTACCACATTTAGTAACAACCCATTGGATGTTAACGCATCAGGCTCTACCATTGGTTTCTATGTTGGAATGCCTATCAAATTCGCAGGAGCTGTAATAGGTGGACTTGTCAATGACACTGTATACTATGTCCATAGCATCATTGATGATACTAACTTTACAATATCAGAAAGTAGCACAGGTAGCCCCGTCAAGACTCTTTCAAATGGAACTGTCAGCACAGCAGGATTAGAGTGTTATGTAGGTGAAGTGACTGATACTGCAATACTAACTATTATCTATCCTGCTATAACCAATGTTACCGCTACCCAAGCAGCAACCAATGCTCTTACTATTCCATTAAATGCAACTGGTACAGGCGGGACTATTGGATTTTATATTAATTTACCTGTATTTTTCACAGGTACAATGTTAGGTGGGGTAATAGAAAACCAAGTATATTATATTACTACCGTTATAGATAATCAGACGTTTACAATGTCTGAGAAACTGAATCCAACAATGTTAAACATTGTTTCAACAGAAGGAACATTTGATTATATTACTACTAGTGACGATACCTCTGTGCTATCAATCAATGAACCAATAATATTCAATACTATGGTAGTTGTTGGAGTAGATGTATTATCGTTTGGTGGGCTAGTATCAGGAACTACATATTATGTTTCAGCCATTGTCAATGCTAGCACATTCCAAGTATCAGCAAGTATTAATGGCCCGTCATTGAATTTATCTACAGTGACCACGGCCACAACTACTAGTGCATTAATGACTAGTCAGAAAAATATTGTTCAACTAACTACCGCTACAGGTAGTGATATGGTTATTAATATCAATTTACCAGTCAGCCCAGGTCAGGTAAATGGTCAACAATTTACCTTATATCAAACTTCAGAACAATATATTGGACTAACTGGTACTGATGGATCGTTAATAAACAGAACTATAGGTGCTGTAATAGGTACAACCGATATTGTAGCATTAACAAGTCTTAGTGGCGGGACTACCAATGTATACATTGGAATGCCATTAGAGATTTCTCAGAATATTGGATCACTAGTAACTGGTACAACATATTATGTAATTGATGTTGGAACTATAGAAATTGAATGTACTAGCACTTCGTCATCCACTGACGCAATAACTTGTGATACAACTGATTCATTATATGTAGATATGCCAATAATATTCACTGGTACAAGTTTGGGAGGAATCTCAATCAATGTTGAATACTATGTTCATACAATTGTAGATGGCACTCACTTTAAGATTACTGGTAGCCCGAATGACGCAGTTATTACTTTACAAAATAGTAACGGTACAATGATTGGTACAGGTGAACCTTATATTCAATTATCTACTACAATAGGTGGATCAGTTGAGCCAACAGGAGATTCACAACAAGCCGCATCAATATCGGTTGCTAGCCCCGCAGTAATTACAGTAGCAGCAGCACCAGCAAATGGCACTAAGGTTGAATTCAGAAGCACTGGCGCATTGCCAACTGGGCTATTTGAAAATATAACCTATTATGTAATAAATTCAGCAGTGACTACATTTAATGTAGCGTATGTTCCTAGTGGAACAGCAATCAATACTACTGGGAGTGGTTCAGGCACCAACATTGTAATTGTCACTGATGAAGTGTTCATAGATCAAACTCCATTAGCTGTACCTGAATTTGATGTAAGTTATATTTTAGGTGGCTATAGAGCGGTCATATCTGATCCAGGACTAGGTTATGCTGTCAACAATACTATTACTATATTAGGTACAGATATAGGCGGAACTAGTCCATTAAATGATCTAACAATTACAGTGGATGCGGTTAACGGTACAGGGGAAATAACCAATGTAGCCTGTAGTGGTACGGTAGCGGGAGTAACTGATAGTTATTACTTACAAGTTATATCACCAAATGAGTTGGCTGTATATTCTAATCCATTAATGACTGTACCGGTGAGTGGTATTAATTTCCCTTATATTGGAATCACATCAACTACTGCTACTGGTACTAATTTAGGAACTGATATAATAACTGTAGATTCTACTACAGGCTTTTTAGTCAATGATCCTGTGGTATTTACAGGGAATGTAGTTGGTGGATTAGTACTAGGACAAACTTATTATATTTTAGACAATGTAAATTTCACATCTACTACACTTCAAGTAAGCGAAACTCCAGCTGGTTCGGTATTTAATATAACAGCAACCACTTCAGTACAAAGTTTCACAATGGCTAAGGTAGGAGATTTTGCTTTATTACCTGAACCTTTCAACTTTAATCAAAGCATTGTTAAGTTTAATAACCGAGTGTATGTTTGTGTTGTTAGTAACAATGACCAAGAATTTATTTTTGGTAAATGGGAACTATTAACTAGCGGAGATCGCAGGTTAAATGCATTAGACAGAATCATTGGATACTATCAACCTACAATAAACATGCCCGGGGTAGACCTTACTCAATTGGTAGATGGTATTATATATCCTAATAGTACATATTTAGGTAATGCGTTTCAGCCCGATCAACAGTTTGAGATAGATACTTATTTACAAGATCAACCATTTTACCCTACTGAGGTACAATCAAAATCTGTAGTTTGGAATGGAACTAATTATTTTGTAGTAGCCGATACTTCTTCTTATTCTACTATATTATACAGCCCAACAGGAGGTGATTGGGCATTTAATAAATTATCTGATTCTAATCTAGCAACTACTGATTTAAATTATGTAAATGGGAAGTACTTGATTACAACTAACAACCCAGCTACACCTATATTATTAAGTATTGATGGGGTTGAATGGACTGCTTCAGAAAGCTATGTTAGTCTTGGTGAAGTTACCGCAACCCCAATCGCAGATGGTCAATTAGTATTAAATTCTATAAACTACTTTAATGGTGTTTATATAGCAGTTGGACAAAATATCAACACAAGCATTGATGGTGTAACATGGAGAGAAAGATTTAAATTTACAAACGGCTTAACTAACGAATTATACTCAGTGTTTGGAACAACTATTGCATTATCTGCTCCATACATTGCTGTTGGTAAAGGTCAGTTTATAGACTATTCAACTGGACTACAAACAGTTAGTAATATCAATCTAGTATATACATCTTATGACAGCATAAATTGGAATCAAGCTACTCCAGTAACTAATAAAGGTTTCTATGGTATTACATATGACACTAATATTTTTATTGCTGTAGGTGAAGCTGGGGTTATCTACACTTCTCAAAACGGAGCATCTTGGTTTGGTATTAATGAGACAACTGTGACCAGTGTAAATTCATCTAGTAATATATTGAATTTGGCTGCTACAGCAGGATTTAATGTCAATGATATAGTAAGATTTACTGAATCGTTCAATGTCATTTCTTCGGCTACGACATATTATGTGGTTAGTATTCCTAGTCTAACACAAATACAAGTTAGTACAACTTTAGGCGGATTACCGATTACTTTAACTTCAGTTAATCCAACTACTACTGCCTACATGTATCTATATCCTAGAACACAGGATCTCAATGATGTATTATATGCTAACGGTGCATTTATAGCAGTAGGAGATGCAGGAACAATACTAACCTCTTCAACAGGGTATACTTGGACAACTGTTGCATCAGGTGTTGTTGAAAATCTAAATGGTATTAATTACAATGAAGATGATGGTGTTTGGATAGCTGTAGGAGACAATAACACTATCATTACTAGTGATGACAACGGAGCAACTTGGACTAGCAGTTCAGTATTAGTAGTAGATCCTACTGTTTATAATGTACAGGGTGCAGAATTTTCATATGGATATGGTCCTGAAGAATTAGTGCCTGGTGTGGTTACTGATAATATAATGTTAACCGTAGCCACTCGTCCTGGAACAGATTGGCCTGCCGTAGAGTATCAACATGTTGGTTACAATGTAGTAAGTCTAGAATTAACACCCGAGTTTGAGAATCAAACATATTATAGTTTTCTTTATGCTGTTACCACTCCAGCACAATTAACAGTGTCGGTTATAGATGGTACTACTGGAATAAGCACAACAATTTATCCTGACGCAAGTTACTATATAGATTGGGTAACTAGTCAAGTTATTTTAAATAATCCATTGACCTTTTCGCCTGTTGCAGATAGATTAAGAATTGATGTATATGAAGTGGGTAATGGAAATCAGCTAGTAAAATCTAGTACTAAATCCGATCCAATTAGAATTAATACCACTACTGGATGGAACGAAATTAACTTAGATTGTAATTATTCTGCTACTAGGTTTAATGGTAGTGGGGTGATTAGAGCAGGTACAGAACTTAAAAACACTGTGGCAACAGCAACTACTAGTAGCACAAATATTATCACCTGTGACAGTGTAGAAGATTTTGTTTTAAATAGTCCTATTACTTTCCAAGGTACTACTTTTGGTAATATTTTAGAAGATACTATCTATTATGTAAAGACTATTAGTTATGTAACTAGCAGTATTACTGTTTCTACTACCTACAATGTAAGCACCGGTACTGCAGGACCCACTTTACCACTCACTACTGATACAGGTTCAATGGTTGTAATTATTCAAGTTGGTTCGGGTGCGGTTTGGACGGATCCTATATGTTATCTGAATGGTGCTAAATTAGTTTTAGGTACTACTGAAACAGTTACAAAAACAAATGGAATAACCAATACAGTTACCTGTCATACTACTGGTACATTAATAGTAGGTCAAAATATTACCTTTAGTGATACAATGTTTGGTGGAGTTATACAGCCCCAAACAGTATACACTATACTAAGTATCAGTGACGCCAACGAATTTGTATTAGAAGATCCTACTAACCCGGGTAATCCATTAGCATTAACTACTGCTACCGGTGGCGCCGAAATCGTTACAAATGATTATGCATTTGGAATTGCAGAAGACGGTATAACTGCAAAAATAGTATTTGCAGTTGGAACTTATAATAATCAAAGTGATTATATATCCTATACAGTGTTTGGCGAAACTGTTCCTACTCAATATGGCTACACTATACCTGAAACTCAAATTATATACCCAGCGACTGGTGGTAGCACATATGCATTGACTAATTATGTGGGGACAGACAATGTTACTAATGCAATAGTTGAAGTTAATGGACTACGATTATTAGATACAGATTATACTATTGATCCTAACCTAGATGAAATTACTTTTACGACCATTCCAGCAGTGGGCGATACTATATCAATTACATCATACAATTTAACTGACCGACAGTATCTAAGCACAATGTACGATGTAAATTCTGCAACAAGCACAGTGGCTAACATTGTAGCTATTAACAATACTATAGCTCCTTATATTGCTACTACTAATGTATCATCATGCACATCCGTTGGCAATTTAATCACCTGTGTAAGTACATCAGGGTTTGTAATAGGACAAACCATTATCTTTAAGGGCACTGGATTTGGTAATATTCTTACTGATGGAACTGTTTATTATATTAAAACAGTGCCAGGGTTAACCACATTTACTATTAGCCAAACCAATGGCGGAAGTGCTTTTGATCCAGGTACAGATTCAGGATTAATAGTTGCATATGTGGGTGGCACACCGGCAGTTCGTGTAACAACAGGTGTTCCGCATGCATTGTCAACTAATGATATTGTTAGAATTGATGGGACATTAGGTTCTACTCAACTTAATAACAATACTTTTTATGTACATGTAATAAATTCTACCCAAGTTGATTTATACTCTGAAGCTTATGACCCTGCATTTGCAGCAGTTAATTATCCAATAACCGCTATTAGCAGTTATATTAGTGGTGGATATATTTGGATTGACACTATATTCACTCTAGTTACCGTAGATGCAACTGCAACTTCAACTGATCCAATTAATGGAAATAGAATTACCGTGTCAACTACTCTTAATCTAGTAATAGACACCCCTGTCATATTTACTGAGTTTGGTACAGCTTTAGGTGACACATTATTAGGTGGATTGGTTGCAGGAACTACTTATTATATTAAAGAAATCTTTAATTTAACTGAATTTTCAGTGTCCAGTGCTAGAGCTGGCGATGAATTTGTTTTAACTAATGACGCAGGAACAATGAATGTTACACAGTGGGAACAGGACAATGTTGATCGTTTATGGGTAACTGTTAATGGTTATCGTGTACCATCAAGTTCATTGAGAATCAACCCTGCTAATAATTTAAGCATATTGACTACAATTCAAGTAGGTGATGTAATAATTATTACTAGTATGATGCCTTCTCCGACTCCAAATGAACAAGTGTTTTTAATTAATGTGAATACGGTGAATCAAGGTGTAGTATATAGAGCAAATACACAAACTAGAACTTGGTTAGTAGAACCACTTTATAATACACATGACACGATATATGTTGATGATGTAACTAGAATAACCGATACAGTAGTACAAAATGTTACAACTCCCGCTCCAGTTGATGGTATATACAGTATTGGCTTAAGTGCTGATAAAAATATGATTTCTAGCATTGCCGTATTCAATGTTAGTACCAATCTTACTGTCCCTAGTAACACCTATGAAATTGTAGTAGAAAATTTATCTCCTATACTTAAAATTAGTACGGGATATGTGAATACAGGTGACAATTTAATTATAACCGTATTAGAAGGTAACATGTTGTTCATTAATGGGGAACAGATTAAATTCACTAGCGTAGACTTTGATTATAATAGTATAACAGGGTTACAGCGTGGAGCAAATGGCACAGGTGAACAGGTATACATCCCGCAATATAGTGAGGTATTTAGTTTATTGTCATCTAATAGAATGACTAATATCCTATATAATCAAACTTGGAACTCATATGATTATAATCCAACTCTAGGAGATCCGTTGCAGATAAGTAATACTCAAGCAGCAGTTTTCTTAAATGGCGATGTTAATTAAATGATAAATAAATACTATGAAAGATAAATCTTCAGAAAGCCAAGAAAATAAGGTTCCAGTACCTGAAAAAAAACCCAATGAAAATGGAGGTTTTTATTTTTCTTCGCATCTGAAAATTACAGACCCAAATACTAAACAAGTGCTAGTGCAAAAAAGAGGCGATAACTAATGTCGGTGATTACATTATCCTATAGAATAGAAGGTTTTTTGAAAATATACGATCCAAATAATGGAGAAATATTTGTAGACAAGAAAAACGCTATTAACTACGAAAACATGTCAGAAGCTATTGCTAATACTTTAAGTAGTCGTGGTTATGGTGAGATTTACGAAATGGCATTTGGAAATGGTGGGGCAAGCGTAGACGAAACAGGTGTGATTACATATCTACCTCCAAACACAACTGGAATTAATGCATCATTATATAACCAAACTTATGCTAAAATTGTAGATGATACTAGTGTGTTTAATTTAGATCCTACTAGAAATAAGATGACGGTTACCCATGTAACTGGAAAACTTTATACAGACATTTTGGTACAGTGTTTATTAGACTATGGCGAGCCTGCAGGACAAGATGCGTTTGATAATAGTACACAAACTGACGGGCAATATGTATTTGATGAATTGGGATTATTGGCTAATTATGGTACAAATAATCTTGGACAAGTAATAACACGATTGTTAACTCATGTCATCTTTCATCCTGTACAAAAAAGTTTAAATAGACAAATTCAAATAGATTACACAGTGCGAATACAAAGTCTTACGAACTTGGTAACTATTTAAGATAAATAAAAAGATATCGGAGTAATTGAAAAATGGCATATACAATTGTTAAAAGTGATGGAACAGTATTAACTACCATTGCTGATGGTACAATTAATACAACTAGCACTTCTATTGGACTGCCGGGTAGAAACTACGCTGGATATGGACAAACACTAGACACAAATTTTGTACATCAACTAGAAAATTTTGCCGATACTACTCCACCTGCTAATCCTCTAAGAGGGCAACTTTGGTATAATACTAATAATAGTACGCTTTATGTTTGTCCAACTGACGGCGAAGCTAATTCATTAGCATGGTTGGCATTAACATCTACTTCTAGTGGTGGAACAACTACATTCGGTGCGGTGACTGTAACCGGTAATATACAATCAAATAATATCTCTGCTGTAAATAACAGCAATGCAAACGCTGCTACATTTAGCTATCTTACTGTCTCTGCAAATGCCAATATTGCAGACGCAAATATTACTTCTTCTAATATCGGTGGATTAATAACAACTTCTATATCTACTGGATCAGCAACTACAGCTGGTACACTAACAGGAGTTTGGACAGTCTCAGGTGGTGCTGGTGGTGCAGGAGCAAACGCTGTAATTTTTAATAGCGGTGGAATTTATATTAGTAATTCCGCAGGTGGTAATTTATACGGTATTAAAACTGACAAATATATGTACGCAAACGGAGATCCTATCTCTTTTGCAGGTACATATAGTAATTCAAACGTTTCAAGCTTTTTACCTACTTATAATGGTAATCTTCTTGCTGCAAATGTACAAACCCCTATTATTACTACCGGTGCTAATAGTACTGCGGGAACTATAACAGGCAATTGGACTCTAACAACAGGATCTAGATTTAATGCAACATATGCTGACTTGGCTGAAAGATTTGAAGCCGATGCTCCATATGATGCAGGTACTGTAGTTGAATTAGGTGGCGAAAGAGAAATAACTGCGGTTAAATATGAATTAAGTGAAGATGTATTTGGAGTCATATCAAATAGTGTAGCGTACTTGATGAATTCAGGTGCAGGCTCAGACACTACTCACCCTGCTGTAGCAGTAGGTGGAAGAGTCCATGTTAAAGTCACTGGAAAAGTTCATAAAGGTCAACGATTAGTAAGTGCTGGTAAAGGTATTGCTAGAGGTGCTCTAGACGGCGAAGCAAATGCATTTAACACAATTGGTCGTGCATTGGCTGACAAAGAATCATCTGGTGTGGGTACAATAGAAGCTATTGTTGTCATACGATAAGGATAAAAAATGACTTACGCACAATATGGAACGATACAAGCATCAGATTTCAACACTCTAGCAGGCGGTAACCCTACTACAACATCAGGAACAATTAATGCAGTTTGGGCAACAGGTGGCACAAATGCAGGTTATGGTCAAACAGCAGTAGCCAATGTATCTGTTGGTACTTCAGTAGCCGCTGCAAGCCAATGGGCTAGTTTGGTAAGTAATACTGCTAATGCTGCTTCACACCAAGGCACTTCTATTACGTCAGTAGCAGTGCCAGTTTCGGGCGGAACTGTTACATATCTTTCTGCTATCCCTACAAATTTAACGACAATTTATACAAGTAGACTGAATGCTGCAACTCAGGGTTCTACTACATCAAACGCTGCTGCATATGGTAGCACTTGGACAACACAAATTACATTTACACACACCGTTACTTTTGCTTCAGGTGACGCTGCCCGTTACTTTTTTAATGCCGGTGGACAATTAAAAATTACTTGCTCACACGCTAATAATACGGCAGGAATCAATTTATTATTAAATAATTTAGCAAGCAACGTTGGTACAGTCGCATTAAGCTCGCCAATAACAGGTGCTGTTACTATTGCAGGCACTTCATACAATGGCGTAACTAGGGTTGGTGGAGGAGGTAATAGTCCTACAATTTCTACCAATTCAGGATATTACGCATTGAGTACATCTAATACTACATTGTTTACACAGACCGCTAGCACAGGTCCTGCAGGTTACCTAGCTACATATATTAGAGTAATTGCTAAAACAAATGGTACTCAAGGTTCAAATGGCGACGTGGGAAACGTTATCACTCTTTACACACTTTGGGATGAAGTTCCAGACGGGTTAACTGCTGGTACTGGTTCTACAACAACAGTTACAATAGTACCTCCCGAAAATACTTATTTACCAAGTGCCAGTTGGGGAACACCTACAGTAACTGGCACTGTAGCATAATTTTATACCACTGACTAGTATCCATCTAAATACTCGTAGGAGAGTATTATGGATACTAAAACACTAATTGCAGATGCTAAAGCTAGATTTAGCCATAATGCAGCCAAAGCCTATTTGAAAGACAAGTATGACAGCAAATTTATTGTTGCTGATCAAGGTGGTCTTTGGCGCGCTAATTTAGAAACTATTAATTTTTTGAATGCTATAACTGATGAAAGAGTTATTTTAATCGACACTTTTGACAATCCGGTAGAAGTAAATAGACAAGAATTAAAAGATAAGTTGTATGCAGCATACAATTCTAGCATGAATAGTTGGCATCAAGAATGGGTTGAACTAGAGAATAAACGATGAGAGGGGTTCTCTTATTTGCGTTTAACAGCCCAAAATTTAATTACTACGATATGGCTGTGGCTACGGCTAAACGTGCTAATCATTTTTTAGGATTACCGGTAACATTGGTCACTGATGAGGACTCATTACCTAAGGCACCTACATATAAATTTGATAATGTCATACTAACCGAACCTGATAAAAATAACAAGCGTGATTGGGGTGTATGGATAAACAAGGGAAGATATCGTGCATATGAGTTTACTCCATACGATGAAACTATATTATTAGACGTAGATTATGTTATTAATTCTAATAAATTATTGGATACTTTTAACTTACCAACAGATTTTTGTTGCCACGATACTACTAGTTTTTTAATGAATCCTGAGGCTACTCAAGAACTTCTAAGTGGATACAGTTTTAAAACTCTATGGGCTACCGTTATTACTTTTAAAAAGTCTGCTAGATCCAAACAAATATTCGAATGTCTCCAAATGGTTCAGAACAATTTTGACCATTACTCAAATATACACGGGTTTATTGCAAATACTTTTAGAAATGATTATGCATTGACACTAGCCCTAAGAATTGTTAATGGTCACATAGATAGAGAAGAAGATA
>Ga0209400_1001535_pt1 | contig 18420 bp, 16 predicted proteins | sample M_130807_EF_Meta_FD_187313 | JGI IMG/M metagenome (GOLD analysis project Ga0209400, IMG submission 187313) | Freshwater microbial communities from Lake Montjoie, Canada to study carbon cycling - M_130807_EF_MetaG (SPAdes) (version 2) | ecosystem: Environmental > Aquatic > Freshwater > Lake... | reverse complement strand
CGGAGTTTGCTAAAATAAAATTTAAGTTTTTTTTACATGCGTGATTATTTGAAAAATATTTTAGGTTGGTCCACCACAAGAAAAATTGTAGTAATTGAGTCCGATGACTGGGGTAGCACGCGGGTCGAAAGCAATGATGTGATGCAAAAACTAAGTCAAAAAGGATTTAAAGTTTCTAATTGTCATATGAGTTCAATGGATGCGATTGAAAACAAGCATGATTTAGATAATCTCTTTGATTTAATTCAATCATTTAATTCTAGGCCAAAGCTCACTTTTCTTTTCAATCCTGCCAACCCAAACTATGAGAAAATCAAGGAGAACAAATTTGAAAAGTATGAATATATACCGTTCGATGAATATTTAAAGCAAACAGACAACGGATTCGTAGTTGAGACATATTTGAATGCAATTAACGAGAATTTGGTTGACATTGAATACCATGGGAGAGAACATCTTTACGTTGAAAAATGGCTGCGTTATTTAAAGGCGGGGCATCCTAATACAATCTGGGGTTTTGAGAATAATTTTTCTGGGTTTTCTAGGAAATACGATTACGGAGATATTGTAACTTTTCGGAGTAAATTTGATTTAGAAAATCCACAAGATATCAGCTCACAGGAAAAAAGCTTATTAGATGGTAAATTATTAATAGAGTCAATTTTTGGTAAGTCGCCAAAATATTTTTTGGCACCTGACGGACCATTTTCAGTTTCATTAGTGAGAGAATTAGAAAAAATTAACATTCCGTACGTAGGTTTACCTAAAAATCACTTTGATCCTGAGTTGCAAAAGAAAAGTCTGTTTTGGATTGGTAAAAAAATAAATAAAACGCAGCGAGTAATTACCAGAAACGTGATGTTTGAACCATACAGATCCAACGCCGACTGGGTCGATCATTCACTAAACCAAATAAAAACTGCTTTTAATATGTTTAAACCTGCTGTAATCAGCACGCATCGTGTTAACTACATCTCAACTCACTCTGATAAAAACGCTAGTCATAGTTTAGCTGAACTCAAAAGACTGCTACAAGCAATAATAAAAAGATGGCCAGATGTTGAATTTATGAGTTCAAGTCAGTTGGGCGATTTAATTTCTAAAAAGTCAATTGGTTAGTGTGTCACCAATAAAGGTTGTGTTTGTTATTCCTTCGCTTGATTCCGGGGGCATTGAAAATTACCTATTGCGTTTTTTGCAATTTGCAAAAAGTGAAGTTACCCCAATTGTGGTGGTAAGAAATTACAATAAAGGCGTATTATACGATGCTTACTTAGAGCTATGTAGTGAGGTTTATTTTGCTCCAATTGGTGTTTTGAATCCAAAAAAGAAGCGCCAATTCTACAAACTGCTTTGTTCATTTGAAGCAACACACGTGGTAGATTTCAATGCCAATTTTGCTGGATGGACAATGCTTTTGGCCAGATTAGCCAGATACAAAAACAGAATTACTTTTTACAGACAGGGAAAAGACCATTTCAAAAAGTCTATTTTCAAGACTTTCTACAACGCCTTTTTGAACCAATTGGTTTATACTTTTTCCACTCAAATTTTAAGTAATTCAAATTCAGCACTATTATTCTTCTTCCCGAATCGGTTCAAAGAAGCAAAGTTCCGCGTAATTTATAACGGGATAGATTTCAAAAAATTTCGACAGGAACCCGATAAGGTTGCTGTTCGCAATCAATTGAATTTACCATTAAATAACTTTATTATCGGCCACTCAGGCAGATTAGATCCGATGAAAAATCATGAATTGATTATAAAGTTGGCATCGGCTTGCCAGACTGTTCATCCAGAAGTCCTATTTGTTTTAGTTGGAGAGGGTACAGAAAAGATTCATGCTTTGTCTAAAAACATCATATCATTAGGCTATAAGAATAATGTTAATCAATATTTAAGTGCATTTGACGCATTTATTTTCCCATCTTTTTCTGAAGGTCAGCCTAATGCCATGATCGAAGCAATGGCATCTGGGCTGCCAATTTTAGCCTCTAATATTCCAAGTATCAAAGAATGTATTCCTGTTGAACAACATGATTTGCTACTTGATCCATCCGACTTGGACGCTTTTAACAATAGTTTAAAGAAATTAATAAGCAACCCCACTATCTATAAAATAGATTCACAGTATGTTGTTCATCATTTTGATGGAGCTGTGAATTTTAGAAATTTCTTAAATACGCTACATTGACATTTCAAAAAGTATTATTTGTGCATGATGGTCCCATGCTACAAAATGAAGATAAAACTATTAGCTACGGAGTTCATTATACCGACGAATTAGTAAATAGATATCATTTTATTGGCCAGGAAGTGACTTTTTTAATGCGTGCTAAACAAGTTAATGCTGAACAAGCCGGTAGTTATTCCAAAATAACCCATCCGGCATTCCGCTTTGTGGAGGTTCCAAACTATAAATCAATCAGGACTAGATTGAAAAAGAACGAGGCGATTCAAATTATTAGAAACGAGGTTAAAAATGCCGACGCACTCATTTTAAGAATGCCTAGCGCAAATGCAGTTATAGCCTATCGCTTTGCAATAGAGCTCAATAAGCCATTCTTGGTAGAAATGGTTGCTTGTGTTTTTGATGCACTTTGGAATTATGATTGGCGTGGAAAGCTGCTGGCCTACCCAAAATACTGGAGTTATCAGAAAATAATCAAAGAATGTCCCTATGTTCTTTATGTAACTACACAGTTTCTACAAAATCGCTACCCAACCAATGGGCAAGGAATCGCTTGTTCAGATGTGATTTTAAAACAAACGGACAATTCCATTCTAGATAAAAGACTAGAGTTGATTAAGTCTGCAAAGAAGCCGCTTAAAATTGTTACTGTTGCGGCTATTGATGTGCCGTACAAAGGGCAAGCAGATGTAATCAAAATACTGAGTCAGCTCCATTCAGATGATTTTGAATATTGGATAGTTGGGCAGGGTAATCCTGATAGATTACAAAATGCAATTCAACAAAGCAAACGCAAGAATATCAAAATCTTGGGGTCAATAAAACACAATGAGGTATTTGACTTACTACAAAAAGCTGATTTGTACATTCAGCCGTCAAGGCAAGAAGGGCTGCCTAGAGCAGTAATCGAAGCCATGAGCGTTGGTTTACCCGCATTGGGAACAAATATTGCAGGAATTCCAGAGTTACTACCTCAAGAATGTGTTTATGATCCGAACAATTTAAAAGCTTTGAAGTATTTACTTACTCATCTCTCAAAGGAAAATTTAGAAAAATGGGCTTTGCTAAATTTTGAAAAGTCGAAAGAGTTTGACGCTGGTCATTTAGATAAAAGACGTAAAATGTTTTATAATCAGTTTTTAAATGAAAGCAGGAAGTAAAGTATTATTTGTAGCAAGTACATTCAAACACATTAGGGCATTTCATATACCATACATTAAAATGCTCCAAGATGTTGGGGTATTGGTAGATTCAGCAGCAAATGAAATTCAATTTGCAGATGAAGTGCCATCTAGGAATATTGAAATTCCAATATCACGTTCTCCATTTTCGATTAAGAATATTTCTGCTATTTTACAATTAAGAAAAAAAATCAAAGTCGAGAAATATGATTTGATTCATTGTCATACGGCAATGGGTTCGGTTGTGGCAAGAATAGCAGCGGCGAGTGTAAGAACAAGGACAAAAGTTATTTATACCGCTCATGGTTTTCATTTTTTTCGGGGAGGCCCATTAAAAAATTGGCTTTTTTATTTTCCGATGGAGTTGGTCCTTTCATTCGTTACTGATGTTTTAATTACGATAAATAGAGAGGACTTCCGCTTAGCTAAAAAGTATTTTAAATCAAGACAGAATTTTCTTCTTGATGGTGTAGGATTAAATACAAATAAGTTTGACGCTGTTAAATTATCCAAAGATGAAATAAGGTTAAGGAATGGTTTTAGAACAGACCAAACGCTTGTACTTTATATTGCTGAATTCATTCCTCGTAAAAATCATCGATTTGTCATCGAATTAGTAAAGAAAAAAGTTATAACTAATTGTGTTTTCTTATTTGCTGGTAGAGGGCAGCTATTAGACAAAATCGAAAAGGAAATTAGTGATAATCAACTGGAAGACCAAATAAAAATATTAGGTTTCCGCTCAGACATTGCTGAAATAATAAAGATGTGTGATTTTGGTATTTCTTTAAGCAAACAAGAAGGCTTACCGATGAATGTATTAGAATTTATTTATTCTAGTAAAACTGTTTTGGTTTCAAATATTAGAGGGAATAATGATATTATTGAACATTATAAAAATGGTTTGTTGTTTGAACTAGATGATTCCGCTTCATTTTGTCAACAGTTAGCATTATTAATTGAGGATAAGAAGATGTTAAAAGATTTGAGTTACCAAGCTAAAAACTCTTCATCTAAATATGCTCAACAAATAGCACTTGAACGGACTTTAAATATTTATCAAAATGTACTAAATTCATGAAAAAAATTATCCTCATTGGTGCAGGCGGTAATGCCGCAGAAGTCAGAGAATATATCCGTTTTCACAACCGGGTGAAGCCAGAAGAACAAATCGAAGTACTGGGCTATCTCGATGTAGATGACGTCAATTACAAGCGATATCAATATGAAGAGCCGTATTTAGGTACGGCAGAAGATCACGAAATTATTTTGGATGCTGCATATATGTTTTGTTTTGGCAACTTGGCTTATAAAAAGCAGTTAGCAACTTCTTATAAAGCAAAAGGAGCAGTATTTTTTACATTTATTCATCCGACTGCATTGATTGCAAGTACGGCTAAAATAGGAGAAGGTGTGCTGATTTCGCACAACGCTTCTGTTGGTCCATTTGCGGAGGTTGGAGACTTCAATATCATTAATTCAAGAGCGACAATTGCACACGATACCAAATTAGGGGCTTTTAATTTCATAAGCCCACAGGTGGCATTGTCTGGCAATACAACCCTCGGAAATGGAAACATGATGGGTGTAAATAGCGCTACCATACCAGGTATAACTATTGGCAATGGGAATACGATTGGTGCGGGATCGGTGATCACTAAGAATATTGAAAATGGTCAATTGGTTGTTGGCGTGCCTGGCAAAAGCATCAAAGAGTTGAGTAATGTTTTTACAGCCGAATAGTGATTTATAATATTTTGAAACGGTTTTTTGACCTGATCATTGCCGCAGTGGGGTTGATGGTTTTGTCACCTATTCTGATACCAGTATGTCTACTTTTATTACTAACCGACGAACACCAAATCTTCTACCGTCAAGAGCGCATTGGTAAGCACGGAAAAATATTTGGTATCCTGAAGTTTGCTACTATGTTAAAAGACAGTCCAACCTTAGGTAATGGAATGCTCACGGTACGCAATGATCCTCGGATTACGAAAGTTGGCAAATGGTTAAGGCTCACTAAAATCAATGAACTGCCGCAACTTTGGAATGTATTTGTGGGGCAAATGTCTTTTGTCGGGCCAAGGCCACTCACGGCCGTAGGGATTTCTCGCTATGATCAGGCAGTGAGCCAAACAATCCTTCAGTTACGACCCGGAATTACAGGCATCGGGTCCTTGGTATTTAGAGATGAAGAAAAATTAGTGAGTCTATGTAAAGAAAATGGGGGCGATCCAAAGGCGTATTACCGCGAGCACATTTTCCCGTACAAAGGCAAGGTAGAATGTTGGTATGCCTCCAAACAATCTTTTCGCATTGATATACTCTTGCTTATCGCTACTTTGTACAGTGTGGTTTTTAATGACCGCAATATAGCTTCTAAAATCTTCAAAAATTTACCTGAGTTACCCAAAGAACTCACGTTAACTCATTTTAGTCAGAAAAATTAATTACTATACTACATGATCCCCCTCTCCATACCCCACCTTGGAGGCAACGAATGGCAATATGTCAAAGAATGCCTAGACACTGGTTGGATTTCTTCTGCTGGTGAATACGTCAATCGTTTTGAGCAAGATGTAGCCCGGTTTGCAGGTGCACAATTTGGTGTGGCTTGCATGAACGGAACCGCAGGTTTGCATATTGCACATGTGTTGTTGGGAATAGGTGCCGGCGACCACGTTTTGGCGCCAAATATTACGTTTATAGCCACCCTCAATGCGATTGCTTATTCAGGTGCAGAGCCTATTTTAGTGGACGTCGAGTCAGGTTCATGGCAAATGGACCTTAACCTATTAGAATCATGGTTGGAGGAAAATACAACTGCGAGCGAAATTGAAGGAAAAATCTTTTGTGTTTCTAAACTCACCAACAAACCCATCAAGGCCATTATGCCGGTGCATGTATTGGGTAATATGGGCAATATTGACCAACTTTTATCGATTGCTGACAAATACCATTTAGCTATCATTGAAGACAGCACAGAAGCTCTAGGATCTTATTATAAAGGTAAACATGCGGGTTCTTTTGGGCATATCGGCGTATTTAGTTTTAATGGCAATAAAATCATCTCAACAGGTGGTGGCGGCGTTATCGTGACCAACGACGAAGCACTTGCCAAACGCGCCAAGCACCTGACCACACAAGCGAAGGTTTCTGCAATGGAATACATTCATGATGAGATTGGTTACAATTACCGTTTGGTGAATGTACTAGCAGCGATTGGTGTGGCTCAGATGGAGCAATTCCCCGACTTATTGGAGCGCAAAAGAAATATGGATGCTTATTACCGCGAAAAATTAGCCGGGGTAGGGGATATCCAATTTCAAGAAGTATCAGAAGACGTCGAAGCCAATTGTTGGTTGTTTACTTTTAAAACAAGTAGAATGCGGGCGCTATTGACTTATCTCAATGACAACGGTATTCAATCCCGACCATTCTGGATGCCCATGAATCAGTTGGATATGTTCAAGGATAAGCTTTACATTCAAAACAATGATCAGAGCGCCGAGATTTACAACTCATGCATTAGCATTCCAAGTTCTGCGGGTATTACCAGAGAAGAACAAGACCAAGTAATCTCGGCCATTCAAGAATTTTACAAAAACTAACATGAACTTCATAGACATTCCTCATTTCATTTCAACGCATGTGACCAAGCGAGAGCGGAGCATGTTTGAGGTGGACATCCAACGCAATCAAACAGAATTAGCAGCTAAAATCAAAGACAAAGCGGTTTTGGTCATTGGTGGCGCAGGTACTATTGGTTCGTCTTATATCAAAGCTATTTTGCGTTTTGAGCCCCGAAAATTGGTGGTTGTTGATACCAATGAAAATGGTCTGACCGAACTTACCCGAGATTTGCGCAGCACCCCTGGGCAATACGTTCCTGCTGAATATATAACTTACCCAATGAATTTTGGGGAGCCGGTTTTCAAAAAAATGTTTTTGGAGCAGGGCTCCTTTGAGATTGTGGCCAACTTTGCAGCACACAAGCACGTGCGCAGTGAAAAAGACCATTATTCCATTGAGGCTATGTTGGACAACAACGTCTTCAAGGCCCAAGAATTCCTCGATTTCTTGTGTGAGCATAAACCAGAGCACTTCTTTTGTGTCTCTACAGACAAAGCCGCCAACCCTGTAAACGTAATGGGGGGTTCTAAAAAGCTAATGGAAGAAGTAATAATGGCTTATAGCAAAGAGCTGCATATTACCACCGCACGTTTTGCCAATGTAGCTTTCTCTAACGGTTCACTATTGGACGGCTATATCCAGCGTTTATTTAAGCGCCAGGCAATTTCTTGCCCAGGAGATGTCAAGCGCTTTTTTGTGTCGCCAGAAGAGAGTGGCCAGATTTGTATGCTCGCCTGTATGCTTGGGCAAAGTGGAGAAATTTACTTCCCGAAATTAGCCGAAGACGAACAAGTGTTTTTCAAGCAAATTACCTTAGATTTTTTTGCGGCTGCTGGCCGCCAAATCTTGCTTTGCAACTCTGACGATGAAGCACGCATAGCTACAACAAATTTAGACGACAACGCGCCGTATCCGGTTTATTTTTTCAATTCTGACACCTCAGGTGAAAAACTCTACGAAGAGTTCTACACGGAGCAAGACGCGCTCGATATGCAGCGTCACGAAAGTTTAGGCGTCATTACCAATGCGCGCTGTTTGCCAAAGTCTGAATTGCAAGTAGCAATAGACGAACTCAAATCTTTATTGGCACAAGACCGTTACGACAAAGAACAAATAGTGGCGGTCATGAAACGCCATATTCCAGATTTTGAGCATATCGAAACGGGGAAAAATTTAGATCAAAAAATGTAATATGTATCCAATTATCAAAAGGTTTTTTGACCTCTTATTGAGCACTATTTGCCTGCTGGTTTTGAGCCCTATTTTAGTTCCGGTATTGATCGGGCTCAAGTTCTCCGGAGAGGGCTATATTTTTTATAAACAGGAACGCGTCGGCTTTAAAAACAAGCATTTTCATATCCTGAAGTTTGCAACTATGCTCAAAGACAGCCCCAACATGGCGGGTGGCATATTTACCTCCAAAAAGGACCCTCGCTTTACCCCGATGGGCCCATTTTTACGAAAAAGCAAAATCAATGAATTGCCGCAGCTCATGAATATTTGGTTGGGCCACATGAGTTTTGTGGGCCCTAGGCCAGTGATGCCCATTAGTTTTGCGGCGTACCCTGAGGCTGTTCAGCAAGTGATATATAATGTCAAACCGGGACTTACAGGCATTGGATCTGTTGTATTCCGCGACGAAGAAGAACTCATAGCAAAGAAGAAAGAAAACGGCGAAGACGCCTGGGCCTTTTATGAAAACGAGTTGTATCCTTTTAAAGGTAAACTCGAAGAATGGTACCAGTCTAAACAATCCTTCATCTTGGACCTCAAATTATTAATTGCCACTGCACTTGTGGTATTGTTACCTCAAATTGATGTGGTGGGTCTCTTTTTTAGAGGCGTGCCGAAACGTGATTTTTAAAATTCCCATGAAAACACCCAGCGAACTTCTTCAATCCTTCAACATCATCTCCTCCGACCTGACTCGTCCATGGGGAGGTTTTTACGTCATTGACGAAACGCAGGCCCAGGCTTTTGCCGATACCTTTTTTGATGGCCTTGACGTCCAAACCATTACCATAGGGGGCAAGCTGAGCCCTAAGCTACTGATTGTGTCGCCACAACAGCGCTTGTCTTGGCAGTACCATAACCGTCGCGCCGAGATTTGGAAGGTGGTGCAGGGTACTGTTGGGGTGGTGCGCTCAGACAACGACCAAGAAGGGGAGTTGCACACTTATAATGTGGGCCAGACCATTCGCTTGGCACAGGGTGAACGCCACCGCTTGGTGGGCCTAGATGCACAGGCCATTATTGCAGAAATTTGGCAGCATACTGATGCGAGCCATCCTTCTGATGAGGATGATATCGTAAGGGTGCAAGATGATTTTGGCCGTTGATTTATAATTAGTATTCCTTATGCCTTTACAAACCATTAACCCTACCCAAACAGCCGCTTGGCAAAAATTACAGCTGCATTTCAATCAAATGAAAGACGTGCGCATGCAAGATCTTTTCGCAGCTGATACGCAAAGAGCAGAAAAGTTTCACTTGCAGGTGGAAGACTTCTTATTGGACTACTCCAAGAACCGCATCAATTCTGAGACCATAGCGCTTTTGCAGGAGCTTGCCGTTGAGGTACACTTAGCCGATGCTATCGATAAGTATTTCAGAGGGGACTTGATAAACCAAACGGAGAACCGTGCGGTGTTGCATACAGCACTGCGTTCGAAAGAAACAAGCCCTTTGTTGCTTGGAGGCGTGGATATCCGAACGGAAATAGCGGAAGTGAAGCAAAAAATGAAGCTGTTTTCACAGGATGTGATCTCGGGTAGCAGAAAAGGATTTTCTGGGGAAGCTTTTACCGATGTGGTGAATATCGGAATTGGCGGTTCAGATTTGGGTCCAGCTATGGTGGTAGAAGCCTTGAAATTTTACCAAAACCACTTGAAAATTCATTTCGTATCAAATGTTGACGGCGATCACGTACAGGAGGTGCTGAAGGGCTTGAACCCAGAAACTACCCTTTTTGTCATTGTTTCCAAAACGTTTACCACACAAGAAACCCTGACAAATGCGCAAACAATTCGTTCTTGGTTCTTGAAAGTAGGTAAGGAGGAGGATATCGCGGCGCATTTTGTGGCGGTTTCGACCAACTTGCAGAAGGTAAGAGAATTTGGCATTGCCGCCGAGAATATTTTCCCGATGTGGGACTGGGTAGGCGGCCGTTTTTCTTTGTGGAGTGCGGTGGGCTTGTCTGTGAGTTTGGCCGTTGGCTATGCGCATTTTGAGGGCTTACTCAAGGGTGCGCAGCAGATGGATCAGCATTTTAGAACAGCGCCGTTTGAGCAAAACATGCCTGTGATTATGGCACTATTGAGTGTTTGGTACAACAATTTTTATGCGGCTCAGAGCGAGGCGCTCATCCCGTATACACAGTATTTGCAGAAGCTAGCCCCGTATTTACAGCAGGGCATCATGGAGAGCAATGGCAAGAGCGTTGGCCGCGACGGCAAAGTGGTGAGCTACCAGACTGGAACCATCATATGGGGAGAGCCAGGTACCAACTCGCAGCATGCATTTTTTCAGCTGATCCATCAGGGCACCAAACTCATCCCGACAGATTTCATTGGGTTCAAGTCCTCTTTGCACGGCAACTCAGACCACCACGACAAACTGATGTCCAATTTCTTTGCTCAGACTGAGGCTTTGCTCGTTGGAAAATCTGACAATATTCCTTTCAAGCATTTTGAAGGCAACAAACCCACCAATACCCTGCTCATCGATAAACTGACCCCGGAAAGCTTAGGTGCGCTTGTTGCGCTCTACGAACATAAACTTTTCGTACAGGGCATAATATGGAATATTTATAGTTACGACCAATGGGGCGTGGAGCTCGGCAAGGTTTTGGCCAGTAGCATTCTCGCTGAAATTGAACAAAAGCAGGTATCTCAACACGATGCATCTACCAGTTTTTTGTTGCAGCGATACCTCAAGAAATAGGTAATCATACTTCAAGATTTCATAAAATTAGTGCATGTATATTCGTTTACTAGCCGCTTTCTTCTGTAGTTTTATTGCAAATGCCTTTTTTTCGGCGCCAACTGTTCCCGAAAATTCACTCATGGCATATAACCGCTATGCAAATAGTTATGTAGTGCTCGCGGATTCCAGCTCTTACTATACCTATCGGCTCAAAGCGCAAAAATGGGAAAAGCATCATTATTACCTAGATGCAGAGCAGCCTTTTGAAGAGCTCACCAACGAGTATTTCATGCTCCCTGTGAGCAAAGCACGTGTTTATTTGATTCATAGAGGCTGCGGAATAGTGCTGCAGCTCTATAAAGGTCATCTCCAGCGAATCGATAAAAGTTTTGCGCACCGCAATCAGTTTGGTGCGGTGGCCTACGCCTTCAAAGGCATGCCTTATATGTTCGGGGGTTATGGTTTTTTTGAAACTAAGAATGTCCATACGAGTTTTCTACCAACTATTGGCGAATGGCTTGAGGTCGATGAATATGGTAAGCAAAGGCCAAGTCCGAGACAGGGTTCATTTATTGTACGCGAAAAAAACCGGATCTACCTCATTGGTGGCCACTCTGAAAATCACCCTCAGAAACTCAATTTTATTCCAGAAATTTGGCGTTACAACATCTGTCAAAAAAGTTGGGTATTTATGGGGAGTCTTACTCCAACATGGCATGCAGCACTTGCCAATACAGACCAAACTACGCCGATTGGCTCTTATATGATTAATAGTGGCGATGAGGTATGGGAACTCGACGCAAAACAGAACCGTGTACGGCGCTATAAACTACCTTTTTATTTCTCAGTAAGAAAGTGGCTCGTAAGCAAAGACCGCAAATGGGTTATGATGGCCATAGACCACAGTTACAACAAGGGCTTCGAGCTTAGGGTTATGCGCAAAGCAAAAGTTTTAGGCAGCCCTATACAGTTCGATAAAATGTATATCAAAGCCTCTTGGTACAAAACACTCTCCTACCGAGACCTTTTTTATTTATCCTTGCTTTTTCCACTCTTCATAATAGGACTTTGGTTCTATTCCAAACGATCCTGGAAACCTATCCGCTTTCTTCAGTACAGCAATAGACTGCAAGAAAAAGATTTCGAAGCAACCGAATGGCATTTTCTACAAGAACTCCAAAAACATGGTCAGCTAGAGCTCTCAGCTGTACACATCTACATGAACGAAGAAGGCCTCTCTTATAACGCCCTCAAAAAACGCCGTGAAACCTTTCTTAAAAACCTCCGCATCAAAATCGCCCTGCTGGCCCACCTTCAAATAGACGCTGTACTATTGGAAGTCCGCCACCCGCAAGACCGCCGAGTGAAAATTGTAGTATGGAATGATGAATTGGAGCTGATTTAGCATTTAGTATTCTGAAATACAATAGCATAGGTTTGAAAATAAAATAGGAGAAAATAGGAGAAAGTGCAGTTTAGTAAAGTTATTTTGCACACAAAGCAACCAATTTGTGAATTAGCCGTATTTTTGTTCACTATCATTGCATGCAGACAGAATATATTTTTCAGAGTTTTTTCTTTTTTGCCTTTGGATTGGCTATCACCTATGCATTGACGCCCTCTGTTATTAACGTCGTCAAGGTGCGGAGGCTTTTTGAAAAACGCAACGACAGAAGTTCCCATCAACAACCAACCCCGAGCTTTGGCGGTGTGGCTATCTACATTTCACTTTTGTTGAGCATGAGTTATGCGGAGCACCTTTTTGACGGTGACCTATCGATTTACCTTATTACAGGACTGACTGTTTTGTTTTTTGTAGGTCTTAAAGACGACCTAACCGGAATCAGTCCCTTAAATAAATTATTGGCCCAGTGGCTTGCGGCATCATTTATCTTTTTATCTCCCCAATTTCAAATCCATGATTTTCATGGTTTTTTAGGGATACATACAATTGCACCATGGCTGTATCTACCTTTGGCTTATTTGGTGGTGGCCTTTTTTGTCAATGCTTACAACCTAATTGACGGTATTGACGGCTTGTCTGGGCTTCTTGGAATTCTTTATTCACTTGGTTTTGCTGCTTTCTTTTTGTTCTTTAGTGAATGGGTTCTATTTTTTACCTGTCTATCGCTGGCTGGTTCTTTAACGGCCTTTTTGCGTTACAACCTATCTAGTGAAAAGAAAATATTTCTTGGTGATACGGGCAGTCTGATGCTTGGTTTTTTCTTTGTGCTGTGTGTAATTGGTTTGCTTTCACAAGACCTGCCCAAACCATATTCCATCCCTATGCAGAGTTTCCCGTATGTTCTTATTGCTTTACTTTTTATACCCGTGCTCGATTCGCTCCGTGTTTTTGTGGTCAGGATCAAAGAGGGTCGCAGCCCATTTTCTGCGGACAGAAATCACATCCATCATGTCATGATGGATTATTTTGAGTGGTCGCATTTGAAAACATCTTCTGTTATCGTCTTACTTAATCTGATGGTGTTCGCATCCTTTTTTTGTCTTTCCAAGCTGCTCAGTCAATTGTATCTGGCACTGTTATTTTTAGTACTCGTTGTTTCGTGTTCCATTTGGCTCACCACCTTAAGACGAAAGCGCGACGCCCAAATTCAACAAACAAATGCATAAATTTTCACTACCTATATTACTCTTTTTACTCATGACAATGCAGAGTTGTCACCTTCGTGAAAAGATGGTGTATTTGCAAGAAAATCAATCGATAGATAGCCTTGATCGCAACAAATTTAATTACAATACTGCTGCATATGCCCCAACGTTACGCCCCGACGACCTACTTCAAATTCAGGTGGGTGGCCAAGATGCAGAGGCTTTGGCCGCCTTTCAATTTTATGTAAATGAAAATACCAATGGACTTCAAGGCATGCAGGCCCTTCAAAGTATTTTTTATTTAGTTGATCCTAATGGTAATATTAATTTCCCTGTTTTAGGATTTGTTAGTGTAGCAGGTTTGACGCGTTTAGAAGCTATTGTTAAACTACAAGATTTATTGAGCGTCTATGTGCAAGACCCCGTTATTAATATACAAATACGTAATTTTAAAGTGACGGTTCTTGGTCAGGTGAGCAGGCCTGGAACTTTTACTTTGCCCTCAGACCGTGTTACGGTACTTGAGGCAATCGGTATGGCAGGTGATTTACAATTGAGCGCCGTACGAAATAATGTTTTGGTGGTTAGAGAAGCCAACGGCAAGCGCGAGGAGTACCGTTTAGACCTCAGTCAGAAAAATATCTATAATTCACCAGCTTATTATTTGCGCCAAAATGATATCATTTACGTAGAACCCAACAAAGGGGCTCGTTTTCAAGGTCAAAACTTGGGTGTGTTTACACAAGTCATTACTCCTGTATTAACGATGTTGTTATCCATGTATACTTTATTTGTGATTAACTAATGAATCAAGACCAAATTTCAGATATTACTCAAGAAGCACCATCAAATCAAGGTCTCAATATCAAAGCGCTCTTATTCGGGTACTTGAAATTATGGCCATTTGTATTGGTCCTCATCGGATTCAGTCTGTCCCTAGCTTATGTTTATTTGCGCTACCAGCCAAGAGTATTCGAGGTTAAATCTAAAATTTTATTCACTAATCAAGAAAAAAATGCCATAGAAGAACTCTCTGTTTTTAGTGAGCTTGGTTTTGCCAACAAAATGGGTTCCAAATTAGCAAATGAAATTGCTCAAATGAAAACGCCAGGAGTACTTCGCGCTATTTCAAGCGAATTGGGCTTGCGCCAAAGCGTTATCATTTTAGGAAGGAAAACAGGTTTTTCCAAGAGGGAATTGTACCCTTTCGCCCCCTTTAAAATTCTACCAGTAGGACAACCTGATTCAATATGGCAAAAGGCAGCAGCTCAATTTACCCTTATTGCTAAATCTCAAAACCGCTTTGAATTATATCAGTTTGACAAAAATCTAGGTAGTTTTCATTACAACGCACCGATCTCAACATCAATTGGCCTGATCAAAATATATAAACGGCCTGAATCCAAACTTGTTTTAAATGATGAATACGTTTTAAGTTTATCAGACTTAGAAAGTTCGATTCGGTCCTTAGATGCTTCCATTGCATTAGAAGCAGAAAACGACCAAGAGAACCCTTCAGATATAGTTACCATTAGTTTACAGGGGCCAATAGTTAAAAAGATGGAGGCCATTATGTGGTCTTTGATTGAGAACCACCGAAAAGAAAAAATTTCAGATCAAAACCAAATTGCACGCAACACCTCTGATTTTATCAATGAGCGCATGCAAATCATTGAGAGGGAACTCAACTTAGTCGAAGGGGCTGCCGAAGGTTTTAAAGAGCAACATGAGTTAGTCAATATTTTATCCGATGGACAGGCTTTTGCACAAAATCGAAACGAACTAGAAAAGCAAATTATCACACAGTCGGTGCAACTTAGTTTGATAGAATACCTCATAGATTATTTGAAATCCAAGAATGATCTTACAGAGTTGTTACCAGCAAACTTGGGGTTTGAAGACGCGAGTATTGCTTTAATCACGCAACAATATAATAAACTTGTATTGGACCGCATTCGATTAAGTAAAAATACAAGCGCGAAAAATCCAACCATTCAGAAAATAGATGACCAACTTGTAGGTTTGCGGTATAGCCTAGAAGAGAGTTTGAAGTCTAATGAATCTAAAATTCGTATTGGTTTACGAGCCCTCAAAAATCAAGATTCACGTTACCAAGGCCAAATCAGGTCCCTGCCTGGCTACGAGCGCCAATTTCGAGATATCGAGCGCGAGCAAAAAATCAAGGAAACGCTTTATGTGTTTTTGTTACAAAAACGCGAAGAAAACGAAATTAAAACGGCAGCAGCAGTTGGCAATACAAAATTAATAATGGAGCCGGTGGTAACTGGGCCTATTTCCCCTAAATCAAGTATTGTATACTTGTTAGGCTTCTCATTGGGATTAGTCTTGCCGCTTGCATATCTCTACCTCAAACAACTACTAGATAACAAAGTCCATGGCCTCCAAGATGCAGCCCCAACGCGCATCCCTGCACTTGGTGAAATTCCATTAGCTCAAGACCTAGAACGCAATATCGTTGTTACTAAAAATGCTCGGACGCACATAGCTGAAGCATTCCGAATGGTTCGAAGCAACCTGAGTTTTTTGTTAGGTGAAGAAGGCCAATCCTCTAAAACAATTTTGGTCACATCTAGTATTGCAAAAGAGGGTAAAACGTTTGTGAGTATCAATTTAGCACACGTATTAGCACAAGGAAATGCAAAAGTTATTCTGATTGGTATGGACTTACGCGCACCAAAAATTGGGAGGTATGTGAATCTCGACAAAACCATCGGTGTTACCAATTATGTTGTGAATAACGATCTTACTTTTGATGATTTGCTTATCGATGACATGAGTGTCCCCAATCTTCATTATATTATATCAGGTGATGTCCCACCTAATCCTTCTGAATTATTGTTGCGCGATAGACTTAAAGACCTAATTGAGGAAGCTAAGAAAAGATATGATTATGTGATTTTAGATACAGCGCCAATTGGCTTGGTTTCAGATTCACTCCATATCCAGCATTTTGCCGATTTAGTTGTTTTTGTGGTGCGTGCTGAGCTCATCAAAAAAGAAATGTTAGCACTTCCAGCAAGTCTTTATCACGATAAGAAGTTGCCTAATATGTGCATGCTAATCAACGGAGTAGATGTTAAAAAAGCGGCTTATGGTTACGGCTATGGCTATGGATCAGGTTACGGTTATGGCTATGGTTACGGTTATGGCTACGGCTATGGCTACGGCTATGGCTATGGTTACGGCTATGGCGCAAGTTATGGATCAGATTATGTAGATGCCCCTGCTGAACCAAAAAGCAGGTTTAGCCGCGTTTTAAATTTTTTCAGTTCTCGCTTATTAAGAAAAAAACAAAATAAATAGTCGTATATTTGAACTTTATTAATTATATCATGAAATTACTAGCTTTATTTTTAAGTGTCGCTTTTTGTTTCCAGTCCTTCGCACAGACCAAAACTTCAGCACCAACAATTGATAAATCTCTACCTTACAACCAGTGGTCTATTGGTATTAATATTGGAGGTCATTACGGCATGCACTGGACTAATTCTTTCACGAAAGCATATCAAATAGGTTATTTTAATGGTCACGTGCGCTACATGCAAAACAACCTAATTGGCTGGAAACTAGACGCCGCCTATGACAACTTCAATTTCACAAACGGCGCAAGTAATACTCAAAAATTGCGTTTTTCTATAGAGTCTGTCGTCAATCTAACTGATGTCTTGCACATCAATGATTATTCGGATCGTGTTGGCCTGCTAGGGCATGCAGGTTTGGGATATTCTGCTATGTGGAATGCTCAATACTCTTCAACGGCCCCAGCAGAATTGTTTAAAATCGGTAAAGGTTCTGTCGATGAAATGGGCCATTTTATTTTTGGGCTTACACCACAATACAAAATAAATGAACAGCTGAGTTTGAATGCTGATATAGCTTTCTTATTACATGTTCGTCAAAATCGCAAATTTGACTTTGCTAACCCGAGCCCTATGAATAGTGGGTTTACTGGCTATATGTGGAATTGGTCTGTTGGCGCTACATACTACATAGGTAAAAAGCGAAACCACGCTGATTGGGATCACACACCGCGCATTCCTAGAAACTAAAGCACTAGTTAAAACTTCGGTATTCTCTTTGCATAAAAAGATTCTATCGTTGATTAATATACCAAAATAAAATCCATAAGGCGGTCATTGATCGCCTTTTTTTTTGAAGCATGAGAAAAATACAAATGGTCGATCTCCATCGACAATACGAGAAAATCAAGCCTTCCATCGACGAGGCTATCCAATCAGTCATAGACGCTACTCAATTTATTGGCGGTCCGCAGGTAAGTAACTTTGCGAAAGACCTTGCTACCTTTCAAGGAGTAGGGGAGGTTATCCCTTGCGCCAACGGTACCGACGCCCTTCAGATTGCCCTTATGGCCCTTGATCTTCATCCTGGAGACGAAGTCATTACGCCAAGTTTTACCTACATTGCCACTACAGAAGTAATTGCACTTTTGGGCCTTACACCTGTTTTTGTAGAAGTGAATCCACAAACGTTTTGTATTGATGCTACAGCAATTGAAGCGGCCATCACTCCACGCACTAAGGCCATAGTGCCTGTTCATCTCTACGGGCAAGCTGCAGACATGAACGCCATAATGGAAATAGCTGCCAAGCACCAACTTTTTGTAGTAGAAGACAATGCACAAGCTATTGGCGCAGATTACCATCTGACTGATGGCCGCAAGGTTAAAACTGGCAGTATAGGCCATATAGGCTGCACAAGTTTTTTCCCATCTAAAAACCTCGGGTGCTTCGGCGATGGCGGCGCACTAATGACCAACGATAAAACCTTAGCAGAGCGCATCAAAATGATCGCTAACCATGGTCAAAAACAAAAATATATTCATGAAACAGTTGGCTGTAA
>Ga0209400_1001533_pt1 | contig 18432 bp, 41 predicted proteins | sample M_130807_EF_Meta_FD_187313 | JGI IMG/M metagenome (GOLD analysis project Ga0209400, IMG submission 187313) | Freshwater microbial communities from Lake Montjoie, Canada to study carbon cycling - M_130807_EF_MetaG (SPAdes) (version 2) | ecosystem: Environmental > Aquatic > Freshwater > Lake... | reverse complement strand
CACCCCCGCGAGCGCTACCCGCCCGCCTACGCCCGTCACGCCCGCCACGCGCCCGATAGCGACCCCACCGCACGATAGCGCGCCCACGCCCGCCACGCGCCCGCCACCCGCCACGACCACGCCCGCCACCCACGCCCGCCACGCGCCCGCCACCCATTCGACCACGACCACCCACCACGCGAGCGCCACGCGAGCGTGAGCGCGAGCGCGACCACGCGACTACGCGAGCGCCCACCGCCACCGCCCGCCACGACCACCCACGACCACGACCACCGCAAGATATTGCGCCAGAATATCCGCGCATATTCCGCGCACATTCACCGCGCAAAACGACCGCGAGCGCCCGCGAAACACGCCCGCACGAAAAATTTTTTTCCGCGTAGGTAAGCGGAAGCGCGCCCGTTCAGAAAAGTTTTTTCCGTATGGGGTTGCGAAACGGTAAATAGTATGTTCTAATAGACATATCGAGCAAGTCACCCCGACTGGCTCACCAAACAAAGGACAGACAGATGAACACCACGACACTCTCTCCCGAAGCCCACCGCGCTGTCACCGCATTGGCTACCGCCCGCAAGATGGTTGCCGAAGCGAAAAAAATTGAGGACGCGGCTAAGGTGGTTCTGAACGCGGAACTGACCGAAGCGAACGCCACTCACGGCACGGACGAAAACGGCACGGTTCTGGTTGAGCGCGTGACCGCCACCAATGGTTCATTCAACCGGGCCGACCTGAAGACCCTTTTCCCCGAAGCATTCGCGGCGACCTACCGCGAGACCGAATACACCAAATTGGTAATCAAGTAGTCACCCGCCCGCCCCGCAAGGGGCGGGCAACCCCACCGCCCCGACCGTCACGACCTAGACCCGAAGCGCCCGCCCCACCATAGGCGGGCGTTTCGCGTTTCCCGCGAGCGCCACCGCGCCACCGCGCCACCGCGCCACCGCGAGCGCACCGCGCACCGCGTGACCGCGAGCGCCACCGCCACCGCGACCGCGTGAGCGCGTGAGCGCGTGAGCGCCACCCGCCCGCCCCGCCACCGCGAGCGCCCGCCACCCGCCCGCCCCGCGAGCGCCCACGCTACTCAAAAAACATACATTTTCACCCGCGCATATCGCGCGACCCCGCCCGCACGAAACCTGGCATAATAAAGTTTTTCGACCAATTTACGAAAAGTGACTTGTAATCCTGAAAAGTGTGATACCATGGAATTACAGCGGGGGAAACCCCGAAAACTACAAAGAGAAAAGGGACGAAATGAACAACATTTCAGACGCTATTGTCAAGGACTACGCTCTCGCGCTCAACCGAGCGCGCACCACCATGAGCGAGAGCGTACGCCAAGAAGCCCGCGAGGACATGGCGCGTATGCGCGAAGCCGTGACCGTCCTGTGGCCGCGCCTAGCGTTCGACCTAGAACGCGCCGCGATGTATCTTCTCAACAACGCCAAGTAACAACCGAGAAGCCCGCCAAGAAATTGGCGGGCTTTTCTTTTGCCCGCACCGCGAGCGCACCGCCACCGCCACCGCGAGCGCACCGCGAGCGTGAGCGCACCGCGAGCGAGCGCACCGCGCCACCGCGAGCGAGCGCACCGCGAGCGCGAGCGTGAGCGCACCGCGTGAGCGCGCCCGCGCCACCGCGACACGCCCGACACCAAACACTTGCGTTCACCGCGCTAGTGTGCTATACTGAAACTACAACGCGGGACACCCGCCCAAACAAAAGGACGAAATAATGGACGAAATCGAAATGGAATTGCTGGCAGATTTTCTTTCGGAACAACGCTATTACGGGGAAATCTAACCCCACCGCAAGCGCCCCGCCTAACCAGCGGGGCGTTTCGCGTTTGCCCCGCGCCACCGCCACCGCGAGCGCCGAAAGTGTACCTTTTTTGAGTGACTACCGCGAGCCGAACAACCGCGCGCCTGAACGCCCACCGCGTCCGAGCGTGAAACGCTTTCCCGCAACCGAGCGAGCCGTGATGTTCCCGCCCAAGAATCCAGCGGGTGGCTTGATGAGCAACGCCGTAAGCGCGTGAACAAGGGCATCAACGCGGTCTGGTGATTTCCCCTCACCAGGAATCCAAGACGTCATTTGACTTTCCAATTCCGCCAAGAATCCAATATGATGAACGCGCCCTTGTTCGTATGCGAGCGTAATCGGTTCGGCGCGTAACGCTTTCCCGTATTTGGAATGGACTTCCAAAACCTGAATTGTCGGGTCGATTGTCTGAATGGCGTTTCGCACCAGCGCCCCACCTTGATTGACTTCCGCGACGACGGGGCAACCCCACTTCCGCGCCATTGCCACGACGCGTTCTGCCCATACCGTAGGCGAGCCGAGTACCGACGCGTCCTCAACAACCCACGCTTGTCGCTTGTAAAGGTCACGTTCACCCGTGCTTGCGACGACGACGATACCGCACTCATCACGGGGATTTTCAGCAACCGACGGGTCTACGCCGATTACGCGCAACGGTACTGATGACGGCATACCGTTCTGACGATTGTTTTCGATTAGTTCGTCTGTCCATAACGCGCCCTCAACCGCGTCCAACATTTCACCGTAAAGTTCTTGACGGGCTAACCGCGTACCTTCGTAAACGCCCGTGATTGCGTCGATATACGACGACGACAAGTTGCCCGCGTTGTCCATTGTCGAGCCCCGCGATACCCAGATTTTTCCTGTTTTGTCCGCTTCTGCCAACAAGTCATATAGAATCTTGACGCGCTTCGGGGTCGTCGTTGCCAAGATTTGTGGATTGTTTCCAAGTCGAGTAGCGACGCGCAAGTTATCCCACGACGACATTCCCGCTGCGTCGGGCGTTTGACGCCACGCTGCAACTTCGTCTGCCCACGAATAGTTTGCTTGGACACCACGCAACGAATCGGGTTCGTCTGCCGTGCCGAGCAACGCGACGTTTCCGTTTGGCCAGGTTAATCGTCGCTTCGACGGTTCGTACAACGGCATCTCCGACGGCGGGGAAACACTCATAATTCCAGAATCGCCCTCAACCAAAACGTCACGAACGTCGGCTGCGGTTCGGGCAACCAAAAGAAAACGTAACTTTCCCTCTGATGTTACCCGCGCTTTCTCGCGTACCCACTCAGCAGCCGAGCGCGTTTTTCCCGCGCCACGTCCTGCGAGAAACAACCCAACATTCCACGACGAATCTTTCGGCGGGATTTGTTCGGGTCGCCCCCAAAAGTCCCACGCCCATAGCAAGTTGTCTAGGTCTATGCCCGCCATTGCTTCGGCGCGTTCCGCTTCGGGGAGTGCCGCTACGATTTGTGCGAGTGATTGTGCCATTCGTTCATCATACCACTCAAAAAACCTACACTTCTGGCAACCGCCCGCCGAGCAAAAAGAAAACCCCCCGCTTCCGCGAGGGGCTTCCGTGTTCGCGTTACCGCGAGCGCCGTGCGTAGCGAGGGGCGCGGTATGTTACCGCGTTCCAAGCGAATAGGGATATCGAGATGGTCAGCGCCCCGATTGCTTCTGCGAGCGCCATACCGCCGACGTAAAACTCAAAACTTTCGCCGTACTTGATTGCGTCCGTGATGAGAATGAGCGAGATAAATCCCGCGACGCCCAGAAAGAAAAGGGCGAGGTTGGCGCGAAACTTCCGCGCGGAGTTGGTGTTGGTGGTGTTTGTCATAGGACTAGTATACCAAGTTATTCGGCATTTGTCAAGTCAATTGGAACAAACCCAAGAGCGTGTCCAATTTCGATACCGTGTTCCCGCGCGTAAACGCGAGCGTTCACCAGCGAGTTGGACGTGATTTTTACCGTGTCAAATTCGAGTGCCGTTGTGCCGAGCGCTTCGAATTCGAATGTATATGCGTTGTTATTTGTCATAGCCCCAGTCTATCAAGTGCCATAGCGTTTGTCAAGTCGCCCGTCTGCCCGTCACTCAAAAATCCTACACTTTCGCCCGCGCACGAAAAAACCCCCCGCCCGTAGGCGGGGGGCGGGACGGGGATTAGTAATCCCAGTCGGAGTGCCAGTCCACTCCGCGCGCCACGTTGTGGCACGAATCGCAACGCTCGGTGGGGGAGCCACCGAACACGAACAAGACGGGGAATACGCCCCCGCAGACGGCGCACTCGCGCTCGCGAGTGAATGGATTTTCGTCGAGGTCGAACATTGGAATCCTTTCGGTTGGTGAAATACCAGTCTAACACACACCGCCGACAAAGTCAAGTAACCCCGCACCGCGATAATGTATGTTTTTTGAGTGCGCGTCCCGCGCTCGGCGCAAACGAAAACCCCGCGCTCTCGCGCGGGGCTTCGGTGCGGGCGTTACACCCGTCGAGCGCAAACCGGGCCGATACCCGCTTCCACCGATTTCGGGTCGGTGAGGAACGCGCTACACACACAGCAAATGCCCGTTTCCACGCCCCACGCTTTCGCTTCGTCGAGTGTCATACGGTCGTTCGCGGTGAGTACGCGCAACGCGCCCGCTTCGTAAACGAATGAGTTGTTCGCCCAGTCGAGTTTCTTGGCGTACAAACGCCCGCTTTCGCGCGAACGCTGAACGCGGTAAATGTCGCCGTTGGCAACGCGGTACATTCCGATTTCCAATTCGGCAACAACGGTCGCGCCCGTAGCGCGAGGGCGAGCGAGCAAGTGCTCAATTGTCTCGCTCGCTTCGCGAACGGTGAGGGTCGAGAGGTCGTGGCGCAAGAGGTCGTAGTCGCGCTCGTCCGCGAGTGTGCGGAGGAACGAAATCTGACGGGGAGTTGCGAGATTCATTTTGTGTCCTTTCGGTATGGGTGGCTAACAAGTCCAGTCTATCACACACCCGCGACAAACGCAAGTCGGGGCATACCCGTGTGGCGGGGCCGGGATAATGTATGTTTTTTGAGCAAGGGGATTTGCGAAGGGGCAACTTCCCACATTAGATTTTCCATTGTGTAAAGTGTGTCACGCTGGACTTTTTGTGCTGTTAGTGATACAATACCCGCGCACAAAAAGAAAACCCCCGCATAGCGGGGGCTTCCTGTCAGATTATGACTTTGATTTCAGCACTTGGTATGAACCGCCGTCGCCGTTCAGTTGGGGCATATACCCGTAGCGCGCCAGACGGAAGCGGATACTCGCGGGCGTTACGCCCAACCGCTTTGCCAGACGATACATTGTCACGCCCTCAACCGTGCGAGCGTGGTTGAGTAGTCGTGAAAACTCCTCGCCCTCTGCCCGAAACGCGGGAGATTTTCCGCGCACCTGCGAAGCCAGCGGTTGTAGTTCACGCAACCGCGCAAGAGTTTTCTCGCTCGGCTCGATATAAACGGGCTTCATCTTTTCGGGAACGACGGGCGGAAGCGGAATTTCGTCGAACACAATCCCAACGGCTTCTACCGTCGCAATTTGTCGTACTCGTTCCCGCGTGATTCCCGTTGCCTCGGAGATACTTTGGAGTGTCCACCCCACGTTTCGTAGTGCCGTGATGTAATCATTCCGTTCACTTTTTCCGAGTGTTCCAAACTTTTCACGGACTTCGTTAGGCAAGGTTAGATTTATTTTGCGAAATCGCATTGCTTGTGTGTCCTTTCGTTGATTGTTAGTATTGACCTGTTCAGCATATCACGGACAAATAAAAAAGTCAAGCCCGCCACGCGCAACCGCACGACGGACTTGACTTTTGTTAGAGACTATGCTAGAATTAGTTTGACTGTCCTGTCCCCGGCGAAAAGGGATTTCAGAAACTCTGCGTCAATTTCTCCGTCGCCCAAGTTCTTATCGGCACGGTACGTTTTCACCGCGTTGAGTGTCAATGCTTCGTAGTAACCTGGCTTTGCTTGACGGACAATTTCGTAGCCCAAGTCGTTCAGACGTCGCTGGACTTGCCAGACCGACATTGACGTTTTGCTTTTTTTGTTCTCGAAAATAATGTTGCGCTGTAAAACTTCGACAAGTTCCGACGGCGCACTTTCCGCAGGACTTGTGACGGCAATTTCCTCGGCGGGTGTCGGCGCGATTTCTTCCTCGACTACCGCAAACATTTTGTCTTCGTCTTGGTCGGAAAGTGTACCTTTTTTGAGTGACGACGGGGTGGTCGGCACGGGAGTTTTTTCGTCTTCCATTGTTATTCCTTTTGTGAGAGTACGGAGAGAGTGATGCTTGCCAGTCCGAGTACCACCGCGAGTCCCGTCATTGACGGGGTAAAGATTGCTGTGGAGATGGCGACGACAATTAGGACAACCGAAAGTACGGATAGCCACGATATGTCGCGGAGAATGATAAGTAGTCTGTTCATTGTGCTATCGTACCATATTTTCGCCTAGCACACCCGCGACGGAATTAGCCCACGATAACGGTGTGGCATCATAGGGTCGATATCCGCCCGCACCGCCAATCAGTATCTTACCATCTGTGTAGCGATTTGTCAAGTCGCCAATCATAAGTCCCGCTTGGTAAAATCCTTTGTAGGTGTAGTTCAGTCCCCAAGAATCTAGTTCGTGTCCGTCCGCGCCACACGCGAGCATAACAACGTCGGGCGCGTAGTCGTGTACCAAGTCAGAAACTTCCGAGAGAGAGTCCAGCAATTCGTTGTCGCCCGCGCCCGCTTCCAAGTTCCAGTTGTACCAGTGTTCGTCGGGGTTGTGGAAAGTGTGCGTTTGCCCGAACCGCGTTTTGTCGAATGTCTTGGAGTGCGTAGGGTAAATACCCGAACCGTGAATTGAGAATGTCGGAATGTCCGTGTCAGCAAGCAAGTTTTGTACGCCGTCGCCCGCGTTCACGTCCCAGTCAATATAGACGGCGCGTAGTCCCGCTTCGGCAAACTTTTTTCCTGCCCACGCGAAATCGTTGAGTACGCAAAATCCTTCACTCCACTCGCGTTGAGCGTGGTGCTTCGCGCCTTGGGGGTTGAATCCCGCCTTTATTGTGCCAGAGATAATGTCCTCTGTCAAGCGGGCAGTCCCAGCAAACATTTGTAGTGCCGTGTAGCCATTGACTTTGTTCACGCCTACCCAGTCGTCGGCAATTCCGTCGTCGATAACTTCCTCGATATAGTCCCGCGAGTGAACGCGAGCAAGTTCCTCGCGGTCGTAGGGCATTACCGTCGGGGCAATAACTTCGACGTCCTCGCCAAAGTGTTCCACCAGAAAATCGGTAGCAAGTTTTGCCCGAATTGGATTTGTCGGGTGACTTCCGTCGCCGCTACCAAGTTTCCAGTTTAGGTAGTCGTCGGAATAAGCGATTGTAAGTTTTGTCATTTGTTACTTCCTTCGTCATTTGTTGTCGTTCATAGTTATTACTTCTATCCTATCAAACAAAAGCCACTTTGTCAAGTCCCGCGATAGAAAAGTTCCTGTTGGACGGCGGTCTGGAAATTGTAGATGTTTTCACCGCGAATTTGGTAGCCCGCGTCGCGCATTCCGTTGATTGCTGCTACGACGAAGATAAGTTCTTCGTCGCTCACGTTTTTGATGGATGCGCTATCGTCCGCGTAGGTCTTGGACATTCCAGCAACCCAGTCAACAAGTTCGTCTTGGGACATACTGGCAAATTGTTCTATGTTCATAGCCACCATTCTAGCACACTCAAAAAACCTACATTTCGGAAGCGCGGGGCTTGCGCCCGCGAGCGCCACGCAAGAGCGCGCGGGATTATTCGTCCCGCAACGCTCGGCGCATTTGCGCCCCGCGTGTTCGCGCACGGCGTTCACCCGCGTTGGCGTGTGCGCCCGCGCCGTTCCCGCGAGAGCGTTCCGTCAGCACCGCGTTCAGTTCGCGGGCGTGAGCGTTGCGAACCGAAAGATTCGCAAGTCCCAAGACGGGCTTTTGCTTCTTGTTCTTTCCCATTTCCGTTTCCTTTCGTTGTGGTGTGTTTCCAGTATAGCACTTGGCTACCGCGTTGTCAAGTTAGAAAGGGGGCGGGATTTCTCCCGCCCCGCGTTCCTTATTTCATTTTGTTGATGATGTCCAGAAGTGCTTTGTTTTCTGGCGTTTCGGGATTTGCCAAGATTTCGTCTACTTTGTCCCAGTTGATGGCGTTTTCGAATCCGAACATTTTGTCTCCTTTGTTTGGTGTATCACCAGTCTACTACACAGCACAGACATTGTCAAGTTACCCGCGCAGCCCGCGTTAGCGAAAGTGTACGTTTTTTGAGTACCGCGCGAGAAAAAAAGAAAGGGGCGAGATTTCTCTCGCCCCCCGACTTGTCTGGTTATTTCTCCCAGCGCCAATCCTCGTCCGTGTCGTAGTAAGTTTCCTCGTCGTCCTCAATCTCGTCGGGCGTTGCGTAGTAGTTACGCTCTGCCCGTCCCAAGTCGCTTGCGTATGACATTTCGTTTCCTTCCGTCGTGGTGTATTACCACTCTACCAGAGAGTACCGACATTGTCAAGTCCTAGTACATTGGCGGGTTAGTTGTGAAGTCGTAGTTGCGAAACCGTAGTTCGTGCGCGTAGAGCATCACGTCTGGCTTTACGGCGGAGATAGTCGCAATCTCAACTATGTCCCCTTGTACGAGATGACGGACGACTTCCTGTGAGAAAGCGCGTGACGGCGCGATAAAAAACTTTTGCCCCTTGTCGTTCTCCATAAAGAATGAACCAATAAAACCAATGGTCATTGGATTTCGTAGCACTCGCCCCGCGAGTATGCTGGTCTTTTGTGTTTTTGATGTGGAAGCCATACGACGACGGTACAACATCACCCGCGCATTGTCAAGCCCCGCTACTCAAAAAACCTACATTTCCAAAAACAAAAAAAGAAACGCGGGGAGATTTCTCTCCCCGCGCTTGCCCAACCACCACGTTAGGCGGTGTAGGCGACGGCGTAACCGCGCCCAATCTTTTCCCATTTCTTTTCGTCTGCGAACATTTGGGCAAAGTGGTCGTTGGTGAACCACTCGCGCTTGCTCTGACGGCGGGCTTCCTCTGCTTTGCCCCACATAAGCGTTACGATACGTCCTTCGACGATAATCTCGTAAATCTTCTTCTTGCCGTCTTGTCCTCGTTCTCCGTCGGACTCTGCTACCAATACAATCTTGCTCATTTTGTTTCCTTTCGTCGTGTGGTGGTCTTGCTTGTAATATCAGTATAGCACTGACCCCCGACAAAGTCAAATCCTGTCCCAAACCGCGCGTCACTCAAAAAACCTACATTTCCAAAAAACAAAAAACGGGGGGATTTCTCCCCCCGCCTTTCTTTACTTCGCGGGCATTCCGTTTGCTACGGCGATTTCGTTGAGCCAGTCCATAGCGTCCTGACGTCCTTTGAGACCGCGTCCGAATGTTTCTCCCGTAAGACGCTTGATGGCGTTGAGTGCCGACTCCCGCGTCAACTGCATCCTGCCCTTTTCCCACGTGTCGATTTCGACTTTTACTGCCATTTGGAGAGTGATGAGTTGGATTCCTGTAATCATTATGTTTCCCTTTCGTCGTGGTGTCTTGCTCGTATAACCAGTATAGCACTGTCGGCCCATCTTGTCAAGTCCTGACGGGAAAATCTTTTCTGACATAATCCCGGCCGATTTTCAGAAATGTATGTTTTTTGAGTAACGCCCGCGCGAGAAAACCCGCCCGCGTTTCCGCGAGCGGGCAACCGCGCTCGTTACGAAAGAGCGACCGCGCGCTCTTCGTAAATCGCTAAATACTCGTCCATAGCCGTCTTGTAGACGGCGTCCATTTTGGCGATAGCCACGTTGATTTCGTCCTCGGTAAGAGTACGGTGCTTGGCGGTGAAAAGCGCGTGTAGCACCGCAGAGCGGGCGTTGTCCGCGCCAAAAGCGCGACCAAGTTCGTACATCATTTCGCCGTGGCGGATGCTGTTGTTTGCGTTTGTCATTTTGTCTCCTTGTTTAGTGGTGGGTTGATATTTCCAGTATACACAACGGCACGGACATTGTCAAGTCCATAGCCAAAAGAAAAAGCGGGGACATTTCTGCCCCCGCTCGTTCTAGCCCGCGTAGTTCACGCCGTAGTGCGCGTGGACGGCGTCGGGGAAACGGTTGTCCCGTAGGTACTGCTGACCGTCGGTCGTGAGCGTCACGTCAAGATACTGACCGCAATCGCACGCTGACGGGGAGTCGGACTCGATTTCTCCGAAGTGGTCGGAGTGAGCGTAAGCACCGCTCTCGTGTTCCGCCGTGAACCCAGCGTACTCGAAGTGGAGTCCGTTTTCGGTGGCGTACTCGCGAGCGCATTTCTCGCACGTGATGGCGATGAAGTCGCCCGCCCCGTCACCGATTACCCACGGTTCCGTGATGAAAAGAATGTTGTCCATTCTGTTCCCCTTTTCTTTGTAGTTATCAAGTCCAGCATTTGCTGGTAGTAACCACTTTACACTATGCCTACGACATTGTCAAATCGACCGCGCACCGCGATGGCTACTCAAAAAACCTACATTTTCACCGCGCGAAAAAAGCGGGGGATTTCTCCCCCGCTCTCTCGCGACCGCGCTAGGCGACTATCGCCAGACCGCTTGTGTCTACAAACGTCACTCGACCAGCGACCAGACCGCTCGTCCAAGAGACAAGCAAAAGCCCGTTTCGCTCGACCTTGACGACCGTGCCCAAGTTCCCGTTGATGGGGACGACTACTTTGGTTCCGACTTCGTAGTTCATTGTGTGTCCTTTGTTCGTGGTGTGTCCTGCTTGTAATACCATTGTACCGCGTGTTTTTGTGTTTGTCAAATCGTGGAGAGAGAGTGCGGGCGGGGAGATTTACTCACCCGCCCGCGTAGCCACCACGCTACATTTTTGCCGAGTAGACCTTCATCATTCTCGCGTATCGGATAAGCGCGACCTTCACGCCTAGTGCGATAGATTCTGACTTGTTCGTCGCTTGTCCGTGTCCTGCCAGACCTTGTACGATAAAGTCCTTGTCCTCGTCCCACGCTTGCTGGACTTCTGCTTGTGACTTGTAGTCACGCCCGTAGGCGGGGATAAGGTTGATAGTTGTGAACATTGTGTTTCCCTTCGTCGTTGTGGTGTGTGGTGCTTGTAGTTCCATTGTAGCGCATATCGCGCTACTTGTCAAATCAAGCGGGGAGTAAGTCCTCAAACGGGACTACCGCAAAATACGACTTGTCCCAATAGACCAGAGCCGTGCCCGCGCTCGCGTCCTCGACTACTTCTCCTACTGCCGTGAACGGGACTAGTCCCGCGTCGCCTATGTAGATAACCATTGTGTGTCCTCTCGTAGTGTGGTGTGTGGTGCTTGTATATCCATTGTACCGCGCACACCGCGCATTGTCAAGCACCCGCGCGTCCCCGCGATGCTTACTCAAAAAACCTACATTTCCGAAAACGCAAAAAATCCCCGCGCGGGGAAAAAGGGATAAACCCGCGCGGGGAGATTGGGGAGAGCGGGGACTTTCGTCCCCGCTCTGGCGGACTACGCCGTGACCAGAACGGTGAAGTCCGTGGTCTTGGCGAGCGCGTTGTAGAGCGCTTCGTCCGCAACCTTGAGGTCGTTTGCGCTGACCGTGACGCGGGTGCGCGCGCTGACCTTGAGGACGGTGACGCCCGCGATGGTCGCTTCGGTAGCGTCACCAAGAATCTGGCGGATACGCGCTTCAGCGTCCTTCTTGACATTCTCCGCGTCGCGGATTACTGCCTTGGCGTCCTCGAAGTCCTTGAGAGCCTTCGCGCCTTCGAGGTCGAGGGAGATGGTGGTGTGTGTCATTGTGTTGCCTTTCGTTTGAGGGAGAGCCAATCTCGCCCTGTCCTTCCAGTATACACACCACCCCCGACATTGTCAAGTCGAAACGCAAAAAACTTTTTTTATTTTGGACTTGACTTTGTCCGCGCTATGCGCTATACTGGAATTACACCACGACAAAGGAGACAAAATGAATAACTGCCAAATCTGCGAAAAGTCCCTCACGACGGAAACGCATATCGAATGTCGACAAATGATTTTCGCTCTGGCAATTCTCAAAGTGCCACTCCCCCGGCAGTAGGGACAGCGTGAGCGGGCAGGGAAACCTGCCCGCTTTCCCGCGCCAAAAAATCCCGGCTTCAGAAATGTATGTTTTTTGAGTGGCCCGGCCCGCGCCACCCGCCGAGCGGGAACGCGAAACGCCCGCACCTTTCGGCACGGGCGTCGGCGCGTCGTCGCCTACTCGACGAACCAAGTCCCGACTTTGTTGCCATTCTCGTCCCGCGTCGTCCCGCCGATGATAGTCGAGCCGGGCGTGATGGAGAAATTGGCGACGGACTCCGCGACTCGACGGATAGCGTCCGCCAAGTCGTGCTCGTCTTTCATCGCGTCGTTTCCGAGAGTGATGGTGAGTTGGAATTTCATTGTGTAACCTTTCGTCGTTGTGGTGTGTTGCTCTCTAACCAGTGTAACACAGAGCGCGGACAGAGTCAAATCTGCCCGCGCTCGGTGTGTCAAACGTCAGTCGAGTAGTCGAAAGACTGTTCGTGCGCTACGCCACAGTAGACACATTCCTCAACCGACGCGAGAGCGAATCCGCGCGGAAAGTATGTGTGAAGTGCGACCTGCGGGAAATAGTCATTCTCGTCCTCGGCGCACGCGCTAAAGATGAATTCCATTTCGTCTTGGTGAAGTGGCTCGTTGATGTCCATTGTGTTTCCTTTCGTCGTTGGTATTACCATTGTACCGCGCAGCACGGACACGAAACTATCCGCGTCCCACGTCGCCACGCCACTCAAAAAACCTACATTTTTTCGGCGCGGAATTGCCCCGCCTTTCGGCGAGGCAACCGCACGGACTAATCGCTCTCGCAATCGTGTCCGTAGTAAAACTCGTCCGCGTCGTTTTCGTGCGATAGGTCGAACACTCGTCCGCATTCATAGCACTTGGTTTTTGTCTGGAACATTTTGTATCCTTTCGTCGTGGTGTCTTACCATTGTACCGCACAATCGGCGCATTGTCAAATCAAAGAGAGAGCGCGTTTCCGCGCCCTCTCCCTGACTGGCTACGCCGTCATCAAGACGGAGTAGGAAGTGACTTTCGCCAGACGGTTGTAGAGAGCCTCGTCGGCTTCCTTGACCGCGCTTGCCGAAATGCTCACGCGCTCGCGCTCGCTCACTTTGACGACAGTCACGCCAGCAATCGTGCCAGTGGTAGCCGTGCCGAGAGCCTCGCGGATAACCGCTTCTGCCTCTTTCTTGGCTTCCTCTGCCTCGCGGATAACGCGCTTGGCTTCCTCAAAAACGTGGAGAGCCTCAACGGTAGCCAAGTCGAATGCGACGGTGGTGTTTTCGGTGGTGTTCATTGTGTGTCCTTTCGATTAGGGAGAGCCTTTCTCGCCCTATGTATCCAGTATAGCGTATGCCTAGACGGTTGTCAAGTCCATTCGCTAACTTTCTTTATTCGGTTATGTTTATAGTTTACCGCGCAGCACCGACATCAAACTAGACCGCGCAGAAATGTATGTTTTTTGAGTACGGGAAATCCGCGCGGAAACGACGGACGCCCTGCCCTTTCGGGCAGAGCGTCCGCTCGTTGATTAGGACGGTGAGCCAGCGTAGAGCAAGTCCGCGACCAATTCCGCAACCTGCTTGTCAGTCAGTCCGAGCGTCTCGCCCTCGTCGTCCGCGCCACCCGTGATGATGGCGTTTCCGACGATAATGTCGATACCCGAACCGAACGCCGAATCGAACAACCGAGTTGCGTAGTCGTTCACGGGAAGCCCGTTCATCTTGCCTTCCTCGTTTACCCAGAGAGTCAGACCGCTTGGAAGCGTGACTGCCTCAATCATTCCGCCGACCGCACGGGAGAGTGTTGCGTAAGACACAAACTCGTCCGTGTCCTGCTCGACCTCAATCGTGTTGTCAGTCGTGAGTACCAGTGCTTTCATTTTGTTTCCTTTCGTCGTTTGTTTGCCGTACCGTACCAGTATAGCATTAGACGGTAGCCGTGTCAAGTCCCAAGAGATATTTCTCAAAGTCCGTGTTACACAACGCCCATTCGCTTCGACGGTCGCGGATAAGCGTGATGGCTTCGTCCGCACGATATCCGTCGCGCATAAGCACCAGAGCCATAACCAGCCCCGACCTATTCCAGCCCGCTTGGCAACGGACAAGAACGCGATTACCGCGCTTCCATTCCGCGTGTACCATTCCTGCGAGAGCGTGGATTTCGTCGTAATCTATGTCCGTACCGTCGCCGTCGTATACTCCGTAACGGTACTCCCGCACGAACCAGTCAGCGGGCTTCGCCCACGCGTAGAGCGTCGCCACAAAGTCGAAATGGTCTTTTGTCACATCAGCAATTTCGGTTGCTTCGTATCCCAGTTCCGTCCTGTCGTCGCGCTCGCTAGTCCCGCCTTGCCAAAGTCCCGGCAAGATTTCCGACCAAGTCGGCTCGTCGTATGAAAACTCCTCGTATGCGGGTGCTTCCAGATTTATGTAGTGTCCTTCGTTGTCAAACATTGTGTGTCCTTTCGTCAGTTACTACCATTCTAGCACTTTACCGCACGAATGTCAAGTTCGAGTGGCTACTCAAAAAACATACATTTCCGAAACGAAGGACGGGCGCTTTCGCGCCCGCCCTCGCTGTCCGTTAGAGAAACTCAAACGGGTCGCGGTCTTCGAAGATATCTTCGAAGTCGAAGAGCGAATACTCTTCGGGTGCTTCCATGAAGTCCGCAAGTCCCTCGCGGATACGGTCACCCTGTTCGTCGGTTGTGTGCTTGTCGTTCATTGTTTATCCTTTCGTCGTGTGGTGCTGTCCTACCATTCTACACTACGACGGTCGGTCTGTCAAGTTCACCCGTCAGGTGGTCGAGTTCGGTCATCACTCCACCAGCACGGGCGAGTATCTGCCCGACGGTTACACCTAACGCGCTCGCCACCCGTTCGAGTAGTTCGCTGGACATTTCTTTTTGTCCCCGTTCGGTGTCCGACAGGTGTGCCACCGACACATTCGCTAGTGACGCCACGGTTATCCCGTAGAGTTGTTGCTCGGTTCGCATTTCGCGTATCGTGTACCCGACGGCTTCTCTCATCAGCATACGGCTACAATACCACGCGGTCGAGTGCGTCGTCGAAGAAGTCCTCGGCTAGTCCCGAGAAGGCGCTCGCCGTTGTGCTGAAAGAGTAGACGGTGCGGTCGGTCGAGTCGAGTACGCACTTGGCGAGTACCGCGCTTCGGGCAATCGCGTCGGGCAGACTGGCGTACCACTCGTCCCACGCGTTCACCACGCCGTCGTCCCACGCCAGACGGTAGCCGTTCTCACCGTCGTCGAGTTCGGTAATCGTCACCCGCGCGTCGCCGTTTATCGGGAAGTCAATCAGAAGTTGCTCGTCGTGTTCCATTACTCGCCGTCCTTCCAAAGGTCGCCGTCCGCGCCGTAGTGCTTCCAAAGTATCTCGGCTTGGGCAATCGCTTCGTCGAGTTCGTGAAAGACTTCGTTCAGGTCTTGGTCGCCGTCCTTGCGTGAGCAAACTTCGAACCACGGGTTGTTGTCCCAGATGAAGTAGTCCTCGCCCTTGTCCGCGAACGCTTGGAGTTCCGCGTCCGTGTTGATACCGAAGTCCCGCAGGTCGTCGGTGTACCGCACGACCGAGTATTCGTCGTCAGTTGATTTGCGAATGTTGATACGCATTTCGCCATTCCGCGCGACATAGAAGCGCGGGTCGGGGAGAGTGCTGTCTTGCCAAACAATTTCGTAGTCGTTCGACCAAGTGTAGAAGCAAGCGTCTTGCTCGTACTGCTTTATCTCCGCGCTCATTATGCGTCCTCGCTTTCGAGTTCGCTCTCCCAATCCGAAACCGAACAGCGATACGCAATCGGGTCGCACTTGTAGAGAATGTCGGAAGCGTAGAAAGTCAATGCCCCAAGAGTAATTGGCTCATAGATGTCGTCAATCCACTCGTCAAACTTTTCATTTCGTTCGTGATTCATTTTGTTTCCTTTCGTCGTTGATACTACCATTGTAGCAAGAAACGGGACGGGACGCAAATCGCGCCCCGCCCCGCGTGTCTTACTCGGCGTCCGATTCCTCGGCACATTCGAGGCAAGTGTCCTCGTCCTCGAACTCGTCTGCTTCTCCCTCGTGAGCGCACTCCGAGCAGGTGCGAACTTCCACACACTCGTAGTCGTAGGTCGAGGTGTAGAAGGAGTCGAGGTTTGCCCAGAACTCCTTTTCCGCGTCCTCGGGGTTGTCTGCCTCAACAGTTCCCTCGTACTCGTATTGAGCCTTGATGGTGTAGTGAGCCATTTTGTATCCTTTCGTCGTGGTGTCTTGCTGTTCTTTCATTGTAGCACGGGTGACGAACTTTTGTCAAGCCCGCCACCCGCGCGTGTCCTACTTGATTTCCTCGGCGTAGTCAATCGTGAACTCGTGACCAACTTCACCGAACTCGGCGGGGTCAGTCTGGTCAGCAATCTCCAATGCTTCCGCTTCGGAGTTTGCTTCGACAGTCAGCGAATAGTTCACAATCCGCGTTGCTGTGATTTCGTACTTTGCCATTGTGGCTTCCTTTCGTCGTTGCTTCCATTGTAGCATTTATGTCCGCGCGAGTCAAACCCGCACAATTCCGCGAGTCGCTCAAAAAACATACACTTTCGGAAAAAAGAAACGGGACGGGATTTCTCCCGCCCCGCTTGTTGGTTACTGGTTCATCTCGAAAGACGGGTCGCACTTGTAGCAGTACGCTTCGTACCCGTCGCGGTCAATCGGCTTGCCACAGTCGTCGCAGAGGATACCAGCGGTGAACGGTTCTACCGCGCTTTTCATCTGGACGGCTTCCACCCAGTCGGCTTCGACGGTCTGCTCGGAGAAGCACGACGGGCAGAGAAGTCGTCCGTCGGGGGTCAGCGTTTGCTCGCCAAAGAAGTTAGCGCAGTCCACGCAGTCAAAGATGAATACGAGGTTCTTGCGCTCGCCGTCTTTGAGTTCGGTCTGGTACTGAAACCAGTCCGTGTCGCAGGTCACGCAGTCGAAGTTCTGCCAGTCGTGTTCGTGTGTCATTGTGCTTCCTTTCGTCGTGTGTGTGTGTTGCTATCTCTCTATCATAGCCGAGAGAGGCGAGGAAGTCAAATCCCTCGCCCCGCTCGTGTCGCTATGCCCAGAGAATGGTTGCGCTCTGTGTTCCGACCACGCCCTTGACGAACCGCCAGAGTGCGCCGTCCTCGCCACGGAACGCCATTGCGCTGTCCTCGGTGGCGTGAGCAAGAAGCGCGGGAATGAGAACATTCTCCAAGTATCCGTGCCACTTGCTGTCGAAAGTGTAGATAACGAACTCGTCGCTGTCGTACATAAAGTCGAAGCCCGCGTTTGTGAGCGCGCTTTCGAGGTCGGTCGGAATGTCGAGGTCGAACCACTTGTCCGCGCTTGCGTTGTGTGCCTTGTACGCTTCGATAATCGTGTTCAGCGTTTCGGGCAGTTCGCGCGCGGGAATGGTGATGTTCCCCTCGATAGATATTGCGTAGTAACCCATTGTGTATCCTTTCGTCGTTTGTTTGGTGCTGTCTGACTATGGTAGCACGATTGGGCGCGGAAGTCAAACTCCCACGCCCTCTCGCCTAATCGCTTTCGACTACCTGCGCCCAACTGTCCACGATAGCCATTTCGTTCACGAGCCAGTAGTCGCCACCGTGTCCGCCGTCGCTCATAATCTCGTTCCGAATGAACTCCGCGACATTGCTCTTGATGTATTCCAAGAAGTCGTCCTCGGTAATCTGTGCGGGGTCGTCACCACCGTCGCGCCAGATTTCCGCGAGTTGCTCGTAGGTCTGTCGCGTGTACCACGCAACGGTAATCTGTCCGTTGATGATGTCACCGTGCTCTCGCACGAACTTCTCGATGTCCACTATCCGTCCTCGCCCAAAGCCTCGTCGCGCAAGCGAATGTGCTCGGCTAGGTCGTCGGGGTCAATGTCGGTTGTGTACCCACACTCGTCGCACGACACCGTTTCGGCGTCCAAGTCCACCGTGCCCATAGTTCCCTCGTGCTGGCAGGTGACGGTGATAGGCGGGTTGAGGTATCGGTTCGCAATGGCGCTCGCCGTGTCGGCGCGTGTGTCGTCCGTTGCGTTCTCAATCTCTGCCCAGTCCTCGTCCGTCCACTCGCTCGTGTCAATGACTTCGAGGTTGTGTGCCGTGCCGAATGAACCGTCGGTGGCGAAATAGGTGCTCGCCCGTTCGGGTATGAGAAGGTGTCCCAGTTTCGCGCTGACGCGAGCGTCGAACTTTTCCTCGTCCTGCTCGTCGGGGCGTCGCCACTCCTCGGTGTCGTTGTCCCACCACGAAGCCGTGCCAATGCGTGACATTAGCAGTTCGTCGTCCACCCAGAAGTTTCCGTTCTCGGTGTCGTAAAAGACCGTGAAGTAAATCTGCTTGCTCGCCATTGTTACTGTCCTTCCGTCTTGTCTGCCTGTGTGCTGTACGCCCACATAGCGCCGACCTGTGCTTCCAAGAAGTCACGCGCCAAACTCTCAATCGCGTCACGGAAGTCGGCAAGCCCATTGTTTGCCCACGCGCCCCACACAGTAATGCTGTCGTTGT
>Ga0209400_1001532_pt1 | contig 18432 bp, 21 predicted proteins | sample M_130807_EF_Meta_FD_187313 | JGI IMG/M metagenome (GOLD analysis project Ga0209400, IMG submission 187313) | Freshwater microbial communities from Lake Montjoie, Canada to study carbon cycling - M_130807_EF_MetaG (SPAdes) (version 2) | ecosystem: Environmental > Aquatic > Freshwater > Lake... | reverse complement strand
GAGCGCGGCGTAGCGCGCTGCATCTTCACGCTTAAGGAATGTCAGCAGTCGACGTCGCTGACCGACGAGCTTCAAGAGCCCGCGGCGCGAGTGGTTGTCCTGCTTAAAGGTTTGCAGGTGCGCCGTCAGTCCCTGAATGCGCTCCGTGAGGAGTGCGATCTGAACGTCTGCGGACCCGGTGTCAGTACCGTGACGCCCGTTGTCTGCAACGATGCGTGCGGTTGTTGCTTGGTCTAGTGGCAAGTGGTGGTTCTCCTTACATCGGAGGTGCTCCAAGGGCACCCCTCATCTCTTCATCACATCTTGGATGTGCATAGGGTAGCAAATCTACGCCTGGAGGCTCCCCCCAAGCAGGGCGACCCGTATCGGCCCCCCCTCAAAGCGTCGATCTGCCGCCTCTGGTCGCACGAGCGTGATGGTCAGCCCATCCGCATTGACACGTACGGTGGTGAGCCGACCCACGAGGGGCAGTCGTCCCTCTGGGCGCCCCGCAACCCCAACGCGAGCCCGATACACCCCTGGGGGTGGGACGGCAGCCTCGCTGGGCCGGAGGTGAACCTGGTCACCCTGGAGCGTGCCTACGAGGGCGTAGGGTCGAGCGAGGAGGCGCGCCGCCCCTGTAAGGTCCCCACCGATGATCGCCTCTCGGATGCGGGTGCTCCGAATCGGGGCTCCACCAGCGGTTGCCTCGGCCACCGGGTGCACCTGCAGGCCGTGAGCGGCGCCCCAGGCGCGAACGTTGGGCAGCGTCCCCTGGCGGCCCTGACCGAAGGCAGATTCTGGGGAGAGGACGATGCTCTTCGCCGCCGTCACCCCAACTAGACGTTCGATGAAGCGCTCCCACGGCGTGTCACGCGTCTCTGCCGTAAAGGGGAGGTCGCACCAAAGGTCAACGCCCGCCGCAGCCATGCGGAGCTCAAGCTCGCCTGCGTCGAGGAGCTGGAGGGGGGTTGCGCCCCGCATCAGAAGGTCGGGGTGTGGGGTGAAGCCGATATGCACGCGCTGGAGCCCTGCCGCCCGGGCAAGTCGCTCAGCGGCGGCGAGCAGGCGCATATGCCCTCGATGTAGTCCGTCAAAGACCCCAAGGGTGAGGACCGATCCAGGAGCGCCTTCTACGGATGCAACCTCCAGCGCCAACTCGTCCCAACCGACCACCCGCTTCACAGGCGTTGCCCTACCAGCGCGTTTGCTTCAATGAAGACGCGCTCAGGTTGCGCGCCGAATGCCGTGCGACGACCGAACGCAGCGATCGCGCCATGCACATGCAGCCGTAGAGGGCTCCCCTCTGCCGTCTCCTGGCCGGCGCTGTCCAGCATGCCGACGGGGAGTGCGATGCCGTCGCGCAGCAGCGCCGCACCCTTCTCACCGACCTCTGTTGCGGCGATGTGGTCGAGCCCAGCGTCGAGTGGCAAGAGCAGGTCCCGCAGTTCGCCCGCGAGCGCAGCGGCGGCGATCTGCTCCATGGTGTGTGCCTCTCCCACTGCAAAGACACCAGAACCGACGCGACGAAGCGCAACGAGGTGTGCGCCGCTCCCCGCGTCGCGGCCAAGGTCGCGTGCGATCGCGCGAATGTAGGTGCCGGAACTCACATCAAGCCGTGCATGCATGAGCGGCTCCTCGGCATGAGAGTCGTCCCAACTGAGCAGGTCGAACCGCTTGATCTCAATCGGACGCGGTGCAAGCTCGACGACCTCCCCTGCACGCGCACGTTCGTAGGCGCGTACGCCGTCTGTGCGCTTTGCGGAGTGCGATGGCGGTACCTGCTCTAAGGCGCCCCGATAGCGTGGCAGCAACGCATTAATTGCCGCCTGTGTGGGTGGTGCTCCAGGGGCCCCGATGCGCTCGCCATCGAGATCATCTGTTGTGGTTGCACCACCAAACGAGAAGGTCGCCTCGTAGCGCTTCTCGCCACCGAGATGCATGCTCGCCAGCCGCGTTGCGCGGCCAAGGACGAGCACTAGGAGGCCCGTGGCAAACGGGTCGAGCGTGCCACCGTGGCCGATACGTGGTTGGCCCGCCATCCGGCGGATTTTGGCGACGATGTCGTGGCTAGTTGGGCCATTCGGCTTATCGACGAGAAGGACCCCGTCAATGCCCGGCGTGCTCGGCCGTCGCCGCGCCATTCGCTCAGCCCGCTACAACGTGCGCGCGAAGCTCCGTCACGCGCGCCAGCACCAAGTTGGATGCCTCGCTCACGGGGCGCTCAATCGTGGCTCCAGCGGCACGCGCATGGCCGCCACCACCGAATGCACCTGCGATCGCGGTGGCATCAGGACCATCCCCTTTTGTGCGGACAGAGATGCGCGCGGTGGTCGGGCCGTCCTCTTTAAAGAAAATCGCAACGTCAGCCTCTGCTACCTGCGCGAGTGCGTCGACAATCCCCTCGCTCATCTCGAGCGTTGCTCCTGTCTCGGTGAGGTCAGCCAGCATCATCGTGGCGAAGACGGTGCGGCCATCATCGGTGGTGTTCATGCTCGCCAACACACGAGCATGCAGTTGCACCTGCGCAAGCGGCTTAGAGCGATAGATCTTGCGGGAGATCTCACTGATTGGCGCGCCTGCCGCAAGCAGGAGGCCACCTACCTCAAGGGTTCGGGGAGTTGTGTTGCCATGCTGAAAGGTGGCGGTGTCCATGATCACGCCGGCTGCGAGTGTCGTGGCGATCCTTCCCTGATCTGCGGAGAGATCAGCCTTGAGCGCGAGCGCAATCAGGCTGACCATTTCGCAGGTTGCCGCAGCATGGGCGTCAACCCAGGCGAGGGGCCAAGTCGAATCGTTGGAAACATGGTGATCAATCAGGATGCGTGGCGTGGAGGCTGGCAGCGCATTGATCAGGTCACCAATACGGCCGGCTCGCTTCGGATCGGCGCAGTCGACCAACACAATGGCATCAGGCGACCAGCTCGGCGCCTCGAGGGAGACGTCACCGATCGTTGGAATGACGTCATATACCGCCGGCGGAGCGTCTGCGCTGACCACAGCGGCCTCGGCGCCGAACTGTCCGAGGATCGCCTTGAGCCCGAGTGCTGCACCGAGCGCATCAGCATCGGGGCGTTCGTGCGGCACAACCCACAGCCTCTTTGCTGAACGAAGTGCCTCCAACACGTTGGCAGGGACCGCAATGAGTGCCGATGCGCGAAGTGCATCCGCACGCTGCAGGTACTCCGCTGCGTGCACAATCCCCTGCTCGCTCATCCCTTACTCCTTCGGCTCTTCTCTTCAACCCCGGTGCGTGTTGGGGCTGGCAGTGGCGAGAGCGTATCTGGCGGTAGCCCGCCATCGGCAATGCTCCCCAGAAGCTGCTGAATACGTGCGCCACGATCACCCGCCTCATCAAGCTCGAAGTGCAAGTCGGGAACGCGCCGAATGCGCAGCCCTTTGCCGATCACGGTGCGAAGGTGCGACGCGGCACTCTTGAGCGCTGCAAGTGAGGCGACGCGCTGCTCTTCACTGCCGATCGTGCTGACAAACACCTTCGCGTGTCGAAGGTCTGGCGAGGTGGAGACGGAGGTGACGGTCACAAAACCGAGTCGTGGATCGCTGAGAGATCGTCCGATATGGGCACTGATCTCTTCACGGAGCAGCTCGTCGACACGGGGCATCCGCTCAGACATGCTTAGAGGGTCCGCCTCGTGGACTTCTCGCCGATGATCTCCAAGATGTCGCCCTCTTGCACGGTAACGGAAGCACCAAGCCCAATGCCGCACTCCTGGCCCTCTTTCACTTCGCGTACATCATCACGGAAGCGTCGAAGTGATTCGATCACGTCGGTAGCAACCAGGTTGCCGCCGCGCATGACGCGTACCTTCGCACCACGGGTAACCCGGCCTTCGCGAATGATCGATCCGGCAATAACGAAGCCCTTTCCAGGGAAGAGCTGCTTCACTTCGGCACGCCCCTCCACAACCTCTGACTTCTCAGGGTCAAGCATCCCTTCGAGCGCAGCCTTCATGTCGTCGGCAAGTTCGTAGATGATCTCGTAGAGGCGCACGTCAACCTTGTTCGTTTCGGCCATGCGACGCGCCCCTGGGGTGAGCGTGGTGGTGAAGCCGAGCACGATCGCATCAGATGCCGAGGCGAGCAGGATGTCGTTCTCGGTGACCTCTCCCGCGGCGGAGAGGAGCACGTTGATGCGAACCTCATCGCTCTGCATCTTCTCGAGCTGGTGTTCGATGGCGCCAAGTGATCCGGCCACATCGGACTTCAGAATGACGCGCACCTCTTTGCCGGCCCCAGACTGGATGCGCTTGTAGAGGTCCTCCATCGTGGCGTGGCCGCTATCGCGCCCAGCACTCGTGGCGTCAGCGGCGGCCTCGGACCAGGCACGGGCCTCCTTCTCGTCTGCCGCAATACGGAAGATCTCGCCGCTAACGGGCACCTCGGGGAGACCCGAGACAACGACGGCTGTGGAGGGGCCAGCCACCTTGATTCGACCTCCATCGGTCGACTCCAGCGAGCGGACTTTCCCTGAGATGGCGCCGACGACCATATGGTCACCAACGTGGAGGGTGCCCGTCTGCACGATGACGGTGGCGATCGGGCCGCGACCCTTATCGCGCTGGGCCTCAATGACCGTGCCCACCGCGAGTCGCGCCGGGTCAGCCTTGTAGTCACCGAGATCAGCGACGAGAAGAACCATGTCAAGGAGATCGTCGAGACCGGTGCCCGTTCGAGCCGACACCGCGACGAGCGGCACATCGCCGCCGTAATCCTCAATCACGACGTTCGATTCCGCGAGCTCCGTCTTCACGCGATCTGGGTTGGCATCTGGCTTGTCGACCTTGTTGAGCGCAATAATGATCGGCACATTCGCTGCGCGAGCATGGCTGATTGCCTCTTTTGTCTGTGGCATCACGCCGTCATCAGCAGCGACGACGACGATGGCGATATCGGTCACTCGCGCGCCACGTGCTCGCATCGCCGTAAAGGCTTCGTGACCGGGGGTGTCAAGGAAGAGGATGGAACGATCACCACGCTGCACCTGGCTGGCGCCAAGGTGCTGGGTAATGCCGCCACGCTCGCCCTCCGCAACGCTGGTCTTGCGTAGCGCATCGAGCAGGCTCGTCTTACCGTGGTCAACGTGACCCATGACGGTAACGATGGGGGCGCGCGAGATCAGCGCGGCGCCTGGGGATTCGCTGAAGAATTCCGTCTTCGCCGCAGCTGGTATGGCCTCAGGGGTCGCCTCTGGTGCGGCCTCATCTTCGTCAGGCTCCGGCTCCTTGACGGTGAAACCGAGCTCGGTGGCAATCAGAGATGCTGTCTCGCGATCAATGCCTTGGTTCATCGTGGCAAAGACGCCGCTCCGGATCAGCGGGTTGATGATGTCTGCAGGGTTTACCTTGAGCAGCGTAGCAAGATCGCCAACGACGATAGAGGCGGGCAGTTCAAGGACGCCATCATGCACCTGCGCAACACGAGCTGGCTTCGGCTCCGGCGGCAAGCGATCGGGGCGCGGTGGACGGATGCTCTTACGCTGCTTCGTCATCTGCTACCCCCTTTCATCTCGTTGGCTTCGTCGCTCAATTAGAATCTGTTCGATCTCTGTGGCCGCGACGCGACCCCTCAATCCTCGTCGTAGTCCGTCAGCAATGAGGAGGTCGTGCGCTTCGTCGCCGCTCTGGCAGATCCAGGCACCTCGACCGCCCACAGTATCCGTGTGAACTCCTCCACCTGCGGAGGCTCCGTACCGCACGAGCGTCTCCACCGGCTGTGTCCGCCGACAGGCCACGCAAGTGCGCGCACGACCGGCGGGCGTCTTAGGCCTCCTCGCCCACTGGGGCATCTACAGGCGCTTCAGCAGCCCCTGTTCCATCGCTGGCGATGTCGATGCGGAATCCGGTGAGTCGCGCTGCGAGGCGGGCATTCTGCCCACCAGCGCCGATCGCTAGCGAGAGTGCGCGCTCCGGAACCACCACGGTTGCTGACTTGGACGCCTCATCAACTGTGACCGAAACAACCGGCGCTGGTGAGAGGGCTCGCCCAATCGCATCAGCTGCATCGTCGGTGTGCGCGATGATGTCGATCTTCTCGCCGCCAAGGTCTTCCACAACAGCCTGCACACGTGCGCCACGCTGGCCCACGACGGCGCCGACCGGGTCGAGGCCGACCTGCTTCGTCGCCACAACAATCTTTGTGCGGCTTCCCGGCTCACGAGCGATCGAGGTGATCTCCACCGTCCCCGCAGTCAGCTCCGGAACCTCAAGCTCAAAGAGCTTCTTTACGAAGTTCTTATGGGTACGCGTCAGAAGGATCTCTGGACCACGAACCGTTGTGCGCACCTCGAGGAGGAGCGCCTTGACGTTTTCGCCGATGCGGAAGGTGTCGAGCTGTGACTGCTCCGTAGCAGGCAGGTACGCCTCCGCCTTCCCCACGTCCAAGACGAGGTTGCGGCGATCAACGCGCATCACGACACCGGTGAGAATCTCACCGGCACGCTCTGCAAACGACTGCATGATCAGGTCGCGCTGGATCTGGATGAGGCGCTGCTGGAGCGCCTGGCGCGCCTGGGCGGCAACGATGCGACCCATATCGCCGTCCATCTCTTCCAGTTCGATGAGGTCTCCAGCAACGGCGCCTGGCTTTGCGGCCTGGGCCTCTTCTGGCGTCCACTCTGCACCTGGGACGAGGACCTCTTCTACGACTCGGCGGGCCCGGAAGACCCGCATTGCCCCTGATTCAGGATCAAGGCGCACGTGGATGTCGGATGAGGTGTGTCGGCGATTCAGAGCGACCGCGTAGGACTCTTCTGCCGCCTGCAACACCGCAGCTCGATCGATACCGCGCTCAGCGCCTAGCTGAATGAGGGCGCTCACAAGCTCTTTGCTCACGTCACGCCTCCCTTCTGTACTTGCGACCCCGATAAAAAAGACGTGGGGGTCACCCACGTCTCTCGTTCGGCGGCCGTTGTTACAAGAACTATACCACGGGCATCCGGACCTTCATGGCTGCGCGCTCGTGGGCCCTCCTAGGACGCCCAAAGGCCTGCGCAAAGACGGCGGGCCCTAGCTCTTTGGGTAGTGGGCCTCTACGTAGCGCTCGAGGATCTCCAAGAACTCGGCCACGATCCTCTCTCCGCGGAGGGTGGTGAGGAGGGCGCCATCCTGAAAGACGGGCGCTACCGGTTCTTCAAAGGTGCCTGGAAGGCTGATTCCGAGGTTCGCGTGCTTTGACTCCCCTGGTCCATTGACGACACAGCCCATCACCGCGACCTCGAGGTTCTCGACCCCTGGGTGCAGCGGGCGCCATTCTGGCAGGCGCGCCTTCAGGTAGCCCTGAATCTCTTGCGCCATCTCTTGGAAGAAGGTGCTCGTGGTGCGCCCGCACCCCGGGCACGAGGTGACCTGTGGCGAGAAGGCACGAAGGCCGAGCGACTGCAGGATCTGCTGCGCCACCTCAACCTCGAGCGCGCGGTCAGCACCTGGTTCTGGCGTCAACGAGACACGAATGGTGTCGCCAATCCCCTGGTTCAACAGGTGACCGAGGGCGGCACTCGTGGCCACGATCCCCTTCATCCCCATCCCCGCCTCCGTCAGACCGAGATGCAGCGGGTAATCGCAGCGACCTGCAAGCTCGGTGTACACGTCAAATAGGTCGCGCACGTTGGAAGTCTTGGCGGAGAGGAGGATGCGATCGTGCGGCAGTCCGGTGGATTCGGCCAGTTCTGCCGATTGCGTTGCAGAGCGCACAATCGCTTCGATCGTGACCGCTCGCGCACTCGCTGGAGTGGTCGATGCGGCATTCTCCTCCATCAGCCTCGTGAGGAGGTCCTGATCGAGTGATCCCCAGTTGACGCCAATACGCACCGGTTTGCCGTGATCAATCGCCACCTTGACGATTGTCTGGAAATTCTCATCACGATGCTTGCTTCCGACATTGCCAGGATTGATTCGATACTTCGCCAGCAATGCGGCACTCTTCGGATGAGCGGCGAGGAGCTTGTGGCCGTTGTAGTGGAAGTCTCCGACGATGGGCGTTGTGAGCCCGTCATCTGCAAGTCGCTGCACGATCTCGGGGATCGCCGCGGCGGCCGCATCATTGTTGACGGTAACCCGCACCACCTGGCTTCCGGCGCGCGCCAGATGCGCCACCTGTGCTGCGGTACCTGCAGCGTCAGCGGTATCGGTGTTGGTCATGGATTGCACGACAATTGGGTGAGCGGACCCGACCATCACGCCACCGACGGAGACACTCGGCGTTGAGCGACGCACAGGGCGGAGTTGATCTGGGCGGTCTGCGGCAGGACGTGCTACGACGTTTAGTTCGCGACTCATCGCTTCACCCCGAAGAGATTCAGGATGTCTCCAAGCGAGATCCAGGCGAAGAGGGCGAGCATCAGCACGGCGCCTGCAGTGACAAGCTGTCGTTCGACGCGGCGACCACGCACCTCACCGAGCAGGCGTCGGAGAAAGAGCGCAGCGACGCGACCACCATCAAGGGGCGGAATCGGCAGCAGATTTAGCACCGCGAGGTTTGCAGAGAGCAGAGCGGCGATACGCAGGAGGCCGACAAATCCGAGTTGACCAGCGGCGGCGGAAACACCCACAGCAATCCCAATTGGGCCAGCGACACCGCTGGCGCCATCAGATGGCCGGAACGGCGACGTAACGAAGCTGCCTAGCGCGCCGATGATCGACGTTCCGGCATCCCAGGTGCGTGTAGCGGCGAGTCCGAGCGCATCGCCGATTGAGCGGGAGAGCGGCCCCGCGCTATCAATGGAGGCAATCTTCACGCCCATGTATCCCTGCCCTGCCGCTTCTTCTGCGGTCCGCAGTGCAATGGAAACATCGCGTGCCGGTTGACCAGGAGATACCACCGTCACGCGCACGCTCTCCCCTGCCCGCGCTGGAAGGCTCTGCAACGGCGAATCGAAGCGGTCGAACGTCTCGCCCTCAAGGCCGACGATGCGGTCGCCTGGCAGCAGTCCAGCTGCCGCGGCCGGGGAGCCTAGTTGCACATCTTCGAGCAGAATGCTCGATCGCTCAGCCAACGGACCCGAAAGGAGAAGCATTAGTAGGAAGGCAACCATGATGTTCATGGCAACTCCCGCGACCATCACCAGCACCTTTGAGGTCAGCGTGGCTCGCTCCCAGCCTGCAGGATCGGTATCACCCTCTTCGCTGCCCGCCATGCGCACAAAGCCACCGAGCGGGAGGGCATTGATGGTGAGCTCCGTGCGCCGACCGCGGAGCAGCGTGAAGAGGCGTGGTGGGAACCCGATGCCAAACTCAGGAACGTCGATGCCGCGGAGTCGCGCAGCAACAAGGTGACCCAGCTCGTGCACCACGATGAGCGGCACGACGAGCAGCACGAAGACGAGCACCGGTCCAGCGATGCCGCTCAGAATCTCCATCAGGCGGCCCCACTCCAGCGCTCTGCGAACGTCGTGACCTCTTCATGCAGTGCGATCACCTCAGCAACGCTCCCTGGGGCTGGGCGAACACCAAACCGCTCCACCGCATCGCGGAGCAGCTGTGGGATGCCGCCCAGTGGGAACTCCCCCGCCAGGAAGCGGGTGACCGCCACACCGTCGGCAGCGATGAGCGCGCCCGGGGCGGCACCGCCGGCTCGACCGGCCTCCAAAGCGATTGCCAGCCCTGGGAAGCGCACAGGATCAGGCGCGATGAACGTGAGCGATCCGTGCGATACGAGGTCCACGTTCGGGATTGTTGAAACCATACGCATAGGATAGCCGAGGGCATAACCGATCGGCCCGCGCATATCCGGGCTCCCCATCTGCGCCTTCGTTGATCCGTCAACGAACTCCACGAGGCCATGCACGACGCTTTGCGGGTGCACCACGATCTTGATCTGTGCCATGGGCACGGCGAAGAGTCGGTGTGCCTCGATCGCCTCAAGGCCCTTGTTCACCAGGGTCGCTGAATCGATGGTGATCTTCGCCCCCATGCTCCAGGTTGGGTGCTTGAGCGCCGTCGCTGGAGTTGCGGCGGCGATCTCGGCGGCGGTTGATTCGCGAAAGGGTCCGCCACTCGCCGTCAGCCAGAGTGCTCGAACGTGATTGAGCGATTCGCCCACGAGGCACTGCCAGAGCGCTGAGTGTTCTGAGTCGACCGGGCGCAACCGCTCCAAAACATTGGTCCCCTTGCGATCTGCAGCTGAACGGGCGGCGCGCATCACCACGTCGCCTCCAGCGACGATCGCCTCCTTATTCGCGATTGCCACCGCCACGCCCGCCTCAAGGGCCGCCACGGTCGCAGCAAGACCAATGACTCCGGTCGTGGCGACCAACGCGATGTCTGGCGCGGTATCAAGGACGATCGCGCGCAGATCATCAGCACTCCCACCAACGAGGCTGCGCGCCTCGGGATTAGCCGTAGCCAGCGCAGCATGCTGTTCGCCACCGCGTCCTGATGCCAGGGCGACGAGTTCAAACTCTTCGGGGTGCTGCGCAATTACATCGGCGGCTTGTAGGCCGATCGAGCCGCTTGCACCAAGCAGGGCGACGCGAATTCGGCTCACCCTACCCTCGCAGGATAAGTGCAGCGATGAGCGTGACGGGCGCCGCGAGCAGCAGGCTATCAATGCGATCGAGCACGCCGCCATGACCTGGGATCAGGTTTGATGCGCTTTCGGCACCAGCAACACGCTTGAAGAGCGACTCAAGGAGGTCCCCCGCCTCGGCCGCAGTGGCAATGATTAAACCCCAGACCAACCCCCAGAGCGGGCGCACCTCTTCGGGGGTGCCAAGTGTGAAGAGCGGCCCCGCGATCAGCGCGCCGACGAGACCAGCAACAAGAATGCCGCCAACAAAGCCTTCGAGGCTCTTCCGTGGCGAGAGGACCGGCGCCAACTTACGCCGACCGATGGTGCGCCCGACGAGGTACGCGGCGCTATCTGCTGTCCAGACGATCGCCAGGAGCCAGATGATCCAGCGTGCCGGCGCACCACGATCAAGCGGATCCAGTGATGCGAGTAGCGGGAGCAGCGTCAACGGGCTTAACCAGATCACCGCAGCCAGCGTGCCGAGGAGAAGACGCAGCTCAGGCTCTAGCCCCTTTGCTGTCGTGCGAATCGCACGACGGACCACCGTTCCGACGAAGATCAGGAGGGCCGTAATTGTCAGCACCGCACCAAGGGCTGGCGAGGCGGCGGCGAAGAGGGGGCTGACTAGGATGACGGTGATCCAGAGCGCGGAGGCTCCGCCGATCACCTTGGTGAGGATTCGAGCCGCCTCTCGTGCTGCGAGGGCGATCAGAAGCACGGTGACCGCGAGTGTGCCTGCTGGCGGGAAGAGCGCAACGGCGGCTACGGGAAGGATCAGGAGCGAGCCGATCGCCCGCTGTGTCAGCGCTCCGCTACTCATCGCCCGAACCGCCGGATTCGCTGGGCGTAGATTGCGATCGCCGCATCAAGATCGGTTGCACCAAAGTCTGGCCAGAGTGTTGCCGTCGTTACGATCTCTGCGTAGGCGCTCTGCCATAGCAGGAAGTTCGAGAGGCGCTCCTCCCCACCCGTGCGGATCACAAGGTCGGGGTCTGGTGTGCCGGCGGTGTAGAGGGCGCTGGCAATCGTGCCCTCATCAATGCTGTCGGGAGAGACTCCAGCGACGGCAATCGAGCGGACCGCATCAACAATCTCGGTACGACTTCCGTAGTTAAAAGCGACACTCAACTGCAGCTTTGCGCCGCCCGCCGTCTTTGCGCACGCGCCCGTGATGCGCTCCTGCGCCTGTGCTGGCAGCTCAGCGAGTCGACCAAGAAAGCGCACCGCGACTCCTTGGCGCAGCAGCTCAGGAGTTTCGTCATCGATCACCTTGGCGAGCAGCGTGAAGAGCTGCGCTACCTCTTTGTCGCTGCGCGCCCAGTTCTCGCGACTGAAGGCGTAGACGGTTAGGTGCGGGATACCGATCTGGACTGCGTGCTTGAGCACGGTTCGCAACGCCTCGGTTCCAGCGACATGCCCCTCGAGCTCGTCGAGGCCCTGGCTTCGTGCCCAGCGGCGATTCCCGTCCATGATGATGGCGACATGGTTCGGCGCGCCCTCAGGCGGTGGGGTGCTGTGCACCAGCGGCTGCGCGTCAGCAGGTCGCCGAATCTCGGCGTCGGTCACCCTTCGAGAACCTCGCGCTCCTTCGCAGCGGTCAGCTTGTCGATCTCAGCAATCTTTCCATCGGTCAGCTTCTGGAGCGCCTCGAGCTGGCGGCGGGCATCATCCTCGCCAATCTCCTTCGCCTTCTCTGCCTTCTTGACCAGCTCTTGCTCGTCGCGGCGAACATTGCGAATCTCAACGCGCGCCTCTTCGGCCCGCTTCCCCATCTGCTTCACGAGGTCCTTGCGGCGCTCCTCGGTCATTGCAGGAACGCGGAGTCGGATGACGCCGCCATCAACTGCAGGGGTCATACCGAGCTGGGCATTGTTCAGCGCCTTCTCAATCGCAGGGATCGCCGTCTTATCCCACGGCTGGATCACGAGCAGGGTGTTCTCGGGAACGCTGATGCCAGCCATCTGATTGAGTGGCGTCATCGCACCGTAGTGCTCAACAGTCACGCGCTCAACGAGCGACGCGCTTGCGCGTCCAGTTCGGAAGCCTCCCAGATCTTTGCCCAAGGCTTCAACCGCCTTGGTCATGCGCTCAGTTGCCGTGCCGCTCATCGCGTACCCCCTTTACTGATCAGGGTGCCGACCTTCTCGCCGCGCACCGCCTTCAGAATGTTCTCATGGGCGTCGAGGTCAAAGACCACGATCGGCAGGTCATTCTCCATGCAGAGCGACACGGCGGCCGCGTCGAGGACGCGCAGCCCGTCGACCAGCACCTGCCCGTAGGTGATTGCTGGATATCGCTTCGCATCTGGATGCTTCACCGGATCCTTGTCGTATACGCCGTCAACTTTGGTGGCCTTCAGGACCACCTCGGCGCCAATCTCTACGGCGCGCAGTGCGGCAGCCGTATCGGTGGTGAAGTACGGGTTACCCGTGCCAGCCACAAAGACGACCACGCGCCCCTTCTCGAGGTGTCGCACGGCACGTCGGCGAATGTACGGCTCGGCGACCTCGTTCATATCGATCGCCGTCATCACGCGCGTTGGAACGCCTGCGCGCTCAAGTGCGTCTTGGAGGGCGAGGCCGTTCATTGCTGTCGCGAGCATGCCGATGTAGTCAGCGGTCGCGCGATCCATACCGGTAGCGGTTGCTGCGGCCATGCCGCGGAAGATGTTTCCGCCGCCCACCACAATTCCAACCTGCACACCGAGCGCGGTAACCGCTTTCACCTGCTCAGCCACGAATGCAACAACTTCAGGATCAACACCGTACTCAAGCTTCCCGAGGAGTGCCTCCCCGGAGAGCTTCAGCAGAATTCGCTGATAGCGTGTGGTTTCGGTCATGCCGCCTCCACCGCCCCAATCATGTGGGGCCTACAGCTCCTCGCCGAGCGCGTAACGCACAAAGCGCCGTACTCGGATGTTCTCACCAATCGTGGCAATCGCGTTCGTAATCAGCTGACCAACTGTCTCATCGCCGTCGCGGAACGGCTGATCAAGAAGGCAGACCTCTTCGAACCACTTGCGCAGCTGCCCCTCAACGATCTGGGCGCGAATCGCCTCTGGCTTCTTGGCGAGCGCCTCATCCTCGAGCAGAGCGGCGCGCTTCGCTTCGAGTGCAGCGGCAGGGATCTGCTCCTGGCTCACATAGAGCGGATGAAGGCCCGCGATCTGCATCGCAATGTCTTTCACCAACTTCTGGAACTGCTCATTGCGCGCCACGAAGTCCGTCTCGCAGTTGATCTCAAGAAGTACACCGACGCGGCCGCCGGTATGGATGTACGAAGAGACCAGTCCCTCACGTGCATCTCGGCCGGCTTTCTTCGCGGCGGCGGCTAGACCGGCCTCGCGAAGTGCCAGGACGGCCTTCTCAACATCGCCGCCGCACTCTTCGAGTGCGCGCTTGCAATCCATCATTCCTGCGCCTGTGCGCTCGCGTAGGTCTCGTACCGCCTCTGCGCTAATCGCCATGGTGGCCTCCTTACACTGCTGGGGTGGTGTCGACGGCGGGTGCTGGCTCCTCGTCAGGCGAGAAGCTCAACGTGCCGGTGGCACTCAGCGCAGCAACGAGATCGTCCTGCACATCAGAAGCATCAGGTGCATCTGCGGCGTTTTCTGCGGCAGCAGCTGCGGCCTCTTGCGCCTCAAGCTCAGGCAAACGTGCGGCGCGGATCGCTGCGCCTTCGATCACCGCATCAGCGACGGCGGTGCAGATCAAGCGAATGCACTTGATCGCGTCGTCGTTCACTGGGATCGGATAGGTGAGCAGATCGGGATCAACGTTGGTGTCGGCGGTGCCGACAACAGGGATCCCGAGCTTGTTCGCCTCAATCGCGGCGAGTGTCTCGCGGCTTGGGTCGATGATGAAGACCATGCCGGGCGCCTTGCGCAAACGGCGCATGCCGCCGAGCGCTCCACGAAGCTTCTCCAGCTTGTCGCCAAGCTTCGAGGCCTCCTTCTTCGACATGATGTCGAACTCGCCCGCCTGCTCACGAGCCTCAAGCTGCTCCATGAGGGTCAGGCGCTTGCGAATCGTCGTGAAGTTGGTGAGCATGCCGCCGAGCCAGCGCTTGATCACGTATGGCTGACCGGCGCGGGTCGCCTCTTCCTGAATTGGCGCCTGCGCCTGCTTCTTGGTGCCGACGAAGAGAATCGTCTCTCCGTTTGCGCTCGCGTCGCGCACGGCGTCGAGGGCGAACTGCAGATGCTTCGCGCTCTTAGCGAGGTCGAGGATGTGGATCCCATTGCGCTGCGCGTAGATAAACGGCGCCATCTTGGGATTCCATCGGCGTGTCTGGTGCCCGAAGTGGGCTCCGACCTCGAGAAGGTCGCGCATGGTTACTGGTGCCATAGTTCTCCTTACACGGTTATTCCACCGCGGGACGCCTTCACGACCCCGAAGGGCCACCGTAGTGGGGCGTCTGGTTCCGCGTGCGTATTTCGCTCCCTTACGGGGGCGGACGTCCGATTCGGACGCTCGGGAATCCTAGCACGGGGAACCGAGCCCCTAGGCGACCCCCCGGATGAGGCGCAGACGCTCTTTCCCTGGGGCTCCGAGCACGAGGAGGAGATCGATGCGGCACCCCTCTGGGAGGTAGCCGTGCTGCCGCCGCAGGGCCCGCATCTTGCGTGCTCCCAGGAGCTCTGCCGGCGAGGCGGCGCCCACGGATTCGCGGCGACGCACTTCGATGGCTACGAGGAAGCCGCGCGGGTCACACGCGAGCAGGTCCACCTCAAGTCGCCCCAGTCGCAGGTTGCGCGAAAGGATCATCCAGCCGCTGCGAACAAGGGAGCGCGCCGCCAGCGCTTCGGCCTCACGACCGACGATTGCCCGCTGCGCACGACGAGTTGCCACCAGCGCATGCTCACAGCGGCGCCGTACCGGTGACGTTCTGCAGAGGGTTAGCTGCGCGGCAGGAGGCCAATGCGCGCTGCAACCGGGGCGTAGGTGCGGCGATGATGCGGCGTTACGCCGAGCGCATCAAGCGCTGCAAGGTGTGCGGGGGCTGGATAGCCCACATTGGATTCCCAGCCATAGCCCGGGTAGCGCAGTGCCAGCTCGGCCATGAGCTTGTCTCTCAGGACCTTCGCCACGATCGAGGCGCAGGCGATCGCGTACACGGACTGATCGCCACGAACGACCGTTGCATGTGGCCCGATCAGGGCGCGGAGTTCGCGCGCACTACTCCCATCAACGAGAGCAAAATCTGGCGCCGCCCCCCTTCTGCGGGAGAGCTGTGCAACGGCGCGAGCCATCGCGCGATGCGATGCAGCACGCGGATTGATGCGCTCTACCTCTCGCGCAGACGCAGCGCCAATACCGATGGCGATCGCAACGTCTCGAATCTGCCCTGCAAGTACCACTCGACGTGCGGGCGTCAACATCTTCGAATCACGAACGCCGGGGATTGGATCCCCTGCAGGCATCAAGATGGCGCACGCGACAACAGGTCCAGCGAGCGGGGCGAGACCAACCTCATCGATGCCGATAACGGCACGGTCGGGATGTCCGTGTTGAAGTTCCAGATCGCGAGTTGGCAATGTGCGGCCACTCGTGGGCCGCAGGTCGCTCACTCCGGAGCCTTCTCCGTCTCCTCAGCGACTGGCACGTCAGCAGGTGCGCTCTCTTCGGTGGCAACTTCGGCGACTGGCGCTTCGACGAGAGGAGCCTCAGCAACGACCTCGGCTGCGGTTGCAGCGGCGGCGGCCTCTTCAGCAGCAACGGCTGCGGCGGCTGTAGCGGCCACTGCGGCCTCCTCAGCAGCAACGACTGCGGCAGCAGCGGCGATCACGGCGTCAGCTTCGTCCTTAATGGCCTTCTTTGCGGCGGCCTTCACTTCATTCTTGGCGATGTCGGTGGCGCTGTCGCGGCGCTCACGGAGCGACGACTGCTTGCCAACGCGGTCACGAAGGAAGTAGAGCTGGGCTCGATTGGACACGCCGTGGCGGACCACTTCAATCTTCTCGATGCGTGGGCTGTGCACCTTGAAGGTTCGCTCGACGCCAACGCCTGAGGCGATGCGTCGGACGGTGATGTTGAGTCCGAGTCCGCCGCCGCGCAGGCGCATCACGGTGCCCTCGAATACCTGAATGCGCTCTCGGTTCCCTTCAACGACCTTTGCCGACACCTTCACGGTGTCGCCGGTCTTGATCTCCGGGAGATCGCTCTTCATCTGGGCATTAGTCAGCGTGCGGATCAAATCCATGATTAGTCTCCGTGGTGGCCGACAGAACCTGTCGGCGCGGGCGGTGAGAATAGCACAGCCCCCCTGGGGCCTCCCCTTAGGACCCCTCGCTCCCCTTCGCAGGCTTGGCAAGGTCAGGGCGCTGGCGCTGGGTGCGGAGCACCGCCTCCTCGTGCCGCCAGGCGGCTACCCCAGCGTGATTCCCTGAGAGGAGAATCTCGGGGACCCCCACGCCACGGAATTCGGCGGGGCGGGTGAACTGGGGGTACTCCAGGAGCTCCCCAGAGAACGACTCCTCGGAGAGCGAAGCGGCGTCAATCGCGCCAGGGACGAGGCGCAAGATCGCATCACAGAGAACGATCGCCGCTGGCTCACCCCCAGAGAGGACGAAATCGCCAAGGCTGAGCTCGAGATCAACGTAGGCGCGAACGCGGTCATCCACCCCCTCGTAGCGCCCGCAGATGATGATCAGATGTGAGGCTGCGGCCAACGCTCGAACGCGCGGCTGTCGTAGGCGTTCGCCACCCGCATCAAAGAGGATGACGGTGGAGTCTGGCCCGCGCAGCGCGTCAATCGCCTCAACCAGCGGCTCTGGCCGCAGGAGCATCCCTGCCCCACCGCCATACGGTTCGTCGTCCACTGAGCGGTGCTTTCCGATCCCCCAAGTGCGCAGGTCATGACAGGTGAGAGTTGCCAAGCCGCGCTCAAGGGCGCGTGCTGGAATGCTGGCGGAGAGCGCCGACATGATCGTTTCCGGGAAGAGGGAGATCACATCGATCTTCAGCACCGGGCGAACCGATTCGCTCATGCGTCACCTACCGGGGGCTTGGCGGAGCGCTGCTTTGGCCGGCGTGAAGCTTTCGCGGCGCGCAGTGAGGCGACGCTGCCTGGCGTCTTCTGGGGTCCGCGCCGACGAACGGCCTTAGCCGCGCGAACGGTAAGCTCTGACCCGGTGAGGTCGGCAACGATGCGCCCTTCGCGTGGCGCAAACTCCACAATGACTGAGGCAACTGCGGGAAGATCGATCTCTCCCCCATCTGGCGTCTGTACGACATAGACCTCGGCGCCGCCGGCGCGATAGAGATCACGAACCTCACCAATGATTTCGCCTTGCGGGTCGCGCACCGTTACCCCAATCACTTCGTCCCAGAGCACACGGTCTGGCGGGATCTGGACCTGCGCGGCAGGAATCGTGAGATATGCGCCAATGAGGCGTTCACCCGCGAGTCGACTCTGCACCTCGCCGAAGCGTACGAACAGGCCAGGAGAACTTGGGGTCACTTCAAGAATAGTGAGGACACGATCTGAGCTCTCGATAGAGAGACGCGCGCCTGGGATGAAGCGCTGTTCAGGAGTATCCGTCAGAACTTCGAGCCGGAGTGAGCCGTCAAGACCGCGTACGCCGCGCACTTGCGCGACGCGCAGGTCCGTCGTTGCATCAGCCAATTTCGAGGACGTAGTTCTCTCCGGTGCGATTCGAGACAACCTTCAACAGGCTGCGCATTGCCTTTGCAATGCTGCCGTTGCGTCCGATCACGCGGCCCATATCCTCTTCGTCGACGAGAAGGCGCAAGATGATGGCGTCGCCATCCTCTTCTACTTCAACGCTGACGCCGTCTGGATTGTCGGCAAGGGACTTCGCAACGTACTCAACAAGCTGTGCTGCTGCCACTTACGCCTCCTCGGCGGCTGGTGCCGCCTCTGCTGGTGCCGCTTCGGCGACAGGTGCAGCTTCAGCTGCCGCTTCGG
>Ga0209400_1001531_pt1 | contig 18434 bp, 21 predicted proteins | sample M_130807_EF_Meta_FD_187313 | JGI IMG/M metagenome (GOLD analysis project Ga0209400, IMG submission 187313) | Freshwater microbial communities from Lake Montjoie, Canada to study carbon cycling - M_130807_EF_MetaG (SPAdes) (version 2) | ecosystem: Environmental > Aquatic > Freshwater > Lake... | reverse complement strand
CACACGACCAGTCTTATTAAAACGATGCCCTAAATCAGCCGGCAACACTCCTAAAGTAATGAGCGGTGTCACCATGTCAGCAGGGCCATATAGCTTTGTATTGTTCATCTTAGCCAATGCAGGTGCATCACCAATGTGATCAACGTGTGCATGAGTCACTAACAATAAGTCAACCGGGCCAATGGCAGCTAAATCATTCTTATATTGAGGCGGAGTTTTTGGGCCGCCAGTAATCCAAGGGTCGATCAAGATAATCTTGCCAGTCGGAGTCTTAATACGAAAGCCCGCTTGACTCAGCCATAAGATTTCTGTCTTACCCTGCGCACTGCTAGTAGCTGAGGTCTGGGCATTGGATACCCCAGGGCTCAGTAGTAAGGCTGTCGAAACCAAGAAAGTAGAAATTGAACTTCTCAATGAAATGCTATTCATACGCCGTCTCCCAATTACTTTTTATAATAATAGAGAAACTATAGCCCAAAATTAGATTGGGGTTCATGTTAAATCTAGCGCTAGCAAAGAAAAAGCCCCGCAAAGGCGGGGCTTGAGCATGAGGGCTAGTAAGACTACGGAATCATAATAATGGCGCCTGAGACCTTTCTACCTTCAGCTGCACGATGAGCATCAGCAGCCTGTTCTAAAGGAAACTTTGCACCAATTTGTACCTTAACGTAACCCTTGGCAATTGCATCAAACACAGCCTTGGCATTCTCTTGTAGCAATGCATGCGTAGCATTATGAGGAAATACAGAAGGTCTCGTTAAAAACAGACAGCCCTTCTTATTCAAAATCTCCGGCTGAATTTCGGGGGCGGGGCCTGAGGCAGCACCAAATAAAGCTAAGGTTCCAAAAGGAGCAACGCAGTCTAATGAGCCCATGAAGGTCGTTTTAGCAACAGAGTCATAAACCACATTCGCTTTTTTGCCACCAGTTGCCTTCAAGAATTCTTCAACCCAATTTGGCTGCGAGTAATCAACTACTGAATCACATCCTGCCGCTTTAGCTGCAGCTACCTTAGCTTGCGAGCCAACGCTACCGACTACAAAAGCGCCGAGTGCTTTTGCCCAGCCAGCCAAAATTTGACCAACACCACCAGCAGCAGCGTGCACTAAAACAATATCGCCCGCTTTTACTTTGTAGGTTTTTTGAATTAAGTACTGAGCAGTCATTGCCTTAAAGAACACTGCTGCTGCAACTTCATCAGCAACATTATTTGGTACTGGCACTAACTTATCGGCAGCTACGTTACGGGCACTTGCATACGCGCCAATACCGGCATTCATATACATCACACGATCGCCTACTTTAAGGCCTGCCACACTATCACCTAAAGTCTCAACCACGCCTACAGCCTCATGGCCAAGACCCGTAGGCAAATCCAGCGGGTAATAACCTGAGCGCTGATACACATCGATGAAGTTAAAACCAATAGCAGTCTGACGAATTTGTACTTCGCCCTTACCTGGGGGAGGTAATTCTTTATCAATCACCTGAATTACCTCAGCACCACCTAATTCGGAAAGACTAACGACTCGAGCTTTTGTCACGTGTTACCTTATTTATCATTATTAAATAGAAAATCATACCGTAAGAGCATCTTCCTCAATCACAGCCCAAGTACTGTCACCTAATTTCTTTACCGCCATTGAATAGTTCCAGCCATCTGGAATACCGCAACTCCACTCTTTAGGACCATTCTGAATGAGTACATTAACCGCATTTCTGGTGTCGTAGTAGAGGTGATAGATTTTTCCATGAATCGGATTAAAACCAAACTTCGCAGCATGGACCATCTCAGTAGCATCAAGCCTGGATTGCAGAGCCCGCGCTTGCTTCATCAAAACTTCTGCCTGCTCCATGATGCGCTCGTACTCTAGCTTTGCATTTTGGCGTGCGACATTGACTGCCTTATCTTTTTCTTCAACTACCTTTATGGGCGCAAATACAGGGGCCCCAACCTCCATTGGATATTCAATCCCGGCATGTCTCGCTGGATCGGTATCTTCTATTCTCATTAAAACCCCTGCATCGCCTAAAGTGATTACTTAATTAAGCCACAAGCAATACGCGGCCCAGAATTACCAGCTGGTTGAGACTTATAGTCATCAGGATCACGATGCACTACTACTGAACGGCCCACAATTCCAGTGGGGCCTGTATTGACAGCAAAACCATGCATTGTTGCAGTGTAAGTAGCATTGCCATTCGCATCTGATTTAATATTCGGCATATCGCCAGCATGATTCATACCGCTATTAGGCATGCCATGGGCCTTGGTATCCGGATTGAAGTGGCCAGCAGCACTAGTAGCATCGGGTGCAGAGCAATCGCCTTTTTCATGAACATGAAAGCCATGCTCCGCATTAGGCTTTAATCCAGAAAATTTTCCGTTGACTAAAACATTGCTGCCTTGCCAAGTAAAATTCACTTCACCTTTTGTATTAGATCCAGATCTAGAATCTAAGCTCGAACTTGCTTTTTGGCCGGTGCCCTGCTCCATCGATTGGCAAGCAACTAAGGTAAAAAGTCCTGCTACAGATAAACCAATCGCTACCTTCTTTAATTTTGTATTCATATTCATCTCCATGGGTTTTTAAGTATTTTAGGTACGCTACGTAAGCCTGATATATCACCACTAGGAAAGTGTGACACAAATTCGGGGGGTCTGCTTAGCGCTTATAAAAGCTCAGGGTAACCTCTCCAAGCTCTATGCCAAACTTGCTCATTTTGGCCTTATTAAGCATGACTTTAGGAGTGACAAGGTACATCCAATCATTAAATTGCACGTGGTAAGTAGTGCCATCCACTGGCAAAGCTAGGGTATAGGTCCAATTGAGCGCATTACCCGCTAAATCACCCTGAGCATCACCCACTACATCAGCTGCTCTGCCGATGTACTTTCCAGGGGATTGTTCAATCAAAGTCCAAATACGTTTTTGCTTAGTGCCATCAGAATAATCAAAGCTCTCATCGAGAGTGCCTACCTTCTTGCCGTCAACTACTTTCCAATCTGCTTTGATGACTACTGTAAACCGCTTTTTTACCTCGCCACTGCGGTCTGTAAAGATTCCATATGCATCAATCGTTCCTGAAAAATACTCACTGAGATCTAAGGTAGGCTTCTCATTTGCATACTGCTGAACATTCGGGCTTGTACATGCAAGTAAAAATGATGCGCAAGCGATTGCAGCAAAAGACTTCAAGTAGAGATATTGATTCATTTAGCAAGCCTCATTTAAAAGCGGTGGTGGGCAACCTTGGCCCAGTAATTCGTTTCGCAACTTTGGAACGCTTGTTTTAGGATCAAGCCAAATACCAAAGAAAGCTTTTGAAAATTCTACGCTAGGTATTTGAGCGATGCGCTTGCCATCGTGATAAAAAATAGTACCTTGTTTTGGCACATAGACAGCAGTTAAGGTCTGGCCAGACTCAATATTGGGGAAAGTCTTCGCAAGCTCCTTGGCCCATAGTGCCACCTGTGCATCTGGAACACCCATTTTTTTCATCTCTTCAGCACTGCTATTAGCAATAGCAACACCTGAGAATGATTTTTGATAACGAATATCAAGAGCGAACTCCTGAGAAGAGGGTATGCCCGCACGATAAAAAGATGCATCGTAAATATGAAAGCCCCACCAATTGAATCTACCGCTACCCTGAAGCAGTGAAGGATTGAATATCTTATCGATATAGCTAAGGTCACGAGCAAAGCTATTAGATGTCAATACAAGAATAGAGACAGACAAAGCCGAAAGGATCTTGATCAATCTCATGACACACCCTTTGAAGATGTTACCTTAACTAAATACAAGGCTGTTGGACCCAATAATCTAGAAATAGTATGTCGATTTTTTGCAAAAAATCGGTAAGCAATCTGCAATGTAGCTTGTAATGATTTTCTAGAGAATATCCACGCCAAGAATGGGAGATCCGCCCTGCGGTATGCCTCGGAGAAAACAGTCACGCCCTGAATTAATACTCCATTGTCAAACTGGCCATACATTGCTGCCAAGGCCTGGTCACAAGAAATGCCAATCTTTGAAGAATCAAAGCGCTCAGAATTAATATCCACAAAATCTAATAGCCCAGCCTGGTTTCTTCTAGATAAAAATAGAATCTCTGCCTGGCACAAAGGGCAAGCAGCGTCATAAAAGAGGGTGAGTTTTTCTAATGAATGCACGTCTAAGCAAGTTTAAGCCTTATTGAATAAACTGGCTGATAACCACACTATCGAAAGATGCTATGCAAAAAGAAGTTGCCTTAAATGTATTTGGAGAACCCCTCATTCCCTGCTCCTTTGACCCACTGACAGGTTTCTTTAGGGATGGCTGCTGCAAAACTAATGAAGAGGATGTTGGTAGTCACTTAGTTTGCGCTGTGGTCACAAAAGACTTTTTGCAATTTAGCCTTGAAAAGGGCAATGATTTAATAACCCCACGGCCAGAGTACCAATTTCCAGGGCTAGTTGCTGGAGATCAATGGTGCCTATGTATTTCTCGCTGGGTAGAAGCTGTGAATGCGCAATGCGCTCCTTTAATCAAATTAGAGAGCACTCACATCAATGCACTCAAAACAGTCCCCTTAGATATATTGAAAGAATATTCGAGCGAAGTGTGAAGGCTTTCTATACAGACTATTTTGTATTGCCGCTACCAGCGGGACACCGCTTTCCAATGGAGAAATATTCTTGTTTAAGAGATCTAGTAAATACTGTTGCTGATATAAAGTTAGTCGAAGCTCCTGCAGCAAGTGATACCCAAATTCTGTATGCCCATGATCTCAACTACCTCATTAGCATCATTGAAGGTAAATTAAATCCTCAAGAGCAGCGTGAAATTGGATTTCCTTGGAGTGAAAAAATGGTTGAGCGCTCTCGCCGTTCTGCGGGTGCAACTATTGCTGCGGCAAAAACTGCTCTTGAAGAAGGTATTGCCGTCAATCTAGCTGGAGGTACTCACCATGCGTATCGCAATATGGGCAGCGGCTTTTGTGTATTCAATGACTCTGCTATTGCAGCACGTACACTTCAGAAAGAAGTAAACGCAAAGCTGAAGATTGCAATTATTGATTTAGATGTTCATCAAGGTAACGGTACTGCCTCTATTTTGCAAAATGATCCCTCGATCTTCACGCTATCCATTCACGGTGAAAATAATTTCCCATTTAAGAAAGAGCAAAGTGACCTTGATGTAGGCCTAGCAGATGGGTGTAATGATCACGCCTACTTAACTGCCTTAGAGCAATGTCTAGATGACCTTAGCTCTCGCTTCAAAGCAGACTGTCTGATTTATCTTGCAGGAGCAGATCCCCATGAAGGCGATCGTCTTGGTAGGCTGAAGGTTAGTAAAGATGGAATGCGTCTTAGAGATGAAACCGTTTTCCAGTACGCCTTAGATAAAAGACTGCCAATAGCAATATCAATGGCAGGTGGCTATGGAAAAGAAATTGAATCTACTGTAGATATCCATTTCCAAACCATCAGAACTGCCTTGAGCTTTCAGCAAGAATACTAACCGTGAGACCAGTTATCACCAAACTTGCTTTTTGCCGTCAATCCAGGTTTCTTTAACCTTGATATTGGCGATTTTTTCTGGACTTGTCTTGCGAGGATTTTTATCCAAGATCACTATGTCAGCTTGCTTGCCTACTTCAAGACTACCAATCTTATCGTCAGACATGAGTTGATAGGCCGCATTAATGGTGACTGCACGAATCGCATCATCTACAGAAACACGTTCATTAGAGCCCAAGACTTCGCGGGGTGGCTTTTGCCATAGACGATCAACCCCTTCAGAAATATAGCGTAAAGGGCTTACTGGAGAGATCGGAGAGTCGCTGTGATAAGTAAAGCGCCCACCCTCTTTTTTAAATGAAGCACCTGGGGCAATTCGGCTGGCTCGCTCGGGGCCAACAATGTGATTATGAAAGGCTTCGCCCCAATAGTTCACATGACCCACAGTAAATCCAGGAACAACGCCTAATTGCACAGCCTTTTTCACTTGTTCGGGCGTATTGATAGTGAAATGCTCAATTCGTAAACGGCGAGTTTCAGGCTTTGCATTGCCTGCTAAAAGCTTTGCGTAGTTATTCAGAGTCTGTTCAACAGCACGATCGCCATTCGCATGAATTGATAATTGCCAGCCCTGATCAAAGAATGGTTTGATCAAACCAAAGAGATCTTCATCTTTGTAGTCTAGATCACCACGTCTTTTACTGCCAATTGGATAAGTGTATGGTTGGTTTAGGGCGGCCGTTAATCCCTGAGTAGAACCATCAGATACAAATTTGATACCCACAAAACGTAGGCGCTCGTTTCCATCATTTGGCTTAATGGCATTAAAGCCTTTTGGAATCGCTGGACCATACAAGTAAGCCCTGACGCGAAGTGGCCAGTCTTTACTAGCGCTTGCACCTTGGAGTAACTTCACTTCATTATCTAAGCCCAACATGGCCCCAACAGTAATTTCAGTAGTGGTGGTGACGCCTTTTGAAGCAATCATCTTCCCAGTCTTTTGAACAGCCTTGAGTAAATCCGCATCGGAAGGTGGTGGCATTTTTTCCAAGAATGGTAAGTAAGAAGCGCCTTCAATCAAAACCCCAGTGAGCTTACCTTGAGGATTTTTCTGGAATACACCACCACCAGCTGGATTGGGAGTGCTATCAGTCACGCCAGCAATTTCAAAAGCCTTGTGATTGACATACGCAATATGACCAGATTGATTCAGAACGAAAATAGGAACTTCATTGCTGACCTTATCCAAAACATCAGCAGTTAATTCCGCCATGAACGGATTAGTGCGAGATGGATCTACGCCAAAGCCCATCAACCATTGCCCTTTTGGCAAAGTCTTTAAGTGGGCTTTTAATTTGTTACTAAGCGTTGCAACAGTGTCGTACTTAGTAGTGAAGTTGGAGAGATCCAACCAAATATATTCACCAACTGCCGTCAAGATAATGTGAACGTGAGGATCAATCAGACCGGGCATGGCAGTGTTACCCTGGAGATTGACAATCTTAGTCGTACTCGCCTGCCATCCTTTTATCACGTCGGATTTAGTACCTGCGGCAACAATTTTCCCGTCTTTTACAGCAAGCGCTTCCACCTCTTCATTTTTGGCGTTTACGGTAACAATTGGCCCACCATAAAAAATGGTATCTGCACTATTTTGAGCGAAAGCTATAGAGGTATGAATGGCCAAAACCACAACGAGAATGTTTGATGAAAATTTCATTTAATAGAGCCCAAATGGATTAAGAGTGTTGTTTAACAATCATAATTGGTTTTGCTACTACCAAGCACTGATAAATCTAGTAATGATCTAAAAACCATTCTCAAGCACTATTAGCGCCATAGGACAAGATGGGTTCTTGGGTAAATGAGAGATTCGCTTCCGTAGGCCTTGTGGTGATATAAGCAATAACGCATGCAGTAATGATTAGTAGGGCGCCGACCCATAAGGTCCAAGATTTAGAATTTTTCCCCATATCAAACTCCTTAAAATGATTGTTCACGCTTCATATTACCCCCCATAGTGATAGATGCTCTACGCTAATTAAAAGTTTTAACTTAAACTAAAATAAGAAATACTTGATAAAAATTAAATCCAAGGAAAGAGTGATGAGTCTGATTGAGAAGCTGCAATGGCGCTATGCCACTAAAAAGATGGATCCAACAAAAGCTGTACCACAAGATAAGGTTGAGCAAATTCTTGAAGCTATTCGCTTAACAGCAAGCTCTAGTGGTTTACTCCCTTATGAAATACTAGTCATTACCAATAAGGAGATTCGGGAAAAAATAAAGCCGATTGCAAACGGCCAATCTCAAATCGTTGATTGCTCACACTTACTTGTCTTCGCAGCCTGGGATAACTACACTGCAGAGCATATTAATGATGCATTTGATATGACTGAGAAAATCCGTAATTTTACAAGCGACGCCGGCACGGCATATCGTCAGATGCTTCTCAAGGTCTACCCAGCAAGAGATTCAGAAGTCAATTTCACGCACGCTGCGAAACAAGCGTATATCGGACTTGGTACTGCACTGATTGCTGCCGCTGAAGAGCAGGTAGATAGCACCCCTATGGAAGGATTTGATCCACAAGCACTAGATACTCTTCTGAACCTTAAGGAAAAAGGCTTACGCAGTGTTGTCATGCTGCCCTTAGGTTATAGAAAAACTGATGAGGATTGGTTGCTCAACCTCAAAAAAGTTAGGCGAGCCAAAGAAAGTTTTGTGCGCTGGATTAAGTAAATAGACATCTTGGGGCTAGAAATAAAAACACCAACTTTGAGGTTGGTGTTTTTATTTGCGGTGAGCTGCCAGGATTTGAGATTAAGACAGAGGCTCTCCGTGATTCAATGAGTATGCCCTTACTGAGGCTTAACACCAGCATTCTTCATGGCGACTTTCCATCTCTCAATATCTGTCAATAAGAATTTGGATGCATAGCTAGGATTAGCAATCGCAGGGGTTGCCACAGAACCATCCATTTCGCCAAAGCGACGCACTAAGTTTGGATCTTTCAGCGCAGTATTCAATGACTTTGTTAATCGATCAATCACCGGCTTGGGAGTATCTTTTGGTGCATACAAAGCATGCCATACCGATAACTGAAAATCAGGGATACCAGATTGACTGAACGTGGGTGTTGAAGGGAGGGAGCTGATACGATCTTTACTAGCTACAGCAAGCGCTTTGATGCTACCCGCACGAATATGTTGCAATGTACTGGCCGGTTGATCGCAAATGACATCAACCTGACCTGCCAATAAATCATTGAGAGCTGGTCCAGTTCCTTTATAAGAAACTGATAACCAAGATGCCCCCAAAGTCGATTTGATGAGCACTTCACACAAGTTTGATGTTGCACCTACACCTGCATTAGCAAAATTTACTTTATCAGGATTTACTCTTACAAAATCAATAAAACCCTGGAGCGACTCTGCTGGAAAATCTTTTCTGGCAACCAGAACCATTGGAACATCCGTCACTATACCTATAGGAATAAAGTCGGTAGCTGGGTCATAGGGTAATTTTGAATACAGAGCTGGTGCAGATGCTTGAGCCATATTATGGAAAAGCAAGGTATATCCATCGGGACTCGCTTTGGCAACCTTAGCAGCGCCAATAGTTCCACCAGCACCGCCAGAGTTTTCAACAATGACGGTTTGCCCTAAATCTTTAGACATAGACTGCGCCAAAATTCTACCCAATACATCTGTAGAGCCGCCTGGCGGAAATGGTACGACGATCGAGATCTGCTTTTCAGGATATACGGCAAACGCTAGAGATGCTGACAAGCAACTGAATACCAAAAGAAGTTTGTGGATGATTTTCATAAAATTCCCATTAGATAATTACAGGATTAGAGAGTCGCAGACCTGACATAGTCGAACATGGCAGTATGATCTGCGCCCTTACCAAGCTTCTCATCCGCCTCTTTGGCAGTGAGAACACATTGCTTTGCTAAGCTTGCATAGCAATTCATATTCTCTATAAAGTTTAGCGCAATTTGCACATCCTTACGCATTAAAGCTAGCGAGAAGCCAGAATTAAAAGCCTCATTGAGCATGAAATTTTCAACCTTGTTTTCAGTCGTATTATTACGACCGGTTGAAGCATTAAATACTTGATTTACTACATGAGGATCCAATCCAAACTGATTGGCTGCATTGAGCGCCTCAGAGGCGGCAATCAAGCCAGCTGCAGATACGTAATTATTCAAAGCCTTTACTGCATGCGCTGCACCTGCATCGCCAACATGCACAATACTCTTACCCATACATTCCAGTAGCGGATGAACCTCTCCAAAATATTCTTTCTTTCCACCAACAATAATGGCTAGTGATCCATCAATTGCTTTTTTAACCCCTCCAGATACTGGCGCATCAACAAACTTAATACCTAACTTCTCTAATTTTTGATTGTTCTCCTTAGAGGAGATCGGGCTAGATGAGCTCATATCTATTAGGTAACTATTCTTGCGCAAGTGAGTAGCAATACCTACAGATCCATTGTTGCCCCACAAGAGCGCATCAATAATGGTGCTATCAGGCAGCATTAAGATCGTGAGATTGGCATCTTGTATTGCTTGTTCAGGGCTCGATACAAAATGAAATCCTTTGTCATCCAAAAACTTTGCCGCTACCTCTTGATTAAGATCAAATCCAGCAATCTGATATCCGGCCTTCAGGAGGTTTTTTGCCATGGGGACTCCCATAAGCCCCAAACCCACAAAAGCAATCTTTGTATCGGATGCTTGCATTAGATACCCATTTCTTTAAATACTTCCTTAGCCACGCGGAAACTATCAATAGCAGCTGGGACACCGCAATAAATTGCAACCTGTAAAAAGACCTCTTGAATTTCTTCTTTTGTTAAGCCATTGTTAATAGCTCCTCTGACGTGCAACTTCAACTCATGTGGTCGATTAAGCGCTGCAATCATGGCGAGATTTAAAAAGCTACGTGTTTTTCTTTCTAGGCCTGGACGATTCCAAACCTCGTTCCAGCAATACTCTGTTACCAATTCTTGCATGGGCATATTAAAATCATCCGCATTCTTGAGTGAGTTCTCAACATACTCAGCGCCTAATACTTCTTTGCGGGTTTTTAGCCCTTTTTCAAAATTCTCGCGATTCATAACTGCTCCTAGTGATTGATTTTTTGATTAAATGACTGGTAGACTTTTTATCAGAAAATAATATTACCTCTTTTCCCCTCTCAACCCAGAAAAAGCTGAGATGACTGACCCTATCCAGATTTCACTCAAAGCGTAAATTGACATAAAACTAATGTAAGATACCAATATTCTCAAGGCAAGAACAATAAGAAGAAACTCAACAAAAAATACCAAAGGGAGAGTCATGATGAAAACTATTTTCGGGAAGTTAGCTTTTGCATTATCTGGAGTAACAATAGCAACCACAGCGTATTGCGGCACTTACGTATATATCTCAAATATTGAAGATGCTGATATAGCAGCTTATGAGCTAACAACTGGGTCAAGTCCACGCTTAAATTTGGTTGGACGATTTCCTGCTGGAAAATTTGCAATGCCTATGGCCGTAACACCCGATGGTAAAAATTTATATGCCTCGGTACGCTCTAAGCCATTTTCCTTATACATGTACCAAATAGACCAGTCCAATGGGCAACTAAAATGGACTGGGTCAATTCCATTGGCCGATAGCATGGTTGCTGTATCTACTGATAAAACTGGCAAATGGTTATTAGCGACCTCTTTTGGCGGCCATAACAACAGCGTGAACCAAATACAAGCAAATGGCTATGTCAATCCCGTTCCGGCGGAAGCATTTCCAAGTGGCGGTAAAAATCCACACGCCATCATATTTGACCAGTCCAATAAGTTTGTCTATGTACCCCAGCTAGGTACAGATGAAATCAAAATCCATACTTTTAATGCATCTCAAGCCAAACCCCTCTCTGAGACATCAACTTCAGTAGCCCTCCAAAAACAACAAGGTCCAAGACATATTGTTATTTCGGACGATAATAAATTTGCCTATGTCATTACAGAAATGACTGGTGAGGTAGTAGCCTTCTCTCGAGATATCAAATCAGGGGCATTAACTCAAATTCAGGCTGTATCTAGCCTTCCAGCCGATAGTAAATTAGTCCCTGGCAGACCAAGGCCTCCGACTGGTTCACCAGAGGCGACTGCATTTGATGACTCCAATATGATTTTCTGTGCTGAAATTAAATTGACACCTAATGGTAAATTTCTATACACCTCAGAGAGAACTAAGAGCACATTAAGCGGCTTTGAAGTCAACCCTCAAACAGGCAAAGTAAAGTATCTTTTTACTATTCCCACAGAAGAAATGCCGAGAGGATTTAATGTTGATCCTAGTGGTCAATTTTTAGTTGCCTCCGGACAAAAGTCTGACAAGGTGTCTCTCTACTCCATCAATCAAGCCAATGGTGAATTAAATCTGATTGAGAGAGTTGCTGGTGGCAAAGGGGCTAACTGGGTCACTTTCGTTAAAACGAAGTGAAATGATTGGTCTCAACACCAAAGCCACCCTTGGGTGGCTTTTTTTATTTTTTCAATGTGCTTAAAAACTGCTTGATTGCTTTATTTTGAACTTCATTCTCGTTCGGTGTAACTCCTGCCCCTGAAAGATGTCCCATGGGTGCAACTTCATTGATCGCAACATATTTCACTTGAGGTATATATTTTGCTGACTCCTTGGCATCAGATTCTGGATTTAGTAAATCACCGGTCCCGGCAAGAATCAGCGTCCTTGCTTTGATCGATTTCAATGCAGCAATCGTATCGCCATTAAAGCCCTTTGTTTGCCCAATGTCATGGCGATCATAAGCGCGAGATTGCCAGATCCAATCATTTGCATCCATACGCTTCCAAGAAGCATCCTGAAGCTTATTGAGAAAGTTAATCTCTGCCTCAGGACTATTGAACTGTTGATTTTGGTAGGAAGGTGTTCTGACAATCACTCCACTTAACCACCCTGCCCATAGGCGCATTCCCTTTTCAACGGGCTTGTCATATTTACCGCCCTGGTAAGCCGAGTCAGCCATGATGCTTTGTCTGAGCATCTCAAGAACTCCAGAAGTCCATGCATGGGTTTTAGCTAAAGGAATAATGGGTACGATTGACTGCATAGCATTAGGATAAGAAACAGCCCACTGCAAAGCTTGCATGCCGCCCATGGAAGCACCTACCACTGATACTAGCCTGGTAATCCCAAAATGCTCAGTCACTAGTCGATATTGGCTATTCACCATATCTCGAATATTGAATTCCGGAAAACTCACATTCGCCTGCGTTTGGCTATTTGATGGAGAGCTTGTCAATCCATTGCCAATTGCGTCCGTACAAATTACAAAATACTTATCTGTATCAAGAGCCTTACCAGGGCCAATCAGGTAATCAATACGATGATGATTTCCGCCAATCGCAGTAACCATCAGAATAGCATTCGATTTATCTGCGTTCAGAACGCCTTGCGTCGTGAAAGAAATTTTGAAATTTTCAATGGTGGCCCCATTTTCAAGGGAAAGATTGCCCTGTGAGTAAGTTTGATGGGCTGGATCTGTATCTTTGTGTGCGTACAAGTTTGCCGAGAAAATGGATAACGTTAAACATGCAACAAAAAAGTGTAATTTTATTTTCATAAGTCCTCTATTTAATTTAATCCTATCCCAAGAATGAAAAATGAGAATTCCCCTTGGTATCAAGGCCATAATCCTTCATATAGGTTTCTAAAAAGCTAATTTGGTTGGTTTGATTTTTAATCATCTCACTCACCAAATCACCAATTGAAATCACGCCAACAACCTGCTGATTACTGACAACCGGCAGATGACGAACCTTTTTAGCAACCATAATGCTCATGCATTGCTCTAGGGTATATCCTTCCTCAACAATGAGAGGATGTTCCGTCATGATCTGGGCAGCTAAGATGACATCGGGATCTTTTTTGGCTAAGGTCACCTTAATAGCGCAATCTCCAAGAGAAATGATTCCCTTTAGCCGATCATCATCAATTACCAGAATTGATCGGATTCGATGGTCTTTCATAATTTGCAAAGCCTGAGTGACAACATCTGCCGACTTTACGGAAAATATTTGATGACTCTTGTTTTTTAAAATCTCTTTGACTGTAGTCATATATTGCCTTCAATACATTAAGTTGAAAACTATCTTATTTAAGTATAGGCTAATATATAACATCTGAGATCCGAGCTAATCCTGATTTTAATCAATTCTAGCTAATACTAAATAAGCATGGAAGCAATCCTTAGGTTCACTCGCAATCCGATACATTAAACAATTTATCGGATCTTGATTTAATGTATATTTTAGCCATCAGAATACTGGAAGATCATGGATAGAAATATTCTAATAGTTGGAGAATACGGAAAAATATTTCTTGCTCCTCTGATTCAGGCTCTTGGAAAATCCTGGACAATTCAACACTGCACTGTCGATCAAGCTAAATCTGAATTGCTGGAGCTTGCCTCTAAGGCGCATATTCTGGTTGTATCGGCTGAGTTGGTTTACTCCAAAGACTCGACACTAGTTCAGGATCTCATTACAGCGGGTAAGCAACTTCAATTAATCCAAGTGCCATTCTCTGGCATGGAGTGGCTAAAAAAAGAATGGCTGCCTGATGGCTGCATCGTTTGCAATACAAATCAGCACTCTGAACCTATCGCCGAATACGTCATGCTGGGTATTCTGGAGTTTGCTATCAATATGCGCCATATGGACCGGGAGCTCCGCCAAGGCAGATGGACTTATGGTGGATCTATCGTGCGAGGAATGAAACACAGCGAGATTCAACACAAAACCATCGGTTTTATTGGTTTTGGATATATCGCCAAACGAGTCACTGAACTCGCTACTCCTTTTGGGATGGAGTTTATTGCGATTAGTCGCAACCCAAAGGTAGACGCTAGATTGAAGTGGTGGAAAGACAGTTCACACCTAGAGGCTTTATTGATGGAAAGTGATTACGTTCTCATTACTGCGCCACTGAGCGAAAGTACCAGAGATTTGATTAATGAATCCACACTCAAAAAAATGAAGCCCACTGGCGTCATTATCAATGTTGCTAGGGGACCGATTATTAACGAGGCAGCAATTTATAAGGCCCTCAAAAACCATGAGATTGGAGGCGCACTACTAGATGTTTGGTATCAATATGCCAGTACTGATAATTTAGAAATGCGGCCATCAGTGCTGCCGTTCCATGAGCTAGATAACGTCATTATGACTCCTCACACTGCTAGCTGGACTGATCAACTCGATCAAAGAAGGATCGATTCAGTTATGAAAAATATACAAAACTTCATCGACCAAAAGCCTTTGGCTGAGGTTGTTTTCTAAACAGCTGTATCAACTCGATACATTAGTTTTTATAAGTCGGGTCTAGCTTTTCTACAATACGCAGCATTGCAGGCCATTCCATCTCTCCAAATGGTCTTCTGACGTGAGGTTGATATAGGTGATGGGTCTTGTGAATGACTTCATCGGGCGGCATCGTCAATTTCACACCAGAAGAGAGTGCATCTACCTGAGCCTTACACGCCATCTCTAGCCAATACAAAGTATTAAAGGCTTGGGCTATGCTTGGGCCCACAGTTAGTAGACCGTGATTCCGTAGAATCATGGCAGTTTGATCGCCCAAATCTGCAACTAGGCGTGACTGCTCGTCTAAATCAATCGCAACGCTTTCATAATCATGATAAGGAATACCATGAAATCGCATCGCTGTTTGTGTAATTGGTAATAGGCCACATTCCATCGCAGAAACGGCCATACCAGCACGTGTGTGAGTATGGATAACACAGCTAACATTCTCCCTAGCGCGATGCACGGCACTATGAATAACATATCCAGCCTGATTAATACCAAAATCTGAATTAGGGTTGTAGATAACATCACCATCTAAATTAATGGTGATGAGATTAGAGGCAGTGACTTCGTTATACATCAACCCATAAGGATTAATTAGAATAAGCTCTTCTGCACTATCAGGAACTCTAGCGGTAATATGGTTGTATATCAAATCACTCATACCAAAATGAGCGACTAGTCTATAGCAGGCTGCTAAGTCAATGCGGGCTTGATGCTCCGCGGGACTGACAACATAATTGACTTTATTTATCACTTTTTATTCCATTGGCTTAATGTTGAAATCACGAATCAACCTTCCAGTATTCTCGTAATCATTTTTTAAGAACACTGCAAATTCTCCAGAGGAGGCGGAAGCTCTTACCTCAGCCCCGCCCTTTGCTAACTTCGCGCGCGTCTCTGGCTCTTGTAATATGAGATTAATTTCATTTAATAAGGTTTTCTGAATGGCTGGAGGCAAGCCAACTGGGCCAAAAAGTCCTAGCCAAGCGCCAATTTCAAAACCTGGAAAACCTTGCTCAACTACCGTTGGGATTTCTGGCGCAAGTTCCGTTCTTTTCAATGTAGCAACTGCCAAGGGCTTTAACTTACCTACCCGCACCATCGCAATACTGGAAGATAGCGTATCAAAAGTGACTGGCAATTGCCCGCCGATCACATCTGCTTGTGCTTGACTGCTGCCTTTGTAGGGAACCTGAGTCATTTCTATATTGGCACGCTTAGCCAGCACCGACATCACTAAGTTACTGGTAGCGCCATTACCCGTAGATCCATAACTAATAGGGGTTGGACTCTTTTGTGCATTTGCCAGAAATTGTTGCAAAGTATTGGCCGGATCATTCGGATTGACCACCATTAAATAGGGCAACCACACCAGCATTCCAATTGGCGTGAAATCTGTTAGAGGACTATAACTAAGGGTTTTATAAATATGGGGATTGATCGACATTGGCGCAGAAGCGCTTACCAATAGGGTATATCCATCTGGCTTGGCCTTAGCAGCAATTCCTGCCCCGATACTTCCTGCCACGCCAACTTTATTTTCTACTAAAAATTGCTGTCCCATTCTCTGAGAAAGGCGATCAGCCATGATGCGCGTGACCGTATCTGTACCCGTGCCCGGCGGGAAGCCAATGATGATCGTAACAGGTCTATCCGGATAAGCTGCCAGCGCCACTAAGGAGCTACTCAACAAGACAGAAAATCCCAATGCCCTAATAAAGAATTGAAGTTTCACTACGCCCCCATTTTTTTAAAGTTTGATGAATGGTTATAAGCAAGATATTAGTACAAATGGCCAAGCACGGCATTTTTAGGGAAACTACCCAAGAATAGTTCGCCCCCACCTTCTGAAAGAGGTTTTGCTATTGCTCCATAAATAGGAATCTGCGGCTGGCAACCAGCGATAGCGCACGGATGCTTCTAAAGCGTTCCACCGAAATTAAATAATCTTAATGACCAAATCTGGCAAACGATCTATAGAGCAACGAATCACATCGCCCTTGATGACTGGGCCAACATTTTCAGGAGTTCCCGAGTAGATGATATCTCCGGGGTATAGCTCATTTGCTTCAGATAATTTAGAAATTTGCTCAGCTACTGACCAAATCATTTGTGATAAGTCTGCTTTTTGCTTTACAGCCCCATTTACTGAGAGCTCAATATTCCCTTTGGTGAAATGTCCAATATTAGCAAGCGGAAAAATAGGGCCAATGGGTGCCGAGCGATCAAAGGACTTACCGATTTCCCAAGGCTTCTTTTGATCCCCCATAAAACGCTGCAGATCTCTGCGCGTCATATCCAAGCCAAGCGCATAACCAAATACATGATCAAGTGCTTTTTCAGCTGAGATATTCTTGCCGCCTTTGTTTAAGGCCGCAACTAACTCCACCTCATAGTGGTAATTCTTAGTCAAAGTTGGGTAAGGATGTTCTACGATTTTATTTGGCGCAATAAACTGAATGGCATCTGTTGGCTTTTGAAAGAAAAATGGGGGCTCACGCATCGGGTCAGAACCCATCTCTCTTGCATGTGCCGCATAGTTTCTACCAATGCAATAGATTCTGCGTACTGGAAATTCTTGGCTACTACCAGCAATAGGAATGTAGACCTGATCAACATTAAAAGGGGTTTGCACACCCTTGTCATGCGCCTGACTTACGCCTGTACCGCTCAGAATAGCTGTGCCTACACTCAGCTTCAATACATTTCGGCGTGTAATATTTTTTTCTTGTGTCATCTTCTCTATTCCATTAAATACAATCTTTGCAACCATCAAGATTTGGTTTATAAGAAATTAATTTCTATAGTAATCAGGGGCAGGAATAGTCAGTAAATATTCACATCTATTATTCGAAGATTAGACTAAATTAAGTCTGCATATAACCATATCTTAGGTTTGTTCTACCATCCCCATACTGGTCATAGTTCACTTTTGCGATAGCAACCTTATCAGTCATTAGGGAGACTCGCTGTGCAGCGGTAAAGTTATAGAGTCGTGCAGAATTTTCGCCAAAGATTGCTCGCTTAACTGCTCCATCTGAGGCCCCCAGAGGATTAAAACCATATTTTTTCTGCATATCCTCAGGAATTTCTAATCTACGTAAGGCCTCAATTTGCCATTGAGGGGAGCCTGTCCAGATGGCGTCGGTACCCCAAACAACGTGATCTGTCCCTAAGCCTTGAATGAGCTGACCCAACATCGCGGCACATAGCCTTGGCTCAGCAATAGTGCTTTGAGCAAAAATTTGACCTAAATCGCCGTAGACATTCTTGACACCCGTTTTTTGTGGGATCTGAGCTAAATCTGTTACCCAATCAATGCGGCCAGATTGTCTAAATTGCTCCCATCCTATATCCCAGGTTCCACCTGTATAACGAAAAGCAGAATGATAAATAACGAAATTTAGTTGAGGCCAATCTTTGGCAGCTTTTGCAACATCATCCACTTTCGCATAAGCCAATAAGTGAGGATATTGCTGCGTGATTGATGGTGGATAAAGGCCTTTATGAACACAGACATTCGCTAAAC
>Ga0209400_1001530_pt1 | contig 18441 bp, 17 predicted proteins | sample M_130807_EF_Meta_FD_187313 | JGI IMG/M metagenome (GOLD analysis project Ga0209400, IMG submission 187313) | Freshwater microbial communities from Lake Montjoie, Canada to study carbon cycling - M_130807_EF_MetaG (SPAdes) (version 2) | ecosystem: Environmental > Aquatic > Freshwater > Lake... | reverse complement strand
GGTGATGTCACTGAGCGATTCCAAGTTGCACGAGGTCATGGTGCCGCGCATCGATATCGTGGCGATCGACCAAGAGGCGAGCTTTGATGACGCCGTCACGCTGGTGCTCACCGAAGGACATAGTCGCACGCCGCTCTACAAGGAGTCGGTCGACCATATCGTCGGCATCCTGTATGCAAAAGACCTTCTTCGCATTATTGCGGCGGGCGGCCCACGTCCACGGCTGCGTGACATCATGCGCCCGGCGCTCTTCGTGCCGGAGTCGCAATCGGTCGACGATTTGCTCCACGAGCTGCAGCGTCGTCGCGTGCATATGGCGATCGTTCTCGACGAGTACGGCGGCACCGCGGGCCTCGTGACCATTGAAGACCTGCTTGAAGAGATCGTCGGTGAGATTCAGGACGAGTTTGACGAAGAGGAGCCGATGAAGGTGATGGTCCGCGACGGCGAGGCGATCCTCGACGGCCGAGCAGACATCGATCTGCTTGGGGAGCTCGTCAATCCACCACTGGAGCTTGAGGACGACGAGGAGTACGACACGGTGGGCGGATTCGTCTATCACCGCATTGGCCGCGTCCCCGTTGTGGGCGATACGGTGGCGGTCGACCCATTTGCAATCACCGTCATCAAGGTGACCGGCCGCCGCGTCGGCAAGGTACGCGTGATCTGGGACGCGGGGGCCGCGAAGCCCGTCGCCGATTAGGCGGAGATCACCCGGTCAATAATCTCTTCAAGTTTCGCCACTGCGCGTGGGTTGAGCTGCGAGAGAGTGCGAATCTCACTGATCGCCTTAGCGCGCCACTCTTGCGCCTGCATGCGTGTGTACTCACGTGACCCGGTGCGCTCCAGCACCTGCAGGCCTGCGGCGACTGACTCGGCGCCCGGGTTCGTCTCGGCGTAGAGGTTGGTGAGCACCGCGCGATCGGTGGGGCTTGCCTGCTCCATGGCGTGGAGTACGGGGAGCGTCTTCTTGTGACGGGCGAGATCGGAGGCCTCTTTCCCTGTGGCCGCCTCGTCGCCCCAGATGCCGAGGAGGTCGTCATTGATCTGGAAGGCGAGTCCGAGAGCCCAGCCGAAGTTTCGGAAACGACGGATCACCTCTTCGTCGTCGCTCGCGAGGATCGCTCCGGACTCTACCGAGCCTGAGATAAGCGCTGCGGTCTTGCGGCCGATCATCTCAAAGTAGTGCTCAACGCTTTGCATCTCTGTGCGTGCACTTGCGGCGATGTCAATGAATTGCCCCTCGCAGAGGCGCAGGCAGGTCTCGTCGTAGAGCTTCATGAGGCGGAGCACCTTGGTGTCAGAGAAGCCGAGGGTGGTGAGGTGGTGTAGCGCGACGCGGCTAATCGTGAAGAGCGCATCGCCCGTGTTGATTGCCTGAGGGACGCCATCGCGAACCCAGAGTGTTGGACGGCCACGTCGCTCGGCGTCACCATCTTCAATGTCATCGTGCACGAGTGAGAAGTTGTGTCCGAGTTCTACCGCTGCGGCACCGGGGAGTGCGCGCTCCCAGTTTGGCGAGATTGAGGCATAGGTGAGGAGGCCGAGGAGGGGGCGCATGCGCTTCCCAGGTCGCGCTGCAGGATCGGCGTAGCCCAAGTGATAGCGAATCTGTTCGTACATGGGGGCCGTAATCGGCTCCTCCCATTCGGTGAGCAGATCAAGGATGGTGCGATCGGTCGCGGCGACTAGTTCGTCGAGGTTTAGGCTAAGCAGGTCGCCCCCCGCCCCTTGCTGCTGTTCGCTCACGCGTCCCCCTTACCTCTTGCCCGGCGCGTTTGAACGCGGCGCGGTTGTAGGTCAATGCTACCCTGCACATCATGCCTGCACGTCAAAGCACTACGTCGCTGGCCGTCGTCACCTCCCGTTTCCGCCTCGGCGAAGCCGATCGCGTGCTCACCCTCCTCTCCGCGACACGCGGCAAGTTCAAGGCGATCGCCAAGGGGGTCCGCAAACCGACGAGTCGACTGGGCGGCGGGGTGGAGCCCTTCGCCGAGCTTGACCTTGCCCTGATCACGGGGAAAACCTTCGATACCGTGACCCAGGTGCGCAGCGTGCGAGTCTGGCTCGGCCTGCGCAGCCGACTTGGCAGCGCAGCAGTCGCCTGGTACGTCGCAGAGTTGGTCGAACGCGGAACGAGCGATGAGCAGCCCGAGCCCGAACTCTATGAGCTACTCCTTCACGCGTGGGATCTCTTGGAGTCCGGCGCACCAGATGCGCTCGTAGCGCGCTGGGCTGAACTGGCGCTCCTTGACGCCTCGGGGCAGGGCCCAGAGCTTGACGTCTGCCTTGCGTGCGGACGGGCTCCCGTTGCGGGCGAGGCCCTCCGCTGGGATGAGGAGGGGGCGGGCATCCGTTGTGCATCACATGCACTGGGAGGAGCGTTCTCCAGCGACGCGTTGCGACTGATGCGAGCGCTGCGACGCTTTGCGCCAGAGGAGCTCGTTGCACTCACGCTGCCGCCTGCCCCCCAACGTGAGGTGAGCTGGGCGCTGCGCGGTGCGGTGCATCTCCTCTTTGGCGCGGAACCGAAGAGTCGCAGCTTCATGGACGAGGTCTTGGCGCCATGAGCGGCGTGGAGCTGCTGCTCGTTGCCCTCGGCGGCGCGTTCGGCGCTGTGGCGCGCGCACTAATGGATCAGGCTGTTGCTCGAGCAGGTTGGCTTACGGAGTACGGCACCCTCACAATTAACCTGGTCGGCTCCCTGCTCGCTGGGCTCCTGGTAACCCTGATCGTCGAGCGCTCCATGGTGCCGTCAGAGTTGCGGCCACTCCTCATCACTGGTCTCTTGGGAGGGTTCACGACCTTCTCCGCGCTCTCCCTGCAGCTCTCACGTCTGATTACGGCGGGGGATACGGTGAGCGCGGCAGCCTACGCGGTGGGTTCTGTCGCGCTCGGTGCCCTGTGCGCGCTGCTTGGCGCAGCGATTGGGCGCGCGTTGTAGGTGCGTTGATCCCTCGCGTGGCGAGGGGTGCGAGCGGGAACTAGGCGGCGACGAAGCCGGTGGTGGTCGCGACGAACCAGATCGCGGCGAGCAGTGCGAGCATTGCGCCGTAGGTCAGCAAGATTCGGCGAAGGTCGCGTCGTACGACTGGCATCTCTTCGGCGATCTCGGCGGTGAGTCGCTGTGTCGACGCGGCCCGGCTACCAATTGGTGCAGAGGTGCCCGTAATCACGGTGCTCTTCGGGGTGACAAGCGTCGCCTCATAGGCGGCCGCAGCGGCCTCCTCGGCAGGGGTGAGTCCACGCTTGGGCGCGTCAGCATGCGACTTCAGCTTCGGGCGCTGGTCAGGGCGGAAGCGCTTCTCTCGTTTAGCCATAACTCCTCCTTACAGGATCGTTGGCAGAGGATACCTGACCCAGGTCGAGGGGGCGGCGGGGGCTGATAGGATGCAGCCGTGGATAGCCAAGCGCTCCTTGCAATCGGTGTCGCGGGGGTGCTCGTTGCCCTGCTCGCCCTCCTCATCGCCCTGATCTCGATTCGCAACCTCCGTCGCCTGCGCGCGGACTACGCGGCGCTGGTCTCGGGGAGTGAGGCACTGACCGCCGAGCAGCGATTCGCCCAGGTGCTTGAGCGGGTTGCCCAGCAGGGGACTTCATCGCAGGTCGCGGGGACGCGCCTCACCGCCCTTGAAGCGGCCGCTCCTGGCGCACTGAGTCGCATGGGCCTCATCCAGTTCCAGGCCTTCGAGGATGTCGGCGGCGGCCAGAGCTCTGCCCTTGCGCTGCTTGATGCGACGGGGAGCGGCGTGGTGATTACGTCGCTACATGCGCGAGTTGGGACACGCATCTACGTGAAGCGTGTCATTGAGGGTCGGGGCGAGGGGACCCTGGGCGAAGAGGAGTCGGCGGCGATCGCTGCCGCCTTGGCGCAGCCCGCCTACAGCGCTCCACAACGGTGACGTCGCGCGCCTCAGGTGCGGGCGAGCGCGAAGGTGGATCGCAGATCCCGGTCTGGTCAGGGATTACGCCGAAGCGCCCCACGGCACCAACGACAACGATCGCCCACCTTGTCGATGATCTAAACGACGAGCAGTACGCCGCCGTCACACACGGCGAAGGGCCACTCCTCGTCGTCGCCGGTGCGGGCACAGGGAAGACGCAAGTCATCACGCGGCGCGTGGCCTGGCTCATCGCCGAAAAGCGCGCGGAACCGGAAGAGATCCTGGCACTCACCTTTACGGAGCGTGCGGCGGAGGAGATGCAAGGGCGCGTCGACCGACTCGTTCCCTATGGCTACGCCACAACCCCAATCAAAACCTTCCACGCCTTTGGCGACGAGCTGCTCCGTGCCAATGCACATCGGCTCGGCCTCTCCGGCGAGTTGCGGGTGCTGGGGCGCGCCGAAGTCGTTCTACTCCTTCGCGAGCATCTCTTTGAACTTGGCCTCAAGCGATTTCTGCCACTCGGTGACCCGACGCGCTTCCTCGGTGACATCGCTGGCTACTTCTCGCGCGCCAAGGATGAGGCACTCGGTCCCGATGAGATTCAGACCTTCGCGGCAGACCTTCAGGCACGGGCGGGCGAAGCGCGAAGCGCAGCAGCAACAACTGCGGATCTTGATCTGCAGCGGAAGCTTGCCTCGTATGCCGATGCGGTAGATCTGCTCGCCACGGAGCATGGGGAGCTCAGCGCAGCGTTGCGTACCTATCGCACGATCTTGAACGAGCGTGGTCTGCTCGACTTTGGGGATCAGGTGCTGCGCGCCTATGAACTGCTCCGCGACGACCCCCTTGTGGCCGCACGTGCGCGGGAGCAGCATCGCTGGATCTTGGTGGATGAGTACCAAGATACGAACCGACTGCAGGGGGCGCTGGTGGATCTTCTCTCGGACGGGCGGCGCAATCTCACCGTCGTCGGCGATGACGACCAGTCGATCTATCGTTTCCGTGGCGCAGCGATCAGCAATATTCTGAACTTCACCGAGCGGTACCCCGACGCGAGCAAGGTGGTCTTGACGAAGAACTACCGCAGCACGGGCTCCGTGCTCACCGCCGCGCGACGTCTGATTCGCTTCAACGACCCGCATCGACTTGAAGTTCGCCTCGGCATCTCAAAGGAGCTCACCCCAGAGGGGATGCCCGGCGATGCGCCTCCGGTCACCTTCCGCCGATTCCGGACGACGGCGAACGAGGCCGATTGGATTGCCGCGGAGATCCGCGACTCCATCGCGGGTGGGCGACGAGCCCGCGATCATGCGGTGCTCGTGCGCGCGAACGTCGACAGCGTGGAGGTCGGGCGCAGCCTCAATATGCTCGGCATTCCGTGGCGCTCAAGCGGCGCTGCCGGTCTCTACGATCGCCCCGAGGTGCGCCTCCTGTTAGCGGGCCTGCGCCATGCGGCCGACCCAGATGCTGCGGCACCACTCTTCCTTATCGCCGCAGAGTCGCGCTTCAAGGTGCCACCCACGATCCTGGCCGCCGCCGTCGGCAAGTCGCGTCGCGACCACGCCTCGCTGCGCGAGAGCCTTGCAACGGTTGGGGCGGGGCATGAGGCTACTGAACGGCTCTTGGAACGCCTCGCTGGCGTGGTGCAAGAGAGCGTGGAGCGCACGAGCGGCGAGGTGCTCTATCGCTGGCTCCGTGAGTCGGGCCTGCTCGCCGAGCTCACCCGTGAAGCAACGCCAGAGTCCGATGAGCGAATTCGCAACATCGGGCGCCTCTTCGATGTGGTTCGCTCCCGCAGCCGACTCCTGGAACTTGATCGCGCCCCATTTCTGGTGCGCTATCTCGAGGAGCTCGGTGAGGCGGGGGATGACCCATCGGCCGCCGATGTTGATCCCGACCTTGATGCGGTCGCGCTCCTCACCATCCACCAGGCGAAGGGGCTGGAGTTCCCCGTCGTCTTCGCCGCGAATCTCGTTGAGGGGCGCTTCCCAGCCAAAGGTCGACCACCGCGTCTCGCGCTCGCTGCAGAACTTGGCGGCTCCGACGATGTGGTGCCGCGCGACCCTCGCGCGCCAGATGGGCCAACCGAGGCGGATGAAGAGGCGCTACGCGAAGAGCGACGCCTCGCCTATGTCGCGCTCACCAGGGCGTGCGAGCGCTTAGCACTTACTGCAGCAGAACGGAGCAGTGGCGGCGTACGACCGCGTAAGGTCAGCCGATTTGTTGCCGAGGCGCTCGACCTTAGTCGAGAGCAACTCGAGGAGTTCCCGCTCACCGGTGAGCCGACCTCGAAAATTGATGGCCTCACGATTGTCGCCCCACCGCTCCCAGTTCTCCCCGTACGTGAACCTGGGGCGGGAGAGAGCGCGCCACTCACGTTGAGCTTCACGGCGATTGAGGCCTTCATTGCCTGTCCACTGCGCTACCACTATCAGCAACGCCTCCGCATTCCGTTGCCACCGCATCACTCTGCAACCTACGGTGCCGCAATGCATGCCGCCGTCGCCGAATTCCATCGCGGGCAGATGGCGGGTGCGCCACCACAACTCGACGAGCTCTACGCCGCCCTTGAGCGCAGTTGGCAGAGCGCCGGCTTCCTTTCACGCAGCCATGAAGAGGCGCGCCATACGGCGGCACAGGAGGCGATCGCACGGTTCCGCAGTGAGGAGATTGCGACTGGCCACGCTCCGGCCTATGTTGAGAAAGACTTCTCGTTTGAACTCGGTGGCCACAAGATTCGCGGCCGTTGGGATCGCGTCGATGTGCAGGCGCTCCCGCCCGAAGGTCGCAGTGCGCCGATCCCAACCATTGATGTACCAGGCGACGTCGTGCGCCCAACCCTCCCACTCGGCGACGATGAGTGGGTGGTGGTCAGCGATTACAAGACGGGCGGGCGCGATGATGACGATGCAAGTCGTAAGCGGGCGAAAGAGTCACTGCAGCTGCAGCTCTACGCGCTGGCCTGGCGCGCTGCAACGGGGCGCCTCCCTGACGAGGTGAGCCTGCGCTTCCTTGACACCGGCCGCGTTGCCACGGTGCCGGTAGAGCCGAAGCGCATTCTTAAGGCGCGCGAGCTGATCGTGGTTGCAGCGGAGGGGATCCTCGGCGGCGTCATGGATCCGAAGCCAGAACTCATGACCTGCACCTACTGCTCGTACCGCGAGCTCTGCCCAGCATCAAAGGCTCCGGCGGGGCGCCCCGCATGACACTCCGTGATGGAGAACGGCGCAACACGACAGAGCAGCTTGAGCTGCCGCTCGATCAGCAACCCGCCGCGCCGGTTGTTGGGAAGGTGCTGCGCACCGTCGCCACGCCGCCGACACCGCCACGCATCCCCGCGGGAGATCAGCGCCTGATTCGCCTCCTCGGCATCGGCGCGCTCCTTGCAGCGCTGGCCACCATCGGTGGCGCACTGACGATTGATCCTGTTGTCGACCCGACGCGCGCCCTTGCCGTTGTGGCCGCACTGGCCCTCACCGTGGCGCTCGGGCTCACGGCACTACTTCTACTGCGCTCGTTCCAGGGGCATCCGGGTGTCTGGCGTGTGCGCCGTCGCCGGAGCGTGCGGCGTGGGCTATTTGCGGGAGCCTTGATCGGTGGCTATCTCGCCCTGCGCATCATTGGCCTGGGCGGACCGACCGGGCTGCTCATCGCCACTCTTCTCGTGGTCGTGGCTGAGGCGGCGATCTCACGGAGTGAGATCGACTCGGTCTAGGCCTCGAATCTGCCCCTACAGAGGTGTAGGATTGCCACGCGCCCTGCTGGACGTTGGCTCGCACCGGCGGCGCTTCTAGGTGAGATGGTGACCAATATGAGCCCGAATACCCCACCCTTTGCCGCCTCCCTTGCCGCGCTCGGCTGGGACGGTACTCCAGAGCAGCGCAACCCACTTGATCGCCCCTCGTATGTAGGGCCCGTCAGCTTCGCTCAACTCCCATGGGTTGAGGATGTGGTGGAGATCCGTCGTCGTAAGGCCGACATCGCCATCATCGGCGCACCGTTTGACGATGCGGTCACACATCGTCCTGGCACACGGTTCGGGCCTCGCGCCATTCGTGAGGCGCAGTACCAAACCGGCACGCTGCACTCGCTGCAGGTGGGCGTCGAGCCCTTTACCGCCCTCACCGCCGTTGATGCAGGGGACGCCGTCGTGTACCCAGGACGACTTGAGCACGGACACGGTGCGATCTATCGCAAGGTTCGTGAGGTCGCTGAGACTGGTGCGATTCCGATCGTTCTCGGCGGCGACCACTCCATCACGTGGCCGAATGCAACGGCGATTGCCGAGATGCGTTGGCCGCAGCGGATCGGCATTCTGCACTTTGATGCGCACGCCGACGCCTCCATTGACGGATACGGCTCGCTCCACAGCCACGGCTCACCGATGCGCCGCCTGATCGAATCTGGCGCGGTGCTCGGCAAGAACTTTGTGCAGGTCGGCCTGCGCGGCTACTTCCCCGACAGCGAGACGCTCGGCTGGATGCGAGAGCACGGCATGCGCAGTCACTTTATGACCGAGATTGAGGAGCGCGGCTCAGAGGCGGTCATTGCGACGGCGATCGCCGAAGCGCTCGACGGTCCAGATGCGATCTGGATCAGCCTCGACATTGATGTGGTCGATCCGGGCCTCGCGCCAGGGACGGGCACACCAGAGCCAGGCGGGATGCTCTCGCGTGAGCTGCTCCGTGGCCTCCGCCAGATCGCGGCACAGGTGCCGATCGCAGGAATGGACATCGTTGAGGTCTCACCACCCTATGACTGGGCTGAGTCAACGGCGATGATCGCCAACCGTGCCGCCCTTGAGGTGATTAGCGCGCTTGCAAAGCGCAAGGAGTCCGGCGAGACGATTCGTTGGGAACCCTCCCGCTGAGCGAAACCGCCTCCGAGGTACGAAGCCGCCTGCTCGCTGACGAACGCGACTTAACCTCCGCCGCCGACGGCGACCTCGCGTATTGGCGGGAGGTAGCGTCGGAATCGGACGGAACCGCTCTTGAGATCGGGTGCGGCGCAGGTCGCATCCTGACCGCCCTCGACGCCGCTGAGCGGCAGCTCATCGGTATTGATCTCGATGTGGCCGCTCTCACCCTGGCCGCTGAGCGCGCCCCGTCTGCCGAATGGATCTGTGCGGATGGGCGACTCTGGCGTCGTGAAGCGACCGCAGCGAGTCTGGTGATTCTTGGCGGCGATCTGCTCTCGCTGATCACTGCCCCTGATGACCTTGCAGCACTCTTGCGAACCGCAGCGCTGCACTGCGCTCCTGGCGGGCAGGTGGGGCTCGACGCCACACTCATGGATCCGCAACTGTTCGCGGACGAGGTCGAAGGTGAATGGAGCGTTGATCTGGAGCGCGCAGACGTTGATTTCACAACGGTTCGGCGTGAAAGTCGCATAAGTCCCGACCCGCAGGCGCGTACGAACACCGTTGTATTGGAGATTCGGCATCGGGCGGTAGGGGTCGACGGCCGCCTCACGGTGATCTATCCCGACCGAGCACCATTTGCGATTCGGGCCTGGCAGCCGGATGAGGTGCGAGCCCTCGCCGCCTCCGTCGGCCTACGCGTAGCGAGGGTCGGCGCCGACGATCGTCTGCGCTGGCTGCTACGGTCAGCCCATGAGTGACCCACGCCCGATTGGGCTCTTTGATTCAGGGATCGGCGGCCTCACCGTTCTGCGCGAAGTGCAGGCGCGCCTACCAGCCGAATCCACCATCTACATCGGCGATAGCGCTCGCCACCCATACGGCACCCGTAGCGACGCCGAGGTGCGCACCTTCGCTGAAGAGCTCAGCGACGAGCTGGTGGCGCGTGGCGTCAAGGCGATCATTATCGCCTGCAATACCGCTACCGCCGTGGCGCTCGAACACCTTCGCGAGCGGCATCCATCAACGCCGATTATTGGCGTCATTCGACCGGGAGCGGCAGCCGCAGCGCTGGCGACGCGCACTGGCCGAGTCGGTGTGTTGGCAACCGTGGCGACCGTCCGATCGCGTGCCTACTTCGCCGCCATCAAAGATGAGAACCCTGGCACGCGGGTGATTGAGCGAGCCGCCTCCGAGCTCGTTCCACTCATTGAGTCAGGATTAACGAACACCCAAGAGATGAGCGATGCCATCCACGCGGCGATCGACCCGTTTCTCGCTGGTGATCCGAGCGAACGCATTGACACCCTGTTGCTCGGGTGCACACACTTCCCGTTGATTCGTGGCGCGATCGATGCGGCGCTCGGTGCTCCGATTGCGGTGGTTGATTCTGCGGCAGCAACGGCGAGCTTTATTCAAGAGATCATTTCGGTGAACGGGCTTGAGACACCAGGATCGAGCCGTGGAACGGCGGCTGACCCCGGCCACCTTGGGCACTCCGCGCCCGCGTCAGCGCCAGTAGCTCCTGAGCATCAGATCTTTACGACAGGGGATCCTGCGGCGGTGGATGCGCTCGCACTCCGCCTCTTTGGGGATGGCGCACCGCGCGCGCAACAGTTGACCCTGGGGGCGAAGCGCGGCTAGCGGCGCTCCAGCGCTGGAAGGATGGCGCGCACAATCTCAGCGGCGTTCTTTGAGGCGAGCGCGAGGTACTCCCAGAAGCTGAGCGTGGCCTCACCGTCACCAGCGTCACTCACGCTGCGGATGACCAACCAAGGGATGCCGTGCGTGCGTGCCGCATAGGCGATTGCCGCCCCCTCCATCTCGACGAGGTCGGCTGAGCTGCGTGCGGCGATTGCATCGCGAACCTTCTGATCGGCAACGAACCAGTCGCCGGTGGCGATGCGGCCGCGACGGAGGTTGATTCCAAGGCGCGCCGTCGTAGGTGCAGCGGCGCTGAAGGCAGCCGCGACGAGCTCAGCGTCGGCAGCCAAAAGTGGGTCGCCCTTTGATGGGATATCTGCGCCGTAGCCGAAGAGTCGAAAGCCATCGGCCTCTGCAGCGGCAAAGTCATGTTGCAAGACGCCATCAGCGAGCAGGACGTCGCCAACGCGATACCCCGCATGTAGGGCGCCGGCGGAGCCAACGGAGATCACGCAGCGCGGTTCAACTGCCAGGGCGGCGGTGACGGCAACCACCGACGCGACCTTGCCGACGCCGCAGCGCAGGAGGGCGACCGGGTGAGTGTCGATGCGACCGATGAGCAGCGCCCCCTCTGTGAGCCCTGGCAGTGGGTGCGGCACCAGATCGCTGGCGAGCGCCTCAAGAGCGGCGCGCTCCTCGGTCAGCGCGGCAGCGATGAGTGTTGGGCCAGAAGGGCGGAAGTGTGGCTGCATGGGGGTAGGATAGCGGTGTGCATCTGCCCGCTGTGTCCCACGCTCCGTTGCCGCAACGTCGCGGACTCTTCTCGCTCGCGCTCGCACTGCTGCTTGCCGCCGCGTGCGGCACCTCCGCCGCGCCGTCGGGGGCGAGCGGAGATCCGATGGGTAGCCCGAACATCTCACCAACCAGCGATACACGAAGCCCACTGATCCCCGTTGCTGGATACCGCAGCACTCTCACCGCGCTCACGAGCACAGGGGTTGCGCGCCTCGCTGAGGTCGGGGGGAAGCAGCCGATCACAAAGCTCATCCTCATCCGACCAGAGTCGGCCGCCATTCTTGAGGCGCTCGGCCTTTCGGCCACCTCGATCGCATCGCGCCTGACACTTGTCGCCGATCGAATCGCCCTGAAAGCTGCACTCGCCGCCGATGAGAAGGCGGCTGGGTTCGTGCGGCTCGCCGCCCTTGAGCCGGCACTCCGCACCCTTACGTGGGAGGGGGCCGACATCGTCGGCGTGCATCACATCGAAACGCTGGCCGAGTGGCCACTGCGCGCTGAGCTCCCTGCCGACACATCCATTCCTGCAGAGTGGCTCACCGGGACGCTTGCCTATGATCCTGCAACAGCGTGGACCCTTGCTGCGGGTGGCGACATCCTGCTCGATCGTGGCGTTTCCTATCGCTCAAAGCGGGCGACGCGCGGCGTCGACTCGTTCTTTGATGGCGGCCTTGCCGATATCACCGGAACAACCTGCTGTAGTCAGTTTGGCGTGCCACGCGTTGCTGCGCGCTACGTGAGCGGTGGAGGCATCAACGGTCTGATGCGCTCACTGTTCCAGCAGGCAGATCTTTCAATCGCGAACCTTGAATCACCAACACCGAAGAAGTGGCGCCAACACAACTCAGGGACAACGTTCACGGGAGACCCTGCGCTCCTTCGAGTGGTGAAAGAGGCGGGATTTGATTTCCTCTCGCTGGCGAACAATCACATTGGCGATGGGGGCGTCTATCGCATCCCCGAGACTATTGCCGCTGTTACAGCGGCTGGCATGCAGAGCGGTGGCGCTGGGGCAAACCTTGCTGAGGCGCAGCGCCCGTGGCTGACCGATGTCGGCGGCATCACTGTAGGCATTGTCGCTGTCGACCAGGTAAACCCGAGCACGCACGCGCAGGTAAATCGGCCGGGGAGTGCGCCGATTGGGGTCCCTGAGATGCGCGCCTCCATTGCGGCAGCGCGTGCCGCTGGCGCAGACGTCGTTATCGTTTTCCCACACTGGGGCTTGGAGTTCCAGGCACAGCCGACCGCCTCGCAGCGGAGGTTTGCCAAGCGGGCGATTGAAGCTGGGGCCGACATGATCCTCGGATCGCATTCTCACTGGGCGAGTGCCATGGAGATCATCAACGGCAAGCCGGTTTTCTACTCCATGGGGAACTTCGTCTTTGACCAGAACTGGTCCGTTGAAACCTCCGAAGGGATCGTGATTGAGTCGACGTTTGCGGGATCGCGGCTGGTCAGCACGCGCATGTTGCCGACCGTCATTCTCAATCAATCGCAGCCGAACTTTGTCGATGTCGCCACAGATGGCGTGCCGATTATGAATCGCGTCTGGAAAGGCTCAAAGGGTCTGCCGCGCTGGTAGCCCGAGCTGCAGTGCGCTAGGAGTCGAGCGACTCGTTCTTCTCTAAGTCCACAACGGCGGTGCGTAGGCCAATCGGCTCGCGCCCTGAGAGCAGCGCCTCAGCGATGGCAAGATCGGGGTCCTCCTCCTCGCCTTCGTCAGCGGCGTGGGCACCCGCCCCCTCGTGCGTCAGAAGGCGCGTCTCACCCTCCTCGGAGGAGATGCCCACTGCGGCCACCAGGCGGGAATCGAGCGAGGCAGCGAAGTCGTGCTCGCGCTCCAGCTCAGCGGCGATCGCCTCAAGGAGGGTCTCCTCGGTAAAGGTCTCAATCACCCGGCTGCGGGCCGTCTCGACCATCGCCAAGAACTCGCTCGGGGCAAAGGCCTCGTCGTGGGCGAGGGTCATGCCGATGGCGAGTTCGTCGTCTGCCTCGTGAAGTTCATAGAAGTACACGCCGCGCAGGCTATCACCCCGCGCAGCGCCCCTGCTTGACGCCGATGGGTGGGGCACGGAGACTGGAGCTATGAGGGTCATGATTCGTCGACGCACCAGCACCATGCGCGGCGCCATGATCTTCCTCGGGCAGGCGCTCATCGTCGCGCTCTTCGTTGTGGAGTTTGGGAGAAATCTGATCGGCGTGATCCAGGTGAATACACGCTTGGCGCAGTTGCGCGACGAGACCGCGGCGCTCCAGGCTCGGGCCGACGCCCTCACGGCAGAGCGCGTCCTCCTCGACGACGCCGCCTTCCTCGAACTGGTCGCACGCGGCTACAGCCTCGGCTCCACCGTGGAGCGCCCGTTCGTCTTGGCGGCCGATGCGGCACCACTCCCAGAGGATGCTCCAGGCTCTGGAGCACGGCGGTTCAGCCCTGATGCACTGACTCGCTCGCCGCTCGACGCGTGGCTTGACCTGCTCCTCGGGAGCTAAGGCGAACTACCTCTTCGGATCTCCGAAGATCGTCCAGTGCCACGCCTTCTCAGCCTCGCCGGTGATCTCAATCGCAACATGCTTGATCTGCGTGTACTCCTCAAAGGAGTAGCGGCTGAGGTCTTTACCGAACCCCGACTGCTTGAAGCCACCATGCGGCATCTCGCTCAGGAAGGGGAGATGGTCATTAATCAGGACCGCACCAAAGTTGAGCGCCGCCGCCATCCGATGGGCGCGCGCAACATCACTCGTCCAGCAGCTTGACGCCAGCCCATACGGCGTGTCATTCGCGAGGGTGATCACCTCCGCCTCGTTGCTGAAGGGGAGGGCCACAAGTACTGGCCCGAAGACCTCCTGCTGCACAATCTCGCTGGACTGCTGTGCGCCGACGATGAGTGTTGGCGCGAAGTAGGCACCCTCTGCTGGAACGCCACTCGGCTGCGCACTGCCGCCGATTACGATGCGCGCCCCTGCGGCGACAGCGCGGTCAACGTAGCCAGCCACGCGGTCGCGGTGCGTGCGCGAGATCAGCGAGCCAAGATCTGTCGCTGGGTCAAACGGATCACCGATGCGCACCTGTGCGGTGAGCTCCGCAATGCGGGCGACAAGCCGCTCGAAGACGTCGCTCTGCGCGTAGAGGCGCGTGGCTGCTGTGCAGTCTTGCCCGCCGTTAACGAAGGCACCAGCCACTGCGCCACGCGCAGCCGCCTCAATGTCCGCATCAGCAAAGACAACGAACGGCGCCTTGCCACCAAGCTCTAGATGCAGGCGCTTCAGCGTTGGCGCACCTGCAGCCATCAGCTCTCGACCCGTTGCGCTGTCGCCGGTGAGGGCGATGATGTCGATGCGTGGATCTGCGGCGAATTGCGCACCGATCTCGGCGCCTGGCCCGGTGACAACATTGACGACGCCAGCAGGGAAGCCAACCTCGCGCGCCAGCTCGGCCAGCCGCAGTGCCGCGAGCGGTGTGGCGCTGGCGGGCTTCATGACGACGGTGTTGCCAGCGGCTAGCGCTGGCGCGGCCTGCCAGACCGCCATCGCGAGTGGGTAGTTCCACGGCGCGATGAGTGCCGCGACGCCGATCGGCTCCCGCCGAATCATGGAGGTGTGGTTGCCGGTGTACTCACCAGCGGCGATCCCTTCGGGGGCGCGCAGGATGCCCGCGAAGTAGCGCAAATGGTCAACGACGGCGGGAATGTCCCCGTCGCGGCGCAGCTTGCGTGCGGTGCCGGTCTGCCACACCTCAAGATCGGCAAAGTGATCGGCCTCGCGCTCTACGGCGTCGGCGAGCGCAAGGAGGAGTCGCGCACGCTCGGCGGGGAGCGTGGTGCGCCAGCCACCGGTATCAAATGCCCGTCGAGCCGCTGCGATGGCGGCGTCGACATCGGCGGCCGATGCGTGCGGAATCTCGCCAATCGCCGCGCCACTCGCGGGATGGCGCAGGGTGAAGGTGCGCCCGCCCGTCGCGCCACGTGAGGCGCCGTCAATGAGCATCGTCGGCGTGAACGGGGGAGTCGGCTGCGCTGCACGGGTTGTCATGGGCGAAGGGTAGGCGATACGCCGTGCCGCTGGAAGTGGTGGGCGCGCTAGGATGCACCCATGCCGAGCGATCAGACACCGAAGAGCGCCGCACCACGACGCACGACTGCGCGTGCCGCCAGCGTGACAACTCCGGCCCCCGCCGCGACCGTGGCCCCAGCAAGCTCGGGTCTCGCTGGCAACAGCCCGTGGGCCTACGCTCCAGCCCCCGAATCCCGTGAGATCGTCACGATTCGCCAGCGCTACGGCCTCTTCATCGACGGGAAGGAGCGCGCCCCCTCAGGCGGCGAGGTGACCATCACCTACAACCCGGCCACCGAGGAGCCACTCGCCGAGATCGCGAAGGGGACCCCCGCCGACGCCGACCGCGCCATCGAAGCCGCCGACCGCGCCTATCGCAAGGTCTGGTCGAAGTTGCACCCACGTGAGCGGGCCAAGTACCTATACCGCATTAGCCGCATTCTGCAGGAGCGCAGCCGCGAGTTTGCCGTGACCGAAACGATGGACTCGGGAAAACCGATTCGCGAGTCGCGCGACGTGGACGTGCCGCTCGCCGCCGCGCACTTCTGGTACTACGCTGGCTGGGCCGACAAGCTTGAGTACGCCGTTCCTGGCCGCCGGCCTGAGGCACACGGTGTCGTCGGTCAGGTGATCCCGTGGAACTTCCCCCTCCTCATGTTGGCGTGGAAGATCGCCCCGGCACTTGCAGCCGGCAACACCGTTGTGTTGAAGCCCGCCTCCACAACGCCGCTCACCGCACTCCTCTTCGCCGATGTCTGTCGCCAGGCTGAACTACCAGACGGCGTCGTCAACATCGTCACTGGCCCAGGCAGCACCGGCATGTCGATCGTTACCGACCCGCGCGTCGCGAAGGTCGCCTTCACCGGCAGCACCTCCGTTGGCGTCACGATCGCCAAGGGGATCGCCGGACAGGGGAAGGGCCTCACCCTTGAGCTCGGCGGAAAGGCGGCCAACATCGTCTTTGAAGACGCCGCGCTCGATCAGGCTGTCGAAGGCGTCGTCAACGGCATCTTCTTCAACCAGGGCGAGGTCTGCTGCGCCGGCAGCCGCCTCCTCGTTCAGGAATCCATCGCCGAAGAGTTCCTCGCGCGACTGCGCGATCGCATGTCGATGCTGCGCATCGGCGATCCGATGGATAAGAACACCGACATCGGCGCGATCAACTCCAAGGCACAGATGGAGAGCATCGGTGAACTCGTTGCGAGCGGCGTCGCCGAGGGTGCCCAGATCTGGCAGCCCGCCTGCGACCTCCCAACGCGCGGCTGGTTCTTCCGCCCAACGCTCTTCACCAACGTGGCGCAAAGCCATCGCATCGCTCGTGAAGAGATCTTCGGGCCCGTCTTGGCCACAATCACCTTCCGCACCGTTGCCGAGGCAATCGAGAAGGCGAACAATACGGCGTACGGTCTCTCCGCCGGCATCTGGACGGAAAAGGGGAGTCGCATCCTGCAGGTCGCGAGCGCCCTTAAGGCGGGCGTCGTCTGGGCCAACACCTTCAATCGCTTTGATCCAACCGCGCCATTCGGCGGCTACAAGGAATCCGGGTACGGACGTGAGGGTGGGATGCAGGGCTTGCACGCCTACCTGAGGAGCTCCTAGTCATGGGGAAGAAGTCGAAGCGTGCTGAGAAGCTCAACCTACCGCTGACGATTGAGTCGCCAGAGGGTTCCGAGCGTCTTGAGGTGCGCCGCACTGCGAAGCTCTATATCGGCGGCGCGTTTCCGCGCAGTGAATCGGGCCGTAGCCGAGAGGTGCAGCTCGCGAAGGGCGGCGTCGCCAACATCGCCGGCGGTTCGCGCAAGGATTTGCGCGAAGCGGTTCGTGTCGCGCGCATCGCCGCCGAGCCATGGGCAGCGCGCACCGCAATGGTGCGCGGGCAGATCCTCTATCGCGTTGCCGAACTGATGGAGGGTCGCGCGGCGCAGTTCCGTGATGACCTGATCAACCACGGCGCGTCAAAGTCCGATGCGGCAGCCGAGGTCTCAGCCGCCATCGACCGCATGGTCTGGTACGCAGGCTGGCCCGACAAGCTCTCTGCCGTACTCGGCGGCACCAATCCGGTCGCTTCATCGCACTTCGTCTTCACCCTCCCTGAGCCGACCGGCGTCATCGCCTCCATCGCACCAGAGGCCTCGCCACTCCTCGGTCTGGTCTCGCGCCTCGGCGGCATCCTCGCTGGTGGCAATGTGGCGATTGTGTTGGCGAGCGAATCTGCACCACTCCCCGCCGTCACCCTGGCTGAAACCCTCGCCGTGAGCGATGTTCCGGCAGGCGTGGTGAACATCATCACCGCGCGCCGAGCCGAACTCTTGCCGCACCTGGTGCGCCACGCCGACATCGATGGGTATGACCTATGGGGCTGCCCAGACGAGCTCCTCGTCGAGGCGGAGCAGGGTGCCGCCGAGCACGTCGCCCGTGTCGCACGTCGCCCGCATGGGGTGAAGGATCGCGCCGACGCCTTCGATGGCGAGCGCGGAGAGCGCATCGACGGCATTACCGCCTTCCTCGAGATGAAGACCGTCTGGCACCCAATCGGCTCGTAGCCAACGGCTCTCGCGCCAGTGAGGCGCGCTGGTGCGAACGCTAGTCGAGGGTGAAGTCGTCCGGATCGGCGTAAGCGCCCGTCACCTCTTTTTCGAGCTGCATCAGCAGGTCGTTGACCAGGCTCGACGCTCCGAAGCGGAAGCGATCGGGGGTCAACCAATCAGGGCCGAGCGTTTCGTGTACGACTACGAGGTACTGAATCGCCTCTTTTGCCGTGCGAATCCCACCGGCGGGCTTCATGCCCACCACCTTGCCCGTGCGGTTCCAATGCTCACGAATCGTTTCGAGCATGACGAGCGTCACCGGGAGTGTTGCCGCCGGCGTGACCTTGCCAGTTGAGGTCTTGATGAAGTCGCCACCCGCGGCAATCGCCAGTGCCGATGCGCGGCGAACATCGTCGTAGGTGCCGAGCTCGCCCGTCTCGAGGATGACCTTCAGATGCGCAGGGCCGCACGCCTCTTTCACGGCAACGATCTCATCCCACACCTTGGCGTAATCGCCAGCCAGGAACGCGCCACGGTCGATCACCATGTCAATCTCGTCGGCACCTGCGGCAACCGCATACTTCGTCTCGGCGATCTTGAGGTCGATCCACGAGCGGCCGCTCGGGAAGGCGGTGGCAACAGCGGCGACTTTCACACTGCTCCCCTTTAGCGCCTCTTT
>Ga0209400_1001529_pt1 | contig 18444 bp, 31 predicted proteins | sample M_130807_EF_Meta_FD_187313 | JGI IMG/M metagenome (GOLD analysis project Ga0209400, IMG submission 187313) | Freshwater microbial communities from Lake Montjoie, Canada to study carbon cycling - M_130807_EF_MetaG (SPAdes) (version 2) | ecosystem: Environmental > Aquatic > Freshwater > Lake... | reverse complement strand
TGACCAGTATCTTTGTGCAGTAGCAGCAAGTGCCATCTTTTCATAAATACTTACATCTTTTTCAGAACGTTTAGCCTTTGATTTAATTGGAAAGAAAACAACGGAAGTTGTATCAGGAGATTCACTTGCTGGTTCTACTCGATAGTTAGCCAACTTAAACAAAGGAAGCATTGGATCAGAATTAGCAAAACGAATAGCACGATTAAAGTATTCGCCACCAACAGTCCAGTGAACGCCAGGTGATTCACCTGCCAAGATACTAACTGTTCCACTTGGTTTAACTGTAGTCATCTTTATAGACTCACGAATACCTAACCATTCTGAATAGGTATTGTCATAAGTTTTAATTACTTTATATCCTTCATCCATCCATTGACGAAGAGTTGGAAGACCTTTATTATCGGCAAAATTTGCTACACCTGATACAGAAGTTCCAATGCGACGATTACGTTGCATGATTGCGTTAGTTTCTTCCCAATGAGTAGGAAGCAGAGTTACAGTCTTTGCATATAGATAAGCAAACTTCAAAGTTCTTTTAAAATCATCTATATCTTCGTGACGATTAAGGTAAGTTTCAACTAAGGTACAACATTCATATGACTCTAATGATTGTTCAGCACATGGGTTGTATCCCATAATGCGCCAATCTTTATTGTTTTCAGGATCAGCCAATCGGCCATACTTCCTAGAGATATCCATCCAGACAACTCCTGGCTCACCATTACGAGCAATACCATCAATTATTGTATCTAGATTATCTCCTACATTAACTGATACAGAGTTGTTTGACATCCATGCCCAACCAGGTTTTGTTGGATCATAAGAATTACGCTCTGGAAATGCTTCGGGGTTTTTTAAATTTAAGAAATTAGGATCATCAATTCGACCAATAAGTAATTCAGCAGACCGCCGAACATTACCAGATACAACACAAACCCCAATGAGATTCCCAATATCAGCGATATCAGTGCGGGTAAGTTTCTCACCAGCACGTTGCTTGAAGATTCCATCAATGTAATGATGTAACTTAATGAGCGGTTCTGGACCTGCTGCTGTTCCTCCAAAAGTTTTAATTGGTTCGCCCGCTTTACGGATAAGCGAATAGTCGAAGGCAGGAGCCTTAGAGTCTGGGCGTAAGTAAGCATTAAGTAAGACTGATGTTGATTCGACCCAGCCCTCTCTGGTATCTGGAATGACATATATTTCCCCCTCTTGTGGTGCATAAATTGTGAAGTCTTTATCGGCGCCCTTATCGTCGAAGCCAACTCCAACTCCAAGCATACTAGCCTCCATCAAAAATGCAAAAGGCTTGGCTGGGTCAGTCTTAGTCATGGAGGCGGTAGATACGAAAGCACAGTTTTGTAAGGCTGCGGAGTTACGTTGGGAATTAACAATGGAAGTTCCCATTACCCATAGACCACGACCAGGTGGTGTCCACTTCAAGTTCCATAAACGATCAAATGCCTCTTTGGCTGAAGAGGCTGCCTTGGCATCTGACCATGGAAGGCGATTAGTTTTAGCATGATCTTTTTGTAGGGAGTACATTCCGTTAATGACTCTCTCACAGACATCTACCCATGTCTCTTTAGTACCATCTGGCTTAAGTCGTGAATAGGTTCTAAGAAAAGTAATTTCTCCTACAGAATTTCCCGCTGCATCTTGATAACCAAATGGCGCTTTCTTTGCTCTGTATGGTGTAACAAATTCTTCGGCTAACTTAAAAGAGAAAAGACTCATGGACCCCTACCATTTCTAATTGAATGCAAATACCCCTCGATGGGAATGCGTATTGTGACGGGTCTTAACCTATCACATATGTGTTAACTTCTTTTATTACTTAGAGCAAGGACAAAAGGGTAAAGTTGTCTCCACTATGATCCACTGCTCTCCACCCGCTGTTATCAGATAACTATTCTTCTATTGATTGTTGAATAATTTTTGTTACAGTATCTTCTTTCAAAGTATCAGGAAGTTCTCGAAGTGCTTGTGCTCTATCTCCAAAGATTGCAGAAAGAACTCCACCAGAACTTTGACGCTCTGCTGTAATACGAACAAACTCTCGATTTTCTTCTAACTCTTTTAAATTACCAACCAATTTAAACAAACGATCAATTTCTTGAGATACATTGGGATCAGCATATCCGCCATTCATTTCTTCTGCAAAACGCATAAAAGCCACTCTTTGGCCTTGCATTTCAATGATTGCGTTAAGTAAAGCCTTTAGTTGATCTTTAGTCTTTACTTCAACAGGAAGGTTGAAAGCACAATTATTATCAGGCTTGAAAGCAGGACAATTCGAGGCAACAAAGCAGGTATTGCATTGGCGAAGTGACGAGTGTTGGTTATTAATGATTGGAACATCTTTAAGAACATCCTTTCCTTCTTCATCAGTTTCAACTATTGTCTTCATCTTATACCCAAAGACAGGTAAATTTTGAACCTCTGAAGGATCTCTTTGAACCACCTCATTGGCAGAAACTTTCCGCACTTCTATATCACTGTTATCAGATGACGGGATCTCAAATCCCATAAGACCTGTTAACAATTCATCACTGTTATCAGATAATTTCTCCCCTTTACCACCTTCTATGATGTGAAAGTTTGGGCTTTTCTTGTCCATTGATTCCTCTAATCGCTTGTATGACCAGACTGCAACCTTAGTTGATTCCACCGCACTATCTTGTACAAACGCTAAATAGTCTAACCCAGCCTTTTCTACAATTGCCTTGTAACGAGGTCTGGCTTGATCCTTCATTCTTTTTGGATAACGAACTAACTTAGTTCCATCCCAGATAATAGTTTCGCCTCTTCTCATGGGCGATAGCCATGACAATGTGCTGGCAGTGACAAATGGTATCTGTCTCAGATTGTCTGGTTTAGCACATCCAAGGGCATGGTACTTAGTTCCGAACTCCTTTGAGTAACTCCTGGTAACGGCCGCTAAGTTAGTTACTTCCTCAATCTCAGCGTGAGGTAATAAGACATTCCCGTACTTCTGAGACATCTCTTTTAATGCTTGTAGTCCGTACTCTTGATGCCACACTACCCATAATTTTGGATCGTTACTGAAAAAGGGGCGTTGTTTTTCTACCCAATCTAATCCTAAAGTTATAGAGTCAAACTCTTGAAAGGCTATGGCTCTATCTGCATTGTTAACTAAAAACTCTTGGTAATCTGCGGCTAAATCAAGTAACTCATCTTTTGATAAACCAGCCTTGTCTGCTTGGGCAGCGCCTGATTCAACATACACTTGAGTCTCTGGAGTAAAGTGTTCGCTTATAAGCCATAATTTAGTTTTAGGTAATCCACGTTTACGTAAACCCCAATAATTGAGTCCCATTGACTCAACTTTCATGCCTTCTAAAAGAGTGCGATTAGAACCAACCTCAGTCCCTGAAAATATAAGTTTAGTCATCCCAGAACTCTAGTTCTTTTGGATTGGCTGCATCTTTTGACTTAGCAACATTGACTCTATTTATTGATTCTTCAATTTGATTCCATGTCCTTACTTTTCTAGGAGCGTCAGGACGACGTTCTACAGCCAAGTATCCTGGATTCATAAACATAATTGCTGGAATACCTTGTTCTTCAAATACCCACGCACACATGGCAGGGTCCGCATCTACATACATTTCAATTGGAGCACGACTACGGCTCATAACAAATTGACGTTTCTTTAAATCTTCACCTTCAAGGTTAAAAGAGTAATCAATTAAGTCATCGTAATTAATAATTCCGTGAGATTGAAGCCAGTGTTGTGCATCTTCGGTTTTTCTTGAAGTCATAAGAGCCACTCGATTATTTAAATTTAAAGCATAATAAAGCATTACTCCTGCTCGGATTGGCTCTCCTGTGTCCGAACTAAGTACTCCGTCTAGTGATACGAGTATATTCATTTATCCCTTTGCTCGGTATGTTGCCGCTCTTCTTATTAGTGTTTGAGTATCTGGTAAATCTATACCGTAAGTTTCTTCTGCTTGTTGTGTTTTATATGATTTAAGATACTCTGACATTTTTCTTAAAGCAGGAACTGTTCCATATTTTTTACCAGCCTGCCACCTATAATTATAAAAATCATTGTAGCCTTTACCTTCTTTACTAAAAGCATACTTACGAGAATGATGTATATCTTCAAACAAAGCAGACCCCTGAGTTAATGCACTTTGTAATCTAAATTCTGCGTTACGACGAGCAGCATCATTTTTAGAGTTTTGTAAATCAGTTAATGCTTGTGAATAGCGCATCACAATATCAGATGCCATTGAACGATCTTTTTGTGCTGCAGATTCCCATGCTGGATTAGTTTGTGCTCCTTCATGTTTTGGAAATACAGTCCATTCATTGTGAGTTAAATCGTAAGCAGCATAAGGTTGAATAGTTCTAATATCTGTTGCACCAGGATTTACATAAAAAGTAACTTCAAACCCATTCCAGTTTTCCATTTCTGGTTGAAGATTTTCTCTAAAATCTTCATTTAACATTTTGCTAATTTCAACATCAGATAGTCCCATGTATTCAGGATGACCTTTTCTAAATTGAATGTAATTAACACCAATTAATACATCTAGATCTCCAGGTTCACGATCTGCTGCCCATTGATAAGAAACGGCTGAACCAGCCAACCAAACAGTTGTCCAAAGATCAGGATGAAGATAAACGGCATTTAAAAAATCATAAAGTTTTTGTAACAAACCATTTCTAACCCAACCTTTTAATGTGGTGTTAGTAAACAGATGTTGATCTAATTCTTGTTCAGGAGTAGAAAAATACGATGTAGGAGAAACCTCAAGTTGTAGGGGTCCGACATATTTTTCTAAGCCATCTGAACGGTTCATAGACATAGTCTATGTCTATTTAGGCTTGTGGGGTATCTATGCCTCTGTCACTTAGTGCATTTAACAGTTTTTCCTTTAATTCTGCAGCACTATCCTTTGGTTGTAAGTTTGCTAAAACTGTACGTGCTACCCTTTCAGAAAGTAATTGACTGTCAATATCAGACACAATTTCTTTACAACTTTGATAAATATCAAAAGTTGTTGCTTTTTGAGTAATAACTTCATTTGGTTCTAATAACTCTGTAAAGATACTTCCATCAAGTCTAATTCCTACAGTAAAGGCTGTTTTAATTTGATTTTCAGTCATTAGTTTATTCCCATCAATTTTTGTTTACGTTGCGCTACACCTACTGCTACTGGACAAAAATCACATAAATATGTTTTTGCTCCTGGAGATTCTTCATATTTTTCCATACCTTCGGCTCTACGTTCTTTGACAGTTTTTGGTACTAACATTTTGTCTCTAGTATGCCAATCGGAACAGCCATCTGTAGGTTTATTATGACGTTTATAACAAGTCATTGCATCATCCATAAATATAGAACGTGAGTCATAAAAACTATCATCTATTTCTGCAAGACCAGCAGATCCTCCGCCTTTAATTTGGCGAATAATTTCTTTTTTAGATTCAGACTTAGCCCAAGCCCTTAAAGGTAATACAAATAATTTACCTTTATGAGGTTCTCCAGAAGGAAATACATGGTTATCACAAGCAACAGCCAATAAGTAATCTTGTTCTGGAGCACCTTCATAAGGAGGTAACTCTTCTAAAGTTTGACATACAAGACAAAACAATAAACGAAACATTGGTTCATTGTCTTTTTTCTTTTCACCAAGAATAGGTACGTTACTCATGCTGCTCCTTGTAGTAGTCCGTGTAGCCTAGCGTATTTAGGCTGCTGTGGCTATTTTACGATGATTTTGATTATGGTCTAAACGATCTGTGCGTTTAATTGAGTATCCGCAGCAAGATTTACCTCTTTTTACGTTTGACTTTGGGCGTTTCTTGTTTGCTTTACCGCATTTACGAGAGTCATTACGACCCCCACCACTTTTACTTTTTGCCAAGAGGTAGGCCGTAGTCTGGATTTTTTGCATTGTCATGACCACTTTGGAAATGATCATTAAGTGCACGTTTTACAAGATTTTGATGTTTAGAAGTTGTTACTGAATATTTAGAGGTTGAATGTTGCCATCCAGCATCACCATGCCATGCAATTGGAGTTCCGTAAGAACGAACAGTGTATGTTGGATTTGATTTACGATACTCACGGGTTTCATCATCTGACATATAGCCAGGGCCAGTAGTACCTTCTACACCTGATAACGCTGCTGCTTGAAAAGGAATTCTACTAGCAATAAAGTCTGGTGCTTTTGCTAAATTAGTTTTTGCTACTTTTGCCATATTTAATCCTGAAATTGATCTTGGTTTAACCACGCATGTAGGTGGTGTGCTTCAACAATTGCAGATGCTGGTGCAGACTTTTTACCTTTATACAAAATACCTTCTGGAAGTTTAATATTTGAATCATGTTTACCTTTATTTACAGCACTAATAGCACGTTTTGATGGTCCAAGCATTGACGCTGGAACTGGTGGATAATGGTTACCTTGTAAGTGAGCAAGAAGACCAGCACTACCATTGCGTTTAAACTGTTTATCGTGTGCAGCGTATCCCTCTGCTTGTGTGCTTCCCATTATTACTTACCTGGGTTTACCTTTGCTGGATACTCAGATGTTTGAAATCCATATCCATAAAATGGATGTAATGTTTGACGATTGGCTTCTGTAGGGGCTGAATCCATTGTTACTTCTGTATCTGGACGAGCCTTACGGTACTTACCATCAGTTGTTCCGTCATCTAGTGACTTGTTCATTGAACGTGATGAGTTAACGGCCATTATTTCTTCTTCCTGTTTGCCTCAATAACGGTTTCTACCGCTTGAGTCGATTGAGCGTACTGTTCCTTGCGAGATGCTGGATATTCTCCTTTTGGAGAAGAAATATAAGCACCTGTATCCCTAACTAAATTATGTACCCTTTGGCGCTCTTTAGCACTCTGAATGCGGGTTCTTCTACGATCATTAAATAACATTATGCCATTTTCCCCTTAATTTTACGTAACTTACTATCAGTCAAGCAAGACATGCAATGTCCACGATTGGCTATAAATTCTACTGGGTTCATTACTACGCCACAAGTAGGGCATGGTGCTGAACCGTTATAGTTCATAACATTCTCGGCAATTTGTTTTGCCTGTAACTCCATTGTCATTATTCCATCTCCGTCGTCCATTAAAATCCTCTTTCATTTGCACAAGTTTTACACACACGTCCTTGACCAGCATAATCCATAGCGCCTTTTTTACCACAAGATTCACATTTAAATTTTGGATTATCGCCTTTAGAAACTTGTGCTTTATTAACTAAACTCATATAAGAACCAGGAACACGTTTTGGATCATTGCCACGATCAGGAACCATAGTTGGCATTAGTTACTCCCTAGTGCGTTTCGTTCGGCTGCTTGATAACCAGCAACACCGCCAGAGAACCAGGATACTCTTGGTTCTGCATACTTTCTGTCGATAGTTACAATGTCATCAATTCCAGGTTGAGAACGATCTCCGTAACCAAATCTATCTGGAAATAATTGAATCTGTGGGAGAGGTGGTCTAACCATTTCTTGAATATCTTTACCAGGAATAGCCATAACCATTAAAGCCTGTTGAGTTAAACGTTCCATGTTTGATGCCCATGGGCCATTGTAAGAATACCGTTTTGCTACTTGATCAGGTTTTAGTGGAGCACGCCAAGGTTTAGTGTGGTCATACACGCCATCAACTGGTTGTGTCATCCTATTGCCCCTCTATGAGTTACCCAAGAAGTTGCTTGTACTTTATTAGGCACGTCAACATTTAATTCTCCAGCAGCATGTTGATATGCACGTACAAAATGTTGATATCTACCCATTGAACTTAAGCCTAAGTCTTGAGACATAGTTCCTGTCTGACGTGGAACTTTTAATTCTTCTAAATTCTTTGGTTTTCCTGTTCCAGCAAAAGGTCTACCCATTGCAATATCATAAGCATGACGATCAATTGTTACTGGTGATTTGTTATTTGGATCATGTATATTTTGAAAAAAGTTAGTTACTTTGTGACCACCAAGTACTTCTTCGGGTGTTTCTCCTGCATGAATTCTTTGAGCCTTTGCAACATTTGCTGGAAGAAGAGCGCTTTTAACATCGCCAGTTTTTACTAATTCTTTTGCTTCTTTTACGTTTCTTTCCCAATCATTTAAAGGAGAAAGTGCAGCAATAATTCCTGCTCCACGTTTTGTGTCACCTTTACCAAGTTTTGTTGCTTCTTCATGTGCTTTTTCATACCATTGATGACCACCTTCAACAAACGAAGGTGATGCTTCACGGTATTTATTTATAATATTTTCAACATGACCTTTAAATTGAGATTCTGCAATATTTTTATCCCAACGACCATGGGGATCTATACCAAATTTTGCCATTCTATGACCACGCTGGTCTCAAGTAAGCAAGCATTGCTTTACGACGTGCATCAATTTGTCCAGGTTGATCAGCCACAGTGTTTGCTTTACCGTCATTTACTAGGTGTGGGGCAGGAGTTAATTGAGTTTGTGGAGCATTGCGAGGAATCATATAAGTTACTGCGCCATCATTATTTGTTTGAACGGCTTTCATTTGACGAGTAATACCCATCATTGGATTAATACCTTCTGGCCAGTAATACATAGATGGTTCAATGCGTTCACCTTTGTGAACACCACGTTGATAAGCCTTTTGATTTACACGATTTTTAATTGAATCTAATAAACGATCATCACGACGTGAACGAATTGTGCCTAAATAGCCATCAGGATATTCTGCAGATGGAATACGACCAACACCGATTCGGAGCGAATCCATTGTGTCTCGTGCTACAGGAGTACCAGCACCGCTCTGATTGTTATAACCATTTAAACCGCCACCACCAAGTGACTGCCAGTTTTGTGTTGCTGAAAAGTTATTATAACCGCCAGCCATCAGACACCTCTGTTTCGACGGTTCTTAGCAATAGTTGCATATACTTCATTTACTGAAATTTTTTTACCTTTGTATGTAGCACCACGGCTTATCTGTGCTTGTTCTGCAAATTCTTGAGCCTTTGGTTTTGGCGACATTCTTTCTGCTTCACTAGTTGCATGTGCACTTGCTACAAACTCTGGATTAGATTCAACTCCAGGAACTTTGCGTCCAAAATAAACATCTCCGCCACCCATACGACGTTTATCTGTACCACCTAAATCATAACCAGCAATTTGTTTATTTTTTTCTCCTGCAGCACGAGCCTCTGGAAGATTGGTGTGTTTCTTACTAACATCTTGGAATATTTTTCCACCAGTTTTCCATGCACCTTGATACATATCTTTAGTTGCAGATACTTCGTGTTCTTTTCTAAATCTGGTTGCTTGATCTGCAGTTAATGGTGCATCTGTAATTTTTTCTTTTCCAGGAATAGAAACCATAACTCCTGGACCCTTTGGCGCTTCAAATGTAGAAAAACTACGACTGGCTCCACCTTTGTTGGCTAATTCGGCAAACTGTTCATTGCTAAGCATTTCTTCCAGCACCTCTATCAGATTGAGGAACTGATGCTGGAGAAGAAGTGTCATCCCAATTAAAAGTGGTACCTGATGTTTTACTTGATAAAGATAATGGTTTACCGCCACCTAAACTTCTATTTTTCCATGCAGTTGCAGCCGCAGCAGAACCCATTGTGTTCTTACCTAATGAAAGCGGCGTTTCTACATCTGGCGTTTCCGCCATTGAAGAATATAAACTGCTACCGCCGAATTGTGAATTCGACAATGGCATATTAGTAAGCGTCGCCCATTCCGCTTTGGAAGTTAGGATTTTGACGTCCAACAACAGAAGGAATTGTTCGTGCATTCATCATTGTTGCACTTGCTTCTGGCGAAGTCTGTGCTGGCATCTTTGCAGTAATGCGATACTGTGCACCTTTACGTTCCACAAACTTACGATTTGCTTTTGTACCATAATCTGGCTCTGCTGCTTGTGTATTTTTCTTTGGCATTAGTTTGCCAACAGCAGGAGTTCCGCTTACGTTATTAAACTTATTAGCATCGCTACCCATGTAAGCACGGGCTCCAGATGCAACAATCTGTTCTGGTGATATATCTTTATTCATACTTTTACCTGCTGACTCTAGATGGGATGAAGGTGCGCCCATGCGACGACGCATTGCGTGACCTAATGATGTCCAAGTTGCCATGGTGACTCCTTAATGTATGTCTAAGGATAGAACTCTTTTAACTTGCTGAAATGGCAAACACAATAGCGGAAATTTCTCCGTCACGGCTTTCAATGGTTGTAAATCCTGGTTTACAGGTTAAATCTAAACCTCTAGGGGCTACATACCCACGAGAAATTGCAATTGCCTTAACTGCTTGATTTACGGCTCCAGCACCAACGGCACGAAGTTTAACTTCGTGTTTATCATAAATTGCGTGGGCTATTGCTGATGCAACGCTCTGAGGATTTGAACTTGCACTTACTCTTAAAAATGGTTCTTCAGCGGGAATTACTACGGGTTCTGTATTCAATTGTTAGTCCTTTGGTTCGAATTGGTATGCCGCTCCTGGAATAAATGGTAAGGCTAAAGTCTAGGTTGGTCTCTGTATTTAGAATCTTTCATTTGTTCGGCAACTGCCTTCTCGACCTCATTATAGAAGTTTTTTCCTAAGAGCCTTGCAAGAGCGTAAGAATCTGCGGCATTATCATCATTAAACTCTATGCCCCATCGTTTGTATATCTGTAACAACATCTCTTGTTTTTTGGCATTTCCTTTACCTGCTGCAAACTTTTTAAGAGTCATAGGTGGAACTTTTAAAGGATATTTTCTAATTTCGTCATCAAAATAATCATAGATAGTTATACGTACTAAAGCGGATAACTCTCCCAATACTAAGGCTGCATGACTAGCAAGAACAGTACCTTCCATAGCGGTATCAAGAACTGTGTTGTTTTGTTCTTTTAGATAATCGTAATGATCAATAAGCCATTGTCTAATATCGGCTAAACGTTCTATTCCAAAATATGGGGATTTATAAACCCATGTTATATATTTATTTGGTTCATCATACTTTAATGCAGTAAATGCAAATCCAGTTAAAGACTGATCAATACCAACTACTACATCGCAATTTTTTGGTAAACCACCATCAATCGCTTTGGTTGGCACGGCGTTCTCTTTCATCTATGACCATTTGCACAGTTCCTAGATAACCCGCCCCGTCAACTAAGTTGTCTCTTTTTGATTGATAAACTTCACGACAAATTTTAACCCAAGCCATTGCTAATCCAACTTGTTCTTCAGTTACTTGTGTATTAAAAATAACTTCCCAACCTTTAGCAATTCGATTAAAGTTGTCTAACGGGTGGTCGTAAGACTTATTACGATCACCCGTTATCAGTCTCTGTGCTTCTTCAAGAACAGATTCATCCATATTATTAGTCAAGAACCCATCCCGAAAGCAACATATAAAATCGATTTAAATATAGTTCTATTAAATTTAATTTATTTTTAATAGAGGCTTGAATCTGTGCACGAGTTTTTGGTGAAGTAAAAACAATTCTTTCTACAGTTTCTACTGTATTTGTAGTTTTTAAACCATTTAATTGAACTACAGTAGCATTTTCATAATTGGTTTGAATTGCAGATAACACCGCTGTTTTAGTAAAAGAAGTTGAATTATAGTTACCTTCTAAATTTACTGAAATAGTTGTTGTATCTTCTCTAGTACTTCTTTCAATAGAACCAGGAAGAATTTGAGATGCAAGAGATGCAGTTACTGGATCAACGTAAGATCCTGTATTAGTTTTATACCAACCTAGTTGAACTTCTGAAGAAACAACATCTCCTTTAGCATCACTAGCAAATACGGTATTTTGTGTTTGAACAACTTGATTATTAACTAATTCAGTTACTGTATTAATTACAGGAGCGGTAACCCAAGTTTCATTTTCATATTTTTTAAATTTAACATCTTCCCAAGAAACTCCTGTTGGAAGAAGAATAGAATTTCCAACAAAACCTGCACTTTCAACGTATGCAAAAGCAACACCGTCTTTAAGTTGTACATATTTATTTACATCTGCATAAGAATTTGTTAATGGTAGTGTAACAAATGTTAATGCAAGTATTAATACATTAATTATTTTTTTCATGTTATAAATGTATCCCTCCGTCCCATTCGGGACTCGTTTGTTCTCCGTGTTATTTCCCTCGAAACTAGGGTGATGTCTCGTTCTTGATTTGATACCATCATCTCTAGGATCTTGCGATAAGCATACCGTTCTTCATAGGTATCTCCTAATTTAAGAATTTCTGGATCAGTTGCAATCTGAGCCTTGGCTAAACTTACGGTTGAGCCTTTAGAGGATGCTCCCATTTTAGTTATAAGTAACTTATTTTCAGCCAGATCCAATGCTCTCTGAGCCTCACGCTCACGCAGTTGAGCCTGAACTAACTGAGAGGCAAAGTAATCCGCCCAACCAGTAAGCGTAGTAAACATCACAGCCAAATCTTCGCTACTAAGATCGGTAATATCTGGAGGTAATACCGCTTGTTCATACTGTGGTTTAGGAAGAGCAAGACCCTTCTTCATTAATACATCTATTTCGTTCATTAATTTCCAATCAAAAGACAGGATTTACATCCTTCAGGTGAAACGTTGCATTCTGGCATTACGCTTGTTTCAACAGCATTTACAACTTTTTGAGCAGCCAAAAATATTCTTTCAACAATTTCATAATCAGCCTTAACAGTAAATTCTTTATAATCTTGATCTGCTTTTAATTCATAAATAAAAACTATTTCATTAGGGGCTTCTTCTCCAAATTGCCGTTTAGCCAATTCCAAATACATCTGCCCTTGAAGTAAGTGGCTACGAAATGGTCGACGAATGTTCTTCCATGCTTTAGTTACATCACCATCAGCATCGTACAAAAGATCTGGAGCCTCGAACCGCAGAGTGCCAGCACCAATTGATTTAATCTCTATCAGGCAGTCATCTCCTAATCCCTTAACCCAGCCATCTGCATGACCATAGATACGAAGTGGCTCATGTACTAGGGGTACCTCTTTATAATCGTGTATAGATAAATCTACATCTTTAGATACAGCCCAACCACTGCCAGTTAAACCATTCCATTGTCCATATAGAACACCCATATCTGCTAATCGGTTTTGCCATTTAGCGTGAATAAAATGTCCTTCATCAAAGATATTTTGAAGGCGAAGGTTTGGTTTTTCTCTCTTTGCCTTGCCACCATTTAATAGGTAATAGGAATACTTATGACACCAATCAGCCTTAATAATTTCTGAAGGGTGTAGTACATCCGTACGACGGTCTGAATCTGGTTGTCTCATTAGGTGTCGCTCTATCTCACCTATAAGACGTGTATCAGCCTTCTTGGTATCTAAGAACTTTTGTAACTCTGTCTTTTGTACCATTTAGTATTCCTTGTCTGTACTGAAAATAAATTCTTTTAGGGACATTTTCTTTTTGTAACTCTTTTGCCACTTTCGCATTAAGGCATTACGTTCTCTGTGGCTTAATCCGCCCCAGATCCCATGTGGCTCATCTCTTTTGACTGCATCCCATAAACATTCGGTACGTACTGGACAGTGGTTCTTTCCTGTCTCACCAAGACAGAATGATTTGGCTTGATCAGCAATTGTTTTATACTGATCTTTATCACGAGGAGGGTAAAAGATGTCAGTGTCTTGACCTGAGCATCTTGCTTTATATCTCCAGGAGTATTCTGGTTCATCCATGTGTTAGGCATCCTTGATCTTATCTCGCATTTCCATGAAATCGTCTTCAAGAAGAATCACGTAATTCTCCCCATCAAGATGGATACCGAGTACTGGCATTCTTCCATCAAGTATTGCCTCTCTTACTATTTTCTTTAAGACATCGGATTTTACTGTAGTCTGTTTTTTACCAGTCCACTTATGTTCAATCAGCAGGTCGGCTGATCTTACATCACCCTTTCGTGACCAAAGAGCCCCAGATGCGGCGTTACGAGAACCACCAATTTTTTTGGCAAGTCTCTTCTCGTGCTTTTGAGATTCTTTCTGTCCTTTAGTCTTCAAGTTCTATCTTGCCATCTTCATAACCCTCCAGCAAATGAGGGACAAGATAAAAAAATGTTTCACGCCAAAAGCATTGACTGCAACCACAGAATGGTTCTCCAGAAAGTGTTTCTGGAACTACATCATCGCTTCCTTCCCATACGGCTTCAAACAACATGTCGGTGTAATCTTCTACACCTTTTTCTATTGTTTGTGCCCAATCAGTATCATTAACTATAAATTTTTTATTTTCAATCATTGTTAGAATCTCCAGCCATCGGTACATCGGAGGAATTAAGGACAACCTTTTGTAATTCTTCCTTGAGATCAATTTCTGCACGGATACTATCAATGACTGGTTCAATACCTTGCCATTTTCTTTCTCCATAGTAATACCATCCGCCTTTACGTTGAATAATATCTTTTACAACTGCAAGAGAGGCAATCTCTTTTGCAAAATCATACTCTCCTGGTAAACAAGGTCCACCATCGGCAAAATAAAAATCAAAGTAAGCAACTCGTTGTGGTGGTGCGGTTTTATTTTTTAATGTTCTTACTTTAATTCTTTGTCCTATACGTATTTTGTTAGTTCCACTACCTACTTCAATCCACTCATCTCTACGAATTTCACACCGAGTAAAGAAAGCATAATTTTTTCCTTCACCACCTGGTGTAGTTCTTGGGTCGCCATGCATGACACCAATTTTCATGCGATACTGATTAATAATTAAACCTAAAACAGGTCTTTCATCTTCTATAAGACTTCGTTTCATTGCGGTACCTACTACACGAAAAAATTTGTTTGTAAGAAGTGCACCCTTACCAACAGTCATTTCACTCATATCTTTTTCCATTTCTGGAGCAGGAGATAACGCTGGTAATGAATCAATAACAATTGCATCAACAGATTTTGATTCAGCAAATTCAATCACTGATTGATAAGCCTCTTCCATAATTGATGTTTCAATAACAATAACACGACTGGTATCTACCCCACACATTTCTGCATACTCTGGAACCCATTGTTCTGCAGCAACCCACACAGTTGTGTGTTCTGGATTAATTGTTTGGTTTGCTGCAATAGTTTTTAAAGCAACGGCAGTTTTACCGTGTGATGGTTCTCCTATGAGTTCGTTCCATTGGTTTCCTGGAAATCCTCCTCCGAGGACATAATCCAACGTAGTACTACCAGAGGTAATACGAGGAATAAGGTCGCTCCTAATATCAGAAGCAAGGACGACCACATTATTGCCGAATTTCTTGTTGAGTTGTGCAACAATTTTTTTTGCTTCATCATTCATTATTCTCCTCCATTAAATTTACAATTTTGCAATCTTGTATTGTTATTTCAATAAACTCTTCGTTTTTAGTATAAATAGTATCTTTACAAATAATAGGGGCATCAATAAATTGTTGTCCAGAAATTAACAAAACATGGGTACGTTCATGATTTAACATTGCAAACATTGAATTAACATTTGCAAATTTTAATTTTCGTTTTGGAAAATGTACTGTACTAAAAGGAAACTCAGAACCTTTCCAGTTATGTTTTACTTCTACTTCACAATAACGATAGACTGCAGTTTCATCGTGATAAACAATGTCAATACCATATTGATCAGTATTAACCCAGGCCTCAAAACCCTTTGATATTAACCAATTAATAATTAATTCTTTTGCATTATCATTTTCTGTATACAATGATGAACTAAAAGGTTTATTCATTAATCAATACGCCCAATAATTCCTTGTGGATTCCAATTACTTTGAGTGTCATTACCTATTGAGGATTTAACAGAACCCTCAACTTTTGCTCCAGTTAAAGAACCAAATTTACTTCCTGATTGTTGTAGTGGGTATCCACAGTCATAACATCTAAGTCCAACGTTTTGTGCAGGAGACATGTAGTTTGCTGAACCGCAATCTGGACACGATTGTGTTTGTTTAACACTCTGCGCTTTTGTAATGGGTTGTTGTGGTATTGATGGTTCAAATTTTGTCATAGGTTGTTGTGATGCTGGCATAGGAATATCAGCAGGTCTTTGTTGTGGAGTCTGAGGCTGTGCTCCAAGTTGTTTAGCCCACCAGTCTGAGTTACTCATTTTGCTTCTCCCCATTTGTTTACTATTTTTACATCTGCAATAAGTGGAACTGTAATCTCTGGAATTTTTATACCTTCCATTGATTCCCGAATTGCTTCGGCTACCTCTTCTGCGATGTCTTCACGAGCAACTGTAACCAATTCATCGTGTACAGTCAAAATTACTTGAGCCCCTGGTTCGTCAACAAAACAAGAGTGTGCTCTTACCATTGCATATTTCATTAAATCTGCAGCAGATCCTTGGATAATTGTATTAAAGGCCTGTCTTTCTGCTCTAGATTTTAATCCTTTATCTGTGCTCTTAAGATCTGGAAGGTAACGTTTTCTTCCATAAAGAGTAGTTACGTAGGGGGTTGGACGTTGTGATAAACATTGTCTAATTACTCTTGCTCTATATTTTCCAATAGTATTAAATTCTTCGGCAAATCTATTTAATAAATCTTTAGCCTCTGAAACTGAACAGCCAATACTTTGTGCAATTTTTTCAGGACCAACCCCATATGCAATAGATAAAACAAGAATTTTACCAGCCTTTCTGTTTACTCCCATTGTATTTCCAATAGTGGTGTATATATCTTTTCCATCTAAATAATTTTTAACCATGATGGGGTCGTTAGAAAAAGACGCAATAATACGTGGTTCAATTTGTGAGTAATCAGCAACAATTAATTTGTAGCCTTTTGGAGCAATAAAAAGATTACGGATTAACTTTCCATACTCTCCTTCGCCTGGAATATTTTGTAAATTTGGATTACTACTAGAAAATCTTCCAGTTTCTGCACCGTGTGGTTTAAAATCAGTGTGTACTCTTCCATTAATTAAAAAACTTTTTTTATCAAAAACTTTTTCTTTACCCATAGTAGTGCGTGTTATTTCTCCACCTAAATAAGGCATTACATAAGTAGTCATTAACTTATTTAAGTCTTGATATTCTAAAATTGCATCGACCAATTCATCTTTAGTTCTATAAAATTCAAGAGCATCAGATGATACAGAGTAGTGATACATAGTTAAGTTAGCAGGGTCTGTTGCGGCAACAGCCTGACCCCTTGCTGTAAGAGCAATCTTAACTTTTAAATTAGGTTTAATTCCACGGCCTTCTGGTTTTGAAGAAAATAACACTTCTTGTTTTTCTTTTACAGAATTCATAGCAAAGGCTTTGCCAGTTATTTTCCATGCTCTTGCTTTAGCATCATCTATATCTTTTTCTAACCGTATTTTTAAATCAGTAAGTTCTTCAACATCTATTGTTGCCCCAGTTAATTCCATATCACACAAAGCAGCAATAACATCCATCTCTAAATCCCATACTTTTTTTAATCCGTTTTGAAGTTTTGGATAAAAAGTTTTATAAAGATTCCATGTAACTTCTGCATCAATACCTGCATACTTTGCTACAACACTAAAAGCATAGGCTTCAACCTCTGCACCAACCCCTTTTTCAACCTTAACACTTAGTTCTCTTTCAGCACAAGCAGCAAGATTTAAACTTATACGGTTACGACTATCTATAACAAATGCAGCCATAAGTGTGTCAAAAAAAGGCTTAGATGGAACTACTCCCCTGTAATACTTTGCTATAGATTTTAAATCAAACTTAACATTGTGACCAATTTTTAATTTGTCACTAAAAAATAATGGTTTTAATGCTTTAAAAACATCTCCAGGAAGTAACTGCTCTGGTGGTAAATCAAATATTGGTTTCCATTTGGCTTGATTTTTTGAATAGTCTTCATTTTTTAAAGGTTTACCTGCAGCAAATTTTCTTTGACCACTAAGAAGCATTTCTTTATCCCAGTGTAAAAACTCTCCGTTGGGATGTCCCATAGGAATTACATCGCTACGACCCTCAGTTGCTAATGAAATCCAAAGTACATCATTAACCACAGGTTGAATTCTATTTTCACCTACAGTTTCAACATCAAATGCAAATGCATTAACCTTAGAATAAAACTCAACTAATTCTTCTAGTTGTTCCTTTGTTGTAACTATGTTCATCATCCCTCTTTTCGGTTAGAGAATAGGGACCTGAAAACGGAAATAAACAGGTCCCTATTCAGTGGAAGCGTATTAGGCTACAGAACGAGCAACTTCTAGCATTTCGGAGCGAGGGGTCTCTCGAACTACTTCTGCTGTATACGGAACAGCGGCTGCTACAAGTTCTTGAACGGTTTCATCGTTCAACTTCCATTCCTCTGCAAGGTCACGACCACGAACGAAGTTAAGAGTAAAGTTCGTTGTAGGTCCTGTTCCCATGCGAGAAACTTCCCAGAACTCTTTTGAAAGAGGTCCTTTGCGCTCATCTTCATGAGCCTTACGAATCAAACGAGCAAGT
>Ga0209400_1001526_pt1 | contig 18463 bp, 16 predicted proteins | sample M_130807_EF_Meta_FD_187313 | JGI IMG/M metagenome (GOLD analysis project Ga0209400, IMG submission 187313) | Freshwater microbial communities from Lake Montjoie, Canada to study carbon cycling - M_130807_EF_MetaG (SPAdes) (version 2) | ecosystem: Environmental > Aquatic > Freshwater > Lake... | reverse complement strand
GCTACTGGAGCCTCTGGGCCTACTGGTGCTACTGGGGCCTCTGGTCCGATAGGTGCTACTGGAGCCTCTGGTCCGATAGGTGCTACTGGAGCCTCTGGCCCTACTGGCGCTACTGGAGCCTCTGGTCCGATAGGCGCAACCGGCATTACTGGAGCCTCTGGCCCTACTGGCGCTACTGGAGCCTCTGGTCCGATAGGTGCTACTGGAGCCTCTGGACCTACTGGCGCTACTGGAGCCTCTGGACCTACGGGTGCTACTGGAGCCTCTGGGCCTACGGGTGCTACTGGAGCCTCTGGGCTTACGGGTGCCACTGGAGCCTCTGGACCTACGGGTGCTACTGGGGCCTCTGGTCCGATAGGTGCAACCGGCATTACTGGAGCCACTGGCTTAACTGGAGCCTCTGGGCCTACGGGTGCTACTGGAGCTTCTGGGCCGACTGGTGCCACTGGAGCATCGGGACCTATCGGCGCTACTGGCTTCACTGGAGCAACCGGATTGACCGGCGCATCTGGCGTCGCTACCATCACGAATGACACTACCACCAACGCAACGCGTTGGATAACTTTTACCGGTGCCACCGGTGGCACATTGAATCCGATCTATACATCCGGCGGTAAGCTAGAATATAATCCAAGTACTGGCACAATATACTCTAATATTCTGCAAGCAACATTAACTGGGGCCACCGGCGCAGGCAATAGTCTAAACCTAATTGCTGGTTCTGGTATTAGCACTGGTGCTGGTGGTAGTATAATTCTACAGGCTGGAATTCAGGCCACCTCTGGCGGCGACGGAAAAGTAATCGTTAGAGGTGCTACAGGTGCAACAAGTAACCTTCAGGAATGGCAAAATAGTAGTGGAACAGTTCTTACCTCAGTAAGTTCCGCAGGTAGAATATCTGTACCAACCGGCACTGTGTCTATTCCGTCTTTAGGATATAACGCTAATCAAGGCTTCACTTTTGACGGTTCTAATCAACTATACGTGATAGGCGCTAACAACTATCAATCGCAATGGGATCTTGGTAGCGGGTGGTTTTATGCTGGCGGCAATTCAAGTAGCTATGGTTTGAGAGTAGGTGGAATTTTTCAAACTGCTTCTCCTTCAGTTTTGGCTAAGTCTAGAGGGACTGGACAAATCACCTTAGCTGCCCAAGCAATAGCTTCTCAGTCAGCAAATCTTCAGGAATGGCAAAACTCGTCTGGTACAGCTTTAGCGTATGTCGGCGCTACAGGAATGTTATATGCCACATCATTACAAGTTAATACCAATCTTTATGTCTCTAAGACTTACACTGTCGCATTTACTGGCGCTGCTGTTGCTTACGATTACGTGGCGTTTGCTGAAGCACCATACAGCAATGGTGCGAATATTTTTGATCTTATGTTGTATGATGGAGCATCAGGTGGGTCGGCAGCTGCCACATATAGATTTACATGTTATTACGCAGCTAGTACGTCGTGGCAAATCCTGTTACCCGATTCTTATTCGGGACCGAGAGGTCCATCTAACTATGAAGTTAATGTCGCACGAGATGCAAGCAGTAATTTTCTAAAAATCAGATTAAGAAGATTAAATGCTGCTGGTGGAACAGCACTAAGTATATTAGCTACTATTATTTCATATAATGGGTTAAGTAGAGACATACAAGTCGCTGATTCTGGTAATGATCCTTCTACATTAGCATTATTTTACAATAATCCAATTGGAAGTTACGCTGGTACATTTGGCATAAATGTGCAAGTACCCGGCGCTTATTTCCACATCAAATCATCAAGCATTTCTACAAAAGGCCAAATTATTCAAGGCGCTACTGGGCAAACAGCTAATTTGCAAGAGTGGCAAAATGGCGCTGGGACCGCTGTTGCCTATATAGGCGCCACTGGCGCCATGTTTCTAGCACCATTTGGTACCGGGTCTGGCCAAACCAACCAGCTTAGATTTATGGAGCTAGCAGCCAATGGTACGAACGCTGTTGGCTTTAAGGCTGCGGACTCAATCGCTGCTGATGTGATCTGGACGTTACCATCAGCAGATGGTTCATCAGGTTATGTGTTATCGACTAACGGTTCGGGCACTCTCTCATGGGTCATACCTGGTAGCGGAGCCACTGGCCTGACAGGCGCAACAGGCCTGACAGGGGCTACCGGCGTAACTGGAGCCACCGGCTTAACAGGAGCCACTGGCCTGACAGGCGCAACAGGCCTGACAGGGGCTACCGGCTTAACTGGTGCTACCGGCTTAACTGGTGCTACCGGCGTAACTGGAGCCACCGGCTTAACAGGAGCCACTGGTCTAACTGGAGCCACCGGATTAACAGGAGCCACTGGTCTAACTGGAGCCACCGGATTAACTGGTGCTACCGGCTTAACTGGAGCGACTGGTCTAACTGGTGCTACCGGCTTAACTGGAGCTACCGGCTTAACTGGTGCTACCGGCTTAACTGGTGCTACCGGCTTAACTGGTGCTACCGGCTTAACTGGAGCTACCGGCTTAACTGGAGCTACCGGCTTAACTGGAGCGACTGGTTTAACTGGAGCGACTGGTTTAACTGGCGCCACAGGCCTCATTGGAGCGACTGGTTTAACTGGCGCCACAGGCCTCATTGGTGCTACCGGCGCAGGATTCAGCGCCATCACCAACCCAGTTGACAACAGAGTGCTAACAAGCCTCGGCACCACCACAACCGCAAATGCTGAAGCCAACCTCACCCACGACGGAACAACATTAACAGTCACATCATCAGCAGCAGCTAGCACGCTAGTCACAGCAACAGGCTACGCAGGCACCCTATTCTCAGTAGTTGACAATCTATCGACTGGCATAATCTACTCAGTAAATGACATCACAGGTATTCCAAGCTTCGACATCAATGCAGACGGAACAGTCCGTTTAGCACCATTCAACGGCACGGTCTACTCTAACACGCTGTACTCCGTAGCCAAAGCGGTAGCAGGAGCTGGCAATAACCTAACGCTAATCGCCGGTAATGGATTAACATCAGGGGCAGGCGGTAGCATCCTATTACAAGCTGGTGTACAAGCTGCATCCGGTGGTGATGGTAAAGTCATCGTCCGCGGTGCTACTGGCGCTACCAGCAACCTACAAGAATGGCAAAGCAGTAATGGAACCATCCTATCATACATCGGCAGTGGCGGCGCATTAACGCTGGCGCCAAATGGTACGTCAACTGGCAACACTAATCCTATCAGATTCTTAGAATTAGCTGCCAATGGGACGAACTATGTGGGCTTCAAGGCACCAGATTCGATTGCGTCCGATGTGACATGGACCTTGCCTTCGGCTGACGGTTCTAGTGGCTACGTTCTTTCGACCAACGGATCGGGCACTTTATCCTGGTCAGTGGCAGGTAGTGGTGCGACGGGATTAACAGGAGCTACTGGCTTAACCGGCGCAACTGGTCTAACAGGGGCCACTGGCTTAACTGGAGCAACGGGCCTAACTGGCGCCACGGGGTTAACAGGGGCCACAGGGCAATTAGGTTCAACAGGTCTAGCGGGCGCATCAGGTGTGGCTACCATCACCAACGATATCTCAACGAACGCCACTCGTTGGATTACGTTCTCTGGTGCGACAGGAGCTACGCTAAATCCGATTTACACATCGGGGGGCAAACTAGAATATAATCCGAGCACCGGCACGGTATTCACCAATTCGCTAAAAGCAGTAACAGCCGGAGCCACTGGAGCAGGCAATAGTATAACGATCACTGGTGGCGCTGGTGTCAGCACTGGTGCAGGCGGATCAGTCATCCTGCAACCTGGAGCACAGGTCGGATCAGGAGGTGACGGTAAGATCAGGATTAATACGTCAGCTGGAGTGGACACCGGCTTTAACTTCACAAATGGAGTTTCGGCTTATCCAACATTTGACCAAAGTAGATTGTACATTAGGCACAACAATGACAGCAACTACTTGATGGAATTTAGAGCAGACTTAGGCTATATCGGATTAGGACCTACGACCTCTTACGTAGTAGTGGGTGGCAATAATACTAACTATGTAGGTATCAGAGAACGTTCAAACTCAGGAACACTAACTGTAATATCTGGTTCCACCGCAGCAGGTGGATCTCTATCATTCCCATCATCAACCACTAATATTGCAGCTAATACCAACGATCTAGTGCTAGCAGCATCAGCATTTCAGCGGCTGAATTGCACTGTGGCGTGTAGCTTAACTGGTATAGCACCACCAACTAGCGGATCCCATGTCGATGGTCGTATGATCCGGATCTACAATGTAGGAACGGTAAATTTAACACTATCTCATAATAGTGCATCTTCTGCAGCAGCGAACAAAATGTTCAGCGTCACAGGCTCCGACATCGTGCTAGCTCCGAACGACTACGCAGAATTAATCTACGATTCAACAAGTAACGGCAGCGGCGCTGCAGGCTGGAGAGCAGCATAATGGCAGGGATAAGCCGAGGATATAGACGCCGCAACAACGGGGTCGCCATGAATGGCAGCCCAGTCTATTGTTTGGATGCTGGTAGTCAAGTAAGCTACTCAGGCAGTGGGACCACGTGGACTGATCTTGCTAAAGGTAATAACAGCACATTAGTCAACAGCCCTACATATAGCTCCGCCAATTACGGTAGTTTATCATTTAATGGCTCTAATCAATATTCCACTACTAATACCGTCGCAGCCATCAACCCATCCGACAATTTCACTGTTGAGTGTTGGTTTAATATGGCAGTTGCACCAACTGGTGCGGCATTTTATTCATTTTACTCTCATTACAATAGCGGTGGCGTATTCCTTCGAGCAGTTGAGATTGGTGGTGTCTTAAAATTAGGCATGGATGGTAGAAATGGAAATGCCGCAGTGGGCTATTTTCAATTAAATGCTAATGTTACTCCAGTCATCAATAACTGGTATCAGTTCGTGTGCACAGTAAGCGGAGTCACCATCACGCCGTATGTCAACGGATTAGTGCAAACATTTTCATATTCGTCTGGTGGCACCGGGGGAGTGTTGAATGGATCTGGGACCTTTGCGAATCCAGTTGCTTGGATCGTAGGTCAGGTGCAAAACGTTGGGTATACAAATGGTAAGATCGCAATTGCTAGACTATACGATAGAGTCCTAACAGCAGACGAAATCTTGCGCGGATTTCAGTTGCTAAGTGGCAGATACGGCATCTCCACTTCTTTACCAACTACCACTACAGTCGCACCAACCACCACCACCTTAGCGCCTACCACCACTACTTCTGCTCCTACTACCACTACTTCTGCTCCTACTACCACTACTTCTGCTCCTACTACCACTACAGCTGCACCAACCACCACCACCACCTTAGCGCCTACGACGACAACCACTACCACTACTACGACTACGACTACGACTACGACGACGGCAGCGCCAGGCAATCAGTTGTACCCGACCAATGTGGTAAACCTAAGTACAACCATCGTATCAAGTACTGCTTTTACTTGGACGAACCCTGCTTATAGTCAAAGTAGCCAATCAGCGAGTCTTCGCGCCTATGTAGCAACTAGCGGTACCTTAAGCTATAGCATCAACAGTCCATATTATATCGGTCCTGTGATTCAATTGTTTAAAAATGGTGTCCAACAGGCTTACGTTGACGGTGATGCGTATCCATCTGCTTCCGGTTCATTCCCAGTCACGTCAACAGACGTGGTTACATTAACAATAAGCTATATTTTTGGCCAGATACAAAACACAATGTATGGTAATTTTCAGTTAACGTAAAAGCCTATTGCTCTTGCAATAGCCACTATGGCTCTCTTCATGCAACGCTGGCCAAGAATAACCATAACCACTCCAAAGTTTTAATGAATCAAAAATGCTGCCTATCGTAGCATGAGCATTCTCATCATTCTGCACCAATTCGTCCAAGTTGAAATATTTGAACATAAAATGGCATCCATCGTTGCGGTAATTAAAGCCCGTGGTGTCTGAACTGTGATCAGCATTGGCTTTCGATGCAGAACGCACATAAAGATTACGGTCGCATAATTCATAACGATAGGCCAAGTATATCCCGGTTACATTCTCCTGCGCCTTTATTAATTCATCTACATAAGAACACATCACCACAAAGCCAGGCAGCTCACGACATCTTCGCTTTAATTCATTTATTTCATCTCTTGACAATTCGTGGTCCTGAAAGCGTCTAGCCACCACAAGCCGGTACGTTTGATTTGGCGGCGCATAACAGATCTCCCCACTACTTGATGGCTCTGTGGGATCGCGCCCCCTGCGGGATGACGACCAGTAAAATCTGTCGCCAAATCGTTTTAATTTTTCAACCAATCTTCCGACATTCATTTTTGTCCTACTTCGTACTTCTAATGTCTACTTCTTAGCCCCTTCCACCCCCCATGGCGAATGATTTTTAAAAAAGGAACGCATTGTTCCTTAATTAAAGTCACCCATGAAAGCTGGTTCACGCGACTGTAGGACAAGCACCCAGCGACTAATTTAAGTGGAAGTTGCTGTTGTGGGTCCAATTCCTACGGTCTTTCCCTGCACCCCGTCGCCTAATTCCTTAGGTCGGATGTTCCATCAGATTCGACATCCCAGGGAATTCGAGTTCCCATCGAAGAGCCTTCTCACCCTCTCGGGTCTACTGCCAATCCCACATGACTTCGTTGCGCTCGGTTAATTGCTTAATTAGTTTAGGAGCTAATGTCTGGTGTGTGGTCGCTTCTAATGAGTTTATTGGTCGAGATTCACAAGGCATCCTGTTTAGCCTTGCTTCTCTAATGGCTTTTAGTATGCTCACCACTTGTAGGGATCTATTGCCCAATGGTGAGGTTTGGTTTGACTGACATTTTAGGCAGTCGGTTGCCCAACGAGACCGTAATATATACATCTTTCAGTCCACCAATGCCTTGCAGGTTGGCATGGTCTCATCTCGGTTCGTTGTTGTGGCAATCGTTTTGATGCTGTTGGTTATCGTGACTTGTTGATTGCGTTTCGTTTCTTTTGGTGTTGTTGCATTGTTTGCTGAGTGCGTCTGATCATGGGTCAAATTGGTGAAGGTCCAGCCTCTTCTCCGGTCTGCGGGGGCTATTTAAGCTTAGATTAGGTTGTCACACTGCCCACAGACCGGTCTGTTTGCCTGAGCCACCACCTATTCTAAAGGTTTCGGTGAATTTATTGGCATGTGTTGTTGGTGTGGGAGGATTCTAGTGTGGCCTTTTTCAGCTCTCCAAAACCTGCAGCATTAGATTTTGTGGCAAACAGAGCCACTATGTCTAGACTATCTGGCGGTAGTCCGTAATTTTAAATACAGATAAAAGCTTGGATGATATTATCCAAATCCGATGATTGATTGACTCGGTTTGAATGAAAATACAGATAGAGATACAGATATAAACAGGCACCTCATATGCGTTTATCACTAATATCCAGAGGCAGCAACGTGGTATGCATGGACCGTGATGAAAGGGGAACGGTGGCCTGAAGCTGAACCATATATCATGAAAGTACCAGAACTAGCTTACGTGTATGCGCGCTTTGCAATCCAGGGCCGGTGGCCTGAAGCCGAACCGTATATCATGCAATGGCATGTGGCTGCAGCAAATTACCTAATCTACGTGGTGAAAGGGCAGCGGTGCCTTGAAGGTCTGTCACATTTTTTAAGGTCCTAGCTGGATACGATGCTGATTTTAGCGCTACGATTCCATACTTTGAAGCGTATTCTGGTTTTCTGCCTTCGAGATCTTTAAAGCCATTCGGCATGGAGCCTCCCGTTGGTATACCTAGCGCTTTTGCAGCGTCTAATCCTGCTAGATCAGCACCGGTTTGTGCTCCAGATATGATTTTCATCGTGGGGTCCTCAAAGCCATGATAATGTCGTCTTCATTGTGAAGTGGTAAATCGTCCACTTTGCGCCATACAATCGAGTTAGGTGGGCACCACCATGAGCCATGTTCGTTTCGCTGTATCTTTATGTTTTTACCGCTTAATCGGTAGGCCTTGGCGCCTAGCTTCACGAGGTATCGCTCTAGTGGTGTGTATTTCATGGCCGTATGTAACACTTGCGTTGCGTTCTAGTAATTATATATTCAAACATAAAATAAATCAGTCAGTTTGGGGTTTGTTATGAAATTGCGACTTATTTATACTGCGTTGAACGAAGGCATTTACATTAAAGGTAGTGATGGCCAATCTACAGGTTACGAAGATTTAACGTTAACCAATTTAATGGGTGACGCAGAACGTGGTATTAAGAAAATGAATACTAGGAGTCTTACTCCTCTTTATAGCAAGCCAACTTATGCGTATAGAGAGGAGAACCTGCCGAGCGACTTAGTACACGTATATCCTTTAGATAAGAGCGTGTTGACTAAAATTCCGTATACTAAGATATATTATGCATTTGCAGTTGTGCCTTCAGAAGACTTCATGGATCAAACGTTAGAACCGGAATTCGGTCCAGATACGGATTATTCAATCAATAAATCGACTAATGAGTGGATCAATAAAGTGCGAATTGCGGTAAGGGACGAATTCGGATCAACGAGTTCATCTTACAGTGCTTTATTCGCTTTCAGTAACAGCCCAGCTAAACCGAAAATTAACAGCATGCAAGTCTTGGATATGATGGTGTCTGGTGATAGAAAATTCAGTGAAGCTGCCAAAGACGCCGCAAAGAATCTTATGCAGCAGTTAGAAAAGCAAAACACGGTGTGGCTAGCCGACATAGAAAAAGCGATTAGTGAAAAGTTTGGCAGCAAAGAGGTTAAGCATAGAGGCGCTGAGGCTACTGCTTCTGGTACTCGCAAAAGATCAATGGCAAGTATCAAGATTACACGTGAAGCGGCAGCGAAAGAGCATTTACGCTATGCTAGTGTTGCTTTGGCCAAAAAATTAAAGCAGCCAAGCAATGCCGACGAACAGCGTATGGCCGATAAACTTACTGATATGTCTGTTAGGATGCTGATTAGAAAATTTAAGCCATTTGATTTCATTGTCAGGCCAGAATCGTCTTCAAGCTACAATGACAAGTTGGTTAACTTGATCAAAAGCCAGAGCGGTTGGGAAAACATGCAGGATTTGGTCTTGAATAAGAGGTTAGGCAGAGATCTTCAGCGCGATCTCACGGCGTTGCAACCTGAGAATCTGACGCCTGGGGATATCTTATATTCCCCCGAGGAAGAGGATGAGGCTAAAGAGGCGACGTTGTTGTTTGCTGAGCAGGGAGATATTGGCAAAGTTTTAGAACAGTTTGGATATTCACACACGATAACGATGCAGCGCTTTTTCGATAAAGCTAGAGAATCAGCGAAAATGGCTGCAGACAGAGCTGCTGCAAAGCGGGCTGGGCGGCTAGTCGGTGAGCGGAGGGGCGGTAACGCTATAAAATTGGCTGATGCACAAAGGATACTGTCTACTGGGTCGCAATTAGGGTTCGATATGTCGAAATTACAGTCGCAGTTTACACCTCAAGTGCTATCACAAGATGAGATTGGACCTACTGAAGAACAAGTAATTTACGATCCTGACCACAAAGAATTGGCAGTGGATCGATCCTTTAGAGTAAATGAACTTTGGGTGAATCTATGGGCCGTTAACAAGATCTGCCAAGTGCTGCTAGCGATTCAGCAGCAACTTAACGTTAAGCCTCAAATTAAGCAAATGACAGCTATAAATCAAGTGAAGGAGTTGCTCGATCTCTTTTCCATCGATGTTGAACCTAAAGCGCTTGCAGGCAAACGTGTTTTGATCGTGGACGATAATGTCGATAACCAGTCCACCATGGTGATTTGCAAAAGATTGATTGAAGAGTACAGGCCTAGAGAAATTATAATGTTCACTCCGTTCTACATGCGCGTGGACTAGCACTTGTCCATTGATAACAATATATCTTCCATCCAGCATAATGCTATGTCTAAGCAATCCGGATCACTAAGCTCGCATATGATTGAATCGTGCTTAGTGACCGCATCTTCATCATTATAGTCATACATTGCAGTGAATATGATTTGGTCGCCATCTACGTATGATGAAAAACTCGCATCACCTTGATATAAGTATTTAAGCTTATTGAGTAATAGATGCACAATGTCGTCACCAGGTCGGTTTCGTAATGAGGAAATACGCTCAGTTACCATAATTCGCTCCGTGATATGGTCTAGGCTATTGCATGACTGCTTGTGACAATACTGTAGAGCTGCAGTAATTATATATTCAAACATAAAGCATGAGATCGGTGCTTTTAGTAAGAAGCACCAGGCCAAAGACGGCAATCCTGATAAGGCGATATGCAAGGCCTTAAAGAAATGGGATTGTTAATATGTCCATCGTCTGGTCTCCGTTAGGTCTCGTGGGCCCCGCCGCGGCGCGCGGCGGGCGTCCCGCCCCCGTCTTACTGTGGCAGCCCACGGCGCAGGGAGGAATCCCCCCGCAGTTCATCCCGCACTTCCATCCACAAGCGACCAAGTAGATTGTCTCCGACCCAGATCTGATCTTTGTATTTGGCTCCCCACGGTGAGTGGCTAGCACGTTTGCTTGTGTCTTCGATGATGGCGGCGTCTTTTGTCGCCAGAAGTTCATTCCGCAAGTGTGGGTGTTGTTCGATTTTTAGCCTGAGGACCATTCGCATATTGTCTAGGTCCTCGGCTCCTATTTTTTCAATGACCATCGATTTTTTATTCTTTTTTGCAATCATTTTTGCGGTCATTGGCGATGTTGCTGCGTGTATTGCGTTGATGATTGTTTCGTCTTCGAAACGCAAAGCTTGGAATAAAGCTTCTGCGGTTCTCCATGTTCGGCCACCATACGTGATTTTGTGTGCGCTCATGTTGCCTAACCAGCCGAAAGGCAACGCTACTTTTGTAAATGCGATCATCGTTTCTCCTTTGGTTACGTTTTCATGTGACAGCTAAACTGCAGGATGATAACCCCCCCATGTTTCTTCGTTGGAACATGGGGGGGTGCCCTTCTGTGGCAGCCCAGGCGCAGGGGAGAAACCCCCTGCTACTACTTCGACTGTACCAGCTCGACCAGCTTGTCCTTGTTCGTTTCGAACCAAGCGGCAAAAGTCTCTTCTACGTCGTCCTTGGACTTGGCAAACAGGTCAGCCCACTTTCCAAAGGTTTAAAGCCGAAGCAGAATGCTTTATGCATACAGTCAATAATCTTAGTGAGGAGAGGCGTAAAAGTATTCATTTTTGTAGCGAGCGGCAACTCGTCCACTTTGCGCCATGCAAACGAGTTAGGTGGACACCACCATGATCCATGCTCGTTACGCTGTATTTTTATGTTTTTACCGTTTAATCGGTATGCCTTGGCGCCTAGCTTAACAAGATATCGTTCTAGTGGTGTGTATTTCATAGCTGCCTGTGGCATTCGTGGTGCGCTATAAAAATTATATACTCAAACATAAAATATTGGGCTTTGGAGCTATAATGAAATTAGCATTAATTTTGGAAGCAAAGTTGGATCGTCCTTGGCTGGAGAAACAACTTGGCAGAGGCAATCCTACAGTTGAAAAAATAATCGACACTGACCCTAGCGATGGGGCGTTCTATAAGTGGTTGACGCAGTTATATAAAACTCATGGCACTGACGATTTTCTTAAGCCGCAGTTAAAACAAGATTTAGAGGAGTGGATTAATAGCTTTCAAGCTATAAAAAATGCTGGTCTAAGTTCTGATTTAAACAATAAGGATTTAGATTACTTTCAAGAGACTTTGGAGAAGACCAGAGAATATAAGGCCACTCAGGCTTCGCGCAAGCGGCTGAGTGGCGTACACTACTTGGGTAAGGAATATCATGGTGCCAAGGTGTTGCTTGACGATGGGACCTTTAAACTGTTTAAGGTAGAGGGTACGAGTCCAGAAGCAGTTAATGCGCTAGCGAAACTAGGTATCGGCACTGCATGGTGTACAAGAATTGGCGCAGATAAAGAAATGGGCTCAAGCTACCTTGCCAAATCTCCGCAGTACGTGCTATACAAAAATCGAAAACCATTATATCAATTCGATGATTACTCGTTTAAAGATGTTGATAATGAAAATTGCACCATATCTATAGATGCGATCAGAGCGTTGGCATCGAACGGGAAATTTGTCGATGACGTAATCAATAGCCCATATAATAAGAAACTTGGTGAGCTTTGTGAGATCATAGAGGCTTTTTCAGATTTAGATGACATGAGTCCATTAGAAATGAGCGAGCTAGCATCAGAATATACTGGCAGGTGGCTTGAAGCTGAGCCACATATAATAAAGCATCCTGTAGCGGCAGCATTATATGCGAAGTATAACATAAAAGGCAGTTGGCCGGAGGCTGAAGCCAGTATCATGAGTGATTCTAAAGCAGCTGAAATATACGCAAAGATGCTCCCGCGCTTGCGTGAATGCGTCAGTACATTTACAGTAGGCGGTCAAGACCGCCAAGTTAAGATAATCTGGAAGGAATACAGGAGGGATAGAGATAATGTTAAGGTGGTTTCTTACGAGTTTGTAGACGGGTTGCCACCAGTGCAACTTGATTTGGAAGAGGTCGAGTTTGAAGCAATACAAAACTCCACTCACTATTCACGGTGGGATCAAGTCAGCTAGAACGAGCCTTAGAACATGCCATTGGAACAGATAGGAGTTAAATTTGAACATCTTATTTCCTATAGCGGGGGAAGGCCGTCGATTCCAAAAGGGCGACCAACGAAAGATCATAAAACCGTTGATCGATATTTTGGGTAAACCGATGATAGTAAGGGCTATTGAAACATTAGGACTGAAAGGGCGATTAATATTTGTAGTGCAAGGTAACGAAATAGGACAGAGCATCATCGAAGCTATATCGCAATATTATGGCGATTTTAGTGTATTCTATGTTGATGGTTTAACTGATGGTCCTGCGGTATCAGCACTCGCCGCTGAATCAGCGATAGACAATGACGAGGAATTGGTCATTACAAATTGCGATCAAATCATGGCTTGGGATTCACACGCATTCACTGTTTTCTTAAAAAATATTGATTATGACGGTATTATCGTCACATATTTTTGTGATGCGGATAAGAATAGCTATGCTAAGGTTGGTAAAGACGGTCTGGTTACAGAGGTGCGAGAAAAGGAAGTGATCAGCGACATAAGTCTAAATGGTATTCACTGCTGGAAAAAAGGTTCTGACTTCATTGACAGTGCAAGAGCGATGGTCTCTAAAAATGATCGAGCTATAAACGGCGAGTTCTATATTGGGCCGACTTACAATTACCTGATAAATGGAGGTAAGCGAGTAGGAATATATCACATTCCTAATTCGCAACATCATGCGGTTGGCATACCGGAAGACCTTGAGAAATACTTAGCGAGTGCTGCAAGATAACAGCTTAAGATTCAGAAGTTATTTTTCGTACGCAAGATTCATAATTCTATGTCGAAGCTTATAGCCAAAGCACCTATATACCATTATATGGTATTCCTCGTACCAGTATTGCCATTTGGAACCTGTGTGCCTGTATGTTGTATTTGGTAAGATGGTACTTTAGTAGTTGCTCAGGGTGGAATTTACATCCTTGTTCGCAGTATTCGTAAATGTGATCTATGAGATTGGTATAAATCTTCATGGTTTTAGGGTTACCGATCGCTATAATATCGTTCAATCCACCTCTATAATCGCCTCCAGCTGGCACTAGAATATTTGAATCGTCTATGTGAGTCAGCCATTTTGTGTCGAATTCGTTTTTATATTCTACATCTAATCTGCCGCAAACGACGTAGTCATATTGATCTATATTGATCATTTTAAACGCTAGTTGGCGTTTTCGCCACATGAAAAAGCAGTTTTGTATGTTTGTCTCGGGCTCTTTATGATTTAGGATATTATCTGGCACATGAAATGCTTTAACATCTGGGCTTTCAGTGATTAGTTTTTTTATGTTTATTGCGGTTTCGATCGCTCTGAATGGTTCATTATTATATGTATGAATATAAATATCTGGGTTTAGCTTATCTAAGAAATTATGCTTGTTAGTAGGTAAATGTGCGTTGGCGTCAGCTAGCTTGCCACCAGAAACCCATGCGATTTTCATGTGTGATGTTCAGTGGTGCAGTTAGGCCATGTTGATTGACCAACGGACTATTACTTCAAAGTCGGAGCTCTTTTTGACTGGTGTTTGTAGGATCCGATGTGAGAACATTCTAAATTCGTCTTTGAAGACACCAACTGCGCCAGTTATTGGAGTGTTGTTGGCTGTTCTAATTGTGCGATCCACGGTAATATCGACGCCGCCGTTTACTTTACTCATCACTAGGTAGAACGGATTTAATTGATCTAGCTCATTATTTTCTGCAGCGGTAGAGTCAGAGGCTACGATTTTTATCGTGTCACCAACTTTGATATAGTTTATATATTCACCGGTCGTTTCGGTTAGACTTACTGTAGATCCTGCGACAGCTATGTTGGCTTGCAATGGCAAGCCATCGGTGTGGCCTAGGAGAAAGATGTCACGTGGCGGGCAATTGCAAACATTTGCCATATCGACTTCAGGCGCGCATACTAGGCTCACTTCGCTGATAGTGAAGTAGTCACTGGCTGTATTCCCAAATCCGTTATATTCTGTCTTTAGGAGTGTTGTTTCAAATACCACTGTGTTGTTAAGTGGTCTTACTGCGGCGTCTAAGTTCGGATCACCTGCTGGTTGATAGCTCGATTCGAAGTAGATCCGTTCTACTGCTTTAAGTGGTCGATTTGGATAGCTGATCGGAATTGGATTTATTAAATCTCCGCTTTTCAGATACCAGGTTGCGTCTGTGTTGCCGTTTTCATCGACACCAGCGCTGTAGGGCAAAGCGCCAGGTGACAGTGGCTTCGGGACGTACGCTTGGGTTACTGGGTCGATTTTATAGAAACGTGCGTCATTGGTGTCAAGTGGGTTACCGTTTGCGTCATAAGAGGCGCCGAAAACAATGTAACGCGCGGCGAAATCTTCAATGTTAAAGCTATTATCTATCCAGGCGCCGCTTCCCGTACCAGCGGTAGGGTCCCAGTGCCGTGATGGACACAACCTGTGCGCCAGGCTTTCTTTAGCAAAGATTTTAATTATATTATTGTGCTTTTCGTGTTGGACCACATTTCCATGTACGTCTTTGACGATGATTTCGACTACGCCAGTGCACTCTTTGGCGGTTCGTTCTTTGATATTCATGAACATTTGTGTTTCTCCAACTATTGAACTCTAGAAAAGATCAAATCTGCTGCGATTCGCCTAAAGCTTACCATATACTTGTCGCCGTTTGTCAAGAATATGTTCAAAAGTGTTACTTTATCATAAGCTGGACTTAACACGACCTCATCGTTGGGAATCAATGTCATGCCAGGAAAAGGCACCGCTGAGGTCTTTGCAGCGTCATTTTGAAAATAAACGAATGGTACGTAATCGCTGCCCAGCATAGATTGCATTTCCGCTGGCACTATGATTTCGTTGGTAGCCACACTTGTAACATTGCCGTAAAGGATAATCTCGACGTTAAGTGCACCCGTGGCATTAGTGATTGCACCTAGGCTAATCCTAGTGCTATTAATGAATGAAGTCAGGTTAACATTGCCATCTATGCTGTCAAAAGCTTTGATGTAATCTGACAGATCAGTGAATGTGTCTGTTAGGCAGTCGTACGCTTTGTAGTAGCCGTTGCCGGTGTTGGGGCAGTCCATCTGGTACCACATAGTACCTGGGCGATATTGGCTTGGCTGGTCACAACTGCTTTGGTTAGACAGCAGACCAATAAGATACATGCGCATCCAGTCATACCGCGCTTGCGTGTTTGGCGATGGATATGTATCATGCTGTTGCTGCGTCAGCCCAACGTCGTTCGTGAAATCTATGGCGGATGTGCTGAATCGTATTCTATTGTCGAATGCACTTGCTCCACCAGTGGTGCCATTATTAGGGGTACAGCTCATTTCATTCCTCAATCGAATTAGCTATTGTGTTGACCCATTCTGAATGTGTCTTGCATTGGCATAATTTGCCTTTGATATGGTTAGCGTGACATGGGCATGTCTGATGGCAATCGCAGCCATAAGCATGCTGTATATTAGTTCGACTATATTGGGATCCTTGGCTTGCATCGCCAAGGGCCTCATTTGTTTGGTGTAATTGAGTCATATAATATATTTATCAAATGGGATTTTTCATTATACATATTCTTGCCACGCTTGAATCAGAGTAATATCACAGCGAAAGCGCGAGGGTGATGTGACGTTAGAGAATCCAGCTGAGTTAAGCCAAAATCGAACGCCCACCGGCATTGCGCTTCGGAAACTAGCGCAAGGCATCCATCCTGCATTGAATATTTGGTTTCACAAGACTCTACAAATGCATGTAGTGGGGTTCATGGGCATATTGACCGAGCTTGATTTTGCCAATTTAATGACTATTCAGGTCGATTTGTCAGATAGTAATTGGGCTTCGGTGATTGTAGGCGATGACGGTGAACTGACTTTATCGATGAGACAATATTGTGATAAAGTGGGTCAGTTGCATGATGATTTGGTGGCTGGTTTACATGTTTTATACGAAGATTGCAAGTTGTACCCTCAAGCCTTGAAGTTACAAGTATATCCTGCGCCATTGAAGGATCGCAGCGTCGCAGAATATGCTGCTTTGCGAACTGCGATGAGTTATATTAATTCATCACACACGGAGACAGATGCTCTGCCAGAAGATTTAGCATCTTTCGCAGCTGTAATGGTTTCCTCACGTTTATTCGGTTCGTTCTATGGTGTCGCTGCTTTAAAGGACGTGGCAGTGCCTAGTGGCACTAAGATTTTTAGCCGACAGCTATTCTTAGAATGGGCCGCAGACGTGAAGAAGAGACAGGCCCTTAAGACCTCTTTGCACCGAGAACGTGTCAATATTATAAAACGTCATGTTATGAAGATGACAGAAGATGATTGGGACACATTATTGAATGAAAGACCAGAATTTGCACATAAATTCATCAAGCGGTTGGAATTATATAATAAGTAATATAACAGGGAGTGAGCAATGGCTGAGTGTGATGATCTGCTGGCGGAGCACAATCTACGTCGCAAGCAAGCGGAATTGCCGCCGTTGGTGTTTAACACTAATCTTATGGCTGCAGCTAAGTGGCATGCTGACTACATGTATAAAAATCGTAGTATGACGCATGTGGAAGGCTACCTATGGAATAAAGATCGTACGGTAGCTAATCGCGCTAAGAATAATGGATATATGTTTACACATATAGGTGAGAATATAGCTAGGGGTCAGCAAACGGTGAATGAAGTAATGCAGACATGGTGGAATAGTGCGCCACATAAAAACAATATTCTTGGTAGTTATGTCCACATAGGGGTGGCACGCACTGGCGATTATTGGTGTGTGGTATTCGGAAAGTCATAGCCGAATGCTTTAATAAGGTTAAGTGGACTTAATATATTGTGGGTGCTTGCAAAATATTCTGCGAGCATTATAAATTCTTGATAGCAGTTAGTAAACGTACCCATTAATCGACGATATTCTATGGTAGCGTCATTCCATTCTTTAAATAGGTGATCATTTAAATATATGATAATTTTTAAATGATGGCTTCCATCGACATCGGAAGAATAGTTCAATGATGTGATTTCAAGATGGTCGTCGTCAATGTCATTAGCGTTATAAATTCCGCTAAGTACTTTTAGTACGCTTGGTTCGCAATGAAAGCTAAAAATCAATGAGATTTCGCTATAATTTGAAGCGATTGCCCAAATTGTCTCGTGTGTTACTGAGTAGGGTTCAATCTTCAGTGGCGGTTTTGCTTTCGATAGCATATTCTCTGTCTCCTTCAGCGGTGATTTCTTTGTTCAACTGAAGCAAAATACTCTTATCTAAGCCTTCAGCGTTCTTGACGTCGATATCGAGCCATGATCTAAAGACGTCTTGCCGATCTAAGCTGGCGTTTGAGATCTGTTGCGGTGTTTCGAATTTCTCGACCATATCCATCCACTTAACATTATTGGCTCCTTGCCGTTCTAGTAATGTCTTCACTTCTTCTTTTTCACTAGTACTCATCTCCTTGTCCATAATAACTTTGATGTTATTACCACGGACTTCTTCGATGTTTAAACTTTCTAGTTGTTCGACAGAGATTGTCATGAACTGTGGTGGGATGTCTTGTTGGCCTTTGCTTCTACCGTATTCGAACACATCTATGAATCGTTGATCCAATGTCTCTAAGTCTAGCTCGATGAATCCATGCGGGACTGAGCCTTCATCGAATTTAAACGGTATTAAACTGCCTGGGTACCATGTTTTAGCGCCGACTTGCTGGTAACAGTGAAAATGACCTGTGTAGCATCTTTTGAACTTGGTTTTATTAAGATTTATTTCGCTCCATTCTTTAAGGAGAAAGCAACTGTTTAAGATGGCAGAGGTTGTGCCTATATGTGTCAATAGGATGTCGTCTTCTGACGACTTTCTTTCGATAGCGCGTAATACGTTGA
>Ga0209400_1001521_pt1 | contig 18471 bp, 21 predicted proteins | sample M_130807_EF_Meta_FD_187313 | JGI IMG/M metagenome (GOLD analysis project Ga0209400, IMG submission 187313) | Freshwater microbial communities from Lake Montjoie, Canada to study carbon cycling - M_130807_EF_MetaG (SPAdes) (version 2) | ecosystem: Environmental > Aquatic > Freshwater > Lake... | reverse complement strand
CGAAGGACACACTTACTGAGTAATCCGCCGTGTCGGATTGTATCGAAGGACACATTTAAAAAAAAACGCAGGGTCCCTCCCATCCAACTCTACCCATCAATGACTTTTAGTATGCTTGGTTTTCTCCTGCTTAAGTTCTATTTTATGTTTTACCCCTTGATCTGACGAATCCGTATCATAGGCATAAGCGCCCGCAAGTTGACGACTCCGACATCCAGTTAATATGAGCAGCGAGGATACAAAGAATAACATCAGGGGCTTCAATACACGGTACCGATAGCTTGATGCGTGAACCGTTTGGTACCAAGAGATTATCTTATCCTTCCAATTCCCAAAAGGTTTATTTAATTGTTCCGCATAAAAATTACCACAACGATGCGCGGAATCGTCTTTTGTAATCTCATCTTCAATTTCCGCAGGGCGGGTTCTTAAACCCATAAAAAATACGGGAAACCCAAAACTTTCCCTTTTACACCCTAAATTTTTCATCCAGAAAGAGATTTTTCTGTTAAATTCACTGAAGAAAGCTTGTTCGCAACAACAAAACTTCGTCAATACATGTAGAATTGGAGTATAGAAGTAGGTTTATATTGGTTAAAAGTAAGTTATGGGCAATTTGAATAGAAATAGCGATTCAAGGCAGGCTGACCAATTAAAGTGACAAACAAAATGTTGAGGCAAGAAAACAACTCCGCCACGGCGGAAAAGACAGCGAGAATTCTGAAAATCGAAAAGAGTAGGAATAAGAATTAATGAAAAAAAATGAAATATCTATTGATTGCAGCAACAATTTTACTAACCAGTGGCATTGCAAATGCTCAGAAAGCAAAAGATGCTAAAAGTTTTACTATAAAAAAATATAAAGATTTACCCTCTTGGTTTGAGCAAGTTGAAATAACTTATATGCTTAATGATGATAGGATAACAGATCTTGAATTTATTGAATTTATTGGAGGTTATGTTCCAAACAAGGGTGAAATATTTTTTATAAACAACTCAGAAGTAATATTCCCAGAAAACCAAATTTCATTTAACGAAAAAGGAACGGTAGTCACCAAAACTTTAACATCAGGGCAGTATTCTATCCAAATGATTTGGGATACGGAATTAACAACTGGGGCATACAGCGAAGGAAAAATAATTTTATTCAACAACAAAGTTTCTGTTTTTAATTCTCCACTGATAATTTCCGGATGGTAAATAAAACATTCTGAATTTAATAGCTTTAAATAACCAATTATGAAATTAGAACAAATCAATAAAGGTCTCCCAAAGGAATTGACAAACCAACTAATGTCAAATGAAACAATCTACTATTTTTCGTACCTATCTATGAAGGGAGGTTGTGGAGTAGGAGGTAAAAAAGAAAATTATTGGATAGCTCTTTCTGATAAAAGAGTGCTCTATAAGACAAAAGTTCTTGGACAAAATAAAAATTATATTGAAAGGGATGGAATAATTCCATTTGACAAAATATCCTTTCTTGAAGTTTCAGAAGTAAAGACTGGTCAGGGCTGCCGTAAATCTAAAGGATTTGTATTAAACATTAGTTCATCGGGTGGTCAGGCTATTATTCCAATTCCTACGAAAGAAAAAGGTCATGAAATAAGACAAGTTTTTTCTGAATTGAATAATAAATGATAAAATTCCTAACATATCCTCTTAATTCACTATCAATAATTGCGATCAAAGTTTACAAGAAAACAAAAAGGCGCAAGTATGATAAATGCCTACACTATCCTTCGTGTTCAAACTATGGAATTATCGCATTTAAGAAATATAATTTTTTTGTTGCAGTTTGGAAAACTGTTAACAGAATTCGAAATTGCAATCCTTTTTCTAACAAACCTTTTATCGATTATCCATAAAAAAAACTACTAAAAAAGCAGATAAAAAAGATTGGCTTATTTGTAGATTGGATATGTTCTAGGTAGAAAATTTGTAGCCAACGTGGTTGAAATTATCTAAATCTGAGGCTGCTTTTTTACAAAGTTGAAAGCAAAAAGAAAAGCCTCTATGGCTGGAGGATTAGAAACCCTAAGAAGTTTATAATCCTGATAAGCTCCGCTTCGTCAGGAATCAAATGTCTTAGGGTTTTTGCTTTTATGGGTAAAGCCAGTTGGTGTGGAAATGTATACAGTTTATATTATTTGTAATCCTCAAAACATTTATTACAAAGGTTTTAGAACCCATGTTTCGCGTCGACTGGAAGCGCATTATGCTTAATTTTACACACTCGTAAATCGATTGCATGGAGAGGTATTTCTATAAAATAATAGACAACATTGATTTTGTTTGGAAAATCAGCCTCAATGTTTTAGATCCATACAAACAGGGGGAAATGGATTTCGGTCATTATGTGAATAACCAACGTGTTTTTAACCCCTACTTATTTGAGAGTCTAACAGATTTTCAACAACGGGCATTCTCAAGCGATTACAAAGAAATAGAAGCAGACTTGGTAAATGAGGATAACTGCTATTTTGACCGAAGCATCGGACTTTTACATACGGATGGATATTGGCCAAGTCTTCACGCGCACAGACACGTTCATTGCTTTGATAAGATCGTTCCTATTGTTTTTGGCGGCGGCGAGGAACAGTTGAAATCCATCGCAAAAAAAGACCGTGAGCGATACCTAAAACTCATGGATTGCGGCCCCGAAGTGGGTGAGGCAATTTACAAAGTTGCACACGATTATTTTAAATCCTTGTGGGATTTTGACACGCATTTTTCTAAAACGAATTTGGATACACTCGCATCGTTTCTTCCTACCTTGGAACTGCAAGCGATTTATTTAAATCAGGAAAAATACGAAGAAGATACAGCGTGTGTGGTTTTTCGTCCTTCATGGGATCCAGAACATGGATTGGCAATTCTTATAAATCTTGATTCGCAGGAAGTGAGGTTATACGAAGATTAGGTTGTGATCCGATTGAAGGCGCATGAACCCTCTTTCCATTGTAGAATCCACCTGCTTCTCCATTCCCATCTTTACAACGCTGTTGGTTTGGGTCTTTTGAAGATTTTTTTAATAAAGTTCAGCGGATTTTTTTGACTTTCCGGTACATTTTCACCCAAAAGATAGCCAAAGGGCTTTAAGGAGTCAATGTGATCGAAGATGACTTTTACAATTGCCGTAATGGGAATGGCAATGAACATCCCAGCAATGCCCCAAATCGCACCCCCAATGATCACGACCATGATGGAAAAAAGTGCATTGATTTTAACCCTTGCCGCAACCACTTTTGGAATCAGAAAATTGTTGTCTATGAAATTAATGACTGTATACAGGATAAAAACATACAGCATGTAGATCGGCGTCTTCGTTAACAAGGCCACCAGCATAAAAATTGCAGTCGCAATGATGGAACCAAGGTAAGGAATGAGATTTAAAAAAGCTCCTAACAATGCCAAAAGCAGTATGTATTCCATTCCAATGATGTACAATCCAATTGAATTTAACATCGCAACGATGAGCATTTCAATGAAAAGTCCAACGAGGTAATTTTGAATGATTTTTTTTGCGTTAGACAAGACCTCTTCAACAGCGTTGTGGTCTTTCAGGCGAAACACCTTCCGAATAAAATCCAGTAAAAGTGGTTTGTAATAAAGCACCATCACCATGTAGACGGGGATTAAAAACACGGTAACCATTACATTGCTAAACCGTGTGAAATTTTCTTTCAGTGCAAGATTGTTTAACACTGTTTTTTGCATGTCATTGACCCATGTTTTTAAAATGGAGGTATGAACGTTTGTCTTTTTAGAAATCCAATTCATGAATTCGTTGCTGCTTTCAATGAACTTTTCGTTCATTTGAGAAAAGGAATCGCTAAAATGCGAAGCTTGTGTGTAAACGGCATAAAAGAGCGTTAAAACAAGGCAGAGGGCCATCAAAACGGTGAGCATAATGGACACGAACCTGTTGATGCCTTTTCGACAAAGAAAATTCACCAAGGGATTTACTAAAATGGCCAAAAGGGTGGCATACACAATGGGAACAATGATGTTTTGTGCGATGCTTAAGGTGTATACGAATGCGAATAAACTGATAAAAATGAGTGCGGTTTTTGCGTAGAAGGGAATTTTTAGGGGTTCTTTCATTTTCTGGGTTTCGTAAATGGAATTTGAGGGGATGTTTGTTGAACGTATATTTCCGTAAGTTACGAAAATTGCGCACTTGCAGCGTTCGCTTGAAAGATTTGTGAGGGCCATGTGATCTTCCTTATGGGATGATTTCTACGTCCAAGACATTTTCCAGTTTAAGTGCATAGTAGTTAAAATCGTTTTCTGAGGGATTCTCTTCTTCAATGAGGTTGACAACGCAATCTTGGATGGGCAAGGGTTCAAAAAACAAACTAAAAACTTTCCAATCCTCAGTGGTTTCAAATTCATGCTTTTGCGGCGCGATGGGGATGTTCTCGGTATGCATCAGTGCATATTTTTTGGGAGAACCATCGATGGCTAAATAGGCATGAGGTGCTATGTGAATCCACCCCCCTTTAATGTACATCCAGGGGGCAGCATAACCGAAATCAACCCGGGTGAATTCATTGCTTAAGATGAAGCGTAAAACAACGGGATTGATTTTTTTTTGAGTTTCAAATAAGGGATGAACGACGTATGATTTTTTATTGTTTTTCATTGTGAAAGGTCTTTTGTAAAGTTAACAAACCAAGTAGGGGAGAGCAGGGTGACGTGACTGCCGCGAGACAAGAAATATTGAGCAAGTTCTATGGAAGGAATCAATTCAAAGCTGATTTCTGATGTACCAGACGGATTCTTTTTAATTGCCTGGCTTTCATGTAAGGGATAGGCTTGAAAATAGTGCGTACTTAATTTACTTGCTTTAATCTTTACTTTTTCCTTTTGTGCGCCTGGTATAGGAAATACCCCATATACATCATTGAGATAGGTATCAATTTCTGAAAGTTCGGAATGAATGAATTTCTTTTTTGTTTTTAGGGGCGCGCTGATGCGATCGAGGCCAAAGGTTCTAATTGCTTTATGGGTTTCTGAGAACCCGATAAGATACCAGTGATTTTCAAATTCCTTGATGAGAAACGGATGAAAATACGTGTGGGTAAATGTGCGCTTGTTATAAGAGAAATGAAGCATGGAAATGGTCTGACGTTCTTTGCAGGCCTCATAAAATAAATCAAAATGTTCAAAACCTCTTGATACGGGAGGGATCATGATTTGTACAAAAGGTCTTCGGTTTTTCAAGGATGCTCCTCCGTCAAGGGTGAAAGAAAACAGTTTCTCTACGGTTTGGTTAAATTGGTGGCTGATTCTTGATCCGCCAATCATCTTAATGAGGTCCAATGCATCTGTAATTGCATCAATTTCATCTTCCCTAAGGGTTATGCCTGTTAAGGTATAGTTTGGATCGGTGTATTCATAGCCTCTGTTGATTTTACAATATTGGATGGGCGCGTCAAAGCCATCTGGGTAGGGCGCCCGCATGTTTGCCATATCTTTTTGTAGGGTTTCGATGGAGGGTCTAAAATGCAGTTTTACATAACATGCCTCTTGGATTTCAATGATGGTAGGGTATTTTCGCATGGAATTCCTAAGCATTCCATCGATTACTTTGTACCTGCGAAAAGCACTTTTACTTAAGTTCATTTAGAAAAATTTTGTTAAATATACACTTTTCTTTTTACTCCGTATGGATAATACGGACACTATGATTTACTTTGTATTCTAAAATTAAACAACATGGAAATTAACATTGAAAAATTGCAAGAAATGGACTTAGACGTTGATGTAAAGACCCCTTTAAAACTTTACAATCCAAATGGAATGGACCATAAAAACAAACATCGCGTCAAGAGCATAGAATTTGACGATGCTTTTACGCGCATTGATTTTATTTACAAAGCCTCCACGTATTACATCAACGGGGGATGGATACAAATGGATAGAGACGCCTACATCCAACCCAAAGGCTCATCGGAGAAATACCCCTTGATACAAGCGATTGGGATTCCGATTGCGCCCAACAAACTTCATTTCAGAAAACAAGGGCAGTACCACACCTATACCTTGGTTTTTCCTGCCTTGCCACCCGATACCAAAAGCATTGACATCATAGAGAAATTAGCGCCTGGCACCTATTTTAATTTCTATGATGTGGCCTATTCACAATGGATTACGGTACCCCATGCCGCAGATGTAGAACGATCCAATAATTAGCAACAAACCCCTATTTCTATGAGTTGCAATTCGCTTTGGTGGATCGCAGCTCTTTTTTTATAATGACCTAGAGGCATCGTCGCTTATACGTAGGCGAATTGCATTTTACTTTACCTGAAGACGGCTATGGCATTAAAATTAATGTGCGTTTCACCTTCTTTTATGTGGTAGATGTGAAGACCGTTTACGGTTCCAGAAAGCAATGATTTTGCTAGCACGGCAATGTATTTTTCGCCATTAAAAAAGCCTTCCAAGTCATGTATGCGAGGATTCAAGCCAAATTGAGATCCCACCACAAAGGGCAGGCGGTTTTTTTCAATTGGCGTAACCGTATCCATTCCCACTTCAGGTCTTCCATTGGGTGTTTTTTTCCTGTCAAGTCACCTAAGGATGAGATTTACGGAAAAGGTAACGGGATGAAAATAAATTTATGTTTTAAAAATATTCAATGAGGTTGAGATTGATTTTACAAAATGGATAACCGGGGGATTTAATTAAATTTACATCTGTATTTTTTGAATTCCCAAAATGAAAAAGGTTGAAGTGGTAGCGGCTGTTATTGAACACCAAGGAAAATTCCTCTGCGTGCAACGTGGGAAATCGACGCTGTCATATATTTCAGAGAAATGGGAATTTCCAGGAGGTAAAATAGAGCTTGGTGAAACAGAACAAGAAACCATTGAGCGTGAAATATTTGAAGAGCTTTGCATGCATATAGAAGTGGGACCAAAACTTATGGTTGTAGAGCATGCCTACCCGGATTTTCATCTTACCATGCACACTTATCGCTGTATTTCGAATGATCAACCCATTCTTACTGAACACCTTGATTTTCGATGGCTAGGTTTACATGAATTGTCCATTTTAGATTGGGCGGCGGCCGATTTACCGATTGTTGCCAAACTCTGCAATTGATGAAGTTTGACCGACAACAACTACAAGGAAGTCTAACCACTGGATTCATTGATCAAACGCACGATTCAATGCGTTCATTTCGTCCTGAACTTTTGTTAAATGATAAGGTTGTTGGAAAAAAGGTATTAACCACGATAGAACAAGAACTAAGAATTTGTGACGAGTTCATGTTTTCAGTAGCCTTTATAACTACGAGTGGCATCGCTTCTTTGAAACAGACATTAAAAGAACTTGAGCAAAGGAAGGTTCCCGGAAAAATATTAGCATCCCAATACTTGAATTTTACACAACCTGAAGCACTCCGATGGTTGATGAATTTTAAAAATATAGAATTAAAAATTGTCACAGAAGGAGATTTTCACTCCAAAGGTTACTTGTTTCGAAAAGGGAGCATGTACAATTTGATCATTGGTAGCTCTAACCTTACTGCGGGTGCTTTGAGCAAAAACAAGGAATGGAACTTGAAAGTGAGTGCTACAAATTCCAGTGAGTTGGTAAAACATACAGTTGAGGTCTTCAAAAATGAGTTCGAAACAGCTACAAAAGTTGATTTGAAATGGTTAACTACGTATGAGCTGTATTATCGAAGTCAACTTGAGCGAAACCGTCGCATGCATGAGCCGGCGATTCAAGATGGATTAAAGGAGGTGAAGCCGAATTTAATGCAGCGCGAAGCCCTCGAGAACATCAATAACTTACGTAAAAATGGAAAGAATAAAGCATTGTTAATATCTGCCACGGGCACCGGGAAAACATACCTTTCAGCCTTTGATGTAAATGTTTTTAAACCAAAGAAATTCTTATTCATTGTCCATCGCCTAACCATTGCTAAGAAAGCCATGGAAACTTACAAAGCAATGTTTGGTCCTGGTTTTTCAATGGGACTTTATTCTGGTGGAGATCGAGAGATGGATGCTGATTTCATCTTCTCTACCGTTCAAACAATTGCAAAAGATGAACACCTAAAAAAATTCAAATCAGACCATTTTGATTACATCGTGATAGATGAAACACATCGTGCGGGTGCAGCCTCCTATCAACGCATAATGGATTACTTTGAGCCTGGTTTTTTGTTGGGAATGACCGCAACTCCCGAGCGAACAGATGGTTATGATGTTTTTAAGGCTTTTGACTATAACATTGCCTATGAAATCAGACTCCATCGTGCATTAGAAGAGGATATTTTAAGTCCATTTCACTATTATGGTGTCGCTGATCTTACCGTAAATGGTCAAGCCATTGAGGATAAAAGTGATTTCAATTTGCTAACAGCCAAAGAACGTGTAGATCGAATTCAAGAATTTGCAGAGTTTTATGGGTGTGATGACGGAAATGTTCGTGGATTGGTTTTTTGTTCAAGAAAAGAAGAAGCCCGAGCTTTATCTGAGGAATTTAATAATCGAAGAAATCGCAACCAGCATTTTTACCAAACAGTGGCCCTCACAGGGGATGATGGGGAAGATGCTAGATCGGAAGCAATTGAACGCATCGAAAGCAGCGAGCGCTCGAATCAATTAGACTACATTTTTACGGTTGACATCTTCAATGAAGGAATTGACATTCCTAAAATAAATCAACTTATTATGTTGCGACCAACCCAGTCGGCAATCATTTTTGTGCAGCAACTCGGTAGAGGTTTAAGGAAAACTGCGGATAAAGATTACCTTACAGTTATAGATTTCATAGGGAATTATGCAAATAATTATATGGTGCCCATTGCATTGTATGGCGACACAACCTACAACAAAGACAATCTTCGAAATTTGATTTCTACGGGAAGTCAATACATGCCGGGGACCTCCACCATTCAATTTGACATCATCACTAAGGAGCGTATTTTTAAGGCGATCGATGAATCGAATTTACAGATGAAAAAAGACCTGGTTAAGGACTACGACTTGTTAAAACGAAAGCTTGGTAGGGTTCCGATGATGTTGGATTTTGTTACGCATGGCGCGCGTGATCCATTCGCTTATGTACAATATGGAAAGAGTTATTATTCATTTATTCGTGGCTTGGAATCTTCCTTAACAATAATGCCGAAATCCGAAATGCAATTGTTGGAGCAGTTTTCGCAAGAAATTGCAAATGGAAAACGTATCGAAGAATTGGCAGCAATCACTTTGCTATTTCATAACGAAACATGTTCAAAGGAAAACCTTCAAAAATACATTTCAACAATACTCGGATGTCCCTATCGTGTTTCAGACAATACCTTTGAGTCTATTTCATGGCATTTGAATTTTGAATTTATCAGGAAACCCATCCCATTGGTATTTGAATCGGACGGCATTTATTACCTCACAGATTCCTTTAAACAGAAATGTTTGCATCCAGAATTCAATCGGTTTTTCGTTGACGCGATAGCCTACGGGATAAATGATTTTAAAATCAAATTTACGCCCGACCACTTTCAACACGGATTTAACTTAGGAGGTAAATATAGCCGAAAGGATGTTTGTAGAATCCTAAATTGGGAGAGTGACATTAGCAGTACGGTTTATGGATATCGCACCAAAAATAAGATCACACCTTGTTTTGTAACGTATAAAAAGTCGGAGGACCGAAACGACCGAACCCAATACAATGACCATTTTATTGACCCGAAAACTTTTGCTTGGGAATCAAGATCGAACCGTAAAGTGGATAGCCAAGAAATAAAACACTTAACCGATTCTGATTTAATCTTATTATTCATTAAAAAATCAGATGGGGAAGGAACCGATTTCTATTGTTTAGGGGAGGTTAGGATTGTGCCAGGTTCCATGAAACAAGCATACATGCCAAAGTCGAACGAACCGGTAGTACATTTTACCTATCACATACAAACTTCTGTGAACGAGTCTCTATATCGCTATATGGTGGGTGAGCGAGAAAGTTGAATTTAAAAGCCACAAACCGTTAATCTTCTTCCACCCCAAATCATACCCATTTGAAAGTTTCACCGGAAAGTTTGTTTCCAGACTTTTCTTATTTTTGATTGACAAAAACAAAATCAGATTGATTCTCATTTAGCATGCAAAAATATTTTCTACACAAAGACGGTCGCCAGGTGGGGCCTTACACCAAGGAAGACTTAGCCCAGATTCGCATTACCCGAGATACCATGCTTTGGTTTGACGGCCTAGTGGATTGGCAAGAAGCGGGTACCATCGAAGAATTGGCGGACTTATTTAGAAATCAACCCCCACCCTTTATACCAAAAAACGATACCCCACCACCCCATCGCGACCCACAAGAAAAACCAAGGGATATGGGTAAAAAAAATGCGGGGTTACTTAAAAAGTCTTCCCTCATCTACGCAGCGATTGGGGTCGTAGTCATTGGCATGGTTGCCTTCATTCTCAATGAAAATCAAAAGGCGAAAGCGAGTGAATTGCAGGAAAGGTTAAAAACCCAGCAAGAACAGATAGAACAACAAAGAAATCAACAGCAGGCCCTTGAGGATGCGCAACAAAGGGCAGAAGAAGAGCGCATTGCAGCAGAGGAAAGGCAAAAGCAATACGACAAGGTAAATCGCAGGTATGCCATTGCCGTAAACAACTTGAAGGAAGCGCAAATCAAATTAGATAAAATTCAGGAATTCCATTTCTTGCGCACTTTTTCAGAAAAGGAGGCGCAAATTGAGAATCAATTAAAGGTGGTAGAATCCTGGGAAAATGAGGTGGATCGCTTGAAAAACGAGTTGAGTCAATTCTAATCCAATTAAGCACTTTCCTTTCTTGAGCATTTGAATTTTGATGTTATCAAAGGTTTAAACTTAGGACTTTCCTTCTTAAAAAATAGTCCCCCTCGAATTGTATGCATATCTTCGCGCTTGAATTGAAAATCCCTGCCGATTTCTGTTGAAAGGGTCCGACAAACGAGAGAAATGAAACGCATCAACGAATACAAGAAACTTTTTGAGATTGAAAAAGAAATCGATCTTGCTGAACTGAAATTGAAGTATCGAAAGCTTGTAAAGCAATGGCATCCTGACAAATACCAAGAGGGTGATCCGATGAAAGAAGAAGCCACATGGATGGGGCGTCAGGTGGTGGATGGATACCATTTCTTGGTAAGCATAGCGCCAGAAACCAAGGAAGCCAATTTGGAAGAATACATGGTAACCATAACAGAATGTGGGATTGCCGACTACAAGCACAAAGGACTGCTGTTGGAAATCACATTTACCGATGGTTCCACCTATGAATATTTTGGTGTAAATGCCAATGTCTACAAGAAATTGGTCAATGCCGACAAGCAAGTTCGTTTTGCAAAGCGCTTCATCTACGAAACCTATTTGTACCGCAAATCTAAAAAAGCGAAGCAAGAAGAAGTATAGCGTGAGGGTGCTTTAAAATTTTGCTTTTTGCGAATTTCGCAAGTTCTAAAACATCACTTGTAACATTCGATTGTAGTCGATGACGGCATGTGTTTATTTTTGGGCAAAAAAAGAAATGAAAAAAATAGTATTTATCATCGTTTTATTGGTTTTTCAAGTAAAATTAAATGCGCAAACCGTTCCTGCCAATCCTATAGACACGAATTATTACAGGGTGGTGACAACGAATGGAGGCGACCTCATTGGAAAAATCTTATCCCAAGATGAACGTGAGGTTTTGTTGGAAACCAAAGACTTGCGAAAACTGTACATCCCTCAATATACGATTAAAGCCATCGTCTTAATCAATGCAAATGATTTGAATGCCAAGGGCGTGTATGTTGGAGAGGACAAGTTTGCAACCCGATATTTTCTTACCACCAATGGCCTGCCTATTAAAAAAGGAGAGCATTACATTCAATGGAATTTCTTTGGGCCCGATTTGCAATTTGGTTTGGGAAACAACTTAGGCGTTGGAATTATGACAACGTGGATAGGGTGCCCGATCATTGCCAGTTTCAAAAAAAGTTTTGAGCTTGGTTCGAGCGCGCAATTGGCCATAGGAGGCTTGGCAGGGACAGGATCTTGGCTTGCACCAACTTCATTCGGCGTGCTCCCTTTTGGCAGTTTGTCCTTTGGAGACAGAACGCGAAACATTGCCTTTTCAGGGGGGTATGGTGCTTTTAGTTTAGAAGGTGATGTATCAGGAAGGCCTATGACCAGCGTTGCGGGTATGGCAAAAATATCTTCAAAGCTCAGTTTTGTTTTTGATTCGTTTATCCTTTTACCCTCTGGTCAATCTGATCCTTATGGCTACTATCAGCCACTGGTTGCTTTGGTTGTGCCCGGCCTCCGTTGGCATCAATCCGAAGGGAAGGCTGTTCAATTTGGTTTTGGTGGTGCAATCGTAGACGGAGAACTTTTTCCACTGCCCATGATACAATGGTATCGGTCTTTCTGATGTATGCGGAACAAAGTTTCATGACCCTAAAAAACGCACCCAATGATGGATGCGTTGAATACAAGGTGTAATTCAGTTTAGTGTCTATGTCTTCTTCGCTTGCTGGGTTCATATTGCATTACGAAGCCATCAGATTCAAAAACGGCCATCGTTTGGTTGGGACATTCCATTAAGGTACTGTTGTAAGTCCCTGTAGCTTCGTTGAAATGAACATAGGTTAAATAGATGATGTCGTAGTTTTCCCTGTTGGAAAAATGGGAGAAAATAGGTGCATTTAAGTCGTAGACTATTTTCGTTCGGTTGGTGTCAATGTTGTTCATTTCTAGCACCTCAAGGTGCCGACGAATGGCATTGTGCTTTGTGTCGAACGAGCGGCTGTACATTTTGCTGCAAGGAGTACTGGCGGCGCTCATCTCTATATAATCTGGAGGTATTACCATCGATTGGGCGTTGGATTCTTTACTCGATAAACAAACAGCAAGGGTGAACAGGATGCCGGTAAGGTTTCCGACGGTTCTTTTTTTTTCGGACAGGTTTTTTAAGCGTTTCATACAAAATGATTTTATGCCTTGCGGCGGGTTAAAAAATTAAATCATTCAGAATAAGCTGTGATTGCATATTCTTTTAGGTGCGTACCTCTCATCATTTTTCCACCGTGCCCTGCCGGGTCGGTTGGCTTCTGCAAACACAGAATTCTGGATGATTATGTCCCTTTAACGAGGGTGAAAAGGTTGGTTACAAAATTAAAATGCAAATCCCGCAAACGCGGGATTGTTTAGGTGGGCGATCAAACCGAGAAAGATTTTCTCAATGGCAAGTGGCAATGTCAATTACATAATTGGAGGTTTGAAATGGAAGCAATCACTTTTTTGGGAAAGCGAATGCTGGTGATTTTTCCATCTTTAAACCGAAGCGATAAGCAAAAGACAATTTCTTTGAATTCTTTGCGCGGTGGGTCTCCAAATGTATAATCGCTTAGACCTTCTTCTTCGAAAGGATTGACATCCAAAAGTCTAAACTCGATGGCATGCTCACCCGGAAAAGCATCCAAGCTAAATCCTTCCCTAAGTTCTGGCCATAAACACCTATTGACCCTGGTTTCTTCGAAGAAATACTTGCTGATTTTAGCGATGGCACAGGCCTTACTTAATTTTCCAAAAAACTTCCCTCGAGGATCCAACAGTTGGTTCAATTGGGCAATGTTGGCTGACAACAATGCATACCGAAATTGATCGAAGGCAACCTCGTTTTTTTTCTTCATTTCTAAACTGATTTTTGAGATTTCTTGCAACATGAATTTTGAAGTTTAAAGGTTTGTGTCGCGCCATAGTCAAAGGATATGCCAACGAGAAATAGCCAGTAAATTCAATTAAAAATGCTAAAATGTATATCAATATCTGAAAAATAACGCAGAATAATACACATTATAAAATGGATTGATTACATGAGAGAACCGCCCCTTCGACGGCATTTTGCTTCGCTACATTTTGCTCTGGTAGCGGTAAAAAATAAAAACGTGGGCTGAGCGCTTTGCGATGAGCCTGTCGAATCATGTCGAATCCCCGTTTTACAACCGCCACTTCGACGGCATTATGCTTCGCTACATTTTGCTCTGGTAGCGGTAAAAAATAAAAACGTGGGCTGAGCGTTCCGCAGCGCGGGACTGGTCGAAGCCCCGTTTTACAACCGCCACTTCGACGGCATTATGCTTCGCTACATTGTGTTCTGGTAGCGGTAAAAAATAAAAACGTGGGCTGAGCGTTCCGCAGCGCGGGACTGGTCGAAGCCCCGTTTTACAACCGCCCCTTCGACGGCATTATGCTTCGCTACATTTTGCTCTGGTAGCGGTAAAAAATAAAAACGTGGGCTGAGCGTTCCGCAGCGAGGGACTGGTCGAAGCCCCGTTTTACAACCGCCCCTTCGACGGCATTATGCTTCGCTACATTTTGCTCAGGTAGCGGTAAAAAATAAAAACGTGGGCTGAGCGTTCCGCAGCGCGGGACTTGTCGAAGCCCCGTTTTTTTTAACACATTATATCAATCAATGAAAGGATATATGTACATTTTAAGATGTAGTAACGGTAGTTTATATACTGGAAGCACAAAATATCTTGAAATTAGAATCCGGCAGCATCAAGCAGGTTTTGGTGCCAACCATACCAAAAAACATTTACCTGTGAAATTGGTCTATTATGAAGAATTCCAGAGAATTGATGTTGCCTTTTATAGGGAAAAACAAATTCAAAAATGGACCCACAAGAAAAAGTTGGCATTAATTGAAGGAGATTTTGATGCTTTGAAAGCATTGTCGATTTGCAGGAGTAAGAAGCAATGAGAGAACCGCTCCTTCGGTCCGCCTCGTTGGACTCAGGTAGCGGTTGAATTTAACGTGAAAAACAAAAATAAAAACGTGGGCTGAGCGTTCCGCAGCGCGGGACTGGTCGAAGCCCCGTTTTACAACCGCCCCTTCGACGGCATTATGCTTCGCTACATTTTGCTCAGGTAGCGGTAAAAAATAAAAACGTGGGCTGAGCGCTTTGAGATGAGCCTGTCGAATCATGTCGAAGCCCCGTTTTTTACCCTTACCCCTCAGTCGTAATGCCATACTTTTCCATTTTCGCGGCCAAGGTATTGATGGACCACCCAATGGCCAGGGCTGTTTGTCGTTTGTTGCCTTTGAAATGTTTGAGTACCCTGATCATATGTTCCTTCTCTATGTATTCCATCTTCATGGGTTGGTCTGATGGTCGCTGTTTCAGTCGCTTGGGAAGTACATCCGCAGAAACCGTTTCTTCATTAAAAACATACAACCTAGAAATGATGTTTTCGAGTTGGCGCACATTTCCGGGATATGAATAATTTAAAAGAATCTCCAAGGCAGCTTTGTCCAATTGGAGTTTTTTAGGACGGTGTAATTCTTTCTTTTTTTGGGTTAGAAAATGGTCAATCATTCCCTTAATGTCAGCTTTGCCACGTTCCGATAGGGTAGGGAGGTCAAGTTCTACCACAGACAATCTGTAGTAAAGGTCCCACCTGAATGTTCCTTCTTCACACAATTTTAGCAAATTTTGATTGGTCGCGGCAATCACCCTGACATTTACCCTTTTAGCCTTTCCCCCCAAGGGCATGATTTCTTTCTCTTGCAAGGTGCGCAGCAATACCTGTTGCATGTAGGGAGAGATGTCACCAATCTCATCGAGAAATATGGTTCCCTTATCAGCGAGCTCAAACAATCCTTGGGTGTCTTTGTCTGCTCCGGTAAAAGCCCCCTTCTTGTACCCAAACAACCGAGATTCCAGCAAAGAATCACTGAATGCAGAGCAGTTTACCGTTACATAAGCCTGTTCATTGCGGATCGAATTTTTGTGAATGTACTTTGCAAGGTTTTCTTTTCCTGTCCCACTTTTACCAAGAATCAGTACCGTTACCCCATCCACTTGAGCAACCTTCGCTGCATTTTCATAGATTTTCCTAATGGTGGGGGTAATGAAGTAATCCTCTCCAGTATTCTTTTGAATTTCCTCTTGGTGATACATAGCCGTCACTGGCAGAGAAGATTTTTCGAAGGCAATTTTTATCAATTCAGGTTTCTCTTTCGCTTTGGTATGCTTCGCCTCCCGCATTTGGTAAAGGGTAGTTTTCAGGTTCAACGACAAATGGCTGAGGTACCAAACCACTTGCATGGCAGGGCTCCCTGGTGAAACAAAAACGTCCAGCTGGTCCTCCCTTAACTCGATGAGGAAGGGATTTATTTTTCCTTGTATTTCGCGGTGGTCAATTGGATCTAAGATGCCCATGTAGCGCAATTCGATGGTGCGTTCGGGATAGGTTCTTTTCAGGTAGTTCACCAAGAGTTCTGACCGGGTATCGTCGCCCTGCGCGGAGGACAACAAAAGGTGTCGGTCTGATTTAAAAAAGTACTTGTGGTAATTCGCTGTGGGACCTGTTTCTAAGACCTTACCTGCTTCAAAGTCATTGGTGTTTGCAATCCAGGAAAGTAGGGTTTTCATGTTTCGGTGATAAGGGATATGAAGGTACAAAATGTGTTCAATAATCTCGATAAAAAAGTGCATCCAGGGGGAAGCAATGCGCTACCAGACCGTAAAACTTTTTCCATTTTGAGGATCTCGGAAGGGCAATATGGGTTTTTCAACCTAACTTTACAAAGTGATTGATTCATTAGAGATACAGCGAAGGATGGAAATCATCCAGGATCGAGGACCGATTTACAATGAATTTGTATATGATTCCCACATTCACGAACCGTGGAATGCCTTTTCCTCCTTATTTTTCTTCATTCCCGTGGTATTTTGGATTGTCTTTCTTTGGGGAAGGTATAAGCAGCATCGCATCATATTGTTAATTCTGCCCCTGCTGTTTCTTAATGGGTTAGGATCAACCCTATTCCATGCATACAGGACTTCCAATGTCTTCCTAATGCTCGATTGGCTTCCAGCTGCGCTTATGTCGCTTTCTTTGTCTGTTTATTTTTGGACAAAAATCACGCGTAGATGGTATTTTGGGATTTTGTGTGTATTGGGTTTCTATGCGTCTGCTGTGTTGGTCATTACGACCTTGGGACAAGGTTACCGCGTTTTAGCGCCGAACATTGGGTACTTGTTTTCGGGTAGTGCTTTCCTCATACCTATTATTTGGTCGCTTTACAGAAACCAATGGCACCACGCCCGCTATGTTTTACTCACCCTGTTTTTCCTCATCTCAGCATTGGTATTTAGATTGTTGGACTATCCGACCCCAAATCCTTTCCCATTCTTACCCCAAGGAACACACTTTCTATGGCATGTATTCAGTTCCTTCGCGGTGTTCACAATGGGGTATTACCTCTACAAATCAGGACAAGACGCCCTGCAAGAAAGTCAAAAGACTACAGCGACCAAGTAACGCCTAGTTGAACCCTTGCACCGTAGTATTCTACATAGCTGGAACGCCAAGGGGCTCCTAAAGATTTACGTTCTGGGAAGTTAAGCAAGTTCGTCAGTTGAGTTTCCAAGGCTAAATGGTCGTTGATGGCATACAAAACGGTGGCTTCCAATGCATAATTTTGGTTCACGTACGTATCGTAATCGCTGTTTTTGTGAAACAATTCACCGTTGATGTAGGTGAGATTGAGGTCGCTCACATACCTTCCCGTGTACAGCAGCGCTACATTGCATTGCAGTTTTTTTCCTTCGTAAAAAAGGTTGACATTATACAGTACGGGGGTTTGTTTTGTCATGGCTTGGTTGGCCGGACGTCCTTCAATTTTCATTCTCGACATGGAAAGGGTCAGGTTAGAGCGGACGCCCAAATTGCGCCATTTGTTGGGCAAGAAATCAAATTTTCGATTGTATAAAATTTCTATCCCGCCGACCCATGACCAAGGTGCATTCCCATATTTTCGAATGGTTACGCCAGATATTGGATCGGTATTCAAGGCAGACATCGTATAAATGTGGTCCCTGATGTACTTGGAATACGCTCCCACAGAAAACAAACCTCGGTTCCCATGGTATTTTTCGTAGGTAAAATCAACATTGTACGAAAAGGCAGGTTTCAGGGAAGGATTCCCGAAGGTATATTCCATTTCATTGTAACGTATGACCGCGTGTCCGGGTTTTGTTTCCTCAAAATTGGGTCGGTGCATGGTTCGTGAAATCGCCCATTTAAGGGTTGTAGAAGCAGAGAGGTAATGGTTGATGTTGATGGAAGGAAGAAATCCAATGTAAGATTTTCGAAGGGTGCGGGTTTCAGGCACATTGTAATAGGTATTGCTAGCAGTATCCAACGCGATGGTGGAGGTGAGGGTGTCTGAAGATTGAACCAAATATGTGTGTTCAATTCTGAGCCCTGCGAGCATTGCGATTTTTTTTCCTGCGTACGTGGCCATGCCATAAGCAGCACTTTGTTGTTCTCGGTAATCGTAACTCGATCCAACCCATTGGTTGTATTCAAAATTGAGCGGGTTCATGGCTACCTCTCGAAGTTTATCATCGTGTTCATTCAGAAATTGATTCAATCCATTTGCGTTTAGA
>Ga0209400_1001520_pt1 | contig 18472 bp, 23 predicted proteins | sample M_130807_EF_Meta_FD_187313 | JGI IMG/M metagenome (GOLD analysis project Ga0209400, IMG submission 187313) | Freshwater microbial communities from Lake Montjoie, Canada to study carbon cycling - M_130807_EF_MetaG (SPAdes) (version 2) | ecosystem: Environmental > Aquatic > Freshwater > Lake... | reverse complement strand
AAGTGCTGGTCAGAAGAACGTGCTGGTCGCACCAGCAAACGCATGCACACCTTGGATAGATTAAAGCACATGGGCATCACGGCAGAATGGACCGCAGACGCTAAGCCATTGATGTTCCTGGATCTTAAACTGGGCAACATTTGCAACCTTAAATGCCGCATATGCGGATCCTGGAGTTCAAGTCAATTTGCCGCAGAAGAAATTGGCTTTCTCCCGCGTGATGAACAGAAAAAGTCACACGCTTATAGTATGCTACGGGCTGGTGCTTGGCCCAGGGAAAATCCTCAATTCTGGGCACAAATTGACGGTGTATTGAATGACATACGGTATATAGAGTTCACCGGTGGTGAGCCTTTTATGATTGAGGAACATTTTGAGATGTTGCAGGGCATGGTGGAGCGTGGCATAGCACCGCAAGTTGAAATTCACTACAACACAAACGGCACACAATATCCTGAGCGAGCAGAAGCAATATGGAAACACTTTCGAACAGTAGAAATAGCATTCTCTATAGATGATGTAGGTGAACGTTTTGAATATCAACGTAGCAATGCCGAATGGGCACTGGTGTGTGAGAACCTAGATCGTTTCCGCGATTTAAAAGAGATCCACCCCAATATTGAACTACAGGTATGCACCACTGTAAACGTGTTTAATGTGCGTTACCTGGGCGAAGTGGCCAAGTGGTTGGAACACAATCGCGACAGTTTCAACTTTGTGTACTGGAACATGATGCACGATGCTTGGTATTTTTCAATTGCTTGTTTGCCCGATACTGCCAAGCAGGCCATTTCAGAATATCTGGATTCAGTGGAGACCATTTATCGTGAAGATTTTGATCGCATACGCGACTTCATGATGGGCGGTGCATCAACAGACGGCTTTATCACAAGAATGAAAATTGCTGATCTAGACCGCAAAAGAAATCAAGATCTGTGCATGATAGCACCAGAGTTTGCACAATTAATTGATTATGTCAAAACCTAAACTGTTGATTGCTGATTCCAATTTGATTCAGCCCTGGATCATGTCCATGTTCAATCAGTGGTTTGATTGCGCCATATACAATCCTGCACAACAGTATGCGGCCAACAGCACGGTATTGACCGATAATCGCTTTGGTGAAGTTGAGCGTTATAAAAAAATCAAACAGCGTGGATATCAGATAGTTCTTCCTTACTTGATGGACAGCAATGTAAACGATTGTAGTGAAATCATCCAGGATGAACTTGCACTACGTGCTCGGGACTGGATGTGGATTCAGGAAAGTCTACACTGGCGCTATCTCAATTATCATCAACCAAGAGTGCCCGCCGCACCGTCCAGGTTCTTTTTGCTATTAATGAATATCATTCGCGCACACCGTGACCAACTTAAAGAATCTGTAGCACCATATCTGAGTCAGAGTTTGCACAGTTATGTAGAACGTGGTATTTTTCTCCCTGATGATGAATTTGTTGCCAGCCCATTTGATGCGGGCACTGCAAATGATCGATATTACCGTGCTGAATGGTATACCCAAACTTGCTTTAGTCTAGTGGCAGAAACCAAGGTACAGCGCGAACTATTCATAAGTGAAAAAATTTTCAAACCCTTGGCCTACCATCATGCCATGATAGTGCTGGGAACGCCGGGCACCTTGGCGTACATGCACAGTCTAGGATTTGAAACATTTGCACACTGTATTGATGAATCATATGACCAGGTGCTGGACTACCACACTAGGTTGCAAAAGATACTGACTCTACTAGAAGACTTGTATCAAGAATTTTCACATGCAGGACCGGTATTTCAAGATGCCAGAACTCAAGCCATTCTTGCACACAATCATGCAAGATTCTTTGATCAAGTTGAGATTCAGTCTCGATTTCAAACACAGGTGGCTGAGCCCATTTTAGAGTTCTTGGAATCATGAAACTGTTGTACATTTGTGGGGATAGTTTTGGCGTGCCAGATCCCGATTATGGGCCTTGCTGGGTGGATTACCTGGCTCAACTGATACCCACACATCATGTGATCAATCTAAGCCGTGTGTGTGCCAGCAATTTGTTGATAAGTCAGCAAGTGGATCAGGCCATTGCCCATGCTGATCATATCATTGTGCTGTGTACAGCCAGTACCAGAAGTCAAACACGTCTGAATGGCCAAGTTGTGCCCTACAGCATACACAGTCTGGACCAAACCACACCATTCACTGCCGACCAATTGGGCATATTACAGAGTCACACACGTGAGTTCTTTGATTTAGACTTGTGCATTTATGAAAACAAGTGTATAATAGAAAGTATGTTGCAACGACTAATTGATAGTGATAGGCCATTTGTGTGGGATCAGGGCGGATTTGAACATGCCAGTTATGGTGGCGCCCAGGAGTACTTTACAAAATGGCACAGCAGCCGGAGCGGTAGAAATTTATGGGACTATGCTGTCACACGTGAACATAGACCTTATTATCACATAACCAATGATCAGGTGCATCGCGACGTGGCTGAATACTATGCAGGATGGATTCATGCACCCACCTGACACCATGTGTTTAGCACCCTGGGTGCATACATATCTCTCCCCGCAAACAGAACGTAGAATGTGCTGTGCGTCACGCGAACCTGCACAGAACTTTGAACAGTATATAGATACTGCCGCAGGGACAGGACGATATATACCCGTGACTCTTGAGGCGCATTGGAATAGCGATCATATGCGATCAGTGCGCCGTAGAATGATGGCAGGAGAAACACTGCCCGAATGCGAAGTCTGCAACGATCGACTTTTAAATACCAATGTATACCGAACATACTTTACCCATTTATTTCAGCACAAATTACCCGAGGTATTTGCATCCACTAGTGAGGATGGTTCTACAACTATGGCTCCTGTGTCGTGGGATTATAGGTTCAGCAACTTGTGTAACTTCAAATGTAGAACCTGTGGCGACATGCTTTCCAGTTCGTGGGAGAGTGAACAAAAGCAGAACAACATGGTTGACTGGGCTAATCCTAAAAATGCTTGGATGCGAAACGATATACGTGCCGAAATCACACACTTTCAAGACAGTCAAATTGAAGCCGAATTCAGTCGGGCTGTGGAATCACACTCAGTTGAAGAAATATATTGGGTTGGCGGCGAACCGTTAATGTATGAACAGCATTGGCGGTATATGCGAAGAATAATAGAACTAGGAGATGGACCAGGACTATATGCTAGATATAATACTAATCTTAGCCGCATTAAGTATCGCGGCACTGATCTTTTTAGTGATATTCTCGCTCATGTCCGGGACTGGCAAATATGTGCTTCATTGGATGGAACTAACCAAATTGGGGAATATATTCGTACAGGATTGGATTATGAACAGTTCAAGCGTAATTTTGAACACGGACTACAGTACGCAACAAACCCCAGGCAAATGCGTATTGATTTTACACTCACGTTGCCCGGAATGTTCGAAGTTGATGCGATACAACAATTGGCAAGACAGTTTGGAGTAGAACTATTGGCCAAGGTCATATTCAGTTTCTCACCAGATATCATTATGAGTCCTTTAGCATTGCCTAGAGCCGTGCTGGATCCTTGGGTTGACGAGTTAGCAGGCCGCTCCGCAGGTGCCATGCGTGATGTACTGTTACAATTAAAGAACCGTCCATGCTTTGAAGAGCAATGGCCGGATCAATATCAAGAGGGGCTCTCTAAAGGCAAAGCCCGTGTGTTACGACTAGAACAAATAAGAACACAAAGTATAACAATGACAGATATCCTGGGCTCACGTCCAGAAGTATTAGAATGGTGGATGAAAATTGCTTGATCAGATTGAAATAGACTTACGCGGTTCGGATGACAAAATACTTACAGTATACATAGACATAGCAGACAACAGTCTCAGCCGTAAATGGCTGGCAGCATTAAATGATATTTTAAAAACCAATTTACATTTAGAAAAGAACTACTGCTGGTTGGGCTGGACTGAAAGCGCCAGAACAGCCGAATACCTATGCACACAAATCAATAGAAGTATTCAGGCCATCAACAGTTCCAGACTAGATTATCGCATAGCGGACTTCTTTAGCCCGGGCACGGTGATCCAAGCAGATCTAGACATCAATCATGACAAAATGAATCAACTGCACAGATACTTTGAAGACTTGCAGGGCACAGCCGGGGCCATGAGTGCGCATTATGATGCCGCAGATGATCACACACGCTGGCACATACGTCAATTGAACTTGCTGTGTCACGAACTAGAAAGTCTAGTATTGAGCATGCGCAAGGCGGTGCAGGCACCTGAATGGCGCAGGCCCAGTCAACTCATGTGTTGGTTAAATGCACCACGCTATGAATTAGATGAAGAGGATTTGGAACTGTTTGGTATAGACACAATCAATAGAAAAATGGGCGGTGTATATGTGGGCGTAAATAAAGCAGTGGGCAAACATCACTGGGAGGTGTTTCAAGATGAGGGCAGGGACAGCAGGATTTCCGAACTGGTTACAACTGGGCTACGCACACAGACTCAAGCGGCTGGCGACTTTGATATTGAATGGGCCCGTGATCCCGGCGCATACCATTGGCAAATCCAACAACTGGCCGAATTTCGCGAATGGCTTGCCCGGAATGGGTTTGACCCAGATGACCCCGCGCTCACAATCGGCCATCCTCAAATCGGGCAGGTTGATCTCTCCAGGTCATTTGGCGCCCGATCTTATGATCAAATATGGGCTCAGTTATCTGCGCGGTTGGATGTGTATCAAATACGCACATCAAGTGCTCAGGCCACTTATGACTACCACTGGAGCGATGCAGATTACGATCAACAACAAATACAGGCATTAAATGCAAGATATAACAGTCAATGATTACTTGACATGGGAGTACTGCACCGATCCTGACATACAGTATCTAGCATGTGATCCACCCATGCCCATGCGCAATCACATGCCTGACTGGTTTAAAAATCTTAAACAGCGGCGTGATGCTGTTGATCCAGATTACTACAGGGAATCGTCTATGGTGGCTGATCAATTGACCATTAGAAATTGCCTGGGATTTCGCGGGATCGCTGCCTTGGGCTACACTATTCCTTTGCCCGAAACTCTTGATGGATATGATACCTACTTCAGTCGTGGCCGACTGCACCCTGAAATGCTGTATGGTACCAAATGGGCCAACACAGGCACTGAACCTTGGGCTGAAGATGACTCAAGTTTATACGAATATCGTATTAGACTGCTACATTGGCCTTGGCGAGCACGAATGGCACCTGGTTGGCGCCTGTTGATCTTGCCTTATTTGTTGGACTGGTCAAGCGATTGGAATGAATTTGCCGGCACAGTAGAGCCCAATTATGACGTACAAAATGGTACCAATATTGGGTCCGGATTAAAATGGACGCAGTCCATTGATCATAATTACAACTACTACAACTTGGAAACAGTGATAGCATTCAAACGAAGCGTCACTGTTGCAAAGGGCACTGTGACTTTCTGTGCTGTTCCTTTGTATGACCCTGACCTAAATGAGAAACAACCATGAACTGGATTAAAAGACTTTGGAATCGCGTCACACTAGAAATACGTTATCGTAAAAAACTGCGAGAGTTACGCAAGCGAGATCCATTTATCTACAAATGAATATATTGGGAATCTCAGCAGGCTTTCATGATGCAGCCGCCACAGTGATCTCACCTGACGGGGAGATCTTGTTCGCTGGACACGCAGAACGTTATAGCAAACAGAAAAATGATGCAGACTTTTGTCAAGGCTTATTAGACGAAGTTCTTGAATATGGGCCTGAAGTAGTTGCATACTATGAACGCCCTTGGGCAAAACAAGCACGACAATGGTACGCAGGGCAAGGTGTTGAATGGGACAAGTTAACAGTAAAACAAATATTAAATAAACAGTTAGGCGGACAAATTGAAGCTGAACGTGTGCATAGTTTCAATCATCATTTATCGCATGCGGCAGGGGGATTTCAAACGTCACCATTTGAACATGCTACTGTGGTGGTAATAGATGCAATTGGTGAATGGGATACTATCAGTATATGGGGTGCAGAATATGATCGAACAGGCCGGGCAAAGTATAAAAGATTATGGAGACAATTTTATCCAAACTCTATTGGATTGTTCTATAGTGCAGTTACTAGCCGCATTGGCCTACATCCATTAGACGAAGAATATATCACCATGGGCATGGCCGCCTGGGGTCGTAACACATGGTATCATGACATGCGTGAACATGTGATTGCTGACGAGCGTGACATACGATTAAAACATAACTTTCACACAGGTATGAGCCCAGATTTTCTAGTGGGTGCCAGTAACGAGAATATTGCGGCCGCGGCACAACTGGTAGCAGAAGATCTTATTCGTCAAGTGATGATTCGCGCTAGGAACCTAGGTTTTAGTACTAATCTGGTATATATGGGTGGGGTGGCGCTAAATTGCACAGCCAACCGCATGCTAGGAGAATACTTTGACAAAATTTGGATTATGCCTTGCCCCGGTGATGCTGGTAGCAGTCTCGGTGCTGCCGCTTTGGCTCTTGGGCGTAGAGTTAACTGGCACAATAGTTATCTGGGCCATTGCATTCCAGGTGTTTATCCTGTTAACCAGTTACTGGACCGGCTTCTTAGTGATAAAATTGTCGGAGTGGCATCAGGAAGAGCCGAGTTCGGCCCCCGCGCACTCGGAAACCGTAGCCTCCTTGCAGACCCTAGAGGCAGCGAGATCAAGGAGAAAGTAAATGAGATTAAACGCAGACAAAAGTTCAGACCCTTTGCGCCTGTTATTTTGGAGGAGTTGGCTGATCAGTACTTTGATATGCCAGCCGGTTGGCATCATAGTCCTTATATGCAGTCAGTCGCTCGCTGTCGCCAGCCTGACCTTACTCCTGCTGTATGTCACGTTGATGGCACCAGCCGAGTACAAACTGTGGCGCAGGACGGGTCAGGAATAAGAGAATTACTAGAGAAATGGTATGTGTTAACCGGATGTCCTATGCTGTTAAACACCAGTCTAAACATACGTGGCGAACCCATGGTAAATGATCGTGCAGATGCTGATCGTTTTGAACAACTATATGGCGTAAAGATTTGCAGTTAATGGATTACGAAAAATTTAAAGCATTTGAAAAAAGAGCACTAGACACTGTATACAGTGAACAACCTGGCGGGTTTCATGATGATATCATTCCAGACATAAGTCAACGATTCATGGCTGAATTTGATCTAGACCCCGAATGCAAGATACTCGATGTTGGCTGCGGCCCCGGAGTTTTTATAAAGGCAGCCCAGGCGTTGGGGTATCACAATGTGACTGGGGTCACACTAAGCACAACAGATGTTGATGCATGTGTTGCTCAGGGATTTGATGCTATACATGCCAGTATGACTGATTTACCTATTGCGGATGCTAGTGTGGATTTTATATGGTGCAGACACGCACTAGAACATAGTCCTTATCCGTTGTTTACACTGTTTGAATTCCACCGAGTGTTGCGACTCGGTGGCCAGATGTTTATTGAAGTGCCTGCACCAGGTAACGAACGCATACACATGCATGAGTTCAATCCCAATCACTACAGCATTCTAGGAGATCGAATGTGGCAAGGCTTGTTTAACAAATCTGGTTTTAAATTATTTCAAAACTAGGTATATGATATTAACTTGCCATTGGATCACAAGATTGTGAATGAAAAATCCCTAATGTTTGCACTTAGACGCGAGTCTTAAAGATATGTTTCTAATCCACCACGACGGCGAATATCTTGTGTACAGCATGAGATGCCACCATCCCAGAAGTAACTGTGGCGCAGTTCTGAGATGATAGGCTCAATACCATGTTTGCGGCAGTAGTCAAACACTTCCCGATTGTAAGCACTAAAGATCACATGCGATTCGTCTAGTACTAAACAGTTGACATCAAATACAGTTTCAGCCACAAAGCCAGTCCACTTGTTTAGATAAGTGTCTACAAACTGGGTGAACTCTGGTGTGGGAGTTTGTCCTTGCACATACCAAGCACCTGGTGATTGTTCGTACTTGAATTTGCCCACTTCCATTGCGGCCCATATGCTTGAATCCCAAATCTTGCATACGTCCCAACCAGGAAAGTCTCGTGCTAGATCCAAGTTAACGTCGTGCTTGGAACTCAGCAATACTCCGGGCTTGAGAATAGCAAATACTGCATCGCCATGGCCATCTGTAATGGCTTCATGAATGCGATACTCAGAACCCAACGCATTTTCCACAATCCAACGTGTCTGCTCGGGCTTTAAAAAGTCTGAGTTGTCAAAGAACACATCACGACCCACACGCACAATGCAACTGGCACTTGCTTGATTAAGTATACAATCCTTGTCCCAACCTGTGGGGCCATGCGGATTGATTACTGTGCCACCTGATTGGGTGTACTCATCGCATAGTGAATCTAGTTCTTGCATGGCCAACACCCTCAACAACTTGTCACCTAGGGTAATTTGCCAGTCTCTTGGAGTCAATGGTGGAAGAGGAGCACCACTACCGTGAATCTGTGATTGAATAAAGCGATCACGGTTGGGCAAGTCAGGACGACGTACTCGAGCACCAAACTTTTCTATTGTCTTTTGCAAGTTAGCAAGGTCTTCTTCAGTTTCAGAAAGGATTTGTTGTAACTGATTGCGCACTTGTGCGTTCTCGATGAAGTCAAAATAGTCTGGGCTGTACGCACGGCCGACAATGACTTCTTCAAGGGGTTGCCAACTTGTATAACTGTTAATAGGATTCATTTAGTTGCTCGAGTAAGATATTTAAGCGGTCTGTCTTGTGTTGTAAAAATAAACGTTGATTGTGTTCTATATCTGCCAGTGCCTGTTCGAATCGGTAGATCAAATCCGATTGTGCCTGTTGTATACTTTGGCACAACAAGCGCCAACGTTGTGTGTTGTCAACTTCGAGATCATAACTGTTGTCCAACACGTGATCAAATGTTCGATATCCCATGTCACGCAGTTGCTGTAGACTTCCGGCAGCACCTGCTATAAAAAACATTTGTGCATGTTTGATAGGTTTGAATGTCTTTTCTGTCAAAAACGCACCACCCGATTGGTCCGCATCAAAATGCGTTTCCAACACAATATGGCAGTAACTGTCGGTAAAGTATTTGGACACAAGGTTGGCATGATTGTTGCGCTCGTGTTGACTGACCTCGTCAGAAAAATACGGGGCCGCATTTAAAAATTGTTGTGTGGCTGTTCTTAAATTTCCAAATGCGTCAATTTCAATGGGATTATCCTCGTCTACTAACTCACCAGATTCACAATAACTCCAATAACTGTTGTCCAACACATGATGCTGTAACAAGTCGGCCATTGCTGTGGCTCGCCAACTCTTGTGTAATCTGTTTAGTGCAGTGAATTCACGTTCACGTGGATTATTATGCAGGTCCAATGCTCTAGTAGAACTATTGCGATGCCAATACCAGAGTTCAAAGTCTGCAAAGTACACAAAGTCTTCAACGTCATGTGCGGCTGTGTTGCCGCTGACAAATCTATAACAATGAGCAGGCAGTTGATGCTGAGCCACTAATGCATCTAATCGTTGTTTAATTTTGCTGGGACTGTCACCTTCGTGATAGTAAAACAATATGCGTAGGTGTTTACGTGCAAGTTCAGTCAACACCCGCTGGGGCAATAGACCAAAGTAATCTATATCAAAATTAAAAAACCCCAGTCCAATTGGATAAAAAGCGTCGGCAGGCCATGCACTGTTGATGTCTGTGATGTTTAGTTTTACCCCGTGACATTCGCAATACTCTTGCAGTCGCAAAGGAACAGTATTGGGCCAGTGCTGTTCAAACTCACGCCAGGACTGTGTGTAAGGTTCTGCTTGATGGCGAGCCAAGGCAGGGTATATTTTACCCCGGATCAATCGATCCGTTATCAATGTCAATGCCATCTAACATCTCCTGTAATTCTTGCCAAAGAATCTGTTCAAAGCCGCCCCCGTAAAAATGATTCCAGTTGTGCTCAATAACTTCTTGTGCTTGCTCAAATAAATCCTGCTTGGCTTCCGGTGGTAGTTCATGTAAACTGCGCAACAAACTGGCAATGCGTTCGATACGTACTGAATCTTCAGCCGAGTCGTAACTCTCGTCCCATATGTCCTCAAAGGTACGAAAACCATAACTGCGCAGGTATTCTAAACTGCCCCGGGTACCCACAATCACAAACGGCATGCCCAGAGCAATGGGCTTGAATGTTTTTTCTGTCAAGTGATGTCTGCGACCAGTGAACACAGTTTCGGTCACTAGATACAGCAAGCTTTCTGCTGACTCGTCAAACAAACTTAACCAGCATGAGTGCATGGGGTGATCTGTTTCACCTTGAAAGTTCATGGGCAATAATGTATTGACAAACACAGTTTCGATGTCGGGATACTTGGCTGCCAAAGGTTTGATGGCTTGATATATTGAGATGTCTTCAGATGGACACACACTTGGACAACTGATATGATTGTCTAACATGCCATGTTTGAATATGTGATACAATACTTCTAATCTATGCTGGCGCTCACCTGCCACAATGCGATTGGGCGCAATAAATGTTCGAGTTATCGTACGTTTGTGCCAGGGACGAATCAGAAACGTTCGATCGTATCCACGATACCAATCCAGTGCGGCCCACCCATGAAAGAAGTAGTACCGTGGTTTCCATCTGTGCATCGCACAAACAGCCTCCACATTCTCACTGTCACGTTCACTGGTCACAAGGTATCCGGGACTGAATCCCGGTCTTCTTGATATTTTTTTAAGTGGATGGGCAAAGCCAAGAGTTTTATGCACATGTTGATTGATCTGATAACCAGATTCAATGTCTTCATTTAATTCTATAACTCGTTTAAAAGTTGCGGCGTGTATGCTCAAATGAATTGGCTCTTGGTCAAAAAAGAATATATAATTGTGTTCGTGTATATCTTCTCTACCATACCCAATAATACTATCAGGATCGCTACGCCCAAAAGGGTCACAATGTTGTACTCGAATGCCCTGGCGATTATCTCGCAGCCAAGGCCAAAAAGTATGGTGATAAATTTCATCTATTCTAATCATGTTTGACGTATTCTATTCAGGAACTAAACCCAACCAATTTGCACATGAGCGTGCGGCAGATAGTGTTGAGCATGCACAGCAACTGAGCCGCACAAGATTCTTTTGGTGGATCTCATACTTATGTGACTACTCGGGGTGGGATTGGCTTTGGGAGCCGGTGCCATGGCAGGCACATCAACGACATGCTTGGCCGAGTCAATGGCAAAAAGATTCTGGTACATATTTGATTCCAAAGTCAGGATACACTGATACAAATTATCACTCCACACCCAGTATTATACGAGTTGGCACAGATAGTGTCAACTGGCACGTGCCCAACAGTATCGAATCATTTGATACCACCTGGCACCCAGATCCCACCGAACCCCCTTACATCTATCAATTTGGCACACAACATCAACGCACAGGAGGTCCGCAATATCATGTGCCCGGGGCAACAGATATCAAGTTTGTGGATCAAATACGTGTGACAACCAGCCGGGTGGCCACAGCCATATACGAAATTGATCACATGGATAGTAATGCGGGCATGATTGCCAACACCACACGTCGTGTGCGTTATTTTGACAACTATCGAGATACCTTGATACGGATTGCAAAGAGCATAGGTCCGGAACATGAGTTTGTGTGGATATGCTCAAGCGTCTGTGATTATAGCAATTTTGACTTTTCGTGGCATCCTGAGCAGTGGCAAGCCAGTATGCTACATGTATTCGCCAGCGACGGAGAAAAGTTTGGGGACACATTCTTTATGCATGTGCCCACATTTGCTCGTCGTGCAGAACAAGTGGCTCTGTTGGAATGGTATGATGTAAACTTTGTTAATGCCAGTGTGCCACGTAGGCCCATACCTGTAATTAAACACAACTACGACAGTCAAGTTGATGCAGTGAAGAATTTAGAGTTTGCAGGACCATTGGCGCTGTTTGTTAACGGACCTGAACCTGTCAGGCTGCCTGTGGTACCACTCTGGAGAGAAAATGTCAAAACACTAGTGCCACTATCGCCGGGCGCCTCCAGTGTGATTGTGCCACGTGCGGCAGTTCCTTATGTGCAATCTCAGTTGTACGATTATCCTTATATAGACAAAACACAGAGACTGTCAACAGACACGCCCATGGACGTGGTGTTTATATCCAATGGTGAGAGCGTGGCCGAACAAAATTGGCAAAATTTAACGGCCTTGTGCCCACGTGCTCGACGCAGTGATGGTGTCAATGGCAGAGAAGCCGCATACAAAGCAGCCGCAGAATTGAGCACCACTCCTTGGTTCTTTGCGGTGTTTGCTAAAACTGAAGTGTTGCCTGATTTCAAGTTTGATTTCCAACCGGATCGACTACAAAAACCCAAGCACTATATATTCCACAGTCGTAATCCCCTTAACGGCCTAGAATATGGTGCCATGAACATCAACTTGTACAATCGCCAATTGACCTTGGCAACAGTACCGGGCCTGGACTTTACATTAAGTTCGGCACATGCGGTGGTGCCTGTTGTGGCCAGTATCGCAAGATTTAACACAGATCCCTGGGTCACATGGCGCAGTGCTTTTAGAGAAGTACTCAAACTAAAACGTGAAGTAGATCAGGGTGCCGATGTTGAAATACAACACAGACTACAGGTATGGTGCAAACAGGCTCAGGGAGACAACGCCGACTATTGTCTAGCCGGTGCTAATGATGCGCTAGAGTACTATGCACAAACAAATGGTGACTATGCGGCCTTGTGTTTGAGTTTTGATTGGGCTTGGCTCAAAGAGTACTACTACAATCGGTATCAGCAACGGCCCTGGTTAGAATCGCTTTAAGTAATCTTGTTGCAAGAACCAATCTAGGTAGGAAGGAATGCCTTGCTCGATATCAACTGTGGGCTGCCAGTCAGTGCATTCTTGTAAAAAACTGCTGTCTAAAGTATCGCGATTAGGATAGAATACATCGTGTGGTTGAATCACAATTTCACTTGGTATCCTTGATTGTATCAACTCTGCGGCTTCGATAATTCGTCTACCACGACCACGAGTACAGTTAAAAATGCCATTAACACAATTTGGATCAAGTGCCACAGTAACAAACGCACTGGCCACATCAGTCACGTAACTAAAGTCCAGTCGGTTGTCCGGTCCGTTGACAATCATTTGACCAGTCGTCAACGCACCCACGGTCATTTTGCTAATCACACGTACTACCATATCACGTGTGCCATACAAAGCACTGGGACGCAGTAGTGCATATTCTAGTCCATGTTCATGATGCCAAATTTGACACATACGTTCGCATTGTAGTTTATAACTGCCATACAAGGTCAACGGATCACACACAGCCGTTTCGTTTGGTGCACCAGCAAACGCATCAAAATTGCCATACACCATGCTACTACTGGCCAACACAAATCGTTGCACCTGATACTTCACACAGAGGTTCAGTGCAACCGCAGTGGCTGCAATCATGTTGGTGGTGGCATCTACCACATTCTTCTTCACCATCTTGGCGTTTGGATAGGTGGCAAGATCAATTACCACGTCAGGTCTTGCAATATCAAACACACGATCCATAGCAGTTGCATTACATACGTCAACAGCAAAGTGATCATGAGTGCCCATGTATGCCAGGCGCTGATCCATTACAGGTTGATATTCCCAAGGTTGAAACTCGCCATAAGTGTGATGTATGTCTACAGTACTAACTTCATGGGCTTGTTCCACTAGTTGACGCACCACATGATGCCCAATAAATCCGTGACCACCTAATACTAATATTTTCATCTTAATTCTTTCGCTATTCTTTCAACTTCTTGATCAGTAAGAGTGTGTTGATTTGGCACAGTAAATGAAATTTTACTGAGTTGAGTACTTACTGGCACATGATTTGATTGATTATAAATGCCCTCGTCCTCGATCAGCATGCGGTAGTGTACAGCACAATCAATATTGGCTGACTTGAATTGTTCCAACACTTGATCTCGACAATTACTTTGAAACACTTGCTTTTGATGTGTGTGCCGATGCAATGACAGGTCGATTGCTGACTTGTATTGGGATGATTGAGTTAGATACTTAGCAATTTCAACACGGCGTTGTTGCCATGTTTCGCTATGATCTAATCCGGCCCACACACACGCGGCTTCAAAATTGCTCATCATACTGTTCATACCAGGTGCTATAGCCTCAGCATCGTTGGCAATTTTTCCATGTAGTCGAAGTCGACGTGCAAGATCAGCAATGCTGGCATCATCAGTTAACAATGCACCACCAGAACCCCAACTGGAAACAGTTTTGCTAGGACTGAAACTAACACATGCAATTACACCGTTTTTGGCACTCCAGGAATGTCCGTCATGACTTTCTAAACTTTGTGCCGCGTCATTGATTACTGGAATTTTCAATTGATCCAATGCAGTCCAGTTGCACATGTTACCAAACATGTCTACAGCCAAGACTGCTTTGACTCCTGTAATACGATCAACATCAATACAATAATCGGTACCAGTGTCAATAGGCACAGGAACATATCCTGCTCGAGCAATTGCATGAGCACTAGCAGTAAATGTATAGTTGCTCACACCCACCCATGATCTTCGGGGCAGACCCAACACCTGCATGGCCACAACCAATGCATCGGTACAACTGGCCATTGTCACACAGTATTTGCGATCAAAGTGTTCGGCTAATCTAGATTCCAGTCTGCGAACCAACTGTGTGTTTTGTGCCGCGCCCTGTTGATGGTCATGTTCAATCAAATCAAATACCTGACCGCGTATCTGTTGCCAGTTACGATCGTTTTGAAACAGTGAGATTTTACTCAACATACTTTTTAGCCAAGGTAAATGCTTCAGCCAATATACCATTGTTTTGTTGTCCCCAGTACTGGTTGGCAGTATAAATTTTGTTAATATCATCACTGTTAAAATAACTGCCGTAACACTCAAGTAGTTGTTTTTTGAACTGCCACTGATCGGCTATGTTAAAAAACAAGTTGGCTGAGTTGAATTGATGATCAAAACAATATGGTACTGTGTGCATGAGCCAAACTTCCTGAGCCAACTTGCGCACCAAAGGCCAGGCCAAGGCGTGTGTGTTTGCATGATCCTGATGAAAATCTTCTGGATGTGGAATAATAGCAATGTCACATGGTTCTATTAATGGTGCTAGATCAGTCATGGTCACATTATTCACAACCAAATTTGGTCTACCATTGGCATGCATTGGTGTATTGAATATTTTATATTTGAATCCACTAAGTGAGTAACTATCTGTCAGTTCTTTAGTGACTATGTGTTTGTTGCGTTTTGGGTTGACTTCGCCGCTTGGTGCCACAGTGATTACAGAAACAATTTCTGCACCTTGCTCTTGGAATCGTTTTAGTGTGCCGGCACAACTTATTTCAAGATCATCTGGATGGGCACTGATCACTAGAATTTTCATTTAATGTTTCCCCATTTGAGTCGCCAAAAAGTTTCGTTTTGTTCACTGAGTCTGGCCACTATGCGATACATGTGTCCATATGTGTGCGGATCCATGCTACGAGTCCAGTAGGGTTTGTCCACAGCATTTTCCATTATGAACCGGCCAGCATCTGATTCTTGCCACTTCCACATGGGTTCTGCTACAAACATATCTGGATCTTCTACATCGCCCATGCGAATTTCATGCACACACACGTCGCGAAAACGTATGGCTCGATCGCCGATGATTTTGACTTGTTCGGGTTGCCAATGATCTGGTTGTTCTCTACTTGTTGTTGCCATACACAAGTATAGCAGAGCAGTTAGTTTTTTGCAACCAAGTCGGTGGCCATTGGAAAGATTGCGGCAATGGCTCTAGCACATTCAAGCGCCACAGTTTGATGTTCTAGTTGTGTGCCATTAGCACTGCGCAATTCAATAAAGTGAATCCATGAGCGCAAGGTGCCATTCATGTACAAGCGGCTCTGGATTAGACCTTCAGGTAACACAGCACGAGCCTGTTCTTTTGCGATGCCGTTCTTGATAGCCCACTCGTATTCACGACGTGCCGCATAGATAACTCGCTGTTGCGCACGATACCACTCGTTCTCCAACAAGTGGTCGTCATGCTCTATACTGTTCTGTCGATTTTGTGGGTCTTGGAGTCGTCCACTGCGGGTAACAAACTCAAGATCTTTTGTCGGGTCAGCATATCGTTGAGAGAACTCTTGGAAACTGAAACTTCTGTGTCTGAGGATTTGCCGTGCAATATCTCGTGTTGTCGTAATTTCCATGCAGACTGAAACCATTTCGAGTGGGCTCCAGTGTTGATGTTTAACGAGGTATCGGATGAGTTTTTCACTTGTTTCGGTGTTGAGTTGATTTGAAGGGTTTGAGACTCTAGCACAATAGGCAATGAGTTCTTGGGCGTCTGATATGCCAATATCTGCGAACTCGGATGTGGGCTGTGAATAGGAGACAAGTCGGACATTCATAGATCTTTTAAAAGTTTATCAGTTTCAGGCTGAACCATTTTGGCAACTTCTGAGACATCAACAACAAAGTCAATGTCACGAACTGTGTCACCAAGTTCAGTTAGTGTGCGGGTCAAGACAATTTCAACTTCTTCTAGGTCAAGACCCTGTTTTCTTAATGCAGATAAATTGATCGTTTTTTGTTTACGATCATTCAATCTAATTACAACTTTTTTAATGCATTCAAGTGGGACTTCTGTTTTATTGACTTCTTCAATAATGTGTTCCCACTGTTGAATAAATTCATCACTGAACGGCATCGGCAGTCGCTACCTTGGCTTTAGGAGGACGACCTTTTTTTGGTGCCGTTGTAGCAACAGATTCTGTAACAGGTGCAACATACTCTTTTGCGTTAACACTAGGATTTAAGTTCTGTGCTTCTTTCTTCATTCTAGCGGCTTCAGCAATCATGCCTTTGGCTTCCACTTCCATGCGCTTGGCCTGTGCCAGCATATTGGCCGCAAGAGTCTTGTCATCTAATGCGCCATCTGTTGATTGCAGTGGTGGTACATAAGGTGTACGTGTGTCTTGTGCTTGACGTTCTTGACTACGCTTGAATTCTGCTTCGGCCTTGCGCTTTTGTGCAGGATCAACCATGCCGGCACTGGCATCAAGTTCTTGCAGGCGTTTGAGTGCTTCCCCACCTTGTTCCATCTCGCGGATAATCTTGTTCATCTCATCCAACTTGACATTACTTTGTGGTGTGGGAGTCACAATAACTTGGTTGGTGGCAATCTTCTTGATCATGCCTTCGCGATGCAAGGCTTCTAACTGTGCGCGGCCATCTGGTAACAAGTTACGATGCAACACTTCTGACAGATTTGTTGCGGCCTGTCCTGCAGGACTTTCTAAGGTTTGCATGATACTGTTATGAATGTGTGTGGGCATGGTTTCTGGATATACCACAAGGCACATGTGCTCCTCACCGGGTACTTCTCTAAAAAGAATAGCAACCTTGCGGTCACCGTGTCGTCCTACGTGTTTAAGCATTTTGATCTCCTTGAGGTTGTGCTTGTTCTGCTTCTTGTGCTTTTTGTTGTGCTACAACAGCATCCAAGAATGCGGAAAGTTTTTCGTAAACGTCGCCAACAGATTTCATCTCTGCGGCGCGGAATGCACCGCGAGTACATGCGGCATCAATGATTTGTTTGAGGCTTGCCAAATCGGCAATGGTAAGTTGTGCATTTTCCATATAGATATTTAATGTCTAAATACCCAACGAAATAATTTTAGTCGGTATTTTGGAGAAATTCGTTTAGGCGATGTACCGCTTCATCAAAGTCTACTGCCCAAACCTTTGCTTCTAATATGTTACCTGTGATTTGCATATCAAACGGTATGACACCACGAAACCCAAAATCATCAGGAAGTTCTGTAGTAACTGTAAATTCCTGTAAGTTTTTTGCCCTAAAGATCAAGTTAGTGGCCATGTCGACTGAGTTCATCGGTACTCCTTAATATCCTTGTGCTTGACAATGATAAAGTTATATATCTTGTTATCAAACTGGATAGGTAAATCTAGATGTATAGTGATATCAGGACCATCCCGGTGATTGAGCAAGCGATCGTTACCGACTGTGCCCACAAACGGGATCCGGTTCCACTTACCAAACACACGATCACCTATGTTCCATGTGGCTTTGTATCCCACACGGTTAAAGTAATCAGTTTGGTTGCCCATGCTGGCCAATCTTTTTGCCCGATAGCAACAAGTTTGCCACTGAAACAAACAAGCTCAAACAGCCATATGCCATGTCGCCTCGAGCAAAGTAATCACAGGCGGTCATTAAAGCAATACCTGACACAAAGCCAGAAATAACATCTTGGTGTTTTACCATCCAGTTATAAAATTTCATACTAAATCCTTAAACATTGTTTTGCGTCCTTCTTCACCAAGGTGATAGTCGAACAATTC
>Ga0209400_1001513_pt1 | contig 18514 bp, 14 predicted proteins | sample M_130807_EF_Meta_FD_187313 | JGI IMG/M metagenome (GOLD analysis project Ga0209400, IMG submission 187313) | Freshwater microbial communities from Lake Montjoie, Canada to study carbon cycling - M_130807_EF_MetaG (SPAdes) (version 2) | ecosystem: Environmental > Aquatic > Freshwater > Lake... | reverse complement strand
AGAACAAGGATTTCAAGGTGATCTAGGTTTTCAAGGAGAACAAGGATTTCAAGGAGAACAAGGAATACAAGGAGAACAAGGATTTCAAGGTGATCTAGGATTTCAAGGTGATCTAGGATATCAAGGGTATCAAGGTTCACAAGGATTTCAAGGTGATGTAGGATTTCAAGGTGATCTAGGATTTCAAGGTGATCTAGGATTTCAAGGAGAACAAGGGTTTCAAGGAGAACAAGGATTTCAAGGTGATCTAGGATTTCAAGGTGATCTAGGTTTTCAAGGAGAACAAGGATTTCAAGGAGAACAAGGAATTCAAGGTGATCTAGGATTTCAAGGTGATCTAGGATATCAAGGAGAACAAGGAGTTCAAGGTTCTGTTGGTGTCCAAGGTTCTGTTGGTTCCCAAGGAGATCAAGGTTCTGTTGGTGTCCAAGGAGATCAAGGTTCTGTTGGTCTCCAAGGTGATCAAGGTTTTCAAGGCGAACAAGGTTTTCAGGGTGAACAAGGCGCAGAAGGACCTTTAATAACTAGTGTCATTAATAATGGCGCAAATATTAATCCAGGGTCAACAGGTAATGTAAATTTTAAATCTAATACAAATAATATATATTTTAGTGCAAATTGTTACATTACTATTAACGACGACGCTAATCAAACCGCATATTTTCAAATAATTTCATGTAGTTTAAATTATTCAACTATTCCACCTGGGTTAGATGCTGTTATATTAAATTTAGGTAGCGACGTTTCTAGTCCAGCAACTGATAATGTAGTTGCGTTAGTAGGCCCAAAAGGCCCTCAGGGTGATCAAGGTCCACAAGGCAATCAAGGCAATCAAGGATTCCAAGGAGTTACAGGAAATCAAGGTTTCCAAGGCGAACAAGGGTTACAAGGCGAACAAGGTATTCAAGGTATACAAGGAGCTACTGGTGTTCAAGGATTTCAAGGAGAACAAGGGTTACAAGGCGAACAAGGTATTCAAGGTATACAAGGAGCTACTGGTGTTCAAGGATTTCAAGGAGAACAAGGGTTACAAGGAGAACAAGGATTCCAAGGTATACAAGGAGCTAGTGGTGTTCAAGGATTTCAAGGAGAACAAGGGTTACAAGGCGAACAAGGATTCCAAGGTATACAAGGAGCTACTGGTGTTCAAGGATTTCAAGGAGAACAAGGGTTACAAGGAGAACAAGGATTCCAAGGTATACAAGGAGCTACTGGTGTTCAAGGATTTCAAGGAGAACAAGGGTTACAAGGAGTTCAAGGAAATCAAGGATTCCAAGGAGTTACAGGTAATCAAGGATACCAAGGATCACAAGGTTATCAAGGAAATCAAGGATTCCAAGGAGTTACAGGCAATCAAGGATTCCAAGGATCACAAGGTTATCAAGGAAATCAAGGATATCAAGGTATAACAGGCACAACTGGTCCAAACGGTGCTATAGGCCCATTGGTAACAAGTAGAATAAACGCAGGTGCAACTATTAATCAAGGATCAACTGGTTTTATTTCTTTTCAACCAAGTGCAAACAATACATATTTTAGTGCAAATTGTTATATTACTATTCGTGATGGTTCGGATCAGACAGCTTATTTTCAAATCTTATCATCTACTTTTGATCAATCGTCAACGGTACTCACTGCGACTATTTTAAATATAGGATCAACTACAGCAGGACTTGCATTTAATCAAAATGTTGCCTTGGTAGGACCAATGGGACCTAGTGGAATACAAGGTCCTCAAGGAAATAATGCTACATTAACTGGTTCAACTGGTGCTCAAGGCTTCCAAGGTTATCAAGGCGTTCAAGGAAATCAAGGATTCCAAGGTGTTACAGGAAATCAAGGTTTCCAAGGGTTACAAGGATTCCAAGGAGTCACAGGAAATCAAGGATTCCAAGGAATACAAGGGGCAACTGGTGCTCAAGGCTTCCAAGGTTATCAAGGCGTTCAAGGAAATCAAGGATTCCAAGGTGTTACAGGAAATCAAGGTCTCCAAGGTTTTACAGGATTTACTGGTTCAACTGGGTATCAAGGATTTCAAGGCGAACAAGGCTTCCAAGGCGAACAAGGATTCCAAGGTTTTACAGGATTTACTGGTCCAACTGGGTATCAAGGATTTCAAGGCGAACTAGGTTTTCAAGGCGAACAAGGATATCAAGGAGTTACAGGAAATCAAGGTTTCCAAGGCGAACAAGGATATCAAGGAGTTACAGGATATCAAGGAGTTACAGGAAATCAAGGTTTCCAAGGCGAACTAGGTTTCCAAGGCGAACAAGGATTCCAAGGAGTTACAGGAAATCAAGGTTTCCAAGGCGAACTAGGTTTCCAAGGAGAACAAGGATTCCAAGGTTTTACAGGATTTACTGGTCCAACTGGGTATCAAGGATTCCAAGGAGAACAAGGATTCCAAGGAGAACAAGGCTTCCAAGGAGTTACAGGAAATCAAGGTTTCCAAGGCGAACTAGGTTTCCAAGGAGAACTAGGATTCCAAGGTTTTACAGGATTTACTGGTCCAACTGGGTATCAAGGATTCCAAGGAGAACAAGGCTTCCAAGGAGAACAAGGCTTCCAAGGAGAACAAGGATTCCAAGGAGAACAAGGCTTCCAAGGAGAACAAGGCTTCCAAGGCGAACAAGGATTCCAAGGAGTTACAGGAAATCAAGGCTTCCAAGGAATACAAGGCTTCCAAGGCGAACAAGGCGAACAAGGATTCCAAGGAGTTACAGGAAATCAAGGATTCCAAGGAGAACAAGGCTTCCAAGGAGAACAAGGTTTCCAAGGAGAACAAGGTTTCCAAGGAGAACAAGGTTTCCAAGGAGAACAAGGTTTCCAAGGAGAACAAGGTTTCCAAGGAGAACAAGGCTTCCAAGGAGAACAAGGATTCCAAGGTGAACAAGGTTTTACAGGATCATTTGGTCCAACTGGAACAACACTTAATATAATAGGAAGTTACACTGGATCCATTTTGGTAACCAATCCAAATAATGTTAATGAAGTTTATTATAATGATATTTTAAGCGTCATGGATACAAGTAGTTATGGTGCAACTGGTGTAAATATTGGTGTAAGCGGGTGTGTTATTCCGTTAAGTAACAATATTTATTCACTAGGAACAACTGGAAACAAATGGTCAGAACTTTATGTTGGTAAAGGTTCGGTTTACATTGATGATGTAAAATTGTCTTCCACAACAATACCATTTATTGGAACAACTGGCAAATCAATGATTATTAATTCAAATATACTACCAGATACTACAAATACGTATACATTAGGAGCTAGTGGTGCATCTTGGCGTGATTTATACGTAGGTCCAGGAACAATTAATATCCAAGGTCCAGTGGGTGCAAAAAATGTAGCAACAATCGGGTCAGATTTACAAGGAATTGTTTATACAGAATATGGTTTTGCAAGTCCATTTATCAATGTAGGCCCTGAAATCCAAACTAGTAAGGCAGTTGGTGGATGGCAGATAATTGGAACAGGATATAGCGGACCAAACGGTTTTATTCCTACTGATTTATTTGCACGAATAAATGGAATAAGTGGACCAACCGGACCTAATTATTCTTTAATTAGTAACCAATATGGACCAACAGGTCCAACTGGAACTAATTTATCCATTACAGCAAAAACTTTTACAGGATTTACAGGATCTTCTGTAAATCCAGAAGGAAACACTGGAGTTTATTTCTTAGATAGTGATAATTTAGTTGTAAATACAAAAAACAATCAAACAAATCTAGTAAACGTATCTTTTCAAACGTATATAAGCACAAATAACTATATAAATAATATGTCAGCTACAATTATGAGAAATTTTGTTGGTATGTCGGGAACGAATCTTGTAACTCCTTATCCAATCAATTTAGCTAATGGAAAAACTGGACCTAGTGGAGACGTAGTATTTCCACCAGACTCAGGAAACGCGATAACTGCGTTAAATACTTCTTTATGGACCATTAGCACTGCCAGAACAGCTGGTAATAAATATCCTGTAAACGCATTTACCGTAAACATGCAAGCATTAGATAGAGTTGCACTACCAATGGGTCCAACAGGTGTTTATTATGCTATAAGAGTAACAACAGATGGTGATCATCCAATTTATACAAATATTAGAATGTCTGCTATTCAATTAGGTTAAAAATTCATAAAGTAAATTATATTTTATTATAGTGAGTCTTCATTATAATAAAAACATTAAACATTGTTACTTTAATTCTTCACTGGTGTATACTTCAATAATCCTTCAATATAATCTTTGTCATAAAGTGCTAATTTAGTTGTTCTGTCCCATGTACTATAATTCATTAATACACGATCATTTTCAACTACAATACTTAAACAATATTCAATTGGTTCACCTTCAAACTTAAAAGGTGCAGAATATCGCATTAACTGCATATTTTCGTCAAAAACAACAATCATGTGATAATAATGACGAGGATTTTCATAAGAAACCAAATGAACCACAAACCATAATTCACTTTCTTCATAACTAATAGAAATATTCCCATTATTATTTACCAATTCTTTTGTATATTTAAATCCAGATGTAGAACCACGAGCATGTGAAAATATTCTAGGCATATTAATATTCTTAACAACATCAATAGTGTTATTATTTTTATTGATAGAACATATTTGTAAAGGAAACCACTTATAAATAAGGTGTGTAGAATTTTGGTAATCTACATATACCCAATTCTTTTCACAATTACTTTGATTAAAAGTTTGTTTTAATTCAATCGGTAACAATTTAGATTCACCAGAAGCATTTATATCATATTTACCATTTACGATACCTAAAAAGTTGTTTTTATGTAATCCTGTACCAATAAATAAAATATCATTACTTCCAACATCATTAAAAATCTTGACATCTTCGGTCCCTATATATTGTCTACCATCAAAATCAATGTCAAAACATTTGAGATTTATTACTTTGAAATCTTTATCTAATTCAACAAACTTATTTGCTGTAATAATATTTTTCTCACAATTAATGTAACTTCCATTTTCAGTAATTAAATAATTCACATAACGAATATTCATTAAATATTTACCTTCACTGTTTTCATTGAGTTTTTGTTTTTTATGTATTAAACAACTTGATGATGATGTAAAATCTGTTTGTCCACCATTAATTTCAATTTTCATTTTATTATCAAATAAATATACATGTTTATGCTGTAAAACATCTTTGTAATATTTCATATTTTGAAATAAATTATTATTAATATTGTTGTCCACAGAATGATTTAATATTTGTATTATTTCATCGTTTATGTTTTTAATATTCAAATAGAATGCAGCAATAGAATATTCATATTGAATCTTATGTGTATATATATCATTATGTAAAAATAAATAATCATCTTTAAAAAGTTTTTTGTCCAAAACATCTTTCGCCATTCTATAAAATTCACCAACTAATTTATTCTTGGAATTATTTCTATAATAATGCATAATTTCATAAATAGTTTCTAATCGTTCAGGTAAAGCTTCAAAACCTAACATCCAAGAACAAATCGCATCATTCATTCTACCCAATTGTTTATAACAATTGCCCATTTTATAATAACTATAAAAAACTTCTTGTAACCAACCTTTACAGTCAATTCTTTTTTGATAAATTTCTATTGCTTTTTCATGCTGTCCATTATCATGGTAACTATTTGCCAAATAAAAATAATATCTTCCATTGCCTGGTTCATCTATTAATCCTTGTGTCAATAATCTAATATCGCGTTCAAATTTGTCTCCTTTTGCACCTCCATCACCAACGTCTATAATAAAAAGTTGATTTTTCTCAATTAAATGATATCTACTAGAAGCTGGTGTATTAATATATTCATGAGTAACACCCCAATAACTACATAACCCACTATTACGTACAATTCTTACATTTTGATAATAAAAATGTTCATTTCCTTGAAGTATATAAAATGTATCATAATTATTTAGTACATTTTTATTAAAATTTTTGACATCTAAAACCATATCTGCATCTAATAATAATACAAAATCGGACATTCCATTTGCTGCTTTTAATGCGTAGTTTCTATTATGAGCAAAATCTTTGAAAGGTTCGTTGACTATTTTACCATGTATATTATGTGATTTAAAAAAAGTTTGGATCAACTCAATTGTATTGTCGGTAGATCCTGTATCACAAATACAATAACTATCTATTATTGGTAACACTGACTGCATTAATCGTGTAATAATCTTACTTTCATTTTTAACAATCATATTTAAACACAATGTAGGTGTAGACATTTTAAATGATTAGTAATTAATTATAATTTAATATTTTTAAACTATATTTTTAAAATATTATTTGTTTATTAAATTATTAATATATATTAATAATAAAAATGGCTTGCACAAGAATTTATTATGATTCGTCTAGAACAAAAAAAGAATTACAGCAATCCACCGATCCAGGTAGATATATTTTAAATGTACCAGGTAATGGTTCTAACCCGCATTATATAGAAGATCCTCAAATTATTATTCAAAAATGGGGTGCAAATTTAAGAACTAATACAATTAACTTAGAAAGCAGTTTAATGGGAATGTACAAACCTTTAAGTAGGGATTGTTTAGGAAAAGACAATTATCAAAATTATAATGTACCAAATCAGTCTCTGTCTTATCCAACAAATAATAATTTAACTACACAACAATCCAGAGCAACCAACCCTGCTTGGTGGTATCGTGATTTAGAACAAGTGAATTGGTATTATCCACAATTAAATCCACAAGAAAATACATGTTTTCCATTTGAAACTAATTTAAGTACCAGAATTTTAGAAAAAGATTATTATACACCTAAGCGTGATTGTGTAATAAATGAAAATAACAATTTATTACCAAATAGTCATAATTTAATTAAAGGTACTTATGTTGCTGTAAATAAATAATGTATAAAATATTATTTAATGAATATAATAATTTTAAAATAATAATAATTATTATATATAATATAAAATGGAAATAGCCATTCCTTTAATAGCATTAGGTGGAATGTATGTAGTATCAAATCAAAATAATCATAATAATGATAAATCAAACGATAATAAAATAAGATCTTTATCAAAAAAAATTTCAAAAGAAGAGAATTTTACAAACATGGGTAGAAATGTAAATTATCTACCAAATACTAATATTACACCACAGAATTTTCCAGTAGAAAATTGGAATCAAGTAAGTGATACTGTAAATACATATCCTAATCCCAATATTGCTACCGATAAGTATTTTAATCAAAATCAATATGAAGAAAATGTTAGAAAAGGTATTAGTGTAGGACGTGATCCCCAACAAATTTATTCATTGACAGGTAATTATTTAGATACTGATCAATTTAAACATAATAATATGGTTCCTTTTAATGGAGGAAAAATCAAAAGTAATACTTTTGACAACAAATATGCAGAAGTAATTTTAGATAATATGGTTGGTAACAGTTCTCAAACGATTAAAAAAGTAGAACAGGCCCCTTTGTTTAAACCAGAGGCGAATATGAATTGGACATACGGTACACCAAATAATAGTGATTTTTTTCAATCACGTGTTTATCCTGGAATGAAAAATAATAATGTAAAACCATTTGAGTCTATGATAGTTGGACCAGGTTTGGATCAAGGGTATAACGTGGAGGGAAGCAATGGATTTAATTCTGGCATGGAAGCTCGTGATAAATGGCTACCATATACTGTAGATCAACTTCGTGTTGCAACCAATCCAAAACTAGAATATGAACTAAAAAATCATGAAGGTCCTGCAGAATCAACTATCAAAAATGTTGGTATTTTGGGACGCGTAGAAAAACAACGACCTGATACTTATTTTGTAAACACACAAGATCGTTGGTTAACTACTAATGGAGCTGAAAAACGTGAACGTTTACGTCCTGCGGAAGAATTGGGAGTGATCAGACGTAACGATGTTGCATCTGACTATTTAGGACCTGCTGGATCGGTAGATAGACAAGCTACTGTAGCACCATCCAATTATGAACCAAGTAAAAGAGTAAATCTTCCTGGAAAAGATGTGAATTGTTCTGTAGCAGTAGGTCGTGGTCCTATAACTGATGGTGACAAAAAAATAGAAAGTTTCAATAACAGTTTAACAACTAATCATAGATCCACAATAAAACAACCTGAAACAATTAGAAGTGGTTTTAGTAGTGCTATTGGATCAGTTATTGCACCTTTTATGGATGTTTTAAGACCATCTCGTAAAGAAGAAATAATGGGTAATGTTAGAGTATATGGAGAGGTTGCGTCAAGTGTTCCAAAAAGTTATGTTAATAATCCATTGGATACTACTAGCACTACTATTAAAGAAACGACTTTGTACTCGCCGCAATTTAATATTAATAATCAAAAAGAAAGCATGTATGTTAATAATTACACACCTATGGATTTAACACAGAGGGATACAAGTAGTTGCAGTTATATGGGAAGTGTAGGTGGTCAAACCACACAATATGGTGATGTGAATTATGATGCAGCATATAGACAACATAATAATGATATTAAATCATCTACTATAGATAACAGACCAAATCAAGGTGGAATGCAAATTTTTAACCAACAAATGAATCTAAGTACTATTAAATGTGACAGTGATCATATGGATGGACGTGTAAACCCAGCCTATTCAAAAATCGCACAATTACCTCCATCTGCTAATACTTATGGTGCAATTAGAACACCACAACAATATAATCAAAGTATTGGATGTGATAGAATACAACCAGATATATTGAATGCATTCCGATCAAATCCATACACTTTTTCATTAACAAATGCAGTTTAATTTAGCAGTTAAATTTCGCCTTTACTATAATACAATCCGGTAGTTGATTTAAATATTCTAATTCTTCATTAGTAAATATATTATAAAATATAGATATTATTTTATAATATATAATAATTTTATTATAATTGATTATTTATTCACTGCCAAAATAAGCTCCTTTACCCATTTTAAAATCACTTAGTCTAGTAACAACATCGTCATTCTTCTTCATAATTTCTTTAATTAAATCTTTAATGGAAATCATACCAATAAACTCTTCATTTTTATCGTCAACTACAAGTAAATGACGAATATCTTTAAACATCATTTTATTCATACATGTTTCTAATGAATCGTCCTTTTTTGCAATAATAATAGGAGTATATGTACAAATTTCTCTAACCTTTGTTTCTTTTAAATCTTTTTCATAAGACGCAATTTTTGAAATAAAATCTCTTTCAGAACATACTCCAACAACTTTATTGTTTTTATCGGTGACTGCAAGACATCCAATATTAAAAGCAGTGAAACGATTTACCGCATCTTTAACAGATGCGTCTTCACTGATTTTGAAATCAATTTTATGATAACAAGATCTTTCAAAAACACTCATAGCAGATGATTTTATAATAGAATTTACACTAGAAAAACCACGTCGTAACATTATTGTATAATCACTATTATCATATTGTTTTTAAGTTTATTTAATAAAATATTTTTTGTTAACGTTTTCTATATCTTTTTGTTCTATTTTTTTTACGAACACTTCTTTTTGATTTTTTTTGTATTTTTTTCTTTTTTTTTTCCACCTAAAAATGATTGTACAATTTTTCCTACGTCTTTTGGTATAGCTGGAGCTTTTGTTTTTGGTTCGTTCTCCAAAATTATACCTAATTTCTGATTATTTTGCTTGCATAAAATGTGCAAAGGTGTAAAATTTGTATGATATTTATCGTAAAGTTATTTTTTTATAAATTAAGTTATTAATAAATAAGTTATAATAACATATAAAAATATCTTATTATATTCAATAAGTATTCATAATAAAATATATGACAACACTTGATATACATAAAAATATAAAAGAAAAATTAACGTATTTTCATACCATTCATAAAATACCAAACATAATTTTTCACGGACCATCTGGAAGTGGTAAAAAAACACTTGTAAATGAATTTATACACAATATTTATAATAACGATAAAGAAAAAATCAAATCTTTCGTTATGTATGTAAATTGTTCCCATGGAAAAGGAATTAAATTTATTCGCGAAGAATTAAAATTTTTTGCAAAGACCCATATTAATTCTAATGGAGGCGATGTTTTTAAAAGCATAATATTACTCAATGCAGACAAATTAACAATGGATGCACAATCTGCATTGCGTAGATGTATTGAATTGTTTAGTCACAACACTAGATTTTTTATTATAATTGAAGATAAATATAATTTATTGAAACCGATTTTATCAAGGTTTTGTGAAATTTACGTACCAGAACCAGAATATAAAAATGAAATTGTAAATTTATACAAATATAACATAAATGAAGTATTTAAATTAAATGATGATAAACTTCAGCGTCTAGACAAATTAAAAAAAACAATAGAAAAAACATTCCATTCTAGTAATCAAAATAAAATTACATTACAAGAATTGTTGGATTTTTCTTTGAAAATATATGAAAAAAGTTATACTGCAATAGATATTATTGAACTTTTAGAAATAAATAAATTGACTGTACCAAAAATCACAAATGAAAAAAAATATGAGTTGTTAATAACATTTAATAAAGTTAAAAAAGAATTTAGGAATGAAAAATTACTAATACTTTTTATTTTGAATTTTTTATTTATGAGTTTAGAATTGTCTCTAGAAAATATTAGTTTTATGTAAATAACATTATGGATGATTTTAATATTTCAACGTTGCATGAAAGTAGAAATGAATGGAGCGCACGGTTAATTTCTATTTTGACACCTCTTATTATTGATGGATATAGATCTATTTTAGATGAAGCTATTAAATTGTGTAAAGACAACAACGAAATGGAAAAATACTTGATGACTTTTCAAAATTTCATTACAAGAGTTCCAAAATGGAATCCTACAATTATTGAAGAAGAACGAAAACGTATATGTGACAAATCTGGTTGTGCTTATTTAGAAGATTTAATTACATGTGTTCATATTATCCAACTCAAAATTTTGACTGTTATGAGAGTAGGACAAAAACAAAAGAAAATAGATATTAATATTCCAAAGTTAGATGATTTTATTCATAAAGTTTATATTAATGTTGCGAGAAAAATATATAAAAATGTATATTTGTTTGAATTGAATCTACCTCCATTACAAATACAAAAGCATAATAGAGAATTAGATGTTATTGTTCAAGAATGTATCTTAAATTCTTTGAGAGAAAGCGTTCCAGTAGAAGCAATCTTAAAAGCGTATATGGATGAAACCGTGGAAGAAGATGTTATTGAAGAAGTAAAAGAAGAGTATATTCACGAACCAGTAAAAGTTAACGGTGATTCTGACAACAATATCACTTCAGGTGGTAGCATAGAGGACAAATCAGAACAATTAATGAACACTAGTTCCAAGTTATCATTTAGTGATATTGATTTAGTTAAAGATCAATTTAATAAAGAAGAAAAGGTCAATGCCCCTAAAAGCATAGAAAGATTAGAAGAATTAAGACAACAAAGATTAGAATCAGAAATAAATGACAATATTATTGAAAAATTAAATATATCCGATGAAAATATCAATCTAGATAATTTAGATATTCATGTAATAAATGAACCAGAATTAGAAACCTTGCCGGATTTAATTATTGATGATATAGAAATTCTTGAATAAACTAAATTAAAATATTATTTTATTTTAAATAAATTTTAATTATTTAAAATGCCATATTATAAAGATATAAATTTATTATTTATTCACATACCAAAAACAGGTGGTACTAGTTTAGAAGAATATTTAAAAACTAAATCCACGCAAACTTTATATTCTATACAAAATGAAGGAAATATACTATTTAAAAATTATAACATTCATGCATCTTCTTTACAACACTTGACTTATAAGGAAATTTATAAATACCGAAACTTATTAAATATTAATTTGAACAAAGATTTAAAAATTATAACAATAGTAAGAAACCCTTATGAAAGAACAATCAGTGACCTTTTTTTCTACAATCTAATTAATGAAAACACAAGTGGAAATGACGTGTATGGTGTTTTAAAACAGTTCCTTTTTTCAAGTAACTATGATTCACATAATAAACCACAATATAAATTTATATTGGATAACAATAATAAAATAATTAAAAATATAACTATTGTTAGAAGCGAAAATTTAACATCTGATTTAAAAAATTATGGCTTTTCTGATTTTGATTCTAGATTTAAATATAATACAAACAACAAATGTGATAAAAAAAATTATTATGATTTTTTAAATAAAAATTCTATATTTTTAATTAATAATTTTTTTAAAACAGATTTCAAACTATTTAACTATAAATTAATAACAGATAGAGCTACTTTGCAAATTATGCGTTTAAAAAATAATAAGATTTTGCTTTAGTATTTTAGTAATAATATTATTTTAATGGATAATATATTTATAATAGCAGCAGTTATATCTATTATTTTTTTAATTGTGAAATTTATAGAAATGAGATATATTGAAAAAGACAGTAAACCACTCAAACTACTGATTAGAGATGCTTTATTAGTATATTTTAGCGTTGTTTCTGGATATTTTATTTTAGAACAAATAAAACAAGTTGTGCAAAATGGTGATAATATGACAGGAGGAAGTACTCCTGTTTTTACAAATAATCCTGAGTTTTAGATTCTATTTATTTTTACACTAATAAAAAATTTAATGTAAAAATAAAAACATATTCAAAATAAAAAAAAATGAAAATAAAAGTATTGGTTTAATATTTTAAATAAAACTATTGCGTTTATAATAAAATTCTAATTTGTATTTTGAAAATGGGTAACAACAACTCAATGTATAATGAAACTAATAACGATAATAAAACATATATTTGTTTACTTTGTTGGGAAGATAACCAACCGTGCAATTTAATAACTTGTTCTAAATGTAATATTCAAATGCATAATTCATGTTATATTAATTACAATAATATTAAAAAACATATCCATAATGCATGTCCCAATTGTAAAAAAGTATGCGCTTCAGATAAAGAATTATTTACAAGAGAGTGTATTTTTCAAAGAAAGGGAAATACTTATTATGGAAGACCTGTCAAAATGCATAGCGAATGTGTATAAATAAAAAGTTATATTATTCTATTATTCTATTATTCTATTAATCTATTAATAAATTCGTTTCTTTCATGTAAAGTTAGTAATCCCCAAATAAATTTAATTTGTGATAAAGTATTGCGTCGCTTTTCATGAAAAGTTGTATAAATAAAATAAAGTAATTGATCATTTGAAAACTGAGATAAAATAAAATTTCTTTTCAATACATTTTGAAGTTTTAATGTTATTGAATCATCTATATGAATACTATTGTTACAAAAATATATTAAATCAAATAATAATATCCTGTAATTATAACTAAAAGCATACAAGTTGATAATAATATTATAGTCTGTTCTAAAAGTTATTATGTCCAAAAGCAAATCCTTTGGTTTTGTTTCATATGTGTACGGCAATATATTATTAATTATAATTTCAGTTGGTATTTTTTTTATACATTCAATAAAGATCATTAATCGTAAATATTTTACTATATTTAAAATATAAATTAGTATTTTTATATTTTAATTAATTTATATAAAATATGTTATATGTTATTAACGACCAGTCCAGACTTTAATGATACTCTCAGGTAATTTTTTTTTTATAATCAAATCATTTTTATATTTTTCATATGTATAGTGAAAAGAATATTTATGTTGTAAAATATTACCAAATAAGGATTTAAATTTGTTAGTATAACTTGATTCTAATGTAAAAATTAACCCAAATATACGTTCTAGACAACATCTATCAGGTCGTGATTTTACTCTATTTATTAAACTAAGTAAATTATATTTAGTTATTATTGAAACTAAAAAATCATGGTTAATGTAACATTGTACACCAAAACATCCAGACCATGTGTTTTGTTGTCCTAATATCAAATCATCATTTAACAATAATTTTTTATATAATAAAAATTTATTTTTAAACCCAGATATTAATCTAAGTGTATTTGTTACGTTTTCTTTGTCTGCATTAAAGTGCCATAATGGTATTACATCAATATTCTTTAATTTTTCAAAAGATATTTTTTTATGAATAAATATACTATCATGAATAATAAATGCGTTTTCAAAATACTTATTTTTATAAAAATAATAATATGGTAACAATTCACCACGGCCTTCATGTTCGGATTGTATTGTTACTACATTTTTGTAATCAAAAAAAGCTTTTACAAATTCGTAGTTGCTGTTATCATCAATAATTACAATTTTTTCATTAGGATAAAATTTTCTTATACATTTTATACTTTGATTCCAATAATTATTAGTTAATTCTGAGTTTACATGTCTAGTGATTATAAAACCATATTTTTCCATAGTTAAAATTTATTTTACTATATTATAATAAAAAAATAAATTTTAATGATTAAATTATATTAATATTGGAATCTTATCTATATTTATTTTAATATTATTATTACTGTTTTCTTGTATATCTTCTTTTATAATAAACTCTTGAAATTCACTTCTCTCCAATTGAGCTTGAGGAGTATGATTATGAACGTGTCTTGCAATCATTTTGTATAATTTAAAATCTGGATATCTTTCATCTCCATTATTTTTATACAATAAATTAATACCTTTATCATCCAAACACCATTCAACAATTAATTTTTTAATAGGATTTGTTATTTCATCAATATTTTTAACTTCTTCTAAATCTTCAATTAAATAATCAAATATAGAACAAGCCAAACGACATAAATCAAAACTAAAATTTGGATCTAAACTTGGTTTATTGTTGTCAAAATATGGCTCTGTGTTATATTGACTAGCTGCATCATTACCATTTTGAAAACTATCACTACAAAATAATTTACCTTGAAATTTATAAATACTTCTACCAAAATCAATTATTTTAAATAACTTACCAAATGTAGGAACTTTGTATATTTTTTTATTATAATAATAAACTATATATTTTTTAGATGTTTCATTATACATAATATTATTTGTATGAAGATCATTATGAGTAAATGAAAATACTTTTTGATAAGTAATTAAAATCATTATTACTTGCATTAATATAGAATACCATTCTTCATTAGATAATTCACTGTTTAATATTAGATTGTCCAATGTATTTTCACAATTTTCCATGCAAATTAATTCTACAGGAAATTTATTAATAGTTACATTTATTTCTTCTTCATTGAAACCCCCCTCATCTGAACTATCGTCTAAATTTGAATCAATATCCTCCCACTCACTCTCAGATTTATGGGAAGATTCGGGATTAGATGTATGATCTAAAATATCACTAACTTCACTATTTGTATAAGATTCTCTAGAAGAACAGCTTGAACTAGAACTATTTTTTGTAGACGAATTTAATGTAGTAATTATTTCATTATTAATATCCAAATTATATTCTGTAATAGTATTATCAATACATGGTGTTGTTGTTGCAATTGTTTCACTAAATAAATCATTGTATAATTTATTATCAATTGAATTAATAGATAATTTAGAATTAAAACTAGATGTATAATCAATTGTAATCGGTGGTTTTTGATTTTCATTTTTAATTAAATGCTCATAATTATCAATTTTAAATAATACATTTTTGTTTTTATTGAAAAAATCAGATTGATTTAAATATTCTAAATCATCAAACACGTTTAAAACAAAATTGTTTTTTACAGAGAGAAACGAGCCATAATATTCTAAACCATGATTAAATTTATAATTATTTTTTAAAATAGAAGATAAATAAAGGAATAATCCGTCAATATAAGCAGAATTATTTGCATCTAATATTTTATGGTGGCATTTATCTTCATTGTTATTGTTTAGAAGAGGTAAATAACATAATTGTTCATCACTTATATTACAATATTTACCAACTAAATATTTAAATGGATCTAATAATGGTGCTAATTTTATAAATATGTTTTTATTTTTAATTTCATCGTTATAACTGTTCTTTACACGACAATGGAATAGATTTTTAGTATTTTCAACATTAATCTTATTTTTAATATTATATAAATACCATTTATGATTAAAATTAATACTATTAAAATTGGAATTGTTTAATGAAAAAAATTTATTATAAATAGGAATATAATTCTGTGTATTGGATAGAAAAAGTATTTCGGGATTTTCTAAACTCTTAAAAAGTTCCAAATTTTTTCTTTTTTGATAATTAATATTTATATCATTTTTGAATTCATTAGGTTTTTCAAAATTGGATGTTAAATTCATATTATTACGTAATAGATATAAATAATATGAAATTTTAACTAATTATTAATTTATTCACAAATTAATATCGTAATTTTCTAAAGAATAATTTATTTCCCCTAATAATCTAATTACTTTTTTATGATCTTCACTTACATCTGATTGAATGGTTGTTTCATTACCTTCTTGTATTATTAACCAAGGAAAATAAGAATAACAATGATTAAATAATTGTAATCTACTAGTCATCCAATCGGATACATGAATGTGACCATCATACATTTGAATAAGTTTCATCGCTCCACGAATAGATAAAATATATCCTCCAGTTAAGTATTGTTCATTTATGAGTCTCCATTGATCTACATGATTAATTTCTTCAGATGCATTTAAAAATATACCATCCCATTCAGGATCATTAATTTCTTCATGAAACTTATTTAATTTTGTAAAAAAAAACTTATCAAAACAAGCATCATCTTCTAAAATTAAAGCATATTCTATATTGTTATTAATAATATATTTCCAAATATTCCAATGAGATTGTGCACATGCTTTTTGCAAATTATGTAAATTATTTACAAAATTATCAGTTAATGTATCTGGTGTAGATGCAGGCCACATAGTAACATCCAAATTTAAACAATCAAATTTTCTTAACATTTTTTCATGCCTTGTTGTGTTTGATAATAAAGTTATACAAAATGTATTGTTGCTATCAAAATGAAAACTTGTTTTATCCATATATATGTTTTACTATAATTTAGCAAATTAATTTTAAGTTTTTTATAGTTATAAATTTTCTAGATGTAATTAAAAATGTCTTTAGAATTAAAAAAGTTTGATATGAAGAGTATAAGTTTTAAATCCAATGAATCTAAAGGACCAGTAATTGTTTTAATTGGGAAACGTGATACTGGTAAAAGTTTTTTAGTTAGAGATTTATTATATTACCAACAAGATATTCCTATAGGAACCGTTATTTCTGGTACGGAAGAAGGTAATGGTTTTTACGGTAAAATGGTACCAAGATTATTTATACATAACGAATATAATACTGCTATTATAGAAAATATTTTAAAAAGGCAAAGAACAGTATTAAAACAAATTAAAAAAGAAATGGAAACATATAAACGTTCCACGATTGATCCACGTGCATTTGTTATTTTAGATGATTGTTTATATGATAACACCTGGTCACGTGATAAAATGATGAGATTGCTTTTTATGAATGGACGTCACTGGAAAATTATGTTAGTAATAACCATGCAATATCCACTTGGTATACCTCCCACTCTTCGTACTAATATTGATTTTGTTTTTATTTTAAGAGAGAATTATATTGCGAATAGACGTCGTATTTATGATAATTATGCTGGTATGTTTCCAACATTTGAATCATTTTGTCAGGTAATGGATCAATGTACAGAAAATTATGAATGTTTGGTGATAAATAATAATGTGAAATCTAACAGATTACAAGATCAAGTATTTTGGTATAAAGCAGAGAATCATAATGACTTTAGATTAGGATCAAAAGAATTTTGGGAGTTGTCTAAAAATTATAATTCAGATGATGAAGAAGAAAAATATGATCCTAATGCAAATAAAAAAAGAAGTGGTCAGAAGATTAGTGTTAAAAAGACAAAATGGTAAAATACAATCTTTAACAATTTAATTTTAAAATTATATAGATATAAGTTGTAGTTATAATTTATAATTTATATCCAAATATAAAAATGCAAAAAACATCGGATACTGTTTTTGTATTAGTAACTGACAACAATTACTTTTATAAAGCATCTACAACTATAAACGACTTACTAACCGTTGGTAAATGGAATGGTGATATTGTATTGATTACAATTGATTTTGATTTAACTAAAGATTACATATTTTCAGAAAAGTTGATTGAAAAGAAATTTCCATTAATTGATAAAACAAATCTTTTAAATGAAATAGGGCCACATGGTTTCTCTAATAGTGATAAAAGAGAAATACATAAATTGAATCAATGGGAAAAATTGCATGTTTTTGATGATTATTTTTTGCAATGGGATAGAGTAGTTTTTTTAGATGCAGGATTACGAGTACTAGAGGATGTTAAATATTTGTTGGATTTAGATTATAAAGATTCCATATTGGCACATCATGAACCATTTATTTTTAAAAATCAATTGTGTTTTGATAATCTTGATAAAATAGAA
>Ga0209400_1001511_pt1 | contig 18528 bp, 24 predicted proteins | sample M_130807_EF_Meta_FD_187313 | JGI IMG/M metagenome (GOLD analysis project Ga0209400, IMG submission 187313) | Freshwater microbial communities from Lake Montjoie, Canada to study carbon cycling - M_130807_EF_MetaG (SPAdes) (version 2) | ecosystem: Environmental > Aquatic > Freshwater > Lake... | reverse complement strand
ATTCCGACCGCGAGGTCGAGGTCATGGCCAACTGAGCGGAGCCAAACCCATGCAGACCTTTTTTGTCGAGATCAAATGCGCGCTCGGGCGCACTTATGAAGTGGCCAGTGCTTTGGCTGAAGCGGAAATCGCTTCCGAGATTTATTCGATCGCTGGGCACTACGATATTCTCGCCAAATTCTATGTCGAAAAGGGCGTCGATATCGGCCATTTCGTTGGCGAGAAAGTGCAGATCATTCCCGGCATTGCCGACACACGCACCATCATCACATTCAAGGCTTTCTGACAAAGCCGCATATAGAAAGGCCACGCTGCCGTGAACGACCAAGAACATTCACAAGAACAACCGCAATATCTCGATGATCGCATGTTCGTGCTCGGCGTTTGGCCTGTACGTCTGGCGAAAGATGCCGAAGAAAACCACCAGACAGTGATTTTCTATGACACTATGCCGCCGCAGCCGTCCCTTTGGGGCGTGGCGACCTATCATAATGTGGAAGGCTATCCGATAGCCGGCATCAATCATTTCGAGCGGGAAGACATTGCGCGCGCCTATAAGGCTGGCATTGAACCCTCGATCCCGCTGACAAGCTTGGGCGGCCAGTCGCCGAACACGCCCATGACGCCGGATGATTTCACGGCTTGGAAGACCGAAAACAATCTTGGTGATTTCGATCCCGACAAAGCGCCGCGCCTGAGCGGCAAAGATCGCGGCGATATTGTTATGCAGACAAAAGAGCAATTCATCGCTGGGCTTGAGCAAATCGGCCGCGTGGTTGAGGGACCCAAGTCTGAGGGCGACACAAAAGCCTGATTGGTTTTCGTGAGATGCAAATAAAGAATGGCGGGCTTTGGCCCGCCATTTCTGTTTCAAGCCTTGCGCTTGCTTTTGCTTTTCCCACCGCCGGCAAGCGCCATTTCCAAAGCACGCCGGATGAAACGCTGATAGGGAATGCCCTCTGCTTGCGCACGGGCGCGGGCGGCATCGAGCAAAGGTTTGGGCAGACGCATATTGACGCGCTCGCTTTTGGGCTGAAGCTCGAAATGCATCGGCTTGAATTGGGACAGATCATATTCCGTCAAATCGGCATTTTCGACAAAGTGTTCAGCTTGTTCATCGCTCATAAGAGCGGGAAGCGCCTTGAGCTTTTTCATAATGCACAATCTCCTTCGCATGCATGTAACGCGCGCTGATGGGCCGGATAAAAACAAAACCATCACGAAATCTCATCGTGAAAACAGCAAATATCCATCTCCCCTTCGCCGCTTTGCCAATCGCACGGGTCCTCGGTTCAAGGGCTGAGTTTTTCAGATCTGGCCAAAGGCTTGGTCCGGCGAGAAACAACCCCTCGATTTCCGCAATGCTGACGCCGTGCTTGCGACATTTCTCGCGGTTGGCCGCGTCCCAATCAAAACCGCTGAAATCCATGTCAGCATCTCAAATGTATGTACAAATGTCAATACAACCCGAAAAGGGCCACGGTCATGATGACTTGAAAAACGCCCTAAAACAAAACGGCGGGCTCAAGGCCCGCCGTTATCAGATCAATTCCGCTTCAAATCCGGCGGTACGGCCTCTGCTACCAAGGCATCAAGCGCCTCTCCCAGAGACATGGATGTTTGTGCTTGTGATCCCAAGCGGCGGATCGAGACAGACTTGTCTGCCGCTTCTTTCCGGCCGATGCAGAGCAACACGGGGATCTTGGCAAGCGAATGTTCGCGCACTTTGTAATTGATCTTCTCGTTGCGCAGATCAGCCTCGATCCGCAGCCCGCGCTTGCGTGCTTCCGCGACGATCTCCATCGCGTAATCATCCGCCTCCTGCGTGATCGTGCAGACAGTAATCTGCTGCGGTGACAGCCACAGCGGAAAATGTCCCGCATGGTGTTCGATCAAAATCCCGGTGAAACGCTCCAGCGAGCCGAACATGGCGCGGTGGATCATGACCGGCACGGTCTTCTCGCTATCGGGCGCGATGTAGAAAGCGCCAAAGCGTGTCGGCAGATTGAAATCAACCTGTGTCGTGCCGCACTGCCATTCACGGCCAATCGCATCACGCAACGTATATTCAAGCTTGGGACCATAAAAAGCGCCCTCGCCCGGATTAACGCCGGTGCGAACGCCACCTTTTGCAACCGTTTCCAGCACGCGCATAAGCGCGGCTTCCGCCTTGTCCCAGACATCGTCCGAACCCACTCGCTTTTCAGGGCGGGTTGAGAGTTTCAGCACAATGTCGGTAAAGCCGAAATCTTCATAGATCGACATGATGAGATCATTGATCTTCATCGCCTCATCCATGATCTGCTCTTCGGTGCAGAAAATATGCGCATCATCTTGCGTGAACGCGCGCACGCGCATCACGCCATGCAAAGCGCCTGACGGCTCGTAACGATGCACCGTTCCAAACTCGGCAATCTTCAACGGCAAGTCGCGATAGGACTTGAGACCATTTTTGAAAATCTGCACATGGCCGGGGCAGTTCATCGGCTTCAATGCAAAAACGCGCTCGTCTTCCGTCTGGGTGACAAACATGTTTTCGCGATAGGTCTGCCAATGGCCTGACGTTTCCCAAAGCGCGCGATCCAGTACTTGCGGCGTATTCACTTCCACATAGCCCGCCTGCTGTTGGCGGCGGCGCATGTAGGAAATGAGCGATTGGAACAGGGTCCAGCCTTTGGGATGCCAGAAGACCGTGCCCGGACCTTCTTCCTGAAAATGGAAGAGATCCATTTCGCGCGCCAGACGGCGATGGTCGCGGCGCTCGGCTTCCTCAAGCTGCTTGAGATAAGCGTCGAGCTCTTCCTGCTTCGCGAAAGCGGTCGCATAAATGCGCGACAGCATCGGCTTGGTGCTATCACCACGCCAATAAGCGCCCGCCACTTTCATCAGCTTGAACGCTGTGCCGATTTTGCCCGTCGAGGTCATATGCGGACCGCGGCATAGATCGAGCCAATCGCCCTGCTTGTAGATTTTGAGATCCTGATCGGCGGGGATCGTCTGAACGAGCTCGACTTTGAAAGCCTCGCCCGCTTTTTCGAAATGCGCAATCGCCTGATCGCGGCTCCAGACTTCCTTCACGAAAGCTTTGTCCTGCGCGATAATCTCGCGCATCTTCTTTTCGATGGCCGCAAAATCTTCCGGCGTAAAAGGTTCCGCGCGGAAAAAGTCGTAATAAAAGCCATTGTCGATGACAGGACCAATCGTGACCTGCGTGCCGGGGAAGAGCGCTTGCACGGCTTCCGCGAGAACGTGCGCGCAATCATGGCGGATCAATTCCAGCGCGCGCGGGTCTTCGCGATTGACGAATTCGATTTTCGCATCGCGGGTGATGGCGTCAGCCAGATCGGTCACAACACCATCGAGCGCCATCGCGACTGTGCGCTTGGCGAGTGAGGGCGAGATGGATTTGGCAATATCAAAACCGGTCACACCGGCATCGAACTGGCGCTGTGCGCCATCCGGAAAAGTCACGGAAATCATGTCGTCTCCTGTTGCTCACTCGCCGATACGAGTCGGCGTAAGCGGGTTTCGTGATGGCATGCGCAATAACCGATAGGTCGCGCCCTTTGCAAGCTTTCTCCCGTTATTGCGAGCGGAGCGAAGCAACCCAGAGCCTCACGTGTTGCCCCTGGGTTGCTTCGCCTTCGGCTCGCAATGACGGCTTATGGGTCGATCCCCTCACAGCGCCAGCGCCCATAGCGCCAGGGTGTCAGGGCGGATGCCCCAGCCGGCCGCTCAAGCGGGATCGGATCATAGCCAGAGCCGCCCCAGGGGTTGCAGCGGCAGATGCGGGCAAAGCCCATCCAGCCGCCAGCCCAAAAGCCATGGGTCTGGATCGCCTCATCGGTATATTCGGAGCAGCTCGGCAGATAGCGGCATTGCCGCCCGATGAGGGAAGACAGGGTCAGCTGATAGGCCCGGATCGCGACATGAGCGAGACGTCTCGGCAAAAGCCTTGCCTCTTGAGCGAGGCGGCGGGGCCAGAGAGAGACGGGTGTCACCCAGCCCTGCCCGTTTCAATCTGGTCGAGCGCCTGGACCACCGCATCAAAGGTCAGCAGGGTCGAGGCATGGCGTGCCTTATAATCCCGCACGGGCTCGAGCACCGCGCAATCGGCCCATTTGCCGGCGGGCGGCGTGCCATTTTCCTTGAGCATGCGGCGCATATCATCCCGCACCGCTCGCAATTCATCCGGCGTCGAGCCCACCACATTGCGGGCCATAATGGAGGAAGAGGCCTGCCCCAGGGCGCAGGCTTTCACATCATGGGCGAAGTCGGCGACCTTGCCCCCAGCCACTTTCAGGTCGATGGTCACGGTCGAGCCACAAAGTTTGGAATGGGCGGTCGCGGAAGCGTCCGGCTGGTCCAGCCGGCCCAAACGGGGAATTTCGCCTGCCAATTCAAGAATTCGGCGGTTGTAAATGTCATTCAGCATGGGTGACCTGACAGAAGCTCATCGGCTCCTTATATAGGGAGGCGGAGGTGCTGACGAGAAGGCTGATGCTTTCGGTCGCACCCTAGAAAGAAAAAGCTAGTCTTTACTGGTCCAAGGCTAAATCGCCGTCGTAACTTCCCCAGAATTCCCTGAAACCTCTCATAGGAGGCGCCACATGGATGCCGTGGTTAAGACCTTGCCTGCCCGAAATACCAAGCCTGTCCTCGAGCCGACCGTCCGGCCAAGCCGCGAAGAAGCAGAAGCGGCTGTCCGCGTTCTGCTGCGTTGGGCTGGCGAAAACCCCGCCCGCGAAGGCTTGATCGACACGCCCAAGCGCGTGGTCAAAGCCTATGAAGAACTCTTCGGCGGCTACCGCGACAATGCCAAAGAGCATCTGGAGCGCGTCTTCGAAGAAGTCGAAGGCTATGACGACATGGTGCTGGTGCGCGACATCAGCTTTGCGTCGCATTGCGAACATCACATGGTCCCCTTCGTCGGCAAGGCGCATATCGCCTATTACCCGTCCGAAGGTGTGGTCGGCCTGTCGAAGCTGGCTCGCGTGGTCGATACTTTCGCCCGCCGCTTGCAGACACAAGAAACCATGACTGCCCAGATTACCGACGCCATCGACGGCGTGCTCAAGCCCCGCGGCATTGCCGTGATGATTGAGGCCGAGCACATGTGCATGTCGATGCGCGGCATTCAGAAACAGGGGGCCTCAACGGTCACCACCCAGTTCACGGGCGTCTTTCGAGACGACCCGTCGGAGCAAGCCCGCTTCTACACGCTGCTGCGTGGCTTCAAGTAAAGAAAAGGCGGGCTCAAGACCCGCCTTTTTTCTTTAGTGCCGACCGGGCAAAAAAGTTCTTGTTATTGAAAGACCATTGTTTAGCGAAAAGCCGCCACCTCTCAGCTCGTCTTTGCGAGGAGCGAAGCGACGTGGCAATCCATGGCGCTAACGCTCATAGATTGGTGCTATGGATTGCCGCGTCGGCCTTCGGCCTCCTCGCAAAGACGGGATTAAGAGCGGGGCCTGTGCGGCGCATCATCGCGACTGCCATAAAAAATCATAAAAAAAGCCACCACCTCCCCAGCGTCTTTGCGGGGAACTAATGGGAGCCCGGCAAAACAATCACTTTTGTCTTCATCGGCAAATGCGCTTTATCAATGATGAGCGCGGGATCTGAACGCCGCTCAATGTCAAATCGTTCGGATGCCAGACGCAGGAAACGCTCCAGCGTTGACGGCCCAAAGAAATGCATCGGCACAATGATGCGCGGTGAGATTTTCTCCAGCACATCCATCATGCCCGCCATATCGAGAGTATAGCCGCCGTCAACGGGGGCGAGCACGACATCGACTTGGCCGAGACGTCGCAAATGTTCTGGCGTCAGCTCATGATGCAAATGGCCCAGATGCGCGATGCAAAGCTGGCCCGTCTCGAAGACGAACATCGAATTGCCAAGATATTCCGTGCCGCCGCCCCAATCGCGAATATTGGTTTGCACATTGCGAATGCGAAGATCGGCGATGCGCACATCATGCTGCACTTCGCCGCCCGACGGATTCCAACCGCGCAGCACATGCGCGATACGCGGATCAGGATTCAAAGTGAAATGCGTCGAATGCGCCTTGTTCATCGTCACCGCATCAAGCGGCATGGGCACGTCGACATGATCATTATAATCGGTCGCCACCCGCACACCGGCCATGGTCTCGATCAGAAAGGTCGCGTGCCCTTTAAAAGTCACCCGCGCCATATCTTGCGTCAAAGCCACAGGCCGGATGAGCGGATGGCGCTGCGCCACGAGACGCGGACAGGCCTCTGGCTCCGCTGCCGAGGCGAGAGGCGCCCCGAGCAGGCAGAAAGCAAGAGCTGCAAAGGCAGACCGGCACGACAGCATGGCAATCTCGCAATAGGAAACCCGAACCGCTATAGTGGCGCGACACGGGCCGTGATGCCCATCACTTTTTTGCAAAGAGCCGACCAGCCACATGACCGCCTCCCCTTTCGCCCCGCGCGGCACCAAACAGGACCTTGAAGAAGGCGCCCAGCTGGCGCCCAAATTCGACCGGGACGGGCTGATCGTCTGCGTGACGACTGAAAAAGCGAGCGGCGACATTCTCATGGTCGCCTATATGAACGAGGAAGCTCTGCGCCTGACGCTGGAAACAGGCGTCGCGCATTATTGGTCACGCTCGCGCAATGCGCTGTGGCGCAAGGGCGATACATCGGGACAGGTGCAAACGGTGGTCGAAATGCGCACCGATTGCGATCAGGATGCGATCCAGCTGGTCGTTGAAGCGGGTGGCGACGGCAAAGCCTGCCACACGGGCCGCCGCTCCTGCTTTTATCGCAAAGTCGAGCGCGCCGCCGATGGCAGCGCGCGTCTCACCTTTACGGAATAAGCGCCCTAGCAAGCTGCAATATAATCTTTCAGCGCACGCTGCTCGGCTTCAAATTCCATCAGGCGATGGCTCACCACGTCACCGATGGAAACGAGGCCGAGTAAGCGCCCGCCTTCCACGATCGGCACATGACGGAAGCGGCCGCTCGTCATTTTCTGCATCAGGGCATCAATCGTTGTGCCCTCGCCGGCCGTGACAACACGCTCCGTCATATGCTGGGCCACCATATCGCCAAGCGCCTGCGGTCCGCGCTGGGCAACAGCGCGCACCACATCCCGCTCGGAGATAATCCCCACCACGCGCCCGTCATGGTCTGTCACAACCAGCGCGCCAATGCTTTTTGTCGAAAGAAGAACAGAAACTTCGTGCAAAGTCTGCTCGGGTGCGACCGTTGCAACCTGACGGCCTTTCACTGCGAGAATACGTGCGACTGTCATGACAATCATCCTCCCGCCTGCTGATGCAGTTCAACGAGGATGCGCGCAAAATCTCTTTCCCACAAGCGATCCCGCATGCGCCATTCGGCCAGACTTAGCGAAATTCGAAATAAGAATCCGAGCCTTTGGGATCAAAGGCGGAGAACAGCAAAAGGCCAGCGAGAAAACCACCAACATGTGCCTGCCAGGCAATGCTGCCATCGCTCAAGCCGAGCGGTTGTGCGCCCACGCCAAAAATTAGGTTCGACAGAAACCAGAAAAGAATGAAGGTCAGCACACGCTGATCGCGCAAGACGTCACGCAAAGGCAAAGCCCGCAACCGATAGGCGAGCGGCTCGTCTGGCCGCAAAGCCAAAGCTAGGCCAAGCGGCGCACCGGGCTGGAAGACAAAGCGCAAGGCAGCGCCCATCGCGCCCGAGACGGCAGCAGAGGCACCAATCATTGGCGTCGCATCATAGGCGTGAAACAGCCAATGGGTGAGCGTGCCTGCGAGTGCCGTGACGACGAACAAAGCGATGAAACGCGCAGCTCCGAAACGGCGTGCGACAGGTGCACCGAAAGCGGCAAACCAGATCGAGTTCAAACCGAAATGCATCCAGTCCGCATGCAAGAAAGCATAAGACAGCGCCGTCAAAGGTTGGAAAAAACCATCGCCGAAGAAATAATTCGCGATTTCAATATCGTCGCCACCGCGCAAGGCAATGGCGCGCAAAACTGCCGCCACGCCTGCGGCATCAAATTGTGCGGTGAGCCGCGCGGGCACGAAAGAGAAAGCTGCGAGCAGCGCAAGATCATCTTCATTGGTCAGAAAATGCTGCCGGAAAAAATGCAGCGCACCCATCGCAATGATCAGCCACAGGATCACGCCTGGCAGATTGACGAGGCGTTCGCGGGGCTGGTCGCTCAAGGTGCAGGCTCTCCTCAGCCGATCTTTTTCATCTCGCGCGCAAAACGCTGCCAATTGGCGACATAGCGATCGGCCGAGCGGCGCAAGCCGTCAATCGCGGCCTCATCCAGTGTGCGCACGACTTTGGCGGGCGCCCCCACAATCAGCGAATTGTCGGGAAACTCTTTGCCTTCCGTCACCAGAGCATTGGCGCCGACGAGGCAATTTTTGCCGATTTTCACATGGTTGAGAATGGTCGCGCCCATGCCGATGAGCGAATTGTCGCCAATCACGCAGCCATGCAGAATGGCCTTGTGACCGATGGTGCAGCCCTCGCCCACGACAAGCGGGGCGCCGGGATCAGTGTGCATCACCGTGCCTTCTTGCACATTGGAGCGCGCGCCAATCGTGATCCATTCATTGTCGCCACGCAGCGTCACGCCAAACCAGATGCCGACATCTTCGCCAAGCTTCACCTTGCCAATGAGATTGGCATCGGGTGCGACCCAATAGCGGCCTTCAGCAGGAAGATCAGGCGTAAGATCGCCCAGAGAATAAATCGTCATCAGAAGCTCCGAGGCTCAAAAATCTTCCAGATCGAAATCGAGGATCGCCATTTGCAGTGTGAAGCTCTTGCCCTTGGCATCATCGGCTGAAATCACGCCGAGGAAATCTTCACCGCTGTTGAGCTCAACCGAATCCTGTTTGCGCATGCGCGACACAATCGTGAGCTTGTCGTTCTCAAACAACATGCGCAGATATTCTTGAAGCGTCTCGCGACCGACAGGAATTTTCATCTCAAACGAGAAAGAGCGATCGCCGTCTTCATCATCGACATCAATGCCGCCAATCCGGCGCTCGCCGAAATGCACATCGGCGGCTTCTACATTTTTGGGATTCATCACGACGCGGATCGATTCATTGCCGAAGGAGTGGCGCAGAAATTCCTGCAACTTACGAAGTTCAATCTTCTCCAGAGGCATGTCCGCGTCCTGTCCTTTTTCTCTTAAAACCTGTTCGCCTTGTCCCAAAAAACGTCGCAGCCCGCAAGGCAGGCCGCTCAGCCGTCGAGCTTATCCGCGAGGATTTGGTCCATGGAGCGCGCGGGCTCCGCGCAGCCTGCCTCACCCACCACGCGGGCGGGCACGCCAGCGACCGTCTTGTTATGCGGCACAGGGGCCAGCACAACAGAACCAGCCGCCACGCGTGCGCAATGGCCGACTTCGATATTGCCAAGAATCTTCGCGCCCGCGCCGATCAGCACGCCCCAGCGGATTTTCGGGTGACGGTCGCCGCCTTCCTTGCCTGTGCCGCCCAGCGTCACATCCTGCAAGATCGACACATCATCTTCGATCACCGCCGTCGAGCCGACCACAAGACCTGTCGCGTGATCGAGGAACAGACCCTTGCCGATTTTGGCCGCCGGATGAACATCCGTCTGAAAAACTTCCGACGCGCGCGATTGCAGATAGAGCGCGAAATCCTTGCGGCCGCGGTTCCACATCCAATGCGCCAGACGATGCGTCTGGATGGCGTGAAAACCTTTGAAATAGAGAACGGGATCGAGAAGACGCGTGCAAGCGGGGTCGCGATCAGCGACCGCCAGAATGTCAGCACGAAAAGCTTCGCCCAGCGTCGCATCTTCAGCAATGGCTTCGAGATAATGCGCGCGGATCAAAGCACCGGGCACGGCGCCATGATCAAGGCGTGCGGCGACGCGATCGGCCACCACTTCTTCGAGCGAGTGCAGATTGAGAATGGCCGGACGGATGAAGCCCGCCATTTCAGGCTCGCGCGCCACCGCCTCTTCCGCTTCCGTGCGGAGCCGGAGAAAAATCGGGTCGGCCTGACCTGCAAGTGAGATGTCAGCCGTCTGCGCCTGCGCCATTCAAAAACTCCTCTACGCCGATCCTTCTACCATGGCCCGCCGCCAAAGGGCGAGCGGCTAAGGCTCAGGGGCGCTCCTTCAAAAAGGCCAGCACACCCTCTTTGAAGACCTTGTCCCCCACCGCCAGATTGTGGTCGCGGCCGGGAATATCGAGGGCCTTGGCGCCGGGGATGAGGGCTGCCGCCTCATGCGGATTGCCCGCCACATCATCCTTGGTGCCCACCGCCACCAGAACCGGCACGCGGATGGCGGCGGCCTCCTCACGGGTCAACGTCTGTCGAGAGCCGCGGATACAGGCCGCCAAGGCATTCAGATCGCTCTTGGTCTGCTCGGCAAAGGCGCGGAACATCCGCTGCATCGGGTCGGTGAGCCCATCGAGCGAGGGGGCTTCCATCGCATCCGCTATGCCCATCGGCAGGCCAAGGCCATTGACCAGATGATGGCCAAGCCCACCGAGAGTGGCCGAGCGGACATATTCGCGGTGGTTGAGCGCCAGAAAGGCGGTGATGCGCGCCCCCATGGAATAGCCCATCACATCGACGCGCTGGAGCTTCAAATGTTCGATCAGGCGGCGTGCATCCTCAGCCATGGTGGCTGTGTGATACATGGCCGGATCATAGACTTTTTGGCTCGCGCCATGGCCGCGATTATCGAGCGCAATCACGCGGCGGCCCGAATGGGCCAAAAACTTCACCCAGAGCGTATTGACCCAATTCACGGCATGGTTGGAGCCAAAGCCATGGATCAGCAGGATCGGCTCATCAATAACGGGGCCTGTCGGGGCGTGATCGATATAGGCGATCTGCAGCCCGTCAGAATTGAAAAAATGCATCTAGGTGATCCCATAGGAACGGGCCGGGACCATAGCGAAAGCCCCCGCCCCTTGTGAAGCCAGTTCGTCCACCACCCTAGACGCCCTTGGGTTAAGTCTTTTTGACCCTACCCAAGCCGCCCGCCCTCGCTTATGGTGCGCACCAACTGAACAAACCTTGATCTCACGGATAAGAAGCTATGGCTGAACATTCCACGCCCCATTTCCATAACCAGCCGGGTGTCCCGCTCGTGCGTGTGGGCGCGAAGGAATTCATGTGCATCGGCGCGCTGCCGCCCTTCGATCATCCGCATATTTTCATCGACATGGGCGACGATACGGAAGCTGTCTGCCCCTATTGCTCGACCCTGTTTAAATACGAGCCATCGCTCCACGGCCATGCCGATCCAGCCACTTGCGAGTGGAAACAGGATCAGGCCGCGGCCTGATCCCCGCAAGGGCCTCAGGTGGCACGAAACCCCCACGAAAAAAGACGCGCACTGATTGCTGGCGCTGGCATCGGCGGATTGGCCGCAGCGCTGGCTTTGTCGCGCGCCGGATTCCTCGTCGATGTGTTTGAACGCGCCACGTCTTTGGAAGAAGTAGGCGCCGGCATACAAATCCCGCCCAATTCATCGAGCATACTTGCTGATCTTGGCGTTTTGCATCGCCTCGAAGGCAAAGCGATGGAGCCGGATTGTCTGCGCGTTCGCTCAGGCGCCAGCGGCTCTCAATTGATGATCATGCCGCTGGGGCGTGAAGCACGTCTGCGCTGGGATCATCCCATGCTGGTGGCCCATCGCGCCGATCTGCAAGCCGCACTGCTCGATGCGGTATCGCAAGACATCAACATCCATCTGGAACTGGGCGCGCGCGTCACCGGCGTTGAATTCGATGCGACCCGCGTGACTTTGCAGATGGAAAGCGACAGCGGCGATCTGCAGGAAACTGGCGATCTGCTGGTGGGAGCCGATGGCGCCCATTCGCTGATCCGTCGAGCGGCCGGACTTGGCGCGATCAAAGCGGGCTATTCGGGCCGTGTGGCTTGGCGCGCGCTGCTACCAGCCGAACAAGCGCCCGCCTTTGCGCGCGCCAAAGAAACCGCGCTGTGGCTCGGGCCGAAAACACATCTCGTGCATTATCCGCTGCGCGGTGGGGCCTTCATCAATATCGTTGCGATAACGGATGATGAATGGCGCGGCGATGATGAGAATTTCTGGGTCTCGCAAGGCGATCCCAAACAATTGCTGCGCGCTTTCCGCGATTGGGATTCATCCGCCCGAAAATTGCTGGAGGCGGTGAGCGATTGGCGCCGCTGGCCGCTGCTCGATGCGGAACCTTTGAAGCGCTGGAGCGCAGGCCCCATCACATTACTGGGCGATGCGGCCCATCCCATGCTGCCCTTTTTCGCGCAAGGTGCTGCGCAAGCCATCGAAGATGCGGCCGCTTTGGGCGCGGCTTTCATGCCGCGCAGCTGGCAGGAAGTCTCCATCACACGCGGCCTTGCCGATTATGAACGCAAGCGCCACGCGCGGGCTTCGCGCGTTCAATCTGCGTCACGCAAACAGGGCACGATCTATCATCTGGCAGGCCCTGCCGCACTTGTGCGCGACATGGGCATGCGCGCGCTCCCACCCGATATGGTGATGGCGCGCTTCGACTGGCTTTACGAAGATCAGCGCGGCGCGTTTTTGACGTAATTGGCCAGAAATTCGCGCGTGCCGGTGGGCAGCGCCAATTGCTTGCGCACGCGTTCATTCACCTGATCACCAGTGACGAAATCGGGCACATAGCCCAGCGTCCTTTCCGCATCGGCCGCATAATCGGCATCTTTTTCCAAATCTTTGATCGCTTTGGTCAGAGCGTCTTTGGCCTCTTTCGGCACACCCGGCGGCATGACAATCAAACGCTGCATGGCGCCATTGGCGGCGAGGATCGTGCGATAGACATCCCACAAGTGACCTGACGGCGGCACGCCTTTGATCTTTTCGTGGAACTGGCGGAAGTCCATCATATTGACGCCTTCCATTTGCTTGGGCGTGCGAAAATTTTCGCCGTCATAGCCCGGATCATAAAAGAGCGGGATGACTTCGCCAGACTTCACCAAAGTCGGTTCAATCAGCGAGCGATAAGAGGGTGGCGATTCCGCGTAATAATTGATCTCGCCTTGTTGAAGCGCCAAGCGCGCAGCCTGCGAACCGCGATAGCTCGTCACATATTTATATTTGAGCCCGAGCATATCGAGGCCCAAGCGCAACAAGAGATCCTTGGCATTATCTGCACCAAGACCGCCCGAGACGACACCTTCAGCACGCCCGAAATCTTCCGGCTTCTTTAAGCCCGGCGCTATATCGCTGCGCGCGAAATAAACGGTGGTGCCCGGCTGATAGGCTACGAATTCATAATTCTTGAATTCAACACGACGCGGCGCGGGATCATTGATCGAGCGCCAGATCTGTCCGGTGAGATAGCCGAAAGCTGTGCCATCGCGCGGTGCAATTTCACCCAGCCAATTGGTGCCGATGAGACCACCCGCACCATCCATATTTTGTGCGATCAAGCTGGTCGGCTGGTCGAGATATTTGATGATGTGTTTGGCAAAGAGGCGCCCCTCGATATCGGTCGGGCCACCAGCGGCATAATTGATCATGATGGTGATGCGCTTGCCGCGGAAATAGCCCTCTTGCGCGGAGGCCGCGTGAGAGCCCGCCAAGGCCAGCGTTCCGGCCAGTAGAGAGAGGGTCAGCCCCTTCAGACGCGCGCCCAGCCCCATGATCATTCCTCCCCGATTTTTATTTATTAGGGGGAGCATGCACCGAAAAGAGAGGCGCGGACAAGGCCCTCCCAGCCCTTCCCATCGGGGGCATTTCATGAAAATAAGAGCCCGCCTGCCCCCTTGATGGAATTGGTAGACATACAAGACTTAAAATCTTGAGCTTTCGGGCGTGCCGGTTCGATTCCGGCAGGGGGCACGCTTCTCACTGAATGTGAGGAGCCGCGGACGACCTCGAAATCCAAGAGGTTACGCGTGAGGCCTCTGGTTTGCTTCGCTGCGCTCACAATGACGCCCGAGAAGCGACACCTCTAGCACCGTCATTGCGAGGAGCCGCAGGCGACGCGGCAAACAAGACGCCGCGCGTGAGGCCCCTAGGTTGCTTCGCTCACGCTCGCAATGACGGCCTGAAGGCCGTCACCCCTTCTCGTTCTTCGAAATCGGCGGCTGGAAAGCCAGACCCAGATCCCACGGGAAATAAATCCACGTGTCCTGGCTCACTTCCGTCACGAATGTATCGACCAGCGGGCGGCCCTGCGGCTTGGCGTAGACGGTCGCAAAATGTGCATGCGGCAGCATTTCACGCACAACGCGTGCAGTTGCTCCTGTATCGACCAGATCATCAATCACCAGCACGCCTTTGCCGTCGCCATGTTTGGCGACTTCGGGCGTAATGCCTTTCAAAACTTTCAGGCCGCCCTGCGTCGTATAATCATGATAGCTGGCGATACACACCGTCTCGATCATGCGGATGCCAAGCTCGCGCGCGACAATGGCCGCTGGCACAAGACCGCCGCGTGTGATGCAGACCAGAGCTTCAAAAGGCCCCGCTTCCGCCAGACGCCAAGCCAAAGCGCGCGAGTCGCGGTGAAACTGATCCCAGGAAACAGGGAACGCCTTGTTGTTTGGATCAGACATTCTTCTAACCCTTCAATCCGGCGCGCAGCTTGGCCAGCATGGCTTCAATTTCTTCTGCCGCTGCGGCGACCTGTTGCGGCTCGCGCCCGCGCACGATGATCTGATTGCGGAAAGCACCATCCACATAGCTCGGGTAAGAACCGATCGAGAGCGTCTCATGCGCTTTGGCAATATCAGCCAGCGGCGTGGCATATTGGCCTTCGGGCAGACCCGCATCAATTGCATGCATGGTGAGTTTGACGCCCGTCTCAAGTGTCGGCGCCACACAATCGAGCATGGCCTGCATGATCATCGGCACGCCGGCCATGGTGATCACATTGCCAATGCGGAACCCGGGAATCTTGTTGACCGGATTGGGCACAAGATCGCCGCCCTTCGGCACACGTGCCATGCGGCGACGCGCTTCATTCAAATCTTCGGGCTTGATACGCTCGAGCATGGCCGCAATGATGCGCTCATCTTCAAAAAGCTCGACACCAAAAGCTTGTGCCACCGCATCGGCGGTAATGTCATCATGGGTCGGGCCAATGCCGCCCGTGGTGAAAACATAAGTATAGCGTGCGCGCAGAGCATTCAGCGCCTCGACAATCTCTTCCATCACATCAGGCACAATGCGCACTTCGCGCAGATCAATGCCGATATTGGTAAGATAATCGGCGATATAGCCGATATTTTTGTCCTTGGTGCGGCCCGATAAAATCTCGTCCCCGATGACGAGAATGGCGGCGGTAATATGCTTCTGGCTCATCATCTCGGCCTTGCTCTTGGTTCAGACCAAGGTTTAGGGAGGACAGGCCGCCCCGTGCAAGCACAAACAGACCGAAAAAGGGGATTTCCCCCGCTAGGTCAGGCCCTTTGCCAGCCGATATTTTCCCGCGAGCGGAGCACTTCGCGATAGCCATAGGCCGGCAGCATGCGCTCCAGATCAACCGACCAAGCCGTATTGGAACGCGCGCAGAGAATGAGACGCGGCCACAGATCAGGCGAAGCCTGCCGGAAGAAGGGTTCCAAGATCACATCCTCAGCACCCGCGACATCAATCTTCAGCGCATCCATGCGCGCATAGCCTTCGCTCGCCAGAATATCTTTCAGTGTGCGCGCGTGAACTTTCAGCGTATCGCCGGGCGCATCTGAAATGCGCACAGATGTGCGACCCTGATTGCGCGCATCCAGAAACAATGTGATCTCGCCTTCGCGATCAGCCACCGCACATTCAATCGCCTTCACCGTCGCAAACGGATTTTGCCGAATGTTATAAATGAGGCGTTCGAAAATGACGGGGTTGGGTTCAACCGCGAGAATTTTAGCGCGCGCACCTGCAAGACCAGCCATAGACAAAGCATAGCCACCAGCACTCGCGCCGATATCAACAAAATGCATGTCATCGCTGGCCACACTGGCAAGCAAAGCACGCTCTGCGGGATCAAAATAATGGGGCGTAAACAAGAGGCGCTTTTCGCATCTATTATTGGCCGGATAGAGCCGCATCCGCACGCCCAGACTTTCCACATCCAGCGGGCGCCCGCTCAACAATTTCACCCCAAGAGCGCGCAGGAAAAAAGCGCGCCGCGCGCCACCCCATGTCGCGGGGCAGCCCCGCGTGATCTCAAGGATTGCCTGCGTCAGCCCGCGGGGGGCGTGACGGCCAAAGGCTGAGAGATCATTGACGATTGATTTTTGCATCGCTCGGCCCAGGGTTTAGACTGCGCATATCCTTGAGAACAGGCGTGTTTTCTCGTTCGGGGCATTTTCTAGCATAGGCGGGCGGGCAAAAGCCAGAGAGGCCCACTTCCGGGCTTGCACAGGGGCTGAGTTTGCTTAGATTCAAAAACATCTCCTGCGCGCAACCGGTGCGCGCCCCAAACCCATGGAAGTGCCATGAATTTCGTAGACGCGGCCGAAGTCCCCGGCCGCAAGACGGGCCAGATTAAGCTGCATGGCGCGGAAGATTTCGCCGCTATGCGCAAGGCTGGCAAGCTCACAGCAGAAGCTCTTGATATGCTCGTTGATATCGTCAAACCCGGTGTCACCACCGAGGCCATCGACAAGCTGTGTTTTGAATTTGCGATGGACCATGGCGCTTATCCGGCACCACTCAATTATCGGGGCTATCGCAAATCCATCTGCACCTCAATCAATCATGTCGTCTGTCACGGCATTCCCGATGACAAGCCGCTGCGTGAGGGCGATATCGTCAATATTGACGTGACGCTGATCGTTGATGGCTGGCATGGCGATTCCAGCCGCATGTATCTTGTGGGTGTAGTGCCGCGCCGTGCGGAGCGGCTGATCGAAGTGACTTATGAAGCGATGATGCGTGGCATTGCCATGGTGAAGCCCGGCAATACGACAGGCGACATTGGCGCTGCCATCCAAGAATTTGCGGAAGCCGAGCGCTGCTCTGTCGTGCGCGAATTCTGCGGCCATGGATTGGGCCGCTTGTTTCATGACGAGCCCAACATTCTCCACTACGGCCGACATGGCGAAGGCGTGGTGCTGAAACCCGGCATGTTCTTCACCATTGAGCCGATGATCAACCTCGGCCGTCCGCATGTGAAAGTGCTGGCCGATGGGTGGACCGCTGTCACACGTGACCGTTCACTCACTGCGCAATTCGAACATACGGTGGGAGTGACGGAAGATGGCGTAGAAATTTTCACGCTGTCGCCCAAGGGCTATGATCAACCGCCCTATCTCGCCACGCCATGAAACCAAAACTCGCTGCCCCGGATAAGGACGAACTGGCCCAAGGCGGTGAGCATTACCGGGGGCATCGTAAAAGATTGCGTGCGCGCTTTGCTGAGGTGGGCGAGCGCGGCTTTGCCGATTACGAATTGCTTGAGCTTTTGCTCTTTCGCTTTATCCCGCAGAAGGATGTGAAGCCGATTGCCAAGGCGCTCATCGCACGCTTCGGCTCATTTGCAGAAGTGCTCGCGGCAACTCCCGAACGCTTGCGGGAAGTCGATGGCATCGGCGAGGAAGTCACCCTTGATTTGAAGATTGTGGAAGCAGCTGCGCAACGCCTCACAAAAGGCGCGTTACGCGAGCGGACAATCCTCTCCTCATGGGCCGATGTGATTGATTATTGCCGCACAGCAATGGCTTTTGCAGAACGTGAACAATTTCGTATTCTCTTCCTCGACAAGCGCAATGCTTTGATCGCCGATGAAGTACAAGGCGCGGGAACAGTCGACCATACGCCTGTCTATCCCCGTGAAATTGTTCGCCGCGGGCTCGAGCTCAATGCCTCCGCTCTTGTCCTGGTGCATAATCACCCGTCTGGGGATCCGACACCTTCAAATGCAGATATTCGCATGACGCATGAAATTATCACTATTGCCAAGCCTATGGGTATTGTGGTGCATGATCACATCATCGTCGGGCGCAATGGCCACACCAGTTTCAAAGGCTTGAAACTGATTTGACCTTGCGTCAGCGTGCCTCTTCTTAACTAGCGTCCCGAATTCTTTTTAATTATAATTTTTCTTTCTCTTTCATTTTTTTACTTTTTTAGATGATTTGATAATGACGCACCCTTCATCACCATTAGAAACACCTCATACACGCCGCTTGATTGTCACGGGCCTCGTAACCGTCACCACATTAGGCGGTGCACTCATTGGCCTTTCATTGGCTTATTATTTCCGCAGCGGAATATCTGGGACTACCGCAACCATCGGCCTGACTGGTGTGATAGCGGGCGCAATTGCAGCCTGCGCTCTGCTCCACCGCATCATCATGGATTTGGCCAAGCGCGAACGCGCTGCGACTGATCAGGCCGGTCACGATCTTCTCTCGGGGCTCGCCAACCGCCAATTATTTCAGCAATGGCTTGAATATGAGATCGCGCGCCAGCGTCGCGACAACTCACATTTTGCTTTGCTCATCCTCGATATTGATCATTTCAAAGAGATCAATGATCACCACGGTCATGGTATCGGCGACCAGATGATTGTTGCGGCGGCACGCCT
>Ga0209400_1001509_pt1 | contig 18535 bp, 13 predicted proteins | sample M_130807_EF_Meta_FD_187313 | JGI IMG/M metagenome (GOLD analysis project Ga0209400, IMG submission 187313) | Freshwater microbial communities from Lake Montjoie, Canada to study carbon cycling - M_130807_EF_MetaG (SPAdes) (version 2) | ecosystem: Environmental > Aquatic > Freshwater > Lake... | reverse complement strand
CGCCGAGCGGGTCCACGCCCACGAGCGCGACCGGATCGCAGCCGATGTGCCGGAGCAAGCGATGCGCGCGTTCCTCCGCACGCCCGGCGCCGAGCGAGCCGAACTCCGCGGAGTCGCCGCCGCCCTCGCCGGTCAGGCGGATCGGCCCCTGCCACCACCGCATCGCAGGGCCCTGCAGCACGGCCGGTACCACCAGCGTGGTGGCGGACAGAAGCTTCGAGGGCAACTGCCCGAGGATCGCCTCCAGGTCCGGCTCCTCCACGCCAAGCACCACGGCATCGGGCGCAATGCCCGCACCGACGAGGGGCCGGAGCGCGCCCGCCGTGCACGCCAGCACGTACCTGCTGCGTGGTTCCGGGTCCGCCAGTGCACCGAGCGCACGCTCGAGCGACGGCCCCTCCGCCGCCAGGATCCCCAGCACCTGCGAGCAGGCGCCCGAGAGCTCGGCAACGCCGGCAAGTGCCGGGGTGGAGGGAAGGCTCGACATCCGTCCTAGGCTACGAGCGCGCGCACCCCCGCGCGAGGCGTACCCTTGCACCGCGCACCGGCCCCGCGCTCCCTGCATGGACATCGAACTCCCGGCATCTCCCCTCTTCACCCGGCTCTTCGCCGAAAGCCCGTGGACGCTCGCGTTCCCGCTGCTCGTGGTGGCTGCCGTGCTCGCGTGGTGGGGCGCGCGCAACGACCGCGTGAAGCCCATCCTCTGGGCGGTCGGCCTGCTCCTGGCGGCCGCGGGCACCCTGGCACTCGCCGCCATGCGCACCTCGCCCGGCGAACACGCCGCCGAGACCGTGCGCGCGCTCGTTGCCGCCGCGGAGGCCGGCGACATGGACGCGCTCCGCGCCTGCTTCTCGCCGGATGCATCGATGCACTACGGCAGCCCCGAAAGCCCCGGCGATGACCTGAACCGCCTGATGTCCGCCGCCGAAGGACTGCGCGGCCGCAACCGCATCGAGTCGAACACCATCACCGAGCTCGGCATCGCCACCACGGAGGAAGGCCAGGGACTCGTCCTCCTCGGCTGCCGCACCGCCACGGTCTCGAGCTACGGTGCCGTGCCGACGCGCTGGTGGATCTCGGTGAAGGAGCAGGCCGACGGCCGGTGGCTCATCGAACGCCTCGCCTGGATCCGCCTGCTCAACCAGGTGCCCGCGCGCGGCACGCTCTGAGGCGCGAACGCCGTCAGCCCCCGCGCACCACGTCGGCCAGCGCACGCAACGCATGGTCGATCCCTGCTGCATCCACGTCGAGGTGCGTCACCGCGCGCACGCGCTGCGGATCGAGCGCGATCATGCGCACGCCCTTCGCTTCCAGTCGCTTGCAGAGGTCCGGCCCGGTGCCGAGCGACGGCGCCACGTCGAAGAACACCATGTTGGTGGGCGTCTCCTCCGCGGGAACCATGGTCGAGAGTCCGGGGATCGCCGCCACGCCGCGCGCGAATGCCTTGGCGTTTGCGTGGTCGTCTGCCAGCCGCGTCACGTGGTGATCAAGCGCATGGAGCGCCGCCGCCGCCAGCAGGCCGCTCTGCCGCATGCCGCCGCCGAACATCTTGCGGAAGCGACGAGCACGCTCGATGAACGCCGCCGGCCCGCACAGCGCACTTCCCACCGGGCAACCAAGGCCCTTCGAGAAGCACACGCTCAGCGTGTCCGCATGCCGCGCGAAGGCATCCGGCGCGTAGCCACCGGCAACGCACGCATTGAAGAGTCGCGCGCCGTCCACGTGCACGTGCAGGCCGTGCTTGCGCGCCTCGCCGCTGACGCGTTCCCAGCGATCCATGCGCCACACGGTGCCGCCACCGCGGTTCTGCGTGTTCTCCGCCACCAGCATCTTGCTGATGGGGTGATGCACGTTCGGCGTGCGCACCGCGCCCGCGACGTCCGCCGCATCGAAGAGCCCGCCATCGCCCCGCACCGTGCGCACCATGGCGCCCGAGAGCGCCGCCGGCGCGCCGGTCTCGTAGTGGATGATGTGGCTTTCCTCGTGCGCAATGATCTCGTCGCCCGGGCCGCACGCCACGCGGATCGCCAGCTGGTTGGCCATCGTGCCGCTCGGCACGTAGACCGCGGCCTCCTTGCCCGTGCGCCTGGCGATCGCCTGCTCGAGCTTCGCCACGGTGGGCTCGTCGCCCAGCACGTCGTCGCCCAGCGGCGCGGAACGCATGGCGTCCCACATGGCGGCGGTCGGCCGGGTCACGGTGTCGGAGCGGAGGTCGACGATCGCAGCGTGCGTGGTCATGGAATGTCCGTATCGATGTCAGTGCCTGGAGTGCCGCGCCCGGCATCCGCCGCGGCGCGTTCGCCCGATCACCCGTTCAGCGCCTGCAGGTCCGACGGCACGAACTTGCCGTCCTTGCGGACGAGCTCGCCGTCGAACTCCACGGTGCCGCCGCCGTACTCCGGGCGCTGGATGCACACCAGGTCCCAGTGGATCTCGCTGCGGTTGCCGTTCTCGGTCTCCTCGTAGCAGCGGCCCGGCGTGAAGTGGAAGCTGCCGGCGATCTTCTCGTCGAACAGGATGTCCTTCATCGGGTGCAGGATCAGCGGGTTGAAACCGAGCGCGAACTCGCCGATGTGGCGCGCACCGTCGTCGGTGTCGAAGATCGCCTCGAGCTCCTTCTGGTTCTGGTCGGCCCAGCATTTCACGATGCGCCCCTTGGAGAACTCGAGCCCGATGTTCGTGAAGCTGATGCCGTTGAAGAGCGTGGGCGTGTTGTACTGCAGGATGCCTTCCACGCTGTCACGCACCGGCGCGGTGAAGCACTCGCCATCCGGGATGTTGCGCTCGCCGCAGCACGGCACCACGCCGATGCCCTTGATCGAGAAGCGCAGGTCGGTCTTGCCGGGGCCCTTGATGTGCACCTTGTCGCATGCCTCCATGCGCTTCTTCAGCGGCTGCACGTCGCGGTCCATCTTGGCGTAGTCCACCAGGCAGACGTCGAAGTAGAACCTCTCGAAGTCCTCGGTCGACATCTGCGCCAGCTGCGCCATCGAGGGCGACGGCCAGCGCAGCACCACCCACTTGGTGTGGTTGACGCGCTGCTCGAAGTGGACGGGCTTGGCGTAGAGCTTGCCCACCAGCTTCATCTGCTCGGCCGCGATGCCGCTCATCTCGCTCACGTTGGCGGCGCCGCGGATCCCCACGTAGCACTGCATGCGCTTCATCCGCTCCAGGTCGCATTCGCCCCAGATCCGCAGGCCTTCCTCGCCGCTGTCCTTGTTCAGTGCGCGCATCACGCGGTTGGAGCGGATGGTCACGTGCGGATGCCCGCCCGCCTTGCGCGTCGCCTCCACCATGGCCACGGCCATGGACTCCGGAGCATCGAACAGCTCGAGCAGGAGGTGCTCGCCGGGCTTCACCTGGCAGCTGTGGCGGACGAGGAGTTCGGCGAGCTTCTGGTGGCGCGTGTCCATGGGACCGGGCATCGTATGCCTGTCGGAAAGTGTCGTGTTTTTGCGAATTTGACAATGACTCTTGCGCGTCATCCGTATCTTTGGGCAGAAATGCAACGAATCCACTCCCAATTCGGCGTCACGCTCATCGAGGTCATGACGGCCTCGGCGGTGGGCGTGCTTCTCCTTTCCGTCGCGGTCCCCGTGACCCACCGAGTCCGGTTGGCGGGGACCACCGAGCAGGACGCCGTGCAGCAGCAGACGATCCATGCCGCCATGGTCCGGGATTCCAACGGCAATCCCGGCGGGCGACTCCCCACTCCGGGGCTCATCAACCGGCTGGCCTCCAACGGCCAGCAGGTTCCCGGCGAGGGGGACGAGGACTACTCGCAGAACAGGACGCAGAACCTCTATTCCGCGTGCATCGCGCGCGGGCTCTTCGGGCCCCAGATCCTGGTGGGTGCCACCGAAGTCAATCCGGTCGTCGAGGCCTACACCGCCTACAACTACAACGCCTACCGCCCGGACGCCGATTCCTACTGGGATCCGAACATGCAGGCCCAGATCGGCGGGGCGGCGGGCAGCAGCAGCAAGAGCCATACATCCTTCGCCCATCAGTTGCTCTGCGGCCTTCGCAAGGACGTGTATTGGAGGGGCACCGCGGACGCGAACCGACCGCTGATCTCCACGCGTGGCACCCAGAACGGGGTCACCACCGGCGACCGTTACGTCCGAAGCCCCACGCTGCGGCTGCACGGCGCACCGGACAGCTGGGAAGGGAACGTCTGCTACGGCGACAACCACGTCGAACTGGCCACGTCATTCACCCCGCCGCGGTCCAACTGCGCCTGCGGTACGTACAACTCGGGGGCCGTGACGCCCGACAACCTGTTCCGATGCGCGGGGACCACGGACGCCACGGAGTTCACGGGCAGCGGCTGCGTGGAGCTGAACAACGGCGCTATCCAGCCATGGGCCGGCATGGACGCCATGCTCGGCATCCACCCGAACAGCGCGACCCGGTACATCGCCATTCCCAGCTATGACCTCCTGTTGCCGCAGTAACAGCGCTTCGTGGATCCGCGGGAACCACGGCTTCGAGGGCGTCACGGGCACGCGACTCCGGGAGATTCGACACCAGGCCCGCTCCGCGTGACGCGCGGTGCCTACGGGTTCTTGAAGACCTCGTCCGCCTGGCGCGCAACTTCCTGCTGGTAGGCATCGGCAGCGGCCTTCGTCCGGACGGCGGAGTCGCGCGCCTTGCCGAGCGCCGAGCTGCTCTTCCACTCCGGATCACCGGGTGCGGGATCCTTTGACGGATCGCGCTTCGCGGTCTGCGGCGCATCGGCCTGCTCCGGTGGCGGCGCCACGGCGGGCCGTGGATTCATCGGCTTGCAGCCGGGAACGAGGCCCACGAGGGCACACCCTGCGAGGAGAAGCGCGGCACGGTCAGCGGAGGCGGAGCGCATGGCGGAATCGTACCCAGGGGTGCGGGGTACAGTGGCCGAATGACCTTCCATGCACCGTGTGCAGCGATCTTCGACCTGGACGGAACGCTCGTGGACAGCTTCGACGCGCACTGGCGCTCGTGGCATGCGATGTGCGCACGCCACGGCGTGAACCTGACGCGAGAGCTCTTCGTGCGCAGCTTCGGCATGCGCAACGACCGGATCATCGAGCTCTACTGGCGCGAGGACGGCAAGGTGCCGCCGGACGCGGCGCTCGCGGCGCAGTTCGCGGACGAGAAGGAAGCGCTCTACCGCGAGATGGTGGCACATGACTTTCCCGCGATGGCGGGCGGCCGCGACCTGCTCGCGCGACTGCACGATGCCGGATGGATGCTGGCGGTGGGCACCAGCGGCCCGCCCGAGAACCTGCGCGTGGCGGTGTCTGGACTCGATGCCGGCCGGTTCTTCCACACCGAGGTTTGCGGACGCGACGTGGCGCACGGCAAGCCTGCCCCCGACATCTTCCTGAAGGCTGCCGAGCGCATGGGCATCCCGCCGGGTCGATGCGTGGTGGTGGAGGACGCAGTGCCGGGAATCCAGGCCGCGCACGCCGCGGGCATGCCGTGCGTGGCCATCTGCAGCGAGGGGCACACGCACGAGGAGCTTTCCTCGGCGGAGCTGGTGATCGACCGGTTCGAGGAGCTGACGGTGGAGGCAATGCGGGCGTTGCTTGCCGTGAATTCCTCCAAATTGTGATCCGTTTCCGTTGCCTGATTCAGGGTTTGCCGTATGGTCTGGCATGAAACCGCGAGACATTGCTTCCCGGCAGGACCTCTTCGCGTTGCTGGCCATTGCCTTCGCTCCGTGGCAGACAGGCGCGCATGGCGCTGAGTCGTTGCGGGCCTGGGGGTACGCGCGGACCATCGAGGCTTCGCCAGCGACCGGCGCCGTTGCCATCGCCGCCGGGAGCGACGCGACGTTCGTGGTCGACACGTCCGGCCGGGCAGTGGCGTTCGGCCACAACGACTTCGGCTCGCTGAACGTGCCGCCCACGGTTTCGGCATGGTCACGCCTCGCGACATCCAGGCAGTTCTCCGCCGGCATCGACTCCTCCGGCACCGCGCGCTACTGGGGCAACCAGGTCTTCTCCGGCGTGCTGAGCTCCGGTCCGTACATCGACGTCCGCGTCGGGACCGACCATCTGCTCGCGTTGCGGGCCAACCATTCCGTGATCTGCGGCCCGTTGTCCTCAAGCACCGGGAACGGGAGGTATGGCCAGGACGTGTTGCCCGGCGGAACCACCTTGCTCGATTGCATCGCGATCTCCACGACGCTGCAGCACAATGCAGTGCTGCGCGAAAGCGGCGAGGTGGTGTGCTGGGGCAGGGATTTCGAGCGCCAGTGCCGTGTTCCTGCGGGGATCCCGGCGTGCATCGCCATTGCCGCGGGATCGTTCCACACGGCCGCTGTGACGAGCAATGGCTCGCTCGTGTGCTGGGGGTATGACGGAGCCGGGCAATGCTCGCCGCCCGCGGGGCTCACGGACTGCATCAGCGTCGCCGCCGGTGATCGCCACACGGTCGCATTGCGCGGCAACGGCTCCGTGGTGTGCTTCGGCGCGAACCAGGCGGGTCAGTGCTCGCCACCGCACGTGGGTGAAGTCGTCGAGATCGCCTGCGGCGCGGATCACTCCGTGGCCCGCCGAGCGGACGGCTCCGTGGTGGCCTGGGGCTCGAATCAGTTCTCCCAGCAGCCGATCCCGACGGAATTGAACTCGGCTGCCGGTCTTTCGGGCGGATGGTCACACATGCTCGGAATCGCTCCCACAGGCATCGTCGCATGGGGTACCAACGACGCGGGGCAGTGCGACGTGCCTGCCTTCCTGAACGGCGTGCAGATCCGCATGGTCGGCGCCGGAGGCGCACACTCGCTCGCACTGACCGCGGGCGGGGAAGTGTTCGCCTGGGGTTCCGATTGCGATGGGCAGGCGACGGTCCCGGCTTCGCTTCCCGCCTGTCGGGCGATCGCGGCGGGCGATCGACATTCGCTTGCGGCCGACCGGTTCGGCGTGGTGCACGCCTGGGGCTGGAATGCCTTCGGGCAGTGCAACGTCCCGGCCGGGGCGACCGGTGCCGTCCAGCTTTCCGCGGGCCAGCGCGTGTCCGCAGCCTTGCTCGGCGACGGCACGGTGGTGCAGTGGGGCGCGGTGCAAGGCACGGAATCGGTGGGTGCCGTCCAGATCGCCTGCGACAGGTCGTCGACGATCGCCCTGCGCGCGGACGGCACGGTGTGGGGTGGCCCCGCCGGTCTTCCGCCCGCAAAGGGGATCACGGCTGCCTATGACATGTCGGCCGCGCTCCTCTCGGATGGAACCGTGCGCATCCTGAGCGGTCGGTCGGTGCCGCCCTCGGACCTTGCCGCCGCCAGGGAGATCTGTGCCGCCGGCACGTTCATGGTTGCGTCGGCCGGCAACTGCCCATGCGACATCGACGGGGATGGACGCGTCGCGGGTTCTGATCTTGGATCGCTGCTGACGGCGTTCGGCTCGGCGTTCGGCCGCGCGGACATCAATGCAGATGGAATCGTCAACGGCAACGACCTGGGCCTGCTGCTCGCCGCATGGGGGCCATGCGAACCCTGATTCCGTGACGCCGTGAAAGGCGCCCGCGTACTGGCCCCGTCGCCTTGCGGGGCGGGAGGTGTGGCGATGTCGCTGAGCGACGTTCCACTCGCGCCCGCGTACTGGCCCCCGATCGCCTTGCGGGGCGGGCGGCATGGCGCCGCCACTGCCCCTCCGGCGAGGGGGCCAGGCGCGGTGCGCTCCAATGGCGTCGGTTCGGCAATGGCCTCACCGCCGCTGGTGTGTGCATGCAGGCTGCGTGACTGTCACGCGTGCGAGCACCCGCAGCGAGCACGGGACCCCTGGCCCGAGGCGTCGACAAGCGCGAAGTCCGGCAGCTTGACTCCTGAGTACTCCCGGGTGCCACCCGGACGAGCGCTTGTCGTCGAGGCCGAGAGAAGCCGGGTGGAACGAGGCCGTCCGCGGGCCAGGGGTCCCGCGCGCAGCGAAGGGTGCGGTGGAACTTCGAACTGCCCCGCGCACAGCGAAGCGCGCGGCCTGACTTCGAACAGCCCCGCGCACAGCGAAGCGTGCGGCCGAACGTCAACCGAAAATAGGGACAGGCGTTCCTGGCACCAATTTCCAAACGCACCGCGCGCGGTGGAATTCACGTGCATTGCGTGCCGGTCAGGGCTGCGGCGCGTTCGGGAGCTCCAGGAGCTCCACGTCGAACACCAGCGTGGCCTTCGGCGGGATCGGGCCGCGCCCGCGCTCGCCGTACGCCAGCGCGAACGGGACGATGAGCTTGCGCTTGCCGCCGAGCTTCATCGAACCGACGCCCTCGGTCCATCCGGGAATCACGCCCGAGAGCGCAAAGGTGGCGGGCTCGCCACGGTCGACGCTCGAGTCGAACTTCTTGCCGTCCACCAGCCAGCCGGTGTAGTGCACCTTGACCACGGCGTTCTTGTCCGCGGGCGAAGGGCCGGTGCCCTCCTTGATGTCCACGTACTGGAGGCCGCTGGGAAGGGTCTTGATCTCGCCCGTGAAGGCGTCGCCGGGGAATCTGCTCATGGGGGTATCGCTCACGATGCTGCCGTCGACGGCGTTGACCACGACGTCGTGGCGCTGGCCGTCCTTGAAGACCGTCACGTTGACGGCCGGTGGTTCGTTGCCGGGGTTCATGGCCGCCTCACGCACCACGCCGCCCTTGGTCTTCTCGAGCGCCTTGGCCATGGCGGCGGGCACGGTCAGCGTGGCGCCGGTCACCTTGCCGGTGGCCGGGTCGACCGTGACGCGCTTCTGCAGGCCGCCGCAGGTGACGATGACCTCGTAGGAGGTGACGGCATCGCCCGTGGTGATGACGCGCGCGGCCAGGCTCTGGCCGTTCATGGCCTTCTCGGCGGCTTCCACGGCCTGCACCATGGAGACCTTCACGCCTTCGAGCTGCTTCTGGACAGCGGCGGGCTCGGGCGGAAGCGCCGTGTAGTCGACGCCGCCGGGAGCGGCGGGCGGGGTGCCCTGCGCGAAGGCGGAGGCGCACACGAGCGCCGAGGCGAGGGAAGCGGTGAACTTGGGCTGACGCATCGAAGCAATCTCCTGCGCGCCGAGCGCGCGTTGAGGTGTGGGGTTCAGGTCCGTGGTGCGGAAGCGCCCGATGCGGCGCCCGCGTGTCCGTCGGCCATTGCCCGGAACCGCTCCGGGTTGGCCTCGATCTCGAGCACCTTGCCGAGCCGCCGTGCGTGGCGGGCCTCGCCGGTGTAGCGCGCGCCCAGGAAGGCGCGCACCAGCTCCTCGGCCACGGCCAGGCCGATGGTGCGGCCGCCGAGGACAAGGACGTTCATGTCGTCGTGTTCCACGCCCTGGTGCGCGGAGTAGTGGTCTTCCACGTTGCCCGCGCGGATGCCGGGGATCTTGTTGGCGGCCACGCTCATTCCCACGCCGCTGCCGCAGAACAGGATGCCGCGCTCGGCGCTGCCGTCCAGGATCCGGCTGCAGCCGGCAACGGCGTAGTCCGGGTAGTCGACGGCATCGGTGGAATGGGTGCCCACGTCGATCACCTCGTGACCGAGGGAACGGATCACCGGAAGCATCTCCTGCTTCAGGGCGAAACCGGCATGATCGGAGGCAACGGCGATGCGCATGGCGAGCGGCGGATGCTACGCTTTTGCCACGAGGACCTCCCGATGATGACCCCCGCCGCCTGCAGCGCGTTTGTACTTCTGATGACCACCCTCGGTGCCGCCCCGGCGGCGCCCGCTGCCACGGCGCTCCCACAGAACGTGGGTTACGGCGCGGGCGGGCAGATGCAGGGCGGACAGGCGCAGGGCGGGCAGGCGCAGGGAAGCGGCTACGGATACAGCCAGCCCTCCCAGAGCGCTGGCTACGGCAACTCCCAGGGAGGCGGCTTCCAGGACGATGGCAGCGTGAACGGCGTGCCGCGTGGCGTTGGCTACAACCAGCAGGGCGGCGAAATGTCGCGCAAGGCTGCCGAAGATGCCGCGCTTTCCCCGGAGTTTCACATGCACATGGTGGGGCCCAACGCAGCGAACGCCATCGGTTCCGGCGGCGGCCCGGCAATCCCGCAGGGTGAAGAGAACCCCGGGTACGTGCAGGCCAAGTTCGTGACCCCCTACGGAAATGCCACGGTCATGCACCACTACGGCCCCGGCTACCCGCCCCCGCTGGGAAGCTTCGGCGGCTCCAGCGGCGGCAACGCCGGCGGAGGCGGCGGTGCCCCGAACGGAACCGTGGCCGGCAACCGCGACCTGGTGAACTGGGGCCTGACCCCGGCCTGGGATGCCGAGGAAATGGGCAATGGCGCCTGGTTCGGCAATCCGTCGGGCAACAGCCCCATGCCGTACATCGGCGGCTTCAACGACTGACCAACCCCAAAAACAACTGTGGGTCTGCCGACGCACGCGCCGGCAGACCCACAGGTTCAGAAAAGGGGACCAAGGTCGTCTACCCACACTGCATCCGGGCGCGCTTGACGAGCAAGGCATGACCTTGCTTCTGTCAGAGCAAGCAGCTCTGGGCAGTGCCGTTGGCCCATCCGCAACACAGCGCAACACGCTTGTCGCGAGGCCAACCGAAACGGGTATCTGGTTCCTTACTTTCCCAATCCAGGTCACGCGCGTTCGCGCAACCGATTCAAACCGCTGCGACAGCCTGCCACCGATTGGGGCGCAGTCAACGACAAGCAGCGGAAATCGCCCCGCGAGCGCCCGGTAATTCGACTGCGCGAGCGGAACCCCCGACCGATCGAACCAAGTTGTAGCTCCCAGGTACCGCGTGCCTGATGCTTGGTGCCTCGTGTCACGAGCAGCGCGCCACGCATTCCGCGCCCCGCGCGACGTGCATCGTGCCTGGCGCGCCAACACATGCCAAAAAGCACAGCGCCCCGTCGATGAAAACGGGGCGCTGCTATATATCAAGGAACAGTTGGACGCCATTGGCTGACCGTCACCGGTCAGTTAGCTGCTAATGCAGTACGAGATTGCGTTGACTTGAGAATCCGGCACCGAGATCGCTCTCGGGTCCGGTCTAAGGTATCCCTTAGAAAGGAGGTGATCCAGCCGCAGGTTCCCCTACGGCTACCTTGTTACGACTTAGTCCCAGTCACCAGCCTTGCCGTGGGCACGCATGAATTTGCGCGACTTCGGGCACTGCCGGCTCCCATGACTTGACGGGCGGTGTGTACAAGGCTCAGGAACATATTCACCGCGGCGTAGCTGATCCGCGATTACTAGCGATTCCAACTTCATGCGGGCGAATTTCAGCCCGCAATCTGAACTGGGGTATGCTTTAGCGATTTGCTCCACCTTGCGGTCTTGCATCGTTCTGTACATACCATTGTAGCACGTGTGCAGCCCTAGACATAAAGGCCATGAGGACTTGACGTCATCCCCACCTTCCTCCGGTTTGACACCGGCAGTCTCGCTACAGTCCTCGCCATTACGCGTTAGCAAGTAGCGACAGGGGTTGCGCTCGTTGAGGGACTTAACCCGACACTTCACAGCACGAGCTGACGACAGCCATGCAGCACCTGTGCACGTTCCGCCCTTGCGGGTGTACGCCTACTTTCATAGGTTTTATCCGTGCATGTCAAGCCTAGGTAAGGTTCTTCGCGTTGCTTCGAATTAAGCCACATGCTCCACCGCTTGTGTGAGCCCCCGTCAATTCCTTTGAGTTTTAATCTTGCGACCGTACTCCCCAGGCGGCATACTCATCAGTTTTCCTACGGCCGGAACGGAGTCAAACCGCTCCGACCAAGTATGCATCGTTTACAGCGTGGACTACCGGGGTATCTAATCCCGTTTGCTCCCCACGCTTTCGTGCCTCAGCGTCAGATTTGGCCCAGTCACCTGTCTTCACCGTTGGCGTTCCGATAGATATCTACGCATTTCACCGCTCCACCTATCGTTCCAGTGACCTCTACCAACCTCAAGATGCATGGTTCGCCAAGCAATTCCACGGTTGAGCCGTGGGATTTCACAAAGCGCCTTTGCATCCGCCTACGCACCCTTTAAGCCCAGTGATTCCGATTAACGCTCGCACCCTCTGTATTACCGCGGCTGCTGGCACAGAGTTAGCCGGTGCTTCCTTTGGGTATGGTCATTTCATTCCTGCACCCTGACAGCAGTTTACACCCCGAAGGGCTTCATCCTGCACGCGGCATTGCCCCGTCACGCTTTCGCGCATTGCGGAAGATTCGTTACTGCAGCCTCCCGTAGGAGTCCGAGCAGTGTCTCAGTCTCGATGCGGCGGGCCGTGCTCTCACACCCGCTACCCGTCTAAGCCTTGGTGAGCCATTACCTCACCAACTAGCTGATAGGAGATTCCCCACTCTCAAGGCGGTAAACCTTTGATCTCTCGACCACATCGGGTATTAATCCGGATTTCTCCGGGGTATCCCCGACCTCGAGGTATGTAGGAATCTATTCCTCGCCCTTTCGCCACTCCTGTATTGCTACAGGCGTTCGACTTGCATGTTTTAGCCATGCCGCCAGCGTTCAATCTGAGCCAGGATCAAACTCTTCAATTAAGTTCTAACCAAGCGGGCAAGCCCGCTTTGCTTCGAATGAGAGTTGCCTGGCGATCCGTCCAGAGGACGGACCGGTCTTTATCGTCGATCCACACTTTCGCGTTTCGACGCGCCGAGATGGCTATCTCGGCGATTTTGGACATCCATTCGCCGCACCCCACGATCTTGCGATCGAGGGGATAGGTGATGGCTGTGGAATTGACCGTTCACTTCGTTTGGCTTCACGAAGGATGTCCAAACGAACGACTGTGATCGTTCGTTTTTGCCTGCATTTGCAGGCTATGCACCCAGGACTCGTCGTGACGTGTCCCGGATGCTGGCGCATCCTCGCGGCGTTCCAACTGTTCACTTGTCAAAGAGAAGCCGCACCAGAAACTGGGGCGGGTCGCGAATGGTAACGAAACCCACGAGGCCGTCAAGGGGGTTGAGTGCCTTCGGAACGGATTTTTATGTCGAAATCACACCCCCGGGGGTCCGCGTCCTGCAGACCCACGCCCAAGTGCCGATTCAACGGCCGGACTCGGGGAATTATAGGTGACGCTCAATAAGCACGCAAGGGGAGGGAGTCAAGAATTTCCGAGACGACCCTCCAGCGCGCTGTGGATTACTCCTTGACCGTCACCACGGCTGCGGTGACCCGCGCCGCCCCATGCGACCGCAACACCGCAGACGCAGCCTCAAGGGTCGCCCCCGTGGTGCGCACGTCGTCCACCAGGATCACGTGCGCGCCCGCGACACACGCTGCGCATGAGCGATGCGCGCGCAAACGATCCGCGCGCAACGCACGATCCGCACGCCCATCGGCATCCACCTGGGTGCCGGCCAACCGCTGCCGCAACACGCGGCGCACCGGCACGCGCAGGACCCGCGCTGCGCCGTCCGCAAGGGCGCGTGCATGATCGATTCCACGCGCCCGCGTTCGCAGCCACGGCGACGGCACCGGCACCAGCACCACGCCCAGCTGCCGCGGCTGCACCACTCCGCACGTCATCAGCTGCCGCGCGAGCACTGCGCCGAGCTCCTCGGCCATGGCCTCCCACGCGGCGTGCTTCACGTCGACCACCCACCTGCGAAGCGGGCCTTCATGTGCACCGAGGCGAACGATTGCGTCCGGCGCGTTCACACCCACGAGCGTCGTGCAGCGACCCTCGACGCATTGCGCCCCTCCGCAACGCGCACACCAGCTCCACGGCGCGTCCGGCCGGAAGCGCGCACGGCGCATGGCGTCTGCCGGCGCGGCAAGCCCGCGCCCGAGCAGTTCGTCGGCCACGGCCTGGAGTTGTCGCAAAAGCACCGTCACCGCGCCAGTATGGACGCGGTGACGGGGAGTCTCTTGGAATCAGGCCAAAAGGCAGGTGCCCTGCCCTTCGTCAGGCGGCGCTCACTTGGCCGCCATCTTGCGCAGCACGGTGTGGAGGATGCCGCCGTTGCGGTAGTAGTCGACCTCCACGGGCGTGTCGATGCGGCAGAGCGTGTCGAACTGCACCTTGGTGCCGTCGGTCTTCACCGCCGTCACCTCGATCTTCTGGCGCGGCTCCACCTTGTCGTTCACGGCGACGCTGAACGTCTCGGTGCCGTCGAGGCCCAGGCTCGCGGCCGTCTGGCCGGCGAGGAACTGGAGCGGCAGCACGCCCATGCCCACCAGGTTCGAACGGTGGATGCGCTCGTAGCTCTCGGCGATGACCGCCTTCACGCCCAGGAGGAACGTGCCCTTCGCCGCCCAGTCGCGGCTCGAGCCCATGCCGTAGTCCTTGCCGGCAAGCACCACCAGCGGCACGCCCTTGGCCTTGTAGCCCATGGCCGCGTCGAAGATGAACTTCTCCTTGCCGCCGTCGGTGAAGTCGCGGGTCCATCCGCCGGTCTTCTCCGGGGTGATCTTGTTGCGGATGCGCGTGTTGGCGAACGTGCCGCGCGTCATCACGCGGTCGTTGCCGCGGCGGCTGCCGTAGCTGTTGAACATGGAGACGGAAACGCCGTGTTCCGTGAGGAACTTGCCCGCGGGCGAGTCGCCCTTGATGTTGCCGGCCGGCGAGATGTGGTCCGTGGTCACGCTGTCGCCGAGCACCGCCAGGCAGCGGGCGCCGCTGATGGGCTGGATCGGGTGCACGTCCATGGTCATCCCCTCGAAGTACGGGGGATTCTGGATGTAGGTGCTCTTGGAATCCCAGCCGTACGCCTCGCTGGCGGCGGCGTGGATCTTCTGCCACTCGTCGCTGCCCTCGAAGACGTGCGCGTACTCGTGCGTGAACTGCTCGCGCGTGACGAACTTGGCCACGGCGTCGTCCACTTCCTTCTGCGAGGGCCAGATGTCCTTCAGGTAGACGGGCTTGCCGTCGGTGCCGGTGCCGAGCGGGTCCTTGGAGAGGTCGATGTCCACCGTGCCGGCGATGGCGTAGGCCACCACGAGCGGCGGGCTGGCCAGGTAGTTGGCCTTCACGTCCTGGTGGACGCGCGCCTCGAAGTTGCGGTTGCCGGAGAGGACGCTCGAGACCACCAGGTCACCGTCCTTGATGGCCTTGCCGATGTGGTCGGGCAGCGGTCCGCTGTTGCCGATGCAGGTGGTGCAGCCGTAGCCGACGAGCCAGAAGCCCACTTCCTCGAGGGGCTTCAGGAGGCCGCCCTTGGTCAGGTAGTCGGTGACCACCTTGCTGCCCGGGGCCAGGCTGGTCTTGACCCACGGCTTGCGGGTGAGGCCTCTTTCCCGGGCCTTCTTGGCCACCAGGCCCGCGCCGATCATGACGTTCGGGTTGCTGGTGTTGGTGCAGCTGGTGATGGCCGCGATGACCACGTCGCCGTGGGTGAGGTGGAACTCGTTGCCTTCCTCGTCGCGCACGGCCACCTTGGCCGGGGCGGCGAGCGTGGCGGTGCCGCCCTCGCTCTGCATGGCGGATGCGCCGCCGTTGCCCGCGGGCTTGCCGGCCGCGCTCTTCTCGAGGAACTTGGGAAGCTCACGGTGCCACGCGGCCTTCATCTCGTTGAGCTGCACGCGATCCTGCGGACGCGCGGGGCCGGCGAGGCTGGGGACGATGGTCGAGAGATCGACGTCCACCACCGCGGTGTAGGTGATCTTGGCGGCGTCGTCGCGCCACAGCATGTTGGCCTTGCAGTAGTCCTCGACCGTCTTGATGAGGCCTTCGCTGCGGCCCGAGAGGCGCATGTAGTCGAGCGTGTGCTCGTCGACCGGGAAGAAGCCGATGGTGGCGCCGTACTCGGGAGCCATGTTGGCGATGGTGGCGCGGTTGGCGAGCGTCATCTCCGCCAGGCCCGGGCCGAAGAACTCGACGAACTTGTTCACCACGCCGAACTTGCGCAGGATCTGGGTGATGGTCAGCACCAGGTCGGTGGCGGTGGTGCCTTCCGGCAGCTTGCCGGTGACGCGCACGCCCACGACCTCGGGAATCAGCATGTAAATGGGCTGTCCCAGCATCACGGCCTCGGCCTCGATGCCGCCCACGCCCCAGCCAACCACGCCCAGACCGTTGATCATGGTGGTGTGGCTGTCGGTGCCCACCAGGCTGTCCGGGTAGAGGACGCCGCCCTCTTCCCAGACCACCTTGGCCAGGTATTCCAGGTTCACCTGGTGCACGATGCCCGTGGCGGGCGGCACCACGCGGAAGTTGGAGAGCGCCTTCTGGCCCCACTTGAGGAACTCGTAGCGCTCCTTGTTGCGCTCGAACTCCAGCTCACCGTTGATGGTGAGCGCCATGCCGCTGGCGAATGCGTCCACCTGCACGCTGTGGTCGATGACCAGGTCGCACGGCACCAGCGGGTTGACCTTCTTCGGGTCGCCGCCGAGGCGCTTCATGGCGTCGCGCATGGCGGCGAGGTCCACCACGCACGGCACGCCGGTGAAGTCCTGCAGCACCACGCGGCCGGGCATGAACGGGATCTCGTCCTCGCCCACCTTGGCCGGGTCGTAGTTGCAGATCTTCCTGACGTGCTCCTCGGTGACGATGCGGCCGTCGCAGTTGCGCAGGCACGCCTCCAGGAGGACGCGGATGGAGTACGGGAGGCGATCGATCGGGCCGAGCGCCTTGAGCGCGTCGAGGCGGTAGTAGGTGCGATCGCCGGCGGGGGTCTTCAGCGTGGTGCGCGCGTTGAACGGGTCGTGGGTGGACATAGACCCGTCATTCTAGAAATAGGTGCCAGGAACGCCTGTCCCTCATTTCCCGTGACTTATGCGCCGAATCTGGCCCGGCCCAGGAAGCCGATCGGCAGCCGCGTCTCACCCTGCGTCGCCAGGTCGGCCATCGCCTCGCCGATGACCGGCATGAACTTGAAGCCGTGCCCGCTGAATCCGCACGCCACCCACGTGCGCGCGCAGCCCGGCATGCGGTCGATCACGAAGTGGCCGTCCGGGCTCATGGTGTAGAGGCAGGTGGCAGCCGCCACGGCACGACCCGCAGCGGCGGGCACGAACTCCGACGTGGCGCGTGCCAGTGCCGCGAGTTCCGCGCCGGTGGCCGGCACGCGCGGCGCGTCCGGGTCGCACGGGGTGCCGCCGTGGAACGCCACCTTCACGCCGATCGGCTGGCCCTGGTCCGGCGCGGTGGGAATGCCGTACACGCCCGACTGCCCGGGACGGTCGATGTACCACACCGGCATGCGCGACGAATCGCACGCTGCGGCGTCGCGCGGCGCGAACCAGCCGATCACCGCACGCAACGGCTCGAGCCGCACGCCGAGGGCAGCGGCAAGCTTCGGCGTCCAGGCGCCTGCGGTGATGACCAGCGAATCGGCTTCATATGTGCCGCGATCGGTGCGCACGCGCACGCCGGCGGCGGTCTCGGACCACTCGATCGCTTCCTCGTGTTCGTGGATCTCCGCGCCGTGCATGCGCGCAATGGCCACGGCGGCGGATACCGCGCGTTCCGGCCGCACGAACCCGGAGCGCGGCTCGTGCAGCGCGCTCCAGCCGGCAGGCAGCCGGAATTGCGGGAACCGCGCCGCCACCTCGCGCGCGTCCAGCCGCTCGCACGGGACGCCGTGCGCCACGCCCGATTCGTGGGAGCGGTCGACCACCTCGCTTCCCTCGGCGCCCACGTAGAGCACGCCCACGCGGTGCACGATGGGGCCTGCATGCAGGAGATGCAAGGCGCGCGCCGTGCGCTCGAAGTCGCCCCAGCGCTCCGTGGCGCGGAGGAGGAGCGGCACGTAGTCCGGATGCTCGAAGTAGCACTCGCGGATGATGCGGCTGCCGCCGTGATGGCTGGCGTTCGAATTCGGCACGGAGGATCGGTCGATGCCCAGGACGCGCACGCCGCGCCGCGCCAGCTCCATGCACGTGGCGGCGCCCATGGTGCCCGCGCCCAGGACGATGACCTGCGGACGCGTGGTGCTCATGCCGCCCACCAATCGGCGCCGAAGCTCTCTTCCAGGCCACCCCACACCACCACCTGCGCCACGTCGCCGGACGCATCCGCGTGCCGTGCGAGCAGTGCGCTGAAATCGACCATCAGCGGCTGGCGCACGAAGACCGAGACGCGGCAGCCCGCCGTGCCGTGGCTGCGTACGAACGACGCCACGCGCAGGCCGATGGCGAGGTTGGATTCGGCATCGCCGACGGAGATCGAGACCACTACTTCGCCGTCGCGCGCACTGAGCATGGGCGCAAGGTGCTCTTCCAGCAAGCCGCTCTCGGAACCACCCTCCACGAGCGTGGGCGCGAGCGCCGCGCAGGACGCGGCAAACGCCGACTGGATGCGCGCCCACTGCCGTGCCGGGCGGGCGTCGAGCACCACCACGGGCGTGGGATGCGCGGCGTCGAGCACGCGCGATGCCAGCACGTCCAGGAACGCGGCGCCGGAATCGCCGAGGCCAACCGCCATGATGCCTCGGACGGCAGGCATCGCTTCGCCGAACGCGTCCATCCAGCGATCGACGGCCCCGTCCGCCGCGCGGCTGTCGGGCGAGAAGATCCGAACCGGTACCGTCGGCGCCAGATCGCCGTGTTCCAGCGCGTGACGCAGCTGTTCTGCACACTCCGGTGAATCGACGCGCACGTGCATGCACACGGTGGACGAATGCGCACCGCGGAGCGCCTCGCCGCAGCGCGCGAGGGTCTCCAGGTTCTTTGCCTGCCCGTCGCCCG